>Ga0209577_10000011_pt1 | contig 156543 bp, 129 predicted proteins | sample GraSoiAngelo_109_FD_185874 | JGI IMG/M metagenome (GOLD analysis project Ga0209577, IMG submission 185874) | Grasslands soil microbial communities from the Angelo Coastal Reserve, California, USA - 14_0903_12_20cm (SPAdes) (version 2) | ecosystem: Environmental > Terrestrial > Soil >... | reverse complement strand
CGCCAAAATATACTTATTGCTCCGACTCGCCGTAGGCATCGACGATGCCCTCGTCGATCAGTGCTGCGATTTGGTTTTTGCGGGTAGCCACCGTTCGCGCTTCGGGGTCGTTCGTCGCGCCATCACAGGCGACCCCTGAGCTTTGCCGCTGGAGTCGGGCGTGCCTTGCGCTGTGCGGCGCAGGATGCGCGGAAGACTGCGCGCATGTACGGCACGCCGCTCTATGTGTGGGAAAACGGCAAGGTTGTGGCGAAGAAGCCGTGACACTTGTCGCTGGCAGCCGCCGACGATGCAATATGCAACACGACCGGAAATGGCCTGAGCGTCGACCTCGATCAAGTATCCGTCCGTCGCATCAGTGATTTGCTGTCCCTCGCAGCGCGCGTTCGTTTGTTCTGCGCCTTGGCCTGGCGCAGTAACTGATTCCAGTCATCCGGGGGATTACCGCTCTTCAGCATACGGCGGAACGTGCGATAGGCGTCGGAATCGCTCTCATGCACGCGCTTCGTATCTTCGTCGTTGATCCAGGCGTAAATGATGATGCGGCTCTCGCGGTGATAGCGAAAGAACAGCCGATACTGTTGGAAGAACTTCGCCCGGAACCAGTGCTTGTACTCATCGCCGAGCGTTGCGCCTTGTCTATACTCGGGGCGCGTCGGGTCCTCCGGTATGATCTCGAAGGCGAGCTTTACGATGGCGGCCAGCCGCTTGGTGGAGTTCTTAGCGGTGTACCCCTTCGGATCCTTCGCGCGCAGGCGCTCGACCTGTGCGACCAGCGAGTCAAAGGTGTCGAGAAACTGCGGATGCGCAAAAATGGACCAGCCCTTGATGACCAAGGGCGAGTCGGCCGCCGGGCTCGTCATTCGTCCTCGGGCCGGAGCGGTGTATTTAAGTCACCCTTGACGCCCTTCACCAGCGATCGGGCGCGGCGCACCAGGGCGGGGTTGATGCCTCGAATTTGACTCGGACGCACTTCCATGTCGCGCGCCAGGAAGGCCAGAAACTTCCCGACCACCGGATCACTCTCCTCCCCAGCCTCGGCGCGGGTCAATAGCACTGCGCCATCCGGTCTCACCACATATCGAATCTTGTCGCGCTTCCGCAATTTGAGCGTCCGACGTACGGCATCCGGTACCGTCGTCTGGTAACGGTCGGTCAGCGTCGATTCAATTTCTAGCGAGGCCATAAGACGATTTCCGTGAACACGAAGGCAGCGCGCATGGTAATGCAAACGCATTATCAAGGCAAGACCGAGGGGGGAGGATCCCAGATTATAGACCTACGTTACCGGTGAAGCAGGCTTTGACTACAGACGCATTTCCGCCGTGATGGCATCGTACGGCGCCCATACACGGCCATCCTCCCGCTGAAGCAATCCGGAGGCCGCCAAGGTTTCTACGTCCTCACTCACCTCGAAGGCGGCGCACGTCCGCCAGAAAATCGGCAATGAACTGCTCCGGCGTGCTGAAGCTGTAGGGCTCTTCCTTACCCGCCAAGTGCCGGTGATCGCCTCAGCCACGCTCGTTGTCATAGCCCACGAGTCGCTCACCGGGGCGACCATAGAACAGGCTGTATTTCAATCCATGAGTGCTTCCCGGTACCGGTGATGCCATGGATGGGTTATGGCGTAAAGTGCCATAGTGAGCCCCGCAGCTAAGCCGCGCCTCGGGGCTTGAGCTGGGCGAATGACGCGCACCGAGCCGAGCGGACGGAAGGATTGTGGTAGGATGCGCGCCCTCTCGGGGGCGGTGCAGTGCCAGGTCCAGCGTCCGATCCGGGGGTTTGAAGGGATTTGAGCGGACGCTAAACCGGAGCCGGGTCAGTAGGTCACCGATTTCGCGGTTAGGTCCGAAGCCCCGCTCGCTCCCGCAGACACGTTCATCTTCACGGCGCGCCCGTAGCTCAGTTGGATAGAGTACTTGGCTACGAACCAAGGGGTCGGGAGTTCGAATCTCTCCGGGCGCGCCAATTACAACGGGTCCGTAGCTTCACCCATGAAGATAGCCGTGCTGTTTGGCGGCGCCAGCGAAGAGCGCGACGTTTCGATCGCCAGCGCCGCGCAGATAATCCCCGCGTTACGCGCCTTGGGCCACGAAGTTTTCGCCGTTGACACCGCTGCAGGCCGCTTATCCTCAGCTGCAGAGCGCAAGCTACTGGTCGCCGGCGTAGCCAAGGAGCCGCCTTCGATTGCTGCCATCGATGACATCCGCGCGCACGCGGTTGCACTTTCCCCTGCGGCGTTCGAAATACACGACGCCGACGTCGTATTCCTCGCGCTTCACGGCGGAGTCGGCGAGGATGGACGAATGCAAGCCATGCTCGACTTGGCGGGACTGGCCTACACGGGCAGCAATCATGTAGCCAGCGCTGCCGCGATGGACAAGGATTTGTCGAAGCGGCTGTTTCGCTCGGTTGCCGTTCCGACTCCGAACTGGCTGATGGCACCGGTATCGGCTGAGGTGGTGGGCGCGCAGCTCGGTTGGCCGGTGGTGGTCAAGCCAAACAAGCAGGGCTCGACGGTCGGACTCAGTATCGCCCGCAGTAGCCAGGATCTGGCCGGCGCCATCAGGTTGGCGGAGCGATTCGATCGCGAAGTCATGATCGAAGCGTACGTGGCCGGCCGGGAGTTCACGGTCGGAATTCTGGAGAAGACGGCTCTACCCGTCGGCGAGATTGTCATAGCGGGGGAGATCTTCGACTACCAGGCGAAGTACCAGACCGGTGGTGCGCAGGAGGTTTTCCCGGCGGACATTTCGGCCGGAGATTCTGCACTCATGCAGGACTACGCGCTGCGTGCGCATGAGGTGCTCAAGCTTGGCGTTTACAGCCGCATCGATTTCCGTCGGGATCACGCTGGCCATGTCTGGTGCCTTGAAGCCAACTCGTTGCCTGGCATGACGGCTACGAGTCTGCTCCCGCAAGCGGCAAGAGCCGCGGGGATCGAATTTCCGGAGTTGCTGCGCCGCATCTGCGCAGGCGCAATACGCACGCGATAGTCCTTCTCAGATTGGCTGGTCTATCGATTTGGCCAGTGGGGTGAAGAGCTTTGGACCGGCTTCGGTCATGAACCAGCAATCCTCCAGCCGGATACCGAATTCTCCAGGAATGTAGATTCCCGGCTCGTCGGAGAAGCACATCCCCGCCTGCAGCGGAGTTGCATCGTTGCGCACGAGATAGGGCGGCTCATGCACGTCCATTCCAATCCCGTGGCCGGTCCGATGCGACAAGCCCGGCAAGCCATAGTCTTTGCTCCAGCTCTTCTGCTCGTAAAATGCGCGCACTGCCCGGTCGATGGCGCCGACCGCAGTGCCGAGCTTCGCCGTCTCGAGTGCGATCTCCTGGCCCCGCTTCACCGTGTCCCAAATCTGCCGCTGACGAGGCGAGACATCGCCGAATACCCAGCTTCTGGAGATGTCCGACTGATAGCCGTGAACGCTGCAGCCAGTGTCGATGAGGATGACCGATCCCTTGCGCACTTGCTGCGGTTTCACGGACCCATGCGGATAGGCGCTCGCCTCATTGAGCAATACCAGCGAAAATTCATGCGAGCCGCCCAGCTGCTCAGTGGCGGCGATCAGCAGGCTCAGGATCTCGGAGCGGTGCATGCCGGCTTGGATCCGGCCGTGCAGATGTCGCAACGCTGCGATTGTGACCTGGTTCGCGGCCTGCATCAAAGCAAGCTCCGCTGCTGACTTGACCATCCGGCAAGCACGGACAAGCTCGTCTCCCGAAACCACCTCTCGTCTGTTGCCCGATGCCTTGGTCACGTGTTCGACGATAAAGAGCCGCGTGGTTGCTTCCACGGCGAGTGGCCCTTCGATCGCGGAATCGCGTAGTGCGCCGGCAATCAGGTCAAATGGACTCTCATCTTCCTTCCATGTCCGAACGTCACCCGCTACCTTCAGTGTTTCGCGTATGGAAGGCTCTTCGAAGAAAGGGGTGACGACGACCACTTTGCCCTCGGCCGGGATCACAGCTGCGGTCGTCCTCTCGGACCTCCACCAATGGATGCCGGTGAAATACTCGAGCGTCGATCCCGCCTCGACCAACAGTGCCGCGGTCTTGCGCTGCTGCATCGCGGTCTGCACCTTGGCGAGGCGAGCACTGTGCTCCTGCGCGCTGATGGGCTGCACGCCGGTGGTTATCGAACTCAGCCCGGCGGCTCGTGCCTTGGCCGCCTCGACCTTCGCGCTGTCGGCCATTACGGCGGCCGCGGCCGTCAAACCAAGGAAAGCACGTCTGCAAACTGTCGTCATGGAACCTCCGCACGCGGACAAGAGCGCTGCGACACGCAGGCGATCCCTCGGCCCAGGTGAGGACCTGGTTGCACCTCAGCCAGCTGTGCCGCGATTGCGGCATGGTAGACCGGAATCGGCCTTGGCAAACACTGCAAGTTCCGGAACGCGCGCCGGCTCCGTGATCCTGCTCACGGATGGCTGCTGAGGTGGCGCGCAGACTACCGGGCAGGAGATATGCGCGAGCACGGCATCAGTCATGAGCATGACTCAACTCGTCATCGGCAGCGCCCTCGGCTTCTTCGTCGCCCAGGGTGTGCTCTACAGCATGAGACATCTTATCGGCTGGCTGCAGCGCAGCGACGCGCGCAAGCGGATTCTCAGGCCGACCCCTTCGCTGGGGTCCACCCTCATCGGCGCCTTCATCAAGTACGCAGCACCGGTGGGAGCCGGCGCGGCGCTCATCACGCTGGGCGTGTGGGCGGTCGGCGACCACTACGCGGCGAAATCCGCACGCAGCGCGGCGACGGCCGACGTCTTCAGACCCTCGACGGCGCCCGTATCGGACTCGCATGGCTCAGCGGACCAGCTTGCGGGACCTGCTGCGGCGTCCACGGGTGATCGCTCGACAGCGCTTGCGCCTGACCCCCTCGACCCGTACGCCGACTCGGACTTCAAGGTGCAGCGCCGCCCGCACCGCGCGGGCAGGGCTTCGAGTCTCAAGGAGACTCTGCTACAGCGCTCGGAAGCCAAGGCTCGCGCGGACCTGCTCACGCAGACTCAACAGCACCTGCACCGGTCCCAGTACGACTGCGAGGCCGCCGACCGCGCCAGCAGGTACCTCAAGGCCGACCTTGACGTCTGGGGCTTCGCCACGTGGCAGATCAGGCACTTCCCGATGGGCATCTACAAGGGCGCCACGCTCTCCCAGTGCAAGGACATCAAGGATGTCGTCGACCACTCCTCGTCGGTGCACTTGCAGTCAACCGTCGCGCAGGGCAAGCACCCGTGAGCCATGTCGGCGGCATGCCGGGCAACTGCGCGCGCATCGGTAAGCAGTTGGTCCGAGGTTTGCGCTTCGCCGGGGGCCATGGGGCAGCCCGGATTATGTGACATCCGTCACTGCCGCGGGCCGCGCCCGCGGCCGGATTTGAGATCTCCGGACATGCCCGCACCGGGGAATCCATTTAGCTTAATGCTGTGAACATCCGCCCCAAGGTGGCCGCCTTGACGGCAGGTATTTTCGTCGTCCTCGGGATGGCGGAAGTCCTGGTCGAGAAGCAGGTCGTCATGCCGAGCTTCGCGGAACTGGAGCGCGCGAACGCCCGCGTCGCCCTGCGGCGCATCAACTTTGCGCTCGACCTGGTGATCGACCGGGTCGCCGTCCCGGCCGCGGACTGGGGCAACTGGGTCGACAGCTACCGTTTCATGCAGGATCGCAATCCTGATTTCATCACGACGGGCATCACCAACGTCGCTCTGCGGCAGCTGAACGTCAATGTCATGCTCATGCTCGATGCGGACGGCGGGGTCGTGGCGTCCAAGTCGCTGGACCTCAAATCCGACCGGCCGCTCGGGTTGGATCTGGCGGACCGCAAGGCTCTGCCGATCGACTTCCCGTGGCGGGCGAACCTGCGCGACGGCCGCCCGGTGCGCGGGCTGCTGCCGACGAACCGTGGGATCCTGATGCTTGCGGCTGCGCCGGTGCTCGACGGCAACGGCGGCGGCCCGGCGCGTGGGATGATGCTCATGGGGCGGCTTCTCTCCGCGTCGGACGTCAGGAGCCTCGGCGCCCAGGCGCAGGCCGACCTGACCCTGCTCGCGCCGGGAGCGATCCAGGGGCGCGAGCAACTCATCGAGGGTGACGCCGTCACGCGCGTGTATCGCACCTTCGACGACATTTACGGCCGGCCGGTGATGACGCTGCGGGTCGACGTACCGCGCGAGGTCACGCGGCGCGGTCAGGCGGCCGTCACCTATGCCTCCATGTATCTCGTGGGGGCCGCCGTGGTCGTGCTCATCCTGCTCGTGATCGTCCTGAACCGCCTCATCCTGACGCCGCTGGCGGTCGTCACACGACACGCGGTGGCGCTGGATGAGGGCCGGGACCTCACGACGCGGCTCGATCTTGCGCGTACCGATGAGATCGGCGTCCTGGCACGGGAGCTGGATCGCATGGTGGCCCGCGTCGCCGAGTCGCGCACCCAGTTGGTCGATCAGTCCTTCCAGGCCGGCTTCGCCGAACTGGCCAAGGGCGTGCTGCACAATCTTGGCAACGCCATGACGCCGATCGGCGTGCGGCTGGCGAGCCTCAGGGAGCGGCTGCGGGCTGCGCCCGGCGAAGACGCCGAGCAGGCGGTGGCGGAGCTTCAGGCCGGGGCCGCGGACCCGCAACGAGGTGCGGATCTGGAGGAATTCCTGCGCCTGGCCTGCAGGGAGCTCGCGGGCACCGTGCGCTCGGCGCAGGCCGACGTGGAGGTCATGACGAGCCAGGCAAGCGCCATACAGACGACGCTCACCGAGCAGCTACGCTCCGCGCGCAATGAGCACGTGATCGAGCCGGTACGTCTGACCGAGCTCGTGGCGCAGTCGCTGGAGATCGTGCCCGACGCCTGCCGGCAGCGCCTGGTGATCGACACCGACGACACGGTACGCAAACTGGGTGTGGTGCGTGTGGCGCGCACCGTGCTGCGCCTGATCCTGCAGAACCTCATCATCAACGCGGCGGAGGCGGTGCGCGATGCGGGCAAGGAAAAGGGCGTATTGCGAGTGAGCGCCGAGCTCACTTGCGAGGCCGACCGTCAGCAGCTGCATCTGCAGTTCAGGGACGACGGTGTCGGCATTCCTGCGCAGAATCTTGCGCGGGTATTCGAACAAGGATTCTCGACCAAGTCGCCGCAGACCAACCATGGTATCGGTCTGCACTGGTGCGCCAACGCGCTCAACGCGCTGGGCGGACGAATCTGGGCGGCGAGCGAGGGTCCCGGGCGCGGCGCATCGATGCATCTGCTGGTGCCCGTGGCCGCTCGTGAAACCCCGTCTCTTGCCGGAGCTGCGTGAGGTCCCCCATGCCTGAACAGAGCCGAACGACCATTCGGGTGCTGGTGGTCGATGATGAACCGGGGATCCGGGATGCCTACCGGCAGGTCCTGGCGGAGAGTGACGTCAGTCAGGAGGTCGAGGGTTTTCGCGAGCTGCGCAGCCGCCTGTTCAGCCGCAAAGTGCCCGAGCGCTCGCGCTCCAAAGCGCGCCCGCTCAGCACCACCTTCGAGCCGGTGTTCTGCGATCAAGCTCAGGCGGCGGTCGCCGCGGTGAAGGAGGCACTCGCCCACAACCAGCCGTTCGCCGTGGTGTTCCTCGACATGCGCATGCCGCCGGGCCCGGACGGGGTGTGGGCGGCAGCGCAGATCAGGGAGCTGGACCCGGCGGTAGAGATCGTCATCTGCACGGCCTACTCCGACGCGGATCCCAGCGATATCGGCGGCCTGGTACCCCCCGAAGACAAGCTCTCCTACCTGCAGAAGCCCTTCCATCCGCATGAAGTGCGGCAAATGACCATCGCCCTGGGCAGCAAGTGGCGCGCCGAGCGACGCATCGTCAAGCTCGCATACTTCGATACGCTGACCGGTCTGCCCAACCGCGAGCAGTCGCATAACCGGCTGGTGCGTGCGCTGCAGGCGGCGCAGGAAAATGATCGCACCCTCGCGGTGCTGTACCTGGATCTGGACAACTTCAAGAGAGTCAATGACACGCTCGGTCACGCAGCGGGGGACGAGCTGCTGCGCCGGGTCGCGGACCGGTTGCGCAACTCGCTGCGCGATCGCGTCGATACGGCGGTTCCCGGCGCGGGCGCCGGCCCGCGGCTGGGCGATATTGCACGCCTCGGTGGCGATGAATTCATGGTGCTGCTGCCGAATATGCGCTCCCCGGCCGACGCGGGCGGTGTGGCGGAGCGGCTGATCGAGGCGCTGCGCGAGCCCATGCAGCTCGCCTCCAATTCCCTGGTGGTGACTGCGAGCGTGGGAATGGCCGTCTATCCTCAGGACGGCACCGATGCGGTGACCCTGCTGCGCCACGCGGATCTGGCGATGTATGTCGCCAAGCGGCGCAACCCCGGCACCTACGCTTACTACGACGCATCCATGAACGCGATTGCGCTGCACCGTTTTACCATCGAGGACCGCTTGCGCGGCGCCCTCGCCCGCAACGAGCTCTCGCTCCTGTACCAGCCACAATTCGACGTGCGCACCGCGAGCGTCTCCGGGATGGAGGCGCTGCTGTGCTGGACGAGCGGCGAGCTCGGCGTGGTGAGCAGTGCCGAATTCCTTCCGGTCGCGGAGGAAACCGGCCTGATACACTCCATCGGCGCCTGGGTGCTGCGCACCGCCTGCCTGCAGGCCAAGACCTGGCGCGCCGAGGGCCTGCCGGTGCGGCGCATTGCGGTGAATGTCTCGGGGCGTGAGTTTGCGCTCGCCGACTATCCGGCCCAGGTGGCCACGATTCTGCGGGAAACCGGGATCGATCCGGCCCTGCTGGAGCTGGAGATCAGCGAGTCGGTGGTGATGGCGGATGAGGCGTGGGCCGAGAGGACCATCAACCAGCTGAAGCAGCTCGGCGTCTCGCTCGCCCTCGACGATTTTGGCATCGGCTATTCGCGCTTCGGCCGGCTGCGCAACCTCGCGGTCGATCGGCTCAAGATAGGTCGCTCGTTCGTGACCAGCATCACCGAGGGCGGCGACGATCGCGCCATCGCCTCGGCCATCATCGCCATGTCGCGCTCGCTGCACATCAACGTCATCGCCGAGGGCGTGGAGAATTTCCCGCAACTCGCCTTCCTGCAGGAGCAGGACTGCCAGGACGCGCAGGGATTTCTGCTCAGCGGACCGTTGCAGGCCGAGGAGGCGCGCGCACTCCTGAAGCGCTCGGGCGAGCTCGGCGACGGCTCGCGCTCGCAACGCTTCAAGGCGCTCATCGGCTGAGGCGACCGCGCCCCGTCCGCGGAGAATTCAGCTTACAATCGCCCCGCAGGCACGCAAGGTGCGCGACTGCGGGGAAGTTATGCGGACCGCGCTCGCCGATTTCATCAGGGACACCCCTGAGGGGCGCGAGGCGCAGGCGATTCTGCGCGCCTGCGTGCACTGCGGTTTCTGCCTCCCGGCCTGTCCCACCTACCAATTGCTCGGCGATGAGCTCGACAGCCCGCGCGGGCGCATCTACCTGATGAAGCAGCTGCTCGAGGGGGCGCCGGTCAGCGCGCGCACCCAGCTGCATCTGGACCGCTGTCTGACCTGCCGCGCCTGCGAGAGCGCCTGTCCGTCGGGCGTGCAGTACGGACGGCTGCTGGACATCGGGCGCGCGCTCACCGAAGAGCGTATCACCCGCACCCCCGCCTCGCGCCTCAAACGCTACCTGCTGCGCAAGCTCGTGCCGCACACTCACCGGGTGCGCGCGCTGCTGCGTGTGGCGCGCCTCGCGCGGCCGCTGTTGCCGCGGCAACTGGCGGCGCCCGTGTCCGCGGCGCGCGCCGCGCACTCGCGCCGCACCCCCTGGCCGAGCGCGCGTCACGCGCGGCGGGTGTTGTTGCTGCCGGGGTGCGTGCAGCCGGCTCTGCGGCCCGCCATCGACGCGGCCGCCGCGCAGGTGCTGGATCGTGTGGGGATCTCCGGCGTTGCGGTCGCCGGCACCGGCTGCTGCGGCGCGCTCACCCATCATCTGTCCGCCCAGCAGGAGACGCTGCGTCAGGTGCGGCGCAACGTGGATGCGCTGTGGCCGCACATCGAGGCGGGCGCCGAGGCGGTGGTGGTCACCGCCAGCGCCTGCGCTTCGATGCTGAGCGAGTACGGACGCCTGCTGCAGGGCGATCCGCACTACGCCGGGCGGGCGGCGCGCGTCAGTGCGCTCTCGCGCGACATCGCTCAAGTGATGGGCGCCGAGAGTGAGGGGCTCGCCGCGGCGCTGCGCAGCGCCGCGCGCCGGCAGGCGCCGGCTCCGGCGCGGGTCGCCTTCCATGCGCCGTGCACTTTGCAGCACGCCCTGAAGGTCAGCGGCACGGTCGAGGGCTTGCTGACCGCCGCAGGCTTTGCCCTCACTCCGGTCAGCGACCGCCACCAATGCTGCGGTTCGGCGGGAACCTATTCCATCCTGCAGCCGCAGCTGTCGGCACGGCTGCTGCGGCAGAAGGTCGCGGCTCTGGAGAGCGGCACGCCGGACCTCATCGCCACCGCCAACATCGGCTGCCTCGCGCATATCGGCGGCGGCACCTCGCTGCCGGTGTGTCACTGGGTCGAGCTGCTCGCGCAGAGACTTGATGGCTGACCAGTGGGGCGAGCGCATGCCGCGCTCGGTGAGCCTGCTGCAGACCGTCGCCGTGTCGGTGGGCGTCGCCATCGGCAGTGGCATCTTCCGTGTTCCGGCCACGGTCGCCGCGCAGCTGCACGCGCCCGGCCCGATCATCGCCTGCTGGGTACTGGGCGGCATCATCGCGCTGTGTGGCGCCCTCACGGTCGCGGAGCTCGCGGCGGCGCTGCCACGCTCCGGGGGCATCTTCGCGTGGCTCCTGGAGAGCTACGGTCCGCTGGCGGCGTTCCTGTTCGGCTGGACCGAGCTCGTCGTGATCCGCGCCGCCGCGCTGGGCGCCATCGCGACCATCTTCGCGGAGTATCTGGGCTATTTCGTGCCGCTGAGCGCCGTGCAGGTACGCTACACGGCGGCGCTGGCCATCGTGCTCATCGGTGCGATCAACTACATCGGCGTGCAGCGCGCGGCCGCGGTGCTGAGCGCCACCACCGCGCTCAAGTACGCCGTGCTCGCGGGGCTGGGGCTGCTCGCGTTCACCGCCGCCGGTGGGAGCGGCGCGCATTTCAGCCCGGCGTGGCCCGCGGGCGTTCCGCTGTCGCTGCTCGCGAGCGCCCTGATCCCGGTGCTGTGGACCTACGACGGCTGGGCCGACCCGGCCACCATGGCGGGGGAGGTGAGCGACCCGCAGCGCAACCTGGCGCCCGCCCTGATCGCCGGTGCGCTGTGCGTCATGCTGGTGTACCTGGTGGTCAACATCGGCTTCATGTATGCGCTCGCGCCGGCGCAGATGGCCGGCTCGCAGCTCATCGCCTCCAGCGTCGCCGCGCGCATCCCGCTGCTCGGCGGCGCCGGCGCGGCTGTGGTCGCCGCCGCGGTGATGGTGTCCGCCTTCAGCGGCCTGAACGCCTCGATGATGACCGGCTCGCGGGTGTTTTACGCGATGGCCGATCGCGGTCTGTTCTTTCATGCCGCGGCGCGCGTATCGCCGCGTTTCAACAGCCCGGCGGTCGCCATCTGGCTGGCCACCGCGCTCGGTGTCGCCTACGTGCTCGAGAACGACTTCGCGCAGCTGGCCGACAAGTTCATCCTCGGCATCTGGCCCTTCTACGCACTCGCCGTGGCGGGTGTATTCGTGTTGCGCCGCCGGCGTCCCGAGCTGCCGCGGCCGTATCGGGTGTGGGGTTATCCGCTGGTGCCGGCGGTGTTCCTGCTCGCCTCGGGCCTGATGGTGCTCAACGCGCTGTTCACCGATCCGCGCAACACGGGTGTTACCCTGCTGATCATCGTAGCCGGGGCGCCGGTGTACTGGCTGCGCGCGCAGCTCGTGCGCCGGCGCTAATTCTTCAGCCGTTCATGGGCGGCACTGCGCGAGGGGGCCTGAACCCAAGCACAATATCGACCAAGGAGGAGCGGGCGGTGGGCGATGGCACGACGACAATCCAGCGGCGCGCGGCGCACCGGGAGCGTGCGCCGTGAACCGGCGCGTGATGCCGGTCGCGGCCGCAGGTGCGCTCGTGCTGGCGGCGGCGGGATGGTATCTGTGGCGCGCGCGCGGCGCGGACGACCCCAACGCCGCGCTGTCGCTGTCGGGCAATGTGGACGTGCACCAGGTGGAGCTTGCCTTCCGCGTGACCGGCAGGATCTCGCAGATGAGCGTGCAGGAGGGCGACAAGGTCACCGCGGGCCAGACGCTCGCCCAGCTGGACCGCGTGCCGTTTGCGACCGACGTCGCCGCCGCCCGGGCGGATGTGGCTCAGCAGCAGGCGCAGCTGGAGAAGACCCAGCGCGGCTACCGCGTGGAGGAGATTGCCGAGGCGCGCGCGACCGTGCAGCAGCGCGCCGCCGACCTCGATAACGCGCGCGTGTCGCTGCAGCGCCAGCAGCAGCTGGTGGCGGCGGGGCTGGTCACCCACCAGCAGATCGACGACGCCGAGGCGCGCGTGCGCATGAGCGAAGCGCAGCTCGCCGGGGCCCGTGAGCAGCTGACACTGGAGTTGCACGGCTCGCGCATCGAGGACATCCAGACCCAGGAGGCCATGCTGGCCGCAGCCGAAGCGCGCCTGGAGAAGGCGCAGACCGCGCTCACCGATACCACGTTGCTCGCGCCCAGTGCCGGCATCATTTCCGTGCGTGCGCGCGAGGCCGGCGCGATCGTCCAGGCGGGACAGACGGTGTACACGCTGACGCTGAACGATCCGGTATGGATCCGCGCCTACGTGCCGCAGCCGCGCTTGGGGCGCATCAAGCCGGGGATGGCGGTCAACCTGAGCATCGATTCGATGCCGGGCAAGCACTACCAGGGCACGGTGGGCTTCATCTCGCCGGACGCCGAGTTCACTCCCAAGAGCGTGCAGACCGATCAGGTGCGCGACGATCTGGTGTACCGCATCCGCGTGATCGCCTCCGATCCCGACGACGTGTTCCGGCAGGGCATGCCGGTGACGGTGCGGGTGCCGGCGGCGCAGCCGGCGCTGGCGCGCAACCGCTGAGGCAGGTCCCGCGGTGAGCGTCCAGGCAACCCCCGCGCCGCCCTCGGCCGCGCCGCCGGCGGCGCGGGTGCTCGGACTGGTGAAGACCTTCGGCACCGCAACCGCGCTCGCCGGGATCAGCGCCGCGCTGCCGCCGGCGAGGATCATCGGGCTGGTGGGTCCGGACGGGGCGGGCAAGACGACCCTCATCCGGCTGCTCGCGGGCCTGATGCAGCCCACGGCCGGGACGGTCGAGGTGCTCGGCAGCACGCCGCGCGCCGAGGGTGGCAGCACCCAGGCGCAGACCGGGTACATGCCGCAGCGCTTCGGGTTGTACGAGGATCTCTCGGTACTCGACAACCTCACTCTGTACGCCAACCTGCGCGCTCTGGATGCTGCGACGCGCCGGCAGCGCTTTGCGCAGCTGCTGAGCTTCACCGATCTCGGCTCATTCACCGAGCGCCTCGCCGGCAATCTCTCCGGCGGCATGAAACAGAAGCTCGGACTCGCATGCGCGCTGCTCGGACGTCCACGCCTGTTGTTGCTGGACGAGCCGGGCGTGGGGGTCGACCCGCTGTCGCGGCGCGAGCTGTGGTGCATGGTGAACGATCTGGTCGCAGGCGGAGTGACGGTGCTGTGGTCGACCGCCTACCTGGAAGAGGCCGAGCGCTGCGCGCACATCTGGCTGCTCGATGGCGGGCGGTTGCTGTACGAGGGGGCGCCGGCGCGCCTGAGCGAGCGGGTGCGCGGGCGCGTATTCCGTCGCCGCGTCGCCGCAGGTCAGGCGCGACAGACGGCCGAGAGCGAGCTGGCGCGCGAGGCGGTGCTCGATGCCGTGATCCAGGGTGCCAGCGTGCGAGTGGTGGCGAAGCCGGGAGCTGCGGGCGAATTTCACGCGGGCGTTTACGAGGCGGTGGCGCCGCGCCTGGAGGACGCCTACGTCGAGTTGCTCGGCGGTGCGCGCAAGGGCGAGAGCCTGCTGGCGCGCGGCTGGCCGACGGGCGCGCCAGCGGACACGGCCGCCGCTGGCGGCGCTGCCGCGGTGAGGGCCGACGGGGTGCTGGTGCGTGCCGCGGGCCTGACGCGCCGTTTCGGGGACTTCGTGGCGGCCGACAACGTCGATTTCGAAGTGCACGCCGGGGAGATCTACGGCCTGCTGGGTCCCAACGGCGCCGGCAAGTCGACCACCTTCCGCATGCTGTGCGGGCTGCTCATGCCCAGCGGCGGCGCTGCCAGCGTCGCGGGCGTGAATCTGTCGCGCGCCGCGAGCCGCGCCCGCGCGCGCCTCGGCTACATGGCGCAGAAATTCTCGCTCTATGGCGATCTGTCGGTGGCCCAGAACCTCGACTATTTCGCCGACATCTACGGCTTGCAGCGCGCCGTCAAGCGCGAGCGGGTGCGCTCGATGGTCGAGATGTTCGAGCTCGCGCCGCTCCTGCACTCGAATGCCTCGCTGCTGCCGCTGGGCTTCAAGCAGCGCCTGGCGCTCGCCTGCGCCACGCTGCACGCCCCGGCGGTGCTGTTTCTCGATGAGCCCACCAGCGGCGTCGATCCGCTCATGCGGCGCGAGTTCTGGCACCACATCAACGCGCTCACCACCCGGGGGGTGGCGGTCGTGGTCACCACACACTTCATGGAGGAGGCGGAGTATTGCGATCGCATCGGCCTCATCTGGCGCGGCAGGAAGATCGCCGAAGGCACGCCCGATGAGCTCAAGGCGAGCGTGCGCAGCCCGGCGCTTGCGGAGCCGACGCTCGAGGACGCATTCATCGCGCTCATCCAAGGCGAGGCGGCATGAGCGACACGCTCACCCGGCTGCGCCTGTGGTGGCAGCAGCTCGCCGCCATCATGATCAAGGAGGGCAAGCAGGTGGTGCGCGACCCCTCCAGCTGGATCATCGCGGTGGTGCTGCCGCTCACTTTCCTGTTCCTGTTCGGCTTCGGCATCTCCCTCGACACCACGGTCGTCAAGATCGCCATGGTGCGCGAGGACGGCGGCCGCGACGCGCTCGCCTTTGCCGCTGCGCTCACCAACTCCAGATGGTTCCTGGTCGTCGCGGCCAGCGATCGGCTCTCCGCTGAGCGAGCGCTGCAGGACCAGAGCGTCAAGGCGGTCATCATCATTCCCGCCGAGTTCGGCCGGCGTCTCAACGCGCAGAACACGACCGCACGGGTGCAGGTGCTGGTCGACGGCGCGGAACCGAACACCGCCAACTACGTGCACGGCTACGTGCAGGCGATCTGGAACGGCTTTCTGGCCGCACGCGGCCGCGAGCAGGGCGCCGCGCCCGCCGCTGCGGTCAGCGTCGAGGTGCGCTACTGGTACAACGCCAACGCGGTGAGCCGCTGGTTCCTGATCCCCGGCTCGATGACGGTGATCATGACGCTGCTCGGGACGCTGCTCACCTCGCTGGTGATCGCGCGCGAGTACGAGCGTGGCACGCTGGAAGCGCTGTACGCGACGCCGCTCACCCGCGGCCAGATCCTGATCGGCAAGACCCTGCCGTATTTCCTGCTGGCGATGGTGTCGATGCTGGTGTGCGTGCTGACGGCGCTGCTGCTGTTCAAGCTGCCGCTGCGCGGCTCGTTCCTGGCGCTCGGCCTGGTGTCGGCGGTGTTCCTGGTGCCGGCGCTGGGGCAGGGCCTGCTGATATCAGTGACCATGAGAACGCAGATGGCCGCGGCGCAGCTCGGGCTCATGACCGGTTACATGCCCGCGATGATGCTGTCGGGTTTTCTGTTCGATATCCACTCCATGCCGCGGTGGCTGCAGGCGATCACGCTGGCGATCCCGGCGCGCTACATGAACGTGTCGCTGCAGACGGTGTTCCTGGCCGGCGATCTGTGGTCGGTGCTCATTCCCAACATGCTGTTCATGCTCGCCGTGGGGGCGCTGTTCTTCGGCCTCACCTGGCGGCGCTTGCACAAGCGGGTGGATTGAAGGAGCTCGAGCCGATGCTGCAGCGCCTCTCGGCCATCGTTCGCAAGGAATTGATCACCATGCTGCGCGATCCGCGCGCGCGTCTGTCGCTGATCATCCCGCCCATCATCCAGCTGTTCGTGTTTTCCTCCGCCGCCACCATGGAGGTGAAGAACATCGCCGTGGCGGTCGTGGATCTCGACCGCGGACCGTACGCCCTTGACGTGCAGCAGCGCCTGGGCGGCTCGCGCAGCTTCACCCGGCTGCCGCGCTACGCGAGCGTCGCAGCCGCCCGCGGCGCACTCGAGCGCGAGCAGGTCATCGGAATCCTGGTGCTGCCGAGCGCCTTTTCCGCCGACCTCAGCGCCGGCCGGCCGGCGAGCGCGCAACTGCTGCTCGACGGACGCCGCTCCAACGCCGCGCAGATCACCGCCCAGTACGTCAGCACCATCATGGCGGCCGAGGGAGCGCCCTTGAGCGGCGCGCCGCCGCAGGCCAGGACCGGCGGCGCGGGGCCGGCTCCCCCGCCCAACGCCGAGTTGGTGATCGACAACTGGTTCAACCCCAATCTCGAGTACCAGTGGTTCATGATGCCGAACCTGGTCGGCATGCTGAGCCTCGCGGTCGCGCTCATGATCACCGCGCTGTCGGTCGCGCGCGAGCGCGAGCTCGGCACCTTCGACCAGACGCTGGTCTCTCCGGCGACCCCGATCGAGATTGCGCTCGGCAAGCTCCTGCCGCCGCTGTTGGTGGCGAGCGTGCAGGCGACGCTCTACCTGCTGATCGTGACGCTGCTGTACGGCGTGCCGTTCCGCGGCAACCTGCTGGTCTTCTACGCGGCGATACTCACCTTCGCCGCGGCGTGCGCCGGGGTGGGGCTGTTCATCTCCTCCCTGGTGCATACCCAGCAACAGGCTTTCCTCGGCGCGTTCGCGGTACTGCTGCCATTCGCACTGCTGTCGGGATTCGCAACGCCGGTGGAGAACATGCCCTGGTGGCTGCAGTTCGTCACGACGATCAATCCGCTCGCGCACATGTTGCGCCTCATGCAGGGGCTGTTCCTCAAGGGCGCATCGGTGGCCTCCATGGCACAGGACCTGGTGAAACTGCTCGAGATCGCGCTGTGCACCACCGCCGCTGCGGTACTGTTGTTCCGCAGGAAGGCGGCGTAGCGCTTCGTATAAGATAGCGCGTCCTTGCGGAAAGACCCTCATGAGCTTGCGCAAAGCCGGCCGTGGCGCCTTCGCGTTCATCTTCGTCGCCGTGCTGGTCGACTCGATCGGCTTTGGCATCATCCTGCCGGTCCTGCCGCGGCTCATCATGCAGCTCACCGGAGTGAGCGTGGACCGGGCCGCCGTTTACGGCGGCTGGCTGTCGTTCGTGTACGCGCTGCTGCAGTTCTTCTGCGCCCCGGTGCTCGGCAACCTGAGCGATCGCTTCGGGCGCCGGCCGGTGCTGCTGTTCGCGCTGCTCGCGCTCGGTTGCGACTACCTGGTCATGGGATTTGCGCCCGTGATCGCGTGGCTGTTCGTCGGGCGCATGGTGGCGGGCGTGGCGGGCGCATCCTTCACGCCGGCGTACGCCTACGTCGCGGACATCACCGCGCCGGCGCGGCGCGCGCAGAATTTCGGTCTCATGGGGGCGGCGTTCGGTGTCGGCTTCATCGTCGGTCCGGCCATCGGCGGCCTGCTCGGGGGCCTGGGGCCGCGGGCGCCGTTCTTCACCGCCGGCGCCATCGCGCTCGCCAACACCGCGTTCGGCTACTTCGCGCTGCCGGAGTCGCTGCCGCGGGAGTCGCGCCGCCCGTTTCACTGGGCGCGCGCCAATCCGCTCGGCACGCTGCTGCAGATCCTCAAGTTCCCGCCGGTGAGCTGGCTGCTCGGTGCGCTGTTCCTGTGGCAACTCGCTCACCAGGTCCTGCCCAGCACCTGGGCGTTCTACACCATATCCAAGTTTCACTGGTCCAGCGCCGAGGTCGGTTATTCGCTCGCCTTCGTCGGCCTCGTCATGGCCGTTGCCCAGGGCGTGCTCACGCGGGTGCTCATCCCGTGGATCGGCGGCGAGCGGCGGGCCGCCGCCGCCGGCATGGCCGCCGCGCTCATCGCCTACATCGGATACGCCTTCGCGACCGAAGGCTGGATGATGTACCTCGTGTCGCTCACCACCTTTCTGTTCGCGCTCACCTATCCATCGATCAACGCGCTCGCCTCGCAGCAGATCCCCGCCAACGCCCAGGGCGAGCTGCAGGGCGCGGTCGCCGGCCTCTACAGTCTGAGCTCGATCATCGGGCCGCCGCTCATGACCCAGGTGTTCGGCCATTTCTCGGCCCGCTCGGCCGGGGTGTATTTCCCGGGCGCGGCGTTTCTCACCGCGGCACTGCTCACGGTGGGCAGCGCGCTCCTGTTTGCGCGGGCGATGCGCTTTGCGCCGCAGCGCGCGCCGGCGTCCGCCGCAACACCCGAAGTGTGAGATGGGGGCGCTTTCCCCTGCCGCCGCTCGGGTACGCGGCGGAGCCGGACCTTGCGCCGTTCGGGCCGGACCTGTTCAGCGCCGCCGCCGCGCCGCCTCCACCCGCTCGATGAGCTCGCTGGCGAGCCTGTTCCTGACGAAGGGAGCGAAGAACGACTGCGGCGGCGAGAAACTGACCTCCCTGCCGAAGCGCCCCGGCTGGCGCAGGGTGAGCGTGATCCGCGGCGGATTGACGAACTGCGTATAGCCGACGTTGATGATATCGGTGAGCGCGATCCGCTCCTCCTCGGACCCGAAGCGCACGCGCAGCGCAGCGCCTTCGTCGAACACTTCATCGGCCAGATCGAGCACCAGCTTGCGCATGACGGCGTAGCCGATCACGAACAGCAGCAGCGGCACGATGAACACCGGCACCGGCACCGCCTTGCCCGCACGTGCGGCCGCCAGCCCCGCCGCCAGCGACAGCACCACAATTCCGAACCACAACACCGGGAAGACACGCTTCAGAAAAAACGTGTTGCGCGAGGAAATACGCCTGGCGGTCAGTGCCGGTCGCATGCTAGTCCTCCCGCTGCTGCGCCGGTCCGAGCGCGGCACCGCCGGGCGCAGGGCCCTGGCTCGCATGCCCGGGCGCATCGAGCGGGTCCCCCATGAGCCGGCGCACGGCCACGTAACACACCGGAATCAGCAGCACGCCGAGCAGCGCCGCGCTCAACATTCCGCCGACCACGCCGGTGCCGATGGCGTGGCGCGCGTTGGCGCCGGCACCGCTGGAAATCATCATGGGGAATACGCCGAGGATGAAGGCGAACGAGGTCATCAGAATCGGTCGCAAGCGCAGGCGCGCGGCTTCCAGCACCGCCTCGTGCAGGCTCCTGCCGTGCTTCTGCGCGGTGACCGCAAACTCGACGATCAGGATGGCGTTCTTGGCCGACAGGCCGATGATGGTGATGAGTCCCACCTTGAAGAACACGTCGTTCGGCAGCCCGCGCAGCAGCGCGGCGACGGTGCTGCCGATGAGTCCCACCGGCACGGCCATCAGCACCGCTACCGGGACGCTCCAGCTCTCGTACAGCGCGGCCAGGCACAGGTATACGACCAGGATGGACAGTGCGAACAGCAGCGGCGCCTGTGCACCCGAGAGCAGCTCCTGCAGCGACTGTCCCGCCCAGTCGTTGCCGAAACCGCGCGGCAGGTGCCGGGTGACGATCGCCTGCATCGCCTGCATGGCTTCCCCTGAGCTGCGTCCCGGGGCATTGGCGCCGGTGATTTCCACCGCCGGATAGCCGTTGTAGCGCGTGAGGGAGGGGGCGCCCACGACCCAGTCGGCGCGCACGACGCTCGCCAGCGGGATCATGCTGCCGTTGGCGCCCGAGGCGTAGAAGTGTTCGAACGCCTCGGGCGTCATGCGCCACGGGGCATCCGCCTGCAGCAGCACCCGCAGTACCCGCCCCTGGTAGATGAAGTCATTGGCGTACACCGGCGCCAGCATCAGCTGCAGGGCGGTGTAGACATCGCTGGCGGACAGGCCCATCGACTGCGCCTGCACGCGATCGACGGTGAGTCGCAGCTGTGGCGAGGGCGGCAGGAGATTGGCGCGCACCCCGGTGAGCGTCGCATCGCGGCCGGCCGTGTCGAGGACCGTGGTCTGCGCGGCCGCGAGCGCCTCGCGTCCAAGCCCGCCGCGATCCTCGAGGTAGAAGTCGAAACCGCCGAACACGCCCAGGCCGCGCACCGTCGGCAAGTTGATGACGTAGGCCTTGGCGTCGTGGATTTCGTGGGCGAAGGTCTCATTCGCCCAGCGGATGAAATCCGCGGCGGTGTCGGGGCGCTCATCCCAGGGCTTGAGGTGCACGAACGCCCGGCCGGCATTCTCGCCCGTGCCGGTGAAACTCGAGCCGACGATGAGGAACGCATTCGCCACATCCGGGCTGCCCATGAGGATGGTGTTGATGTGTTGCAGCACCTCACGGGTGCGCGGGAGCGATGCGCCCTCCGGCAGCTGCACATCCACCAGCGCGTAGCCCTGGTCTTCGTCCGGCACGAAGCTGCCCGGGAGCCTGGCGAACAGCAGCACCCCCACCGCCAGCATGAGCGCGAATCCTGCCATCCAGCGCGGCGCGTGGCCGACCGACACGAACACGCGGTGCACGTAGGAGCGCCGTGTGCCCTCGTAGGCGCGGTTGAACCAGTTGAAAATGACGTTGCCGCGCAGATGCTCGGGACGCAGGAGCGAGGCGCACAGTGCCGGCGTGAAGGACAACGCCAGCAGCGCCGAGAACCCCATGGAGAGTGCGATGGTGAGCGCGAACTGCCGGTAGATGACCCCGGTGCTGCCGCTCTGCAGGGCGCTCGGTATGAACACCGCGGCCAGCACCGAGGTGATGGCGACGATCGCGCCGGTGATCTGGTGCATGGCCTTGCGCGTGGCTTCCCTGGGCCCCAGATGGTCCTCGCGCATGATGCGCTCGACCGCTTCCACCACCACGATGGCGTCATCCACCACGATGCCGATCGCCAGCACCATCGCGAACAATGTCAGCTGGTTGATGGAGAAGCCGACCGCGTACATCCCCACCAGCGTGCCGAGCAGCGCCGAGGGCACGACCAGGGTCGGGATGAGCGTGGCACGAAAGCTCTGCAGGAACACCAGCATCACCAGGAACACCAGTGCCACCGCTTCAGCGAGGGTGATCATCACCTCACGGATGGCCACCCTGATGAAGGTGGTCGAGTCGAACGCCCAGAACCAGCTGACGCCGGCGGGAAAACTGGGCTGCATGTCGTTCATCTTCGCCACCACCGCCCTGGAAACCTCCAGCGCGTTGGCGTTGGGGGCGAGCTGGATGCCGAAGGCCGCGACCGGTGTGGTGCCGACGTTGGTCTCGAAACCGTATTGCGCCGCGCCCAGCGTGACGCGCGCCACATCCTTGAGGCGCACCGAGGCGCCGGTGGGATCGGTGCGCAGCAGGACGTTCTCGAACTGCTCCGCGGAGCGAAAGCGCCCCTCCGCCGTGACGGTCGCGGTGATAGCCTGGTTCGCCACGGCCGGCTGTGCGCCGATGGCGCCGGAGGCGAACTGCGCGTTCTGCCGCTGTACCGCGGCGAGCACGCTGGCTGCCGACAGGCTGTAGGCGCGCAGCTTGTCGGCATCCAGCCAGATGCGCATCGCGTACTCGGAGCCGAACTGCACCACCGCGCCCACCCCCGGGATGCGCTGCACCTGATCGAGCACCCGCGAGGCCACGATGTTGTTGAGCTCCTGGGCATCCGGGCCACCCGCGGCGGCGCGCAGTCCGATGCCGCCCAGGAACCCGGCGCTCACCTTCGCAATGCGGATGCCCTGTTGGTTGACTTCCGTGGGCAGGCGCGGCTGGGCGAGCGTCACGCGGTTCTGGGTCTGCACCGCGGCAATGTCCGGGTTGGTGCCGTTCTGGAAGGTGAGCGTGATGTTCGCGGAGCCGTCCGAGGCCGACTGCGAGGTGAAGTACAAGAGGTTGTCGAGGCCGGTGAGCTGCTGCTCGATGACCTGGGTGACGGTGGTCTCCACCGTGGCGGCACTCGCGCCGGGATAAGTCGTAGTCACCGCGACTTGTGGCGGGGCAATCTGCGGGTAGGCCTCCGAGGGCAGCCGCGTGAGCGCCAGCAGTCCCCCGAGCGTGATGAGGATGGCGAGCACCCAGGCAAACACCGGGCGATCGATGAAAAATTGCGGCATGGACCCTTACCGTCCCGGGGCGGCCGGCGCCGCGGCGCTCGCGGCCTGGGCGCTTCCTCCCTGCGCCGCATAGGGCACCGCGGCCACGATGGCGCCGGGTCGCGCATTCTGCGTGCCGGAGACGACAATCCGGTCACCGTCGCTGAGGCCCTCGGTGACGATCCACTCGGGTCCCGCGAGCGCCTCCGCCACCACACGCTTCTGGATGACCCTGTCATCGGGGCCGACGGTGAGCACGTACGGCCCGATGGCGTCGCGCTGCAGGCCGGCCTGCGGCACGAGGAACCCGTGGTTCACCGCACCGGAGCTCAGGCGCACGCCAACGAACATGCCCGGCAGCAGCTGATGCTCGGGATTGGGCAGGATGCCGCGCAGCGCCACCGCTCCGGTGGCCGGGTCGACGCTGACGTCGAGGAAATCGAGCGTGCCCGCGTGCGCGTATGGCGTGCCGTCCGCGAGCGTGAGCTGCACGCTCACCGCACCGCGCGCCACGCTCACGCTGCCGGCGCTTTGTGCGCGGCGCAGCCGCTCGATATCCACCGCGGGTTGCTCGAAGTTGACGTAGATCGGATCGATCTGTTCCACCGTCGTGAGGAGCGTGGGCGTGCCTTGCCCGACCAGGGCTCCCTCGGTGACGCCCTGCTGGCCGGCGCGGCCGGCGATCGGCGCGGTGACGGTGGCGTAACTCAAATTTATGCGCGCGCTGGCGACGCTGGCCTTGGCCTGCTGCACGCTGGCTGCGGTGGAGCGCTCGGCGGCCTGCGCGTTGTCCAGATCCGAGCGCGACACCAGGCCGCTCGCGATGAGCTCGCGCGCACGCTCGGCGGCGATGTGAGCGTTGGTGGCGTTCGCCTGCGCCTGTGCGAGCGCGGCCTTGGCGCCATCGAGCGCCGCGCGCAGCGGCGCCGGGTCGATCTGGAACAGCCCCTGTCCGGCCCGCACGTCCGAGCCCTCCTTGTAGAGGCGCTTGAGCAGCACGCCGGCGACCCGCGCGCGCACGTCCGCGGTGCGCGTGGCGGACAGGCGTCCCACGAGCTCGCGCGTGAGCGGCACGGATTGCGAGTGCGCCACCACCACCCCGACCTGCGCCGGCTGCGGGGCGCTCGGGGGCGCGTGCGATCCGCACCCGCCCAGCAGCGCGCCGAGGGTGGCGGCGGCCAGCGCGCGCCGCAGCCTCGTCCGTGCTAACGACCTCAGGTACCCGGCCCTGGCCACGCGCGCTCCTGCAGTCGACAAATACCTGCCGAGGCAGTCTACCTCGGACGGATGATCGATAACGGACGAGCCAGGGGGGACAATGAGCACTCACCTACAAGGCGCCCGCTCATGAGCACCCGCAACATCGTTCTCGCGGCAACCCTGGCGGCATCGCTCATCGGCTGTGTCGAGCGCGGTGACTGGAAGCCCGCGCCCCGACTCGAGCCGAGCTCGCTCGCCGCGCAGCAGACCCTCGCCGGGGCGAGGCTCGACGCCGCCGCCTGGCCGGCCGATCAGTGGTGGCGCGGTTACGGCGATCCGCAGCTCGATGCGCTCATCGCCGAGGCGCTCGCGGGCAGTCCCTCGCTGGAGATCGCCGAGGCGCGGCTGCGTTCCGCCCAGGCGCAGGCCATCGCGGCGGGCGCCGTACGAGTGCCGGCGGCCTCGCTCGACGCCGAGACCACCCGCCAGCGATACCCGGAGCATGGGCTGTTCCCGCCGCCCTTCGCCGGCAGCTACTCGACCGACGCTCGCGTGGCGCTCGACTTCAGTTTCGACCTCGACTTCTGGGGTCGTAACCGCGCCCTGCTGGCCGCGGCACGCTCGGGCGTGCAGGCTGCGGATGCCGACCGCGCGGCGGCACGCCTGGCGCTCGCGGTCGGCGTGGTGCGCGCTTACATCCAGCTCGACCTGTGGTACGCGTTGCTGGATGTCGCCAACGACAACCTCAAACAGCAGACCGCGATTCTCGAGCTGACGCAGCAGCGCGTCAGCGCGGGGCTGGAAAACACCGCGCGCGTGAAACAGTCGGAAGGCAGTCTCGCGCTGACGCGCGCCGGCGTGGCGGCGGTGCAGGCGAGCATCGAGCTCGCCCGCAATCAGCTCGCGGATCTGGTCGCGGCCGGCCCCGATCGCGGCCAGCGCCTGCCGCGCCCGCAGCTCGCGGCGCCGGCCGATCTCGCGCTGCCCGCGGCGCTGCCCGCGGATCTGCTCGCGCGCCGCCCGGACGTGGCCGCGGCGCGTGCGCAGGTGCAGGCCGCGGCCCACGGGGTCGCGGCGGCGGAGGCGGACTTCTACCCGAACGTGAACCTGACGGCGTTTGCCGGCCTGCAGAGCATCGGCTTGTCGCAGCTGTTGCAGGCGTCCGACCGCATCGTGGGCGCAGGTCCTGCGCTGCACCTGCCGGTGTTCAACCGCGGCGCTGTGCGCGGCGCACTGCAGAGCCAGCAGGCGCAGCTCGATGCGTCGATCGGCCAGTACAATCAGACGCTGCTGGATGCGGTGCGCGAGGTGGCCGACGTGATCGCGAACTGGCGCTCGCTCGAGCGCGAGAGCCACGAGCAGCAGATCGCGCTCGAGGCCGCGCAGCGCTCCTACGACCTCACCACCGAGCGCTATCGCGCCGGGCTGGACAATTACCTGAGCGTGCTGTCGAGCCAGAACCAGGTGTTGCAGGCACAGGGTCTGCGTGCGCAGTTGCGCTCGCGCCGCCTGTCCTTCAGCGTCGACCTGGTGCGCGCGCTCGGCGGCGGTTACTCGGCGCGCTCATCACCCACCTGAACCGCCCGCGCCCGCCGCCTTCGTGATGGATAGCCCCGCCACCGCCGCTCCCTCGCCCGTGGCGCGCCTCATGCGCCAGCGCCGCCGGACGTGGCTCGCCGCCCTCACGGTGGCAGTGCTCGTCGTGGCGTTGCTCGCGAGCGCCTGGTGGTGGCTGTACGCGAGCCGCTACCAGGATACCGACGACGCCTACGTCGCCGGCGACCTGGTCACCGTCATGCCGCAGGTGAGCGGCACCGTGGTCGCCATCGACGCCGATGAGACCGACCTGGTGCACACCGGGCAGGAGCTGGTGAGGCTCGACGCCACCGATGCGCGCATTGCGCTCGAGGATGCCGAGCAGCAGCTGGCGCGCACGGTGCGCCAGACCCGCACCGTGTTCGACAACCGCGACCAGTTGGCCGCAATCGTCGGGCAGCGCCGCGCGGAGCTCGACAAGGCGCTGGCGGATTACGACCGTCGCAAGGACCTCGCCGCCACCGGGGCGGTGTCCTCCGAGGAGGTGGGGCACGCGCGCGATGCGCTCACCGCGGCGCGCGATGCGCTGCGGGCGGCGCAGAACGGTCTCGCCGCCAGCGCCGCCCTGGTCGGCGACACCGGCATCGCCGACAACCCCGACGTGCAGGCGGCCGCTACCGTGGTGGAGCGGGCGTGGCTGGCGCTGCAGCGCACCAGCGTACGCGCGCCGGTGACCGGCTACGTCGCCAGGCGCAGCGTGCAACTCGGTGAGCGCATCGCCCCGGGCGGGCCGCTCATGGCCATCGTGCCGCTCGAGCGGCTGCGGGTGGACGCCAACTTCAGGGAAGTGCAGCTCAAGCACATGCGCATCGGACAGCCGGTGACGCTGATCGCCGACCTGTACGGCGCTCGGGTCGAGTACCGCGGCACGGTCGCGGGGCTCGGCCTGGGCACCGGCGCCGCATTCGCGCTGCTGCCTGCGCAGAATGCGACCGGTAACTGGATCAAGGTCGTGCAGCGAGTCCCCGTGCGTATCGCCCTCGATCCACGGCAGCTCGCGTCACACCCGCTGCGCATCGGCTTGTCGATGCATGCGACCGTCGATGTGCGGGATGATTCCGGTGAGCAGCTCGCCCATGCGCCGCGGCTGGAGCCGGTGCTGACGACGCGCGCATATGACCTGGACCGGCGGGAAATCGCGGCTCGCATCGAGCAGATCGTGAGCGAGAACGAGCGCGCACCGCAGGCGAGCCGCGCAGTCGCGCAGCGCGAGCGCTCCGACGCTCTGCGCCGTCAGCCTGTGCCGCGCCAGCCCCTGCAGCCGCCCGTGCCGCCCTCCGGTCCGTCAGCCGCATTGCGCCCGCGCCGCCCTTCGACATGACATAACTGCACGCCCGCAAATCCGCTGCTGACCCTGCGCTATGCAACTGCGTCTGGGCTTGACGACGCCCGCACAGCCACAACACAGTATCCACCAAATCAACAGCTTGAGGGCCGAGCGCTCGCGTTCCTGTGCCGCTCGAGCGCGCGTTTCGATCCTCGCACTGTCCGTGGCCCGCGACAGGCTCCGTTGCCGGCGGCAAGTACGCGCCGCCGCGCAGGCCTGCAATTTCAGCCGCTTGCATGCGCGCGGCGCGACCAGCGTGCACCGGCACGGATTTCGCATGCTCATTTGCATGATGCGGCCGCGCGGCAGACTCAGGCCCCTGACGCTCACGCGCGCCGAGCAGGAGCAGCTCGAGCGGTGGATGCGGGATTGTCGCGGCCGGCGAGCGCTGGCGGTGCGAGCGCGGATCGTGCTCGCTTGCCAGGCGGCTTGCTCGAATCGAGAGACTGCGAAACGGCTGCGGGTCACCCCGCAGACTGTCGGCAAATGGCGAACACGTTACCTCGCGCACGGCATGCAGGGTCTGGCGGATCGGACGCGCACCGGGGCGCCGCGCTCGATCAGCGATGCCCTGGTGGCGGCCGTGCTCGCGAAGACGCTGCACGATAAGCCGCCGGATGCAGTGCGCTGGAGCAGCCGTCGCCTCGGCGCGACTCTCGGAGTCTCGCAGCGCACCGTGTTGCGCATCTGGCGCACCTTCGGGCTGTAGCGCCGCTGAAGGGCGGCGTGCACTCACACGCGACGCGCTCCCCATTCAACTTAAGCTCGCATGCTTCAACGAACATGTGGCTCATTCCAACTTCCCAACTTCGCTCCGGGCTGCCGAAAGCGCTATTTTCCAGCTCATTTGCAACTGTTTTGAAATATGTCCGCGCGTCGGGCACGCGCGACACGTCGACTCCTGTCACGACGGCGCGTACAACACGCATGCAACTTCGTGTTGCATTTGGGGGTCAACGATGCGCCGGAACTACACAGCGATCCATGTCACATGCGCCGCACTGCTGTTCGCTTTGAGCGCCCTGGGCGCCACGGCGGCTCTGGCGCAGGCTACCGATCCCGGAGTGCGCCAGGCGACCACGGACAACGGTCCGCCGCCGCCGCTGACGGGCCTCACCACCGACGAGCGCACTTTCTTTGACGACGGTTTACAGCGCTTTTCGTCGGTCAAGCTCGTCCGCAGCCCGACCGGCGACAACAGCGGTCTGGGACCGCGGTTCAACTCGAATCAATGCTCCTCCTGCCACCTGCAGCCATTTGTCGGCGGCTCGAGTCCCGCCATCAATCCGCTGCCCGCGGTCGCCAGCGCCGGAGGCGCGACCAACACGGTGCCGTGGTTCATCGTGCCGAACGGACCGATCCGCGAAGCGCGCTTCGTGTCCGATGGCGGCGTCCATGACCTGTTCGTCGTCACGGGCCGCAGCGACGCGCCCGGCTGCAATATTGCGCAGCCGGTGTTTACGCCGGCCGGGAATGGCCTGAGCGGCCGGGGCGGAAACCCCAACGTCGTGTTTCGCATCCCGACTTCGCTACTGGGCGCGGGTCTCATCGAGGCGATTCCCGATTCCACGATCCTCGACAACGCGCGTGACAACGCGTTCATCAAGCGCCTCTATGGCGTGTCGGGTCACACCAATCGCAGCGGCAACGACGGCACCATCACGCGCTTCGGCTGGAAGGCCCAGAACAAGTCCCTGCTGCTCTTCTCCGGTGAAGCCTACAACGTCGAAATGGGCATCTCGAACCTGCTCTTTCCTCAGGAGCGTGACGAGACCCCGGCATGCCAAGGGACGGGGAACCTGACGCCCAACGACACCGCCACCTTTGCGTCCACCACCGCTGCCGAGGTCATGTCGGACATGGAGGCGTTCGTCGATTACATGCGCCTGCTGGCCGCACCGGCTCCGGCGCAGCCGACCGCCTCAAGTGAACACGGCCGCGCGCTGTTCACGATCGTGGGTTGCGCCCTGTGCCATACCCCGGCGCTGACCACCGGCCCTGCTATCGGCAACGGCGATGAGGGCCTGGCCAGTGCCGCCCTGTCGAACCAGCAGGCGCGCCTGTTCTCGGATCTGCTCCTGCACCGTATGGGCGCGGGATTGGCGGACGGGATCACTCAGGGCGCCGCGGGGCCGGACGAATTCCGTACCGCGCCGCTATGGGGTGTCGGGCAGCGCGTATTCTTCCTGCACGACGGGCGCACCAGCAACTTGATTCAGGCGATCCGTTTCCACGCCAGTCCAGGGAGCGAGGCGAATCTGGTTGTCTGGAATTACTTCCTGCTGGGCTCCCAGGATCAGCAGGACCTGATCAATTTCCTGCGCTCGCTGTAGAGGCGGGTGCCGGGGGATCGGGCGTGCGAGTTGCCGACCGCGGTGTCAGTCCAGCTTGACATAGCTCAGGGGCAGGGCGGTCGTGTATTTGATGGTTTCGAGGGTGAAGCTGGCGCTCACGTCCAGAAACTGCACCGCCGAGATGAGGCGCTTGTACACCACGTCGTACGCGTCGATATCGGGCACCACGATGCGCATCAGATAGTCGACCTCACCGCTCATGCGGTGGATTTCCGTCACTTCCGGTATGTCGCGCACCGCGCACACGAACTTCTCGAACCACGCTTCACTGTGATTGGCGGTCTTGAGCGTCACGAACACCGTCGTGCCGACGTTCAATGAGCGCGCATCGAGCAGCGCCACGGTTTGTTTGATGACCCCGTCCTCCTGGAGCCTCTTGATGCGGCGCCAGCACGGCGCCTTGGACAGGCCGACGCGGTCGGCAATCTCCGCGGCCGTGAGGGTGCCGTTTTTCTGGAGCAGGTCCAGGATTTTGCGATCCAGCTTGTCCATGAAACGCTTTGCGTCCCCTGCTCGCGCGCGCGCAACATTGTTGCGCAGACCCGGGCCGTTTGCCATGCCTTCGCAACCGCGTCGCCGGCCCGAAAGGCTAGTGTGGGAGCATGGATGTGATCCGGCTTTTTAGCGAGCACCCCGCGTCCGTCGGCGAGACGTACGGCGAGCATATGTCCAGGGCCGCGTGCTTCGGCGTACGCATGATGCTGGCCGGCATGGCCTGCCTGGTGCATGCCGTGCTGCCCTTCCTGTTCGTGCGCACGGGTAGCCGAACCATCGTCGAGCTCAACGACCGCCTGGCCGTCGATCGCCGCGTTGCGCCGCCGATCATGAGCGGTGAGCGGCTGCCGCTGTAAAGCGGGCGGGCTGTCGTTCGATGCCGCAGCTCGCACGCGGAAGCTGCCGATCCCCTGGTGCAGGGCGCGTGACCGGGCCTCAAGTCAGGGCGGACTGTTGATCAGGTAGCCGCCCGACTTCGCATCGCGCTCGAGCGCGAGCAGGCGCCGCTCGGCCGCTTCCTCCAGCAGCTTGTTGAACGAACGGAAGCCGTAGTAGCTTTCGTTGAATCCCGGGCGGCGCCGCTTCAGCGTCTGCTTGACCATCGAGCCCCAGATCCTGTCCTCCGCGCCGCGCTCGGCGAGCAGGGCCTCGATGGTGGCGAGCACGAGCTCGAACGCCTCCTGCTTCTTGTCCTCCTCCTTCGGCTCCCCGTCCCTGGCTTGCGCTGCAGCCGGCGCGGCGGCCGCATCGGCGGCCGGCGCGGGGGCTGCCTCGGCGGCGGGCGGCCTCTTGCGCGGGCTGCGGCGGCCCTTGAGTTGCTCGCGCACGAGGTCGTCGTAGTAGATGAACTCATCGCAGCTGGCGATCAGCAGGTCGGAGGTCGAATTCTTCACCCCCACGCCGATCACCCCTTTGTCGTTCTCGCGCAGCTTGCTCACCAGCGGGGAGAAATCGGAGTCGCCGCTGATGATCACGAAGGTGTCGACGTGCGTCTTGGTGTAGCACAGATCCAGGGCGTCGACGACCATGCGGATATCGGCGGAGTTCTTGCCCGACTGCTTGACGTGCGGGATCTCGATGAGCTCGAAGCCGGCCTGGTGCATGCCGGCCTTGAACTCCTTGTAGCGATCCCAGTCGCAGTAGGCCTTCTTGACGACGATGGAGCCCTTGAGCAGCAGCCGCTCGAGCACCCGGTTGATGTCGAACTGGGCATAGCGGGCGTCGCGCACGCCGAGGGCGATGTTCTCGAAATCGCAGAACAGCGCGAGGTTGGTGGTCTCGGCGGCGGTGGGCATGGCGAATCTTATTCTGCCAGGAGCTGGCTTGGAAGGCGGGCGTTTTCGGCCTGCGGCCCTCCTCGGCGAGCGCCTCGCGGTACACTGCGGCGCAGGGAGGGTGTGCCGTGCCGAATCGAGCCAGGATTTCCCGGCGCGCCGCCGAGGGCGCGGTGCGCACGCTGTTGCGCTGGGCGGGTGAGGACCCGCGCCGCGAGGGCCTGCGCGACACCCCGCATCGGGTCGTGGATGCCTACCGCGACTGGTTTTCCGGCTACCAGATCGACCCGGCCGCCTACCTGCGGCGCACCTTCGAGCAAGTCGGCGGCTACGACGAGATGATCGTGCTGCGCGACATCAGCTTCGAGTCGCACTGTGAGCACCACATGGCGCCCATCATCGGACGGGTGCATATCGGCTACCTGCCCGCCAACAAGGTGGTCGGCATCAGCAAGCTCGCGCGCGTGGTCGACGGCTATGCGCGGCGCCTGCAGGTGCAGGAGAAGCTCACCTCGCAGATCGCCGACTGCATCACCGCGGTGCTCAAGCCGCGCGGGGTCGGCGTGGTGGTGGACGCCGTGCACGAGTGCATGACCACACGCGGGGTGCACAAGCGCAACGTGTCGATGGTCACCAGCCGCATGACCGGCACCTTCCGCAGCGATGCCCGCACCCGGGCCGAGTTCCTGCGCTTCATCGACATCACCGGCGCCCGCGAGCTCTGAGCGCAAGGCCAGGCGCAGCAGCGATCGCCCGCTCTTCAGGCCGTGACCGGGTTCTCGCTGCGCGCGGCGCGCTTGCGATCCTGCTCCTTCAGAAAGCGCTTGCGGATGCGGATGGAGGTGGGCGTCACCTCGACCAGCTCGTCATCGGCGATGAACTCGACCGCGTACTCCAGCGTCAGCTCGATGGGTGGCGTGAGCAGGATCGCATCGTCCTTGCCGGCGGCGCGGATGTTGGTGAGCTTCTTGGTCTTGATCGGGTTCACCACCAGGTCGTTGTCGCGGCTGTGGATCCCGATGATCATGCCCTCGTAGAGCTTCTCGCCGGGCGCGACGAACAGCCGGCCGCGCTCCTGCAGGTTGAACAGCGCGTAGGCGACCGCCTCGCCGCGCTCGTTGCTCACCAGCACGCCATTGTGGCGATCGGGAATCTCGCCCTTCACCGTCGCAAAACCGTCGAAGATGTGACTCATGAGGCCGGTGCCGCGGGTGAGGGTGAGGAACTCGCCCTGGAAGCCGATCAGGCCGCGCGCCGGCACGCGGTACTCGAGGCGCGCGCGCCCCAGCCCGAGGCTCATGTCGGTCAGGTCCGCGCGGCGCTCGCCGAGCGCCTCCATCACCGCGCCCTGGTGCGCCTCCTCGATATCCACGGTGAGGGCTTCGTAGGGCTCGTGCACCTCGCCGTTCACCATCCGGGTCAGCACCTGCGGGCGCGACACGGCGAGCTCATAGCCCTCGCGGCGCATGTTCTCGATGAGAATGGTCAGATGCAGCTCCCCGCGCCCGGCGACCCGCAGCACGTCCGGCTCGTCGGTGTCCTCCACCCGCAGCGCCACGTTACTCTGCAGCTCGCGGTACAGCCGCTCGCGCAACTGCCGGCTGGTGACGAACTTGCCCTCGCGCCCGGCGAGCGGCGAGGTGTTGACCTGGAAGTTCATCGCCAGCGTCGGCTCATCCACGCTGATGGGCGGCAGCCCGAGCGGATGCTGCGGGTCGCAGACCGTCATGCCGATGTTGACGGACTCGATGCCGGTGACGGCGACGATGTCGCCGGCGCTCGCCTGTTCCACCGGGTTGCGCTCGAGGCCGGTGAAGGTCAGCACCTGGCCGATCCGGGCGAGCCCGCGGTCGGCATCGCCAAAGCGCAGCGCCACGCTCTCGCCGGGGCGCACCACGCCGCGGCGAATGCGGCCGATGCCGATGCGCCCGACGTAGGAGTTGTAGTCGAGGGTCGAGATCTGCAGCTGCAGCGGCAGGTCGGCCTGCGCGGCCGGCGGCGGCACGTGGGTGAGGATCGCCTCGAACAGCGCCGACATGTCCGGGCGGCGCTCGGTGTAGTCGGTGCTCGCCCAGCCCTGCAGGGCCGAGGCGTAGATGACCGGGAAGTCGAGCTGCGCGTCGCTGGCGCCGAGTTTGTCGAACAGGTCGAAGGTCTGGTCGACGACCCACGCCGGGCGGCTCCCGGGCCGGTCGATCTTGTTGACCACCACGATGGCCTTCAGACCCTGGGCGAGCGCCTTGCGCGTGACGAAGCGTGTCTGCGGCATCGGTCCCTCGACCGCATCGACCAGCAGCAACACGCCGTCCACCATGGACAGCACCCGCTCGACTTCCCCGCCGAAGTCGGCGTGCCCGGGGGTATCGACGATGTTGATGCGCGTGCCGCCATACTCGATGGCGCAGTTCTTGGCGAGGATGGTAATGCCACGCTCGCGCTCGATGTCGTTGGAATCCATGATGCGCTCGCCGAGCCGCTCGTGGGCGGCAAAGGTGCCCGACTGCTTCAGCAGGCAGTCGACCAGCGTGGTCTTGCCGTGGTCGACGTGCGCGATGATGGCGATGTTGCGGATCGGGCGATTCATGGCTGGCTGGCCCGCGAGCGCCGGCGGGCTTGGGCCCGCGGGCGAGCGGTGTCTCAAAAGGGTGCGCAGGGTAGCAGATTCGCCCGCCGGGCGCCTCGTTTTGCGCCGCGCGCCCGGGCGCCGGGCCGGGTCAGGCCTTGGGTGAGCCGATGCGCAGCGCCACGGTGGCGAGGCGCACCTCGATGAAGAAGGCGATGAAGGCTGCGCTCAGGCACAGCATGGCGGCCACGAACAGCAGTGCGATCAGCAGCGCGAGCTCCGAGCCCAGGAACGCGTTGGCAAACAGCGTCACGACCACCAGCGCCACCAGCAGCGCCGCGATCGCGCACAACGAGATGGCCACGTTGATGTAGCGCGCGCGCCGCGCCAGCACCGCAAGATCGGCGTGCAGGTGCTGCGCACTGCCCGGGTGGCCCGCGAGGCGCTGCTCGAGGGCGTGCGCCCGGTCGACGATGCGCGCCAGGCGGTTGGTGAGCACGCCGAGCGTGGCGGCGACGCCGGTCAGCAGGAACACCGGGGCAACCGCCGACTGGATCAGACGCGCGATATCCATGAGCCCTGACACTCCGAAACCAAAACGGCTCCGCCGGCCAGGCGGGCAACGCGGCGGGTGGGGCGGCAAGCGGCGGATATTGCGGCTGCGGTTGCTGCTGTTGTACGATCGTTCAACAACGTACCCTCGGCACGCCGCGTAGTCCCATGAAGCCCAGCCATCTGCAGTCAGTCGAACCGGCCGCACCCGCCGACACGGACGGCGTCAGTCTACCCGCCTGGATTTACCGGGATGCGGAATTCTTCGAGCGCGAGCAGCAGGCGATCTTCCGCAACAGCTGGCAGCTGGTGTGCCACCTGAGCGACGTGCCGCGCCCGGGGGACTTCCATACCTTCGAGTTCTACGGCGAATCGGTGCTGGTGCTGCGCGCCGAGGACGGCGCGGTGCGGGCATTTCACAATGTCTGCCGGCACCGCGCGGCGCGCCTGCTCGACGGGCCGCGCGGCCACTGCGGGGGCCGCATCACCTGCCCGTACCACGCCTGGACCTATGCGCTCGACGGACGCCTCATCGGTGTGCCGCAGCGCGACAGCTTCCCCGGGCTCGATCGGGCGCGCCACGGGCTCGTGCCGCTCGAGCACGAGCTGTTCATGGGCTTCGTCTTCGTGCGCTTCGCGCCGGGGCTGCCGAGCGTGCGCGAGATGGCCGCGCCGTACGCGCACGAGCTCGCGCCCTACCGCATGGAGGAGCTGGTGCCGCTCGGGCGGGTCACGCTGCGCGCGCGGGCGGTGAACTGGAAGAACGTCGCGGACAACTATTCCGACGGCCTGCACATCAACGTGGCGCACCCGGGGCTGACGCGCCTGTTCGGCCAGGGCTACGGCATCGAGGCGCGCCCCTGGATCGACAAGATGTGGGGCACGCTGCGCGCTACGCCTTCGGCCAACTGGTCCGAGCGGCTCTACCAGCGGCTGCTGCCGCAGCTGCCGCATCTGCCGCCCGAACGGCAGCGGCTGTGGACCTACTTCAAGCTCTGGCCGAACCTCGCCTTCGACATCTACCCCGACCAGATCGACTTCATGCAGTTCCTGCCGGTATCGCCCACCGAGACCCTGATTCGCGAGATCGCCTATGTGCACCCGGACGCGCGCCGCGAGATGCGCGCCGCGCGCTATCTGAACTGGCGCATCAACCGGCGCGTCAGTCTCGAGGACAAGGCGCTGATCGAGCGGGTACAGGCGGGCATGGCCTCGAGCAGCTACACCTGCGGACCCTTGAGCGAAGGCGAGGTGTGCCTGCGCAGTTTCGCGCGGCGCATGCGCGAGCTGATTCCGGAAAGCGTCCTGCCGCGGGCTCCGGCGCGCGGGTGGAGCCGTGGCTGAGACGGCGCGGCGCGGCGACGGCAGTTGCGATGCGCTGATCATCGGTGGCGGACACAACGGGCTGGTGTGCGCCGCGTACCTGGCCGGCGCCGGGCTCAAGGTCACCGTGCTCGAGCGGCGCGCTGTGGTCGGCGGCGCCGCGGTCACCGAGGAGTTCCATCCCGGGTTCCGCAACTCGGTCGCCGCCTATACGGTGTCGCTCCTGAACCCGAAGGTCATCCGCGACCTCGATCTCGCCGGCCACGGCCTGCGCATCGTCGAGCGGCGCTGCGCCAACTTCCTGCCGACCGCGGACGGCGGCTATCTGCTTACCGGCGAGGGCCGCACGCAGGCGGAGGTGGCGCGCTTCTCGGCGCGCGATGCGGCCCGCCTGCCCGAATACGCCGAGCGGCTCGAGGCCGTCGCGGACGTGCTGCGGGAACTGGCGCTGACCACGCCGCCGAACGTGCTCGAAGGCAGCTGGCGCGCGGCGCTGCCGGAGCTGGTGCGCGCGGCACGCGTCGGCGGCCGCCTGCGGCGGCTCGACATGAGCTCGCGGCGCGAGCTGCTGGCGCTGTTCGCGATGTCCGCCGGCGACTATCTGGATAACTGGTTCGAGAGCGAGCCGCTCAAGGCGGTGTACGGCTTCGACGGCATCGTCGGCAACTACGCGAGCCCGTATACTGCGGGCTCGGCCTACGTGCTGCTGCATCACGTGTTCGGCGAGGTGAACGGCAAGCGCGGGGCGTGGGGTCATGCCATCGGCGGCATGGGCGCCATCACCCAGGCGATGGCGCGGGCCGCGACGGCGCGCGGCGCGCTGATCCGTGTGTCGAGCGCGGTGCGCGAGGTCCTGGTCGAGGGCGATCGCGCGGTCGGCGTGCTGACCGAGTCGGGCGAGAGCCTGCGCGCGGCGGCCGTGATCTCCAATCTCAACCCGAAGCTGCTGTATCTGGACATGTTCGCACCTGAGGCCCTGCCGCCGGAGTTCCGCGAGCACATCAGTCACTGGCGCTGCGGCTCCGGGACCTTCCGCATGAACGTGGCGCTCGCCGAGCTGCCGGACTTCAGCTGTCTGCCCGGAAGGGCGCCCGCGGACCATCACACCGCGGGCATCATCATCGCGCCGACGCTCGCCTACATGGAGCGGGCCTACTTCGATGCGCGTACCCACGGCTGGTCGCGAGCGCCGATCATCGAGCTGGTGATCCCCTCGACGCTCGACGACACGCTCGCGCCCCGGGGTAAGCACGTGGCGAGCCTGTTCTGCCAGCACGTGGCGCCGCAGCTGCCCGCGGGTGAGTCCTGGGACGCGCACCGCGAGGCGGTCGCGGATCTGATGATCGACACGGTCAACGCCTACGCCCCCAACTTCAAGGCCGCCGTGCTCGGCCGTCAGATCATGAGTCCGCTCGATCTGGAGCGCACGTTCGGCCTCATCGGCGGGGATATCTCGCACGGCACCCTGAGCCTCGATCAGCTGTTCTGCGCGCGCCCGATGCTCGGTTATGGCAACTACCGCGGACCACTGCAGGGGCTGTACATGTGCGGCGCCGGCACGCATCCGGGCGGGGGCGTGACGGGCGCTGCGGGTCACAACGCGGCGCGCGAGATACTGAGCGATTTTCGCCGCGGGCGGCTGCGGCGGGTGGCGTGAGCGGCGGCGGCTCCCCGTCGCGCAAGCGCGCCGCGCGGGCGCGCCCGCCGCGTTTCGAGCGCCAGCTGCCGCAGCAGCGGCGCCAGGCGCTGATCGACGCCACCATCGAGTGTCTGAAGCGCTACGGACACGAGGGACTATCGATCCGCACCATCAGCGCCCAGGCCGGCGTGTCGGTGGGTCTCATCAATCATCACTTTCCCAACAAGAACCAACTCATCGCGGCGGCCTACCGGCACTTCAACAGCGAGCTGGTGGGCGGCCTGCAGGCGGCGGTGGCGCGTGCCGCGGATTCGCCCCGGGCACGCATGCGCGCCTTCCTCGAGGCGTCCTTCTGCCCGCCGAATCTCGACCAGGACGCGCTGGCGGTGTGGGTGGTGTTCTGGGGGCTGTACCGCCACTCGCGCCTGATCCAGCGGGTGCAGCGTGACACCTACCGCGGCTACGTGCGGCTGTTGCGCGGGATGCTCGCCGAGCGGTTGGCGCAGGCGCGCGCGCCGCACCCCCGCCGCCCACGACGCCGGGCGCGGCCCGACCTGCGCCTCGCCGCCATCGGACTCACCGCGCTCCTGGATGGCCTGTGGCTCGAATGGTGTCTGGAGCCCGGTGCCTTCCGGCCCGCCGAGGCCGTGGCGCTGTGCGAGGCGTGGGTGGAGGATCTGTGCCGGAGATAGCTGACAGGACGGTTCCTGCACGGGACGCCGGCCTGGTACGAGCGGTCGGGCCGATCGCGCTGGCTGCCGGCGTTGTCAACAGCGTGGTGGCATCAGCCATATTCGTGGTCCCGGCCGCCATGGCCGCGGCGGTGGGCACTTACGCGCCACTTGCGGTGATCGCCTGCGCCATCGCCATGGGCGCAGTTGTCATTTGTTTCGCCGAGGGCGGGCGCCGCATCGCCACCAGCGGTGGACCCTACGGGTATATCCACAGCGCCTTTGGCCCGCTGGCCGGATGCGCCGCGGGCACCATGCTGTGGGTCAGCAATGTACTGGCGTGCGGGGCTATTGCCGCTGCGCTGGGCGATGTCATCGCGAGTCTCGGGCCGCATCCGATGGCGGCGACCGTGCGGGTGGTCGTTGCGCTCGGAACTCTGGCGCTGGTTGCGGCGGTGAACATCGGCGGGGTGGTGTGGGGCGCGCGCTTCGTCGCTATTGCAACGCCGCTGAAGCTCATCCCGCTGTTGGTCTTTCTGGCGGTCGGCATCGCCAGTTTAGCCGGAGGCAGCCACGCGCCGGCAGCGGCAGCCTCGATGCAGGGATTCGGGCGCGCGATGATCCTGGGCTTCTTTGCCTTCACGGGCTTCGAGATTTCCCTGATCGCGAGTGGCGAGGTAGCGCAGCCCCGGCGCGCCATTCCGCTCGCCCTCTCTCTGGCGCTGGGGTTCGTGACGCTGCTGTACGTAGCGGTCCAGGTGGTGACGCAGGCGATGCTCGGAGCTGCGCTGGCCACCTCGGCGGCGCCCCTCGCGGATGCCATGGCAAAGGTTCATCCGGGGTTGCAGGTGCTGCTGCTGGCAGGGGCGTCGCTCTCGATGTTTGCCTATCTGGGGAGTGACGTTCTGGGCACGCCACGTATGCTGTTCGCTCTGGCGCGCGATGGCGTGCTGCCTGGCGCGCTCGGTCGCGTGCATCCGCGCACGCATGCCCCGCATGTTGCCATCATCTGTTATACGGGCATCGCCGCGCTGCTCGCGGTGACCGGGACGTTCGCAGAGCTGGTGGTCATGTCGACACTCACGGTCGCAGTGATCTACCTCGGCAGCTGTGCCGCAGTGTGGGTGTTGGTACGGCGCGGCGCCGCGGCCGCCACCGAGGCGCCAACGTCCCCGTGGTTGCAGGTGGCGGCGATCACGGGGATTGCCGGCATGATCGTGGTGATGGCACTCGCGAGCTGGACGGAAATCGGCGGCCTTGGGGTGCTGCTGGCCCTGAGTGGCCTGGTCTACGGATTGCGATGGCGGCGTTTGAAGCCCGTGCCCGCCCTCCGGTAGCTCCGGTAGCACCCCGCCCTGTTTGCGGCTTGTAGCGGCCGATAATCGTCCCCACATCGGCTCCTGATGGTCACACCGGCTCACCCTGCGCACCATGCCGGCATGGCGAGCGGCGGCCGCGAGGGCACGACGCTGCGGGGCTTCTTCGGCGTATTCCGTTACAGCCGGCGCGCGCTCGAGCTGGTGTGGAGCACCAACCGGGCACTGACGCTCGCGCTCGCCCTGCTGACCCTCATCGCCGGCATTCTGCCCGCCTCGGTCGCCTACGTCGGCGCCCTCATCGTCGATGCGGTCGTGGCCGCGATCCGCGCCGGGGGCGGCGTGGCGACCCGCGTGGCGCAGCTGGTGGTGCTGGAAGGGGCGCTGGTGGCGGCGATCGCGGCGGCGCAACGCGGACTGTCGCTGTGCCAGTCACTGCTGCGCGCGCAGCTCGGCCAGCGGGTCAACGTGATGATCCTCGAGAAGGCGCTCACCCTCGAGCTGCAGCACTTCGAGGACTCGGAATTCTACGACAAGCTCACGCGCGCGCGCCGCGAGGCATCCACCCGCCCACTGAGTCTGGTCACCCGCACCTTCGGACTGGTGCAGAACGGGATCTCGCTGGTGAGCTACGGCGTGCTGCTGGCGCGCTTCTCGCCGTGGGCGGTCGCGGTATTGCTGCTGGCGGGCCTGCCGGCGTTCGTCGCGGAAGCCAAGTTCTCCGGTGATGCCTTCCGCCTCTTCCGCTGGCGCTCGCCCGAGACGCGCATGCAGATCTACCTCGAGACCGTGATCGCCCGCGAGGATCACGCCAAGGAGGTCAAGCTCTACGGCCTGGGTCCGCGGCTGCTCGAGCGCTACCGCGACATCTTCCGGCGGCTGTACCGCGAGGATCGCTCGCTCACCATGCGCCGCGATGCCTGGGGCTTTGGCCTGGGGCTCATCGCCACCGCGGCGCTCTACGGCGCCTACGCCTGGATCGCGGTCAGCGCCGTGCGCCGGGTCATCACACTCGGCCAGATGACCATGTACGTCGCGCTGTTTCGCCAGGGACAGGCGGCCGTGTCCGCCATGCTGGCGGCGGTCGGCGGCATGTACGAGGACAACCTGTACCTGTCGACGCTCTACGAGTACCTGGAAACCAACGTGCCGGCACCGGCCGGCACCGCGGTGCGTGGTCCACATCCGGAAGATGGCGTGCGCTTCGAGGACGTGAGCTTCACCTACCCGGGAGCCGAGGAGGCGGCCCTCGAGCACGTCACACTGCACCTGATCCCCGGCGCCAGTCTCGCCCTGGTGGGCGAGAACGGCTCGGGGAAAACCACCCTGATCAAGTTGCTGACACGCCTGTACGCACCCACCTCAGGAAGGATCCTCCTCGACGGGCAGGACCTCGCGGAATGGGACGACAGCGCGCTGCGCGAGAGGATCGGCGTCATCTTCCAGGACTTTGCCCGCTATCAGATGCTGGTGGGTGAGAACGTCGGTGCCGGCGACGAGCGCTTCTTCGAGGACGAGGAGCGCTGGCACACGGCGGCGGTGAAGGGACGGGCGAGCGAGTTCATCGAAACCCTGCCCGCGGGCTATCGCACCCAGCTCGGCAAGTGGTTCCGTGACGGGCGCGAGCTCTCCGGCGGCCAGTGGCAGAAGATCGCCCTGTCGCGCGCTTTCATGCGCATCCGGGCCGACATCCTGGTCCTGGACGAGCCGACGGCGGCCATGGACGCACAGGCGGAATCCGAGGTATTCGAGCATTTCCGCCAGCTCTCGCGCGAGCGCATCACCATCCTCATCTCGCACCGCTTCTCGACCGTGCGCATGGCGGACCAGATCGCGGTGCTCAATCACGGCCGCATCATCGAGCACGGCAGCCACGAGGAGCTGATGAAGCTCAACGGGCGCTACGCGCAGCTGTTCACACTGCAGGCGCGCGGCTACCGCTGAAGAAAGCGCCGCGGCGTGGACGGCGCGGCGCAGCAGGCCCGTTACCGGCCCGCCTGGGCTTTGCTCGACTGCGCCTCGAGGCGCAGGTCCGCCTTCATGCGCTGGTAATCGACCCTGCGGATCTCCTCGATCGGGCAGCGCCACCGACCGGTGGTCACGGAATCGAAGCGTGAATAGACCGCTGCGCCGGTGGAGGTCAGTCCGATGCGGGTCGCGAACTGCAGGTTATCGCACGGTGGCCCCACCTTGAGGAGGTAGGCGTCGCTGACTCCAGTGAACACGACCAACTCGTCGCGGCCGATCGGCTGCCAGCCGTCGTAGCGTCCGAGCCACGTAAAGTGATCGATCGGCTCGCCGGAGTAGGCGGCGAAGCGATCGCGCTCTTCCTGCTGGCTCTCGTGCAGGGGGATGCCGCTCGCACAGCCGGCAAGCAGGGCGAGGGCCGCCGATACTCCCGCAAGTCCCAAGTGCTTGTGCAACATGCTGTCCTCCTGAGGGTGAAAGTCAGTTTCATCCTGCGCTGTCTCCGACCCGCGCCCCGCGCGGAAGTTCCATTGGATTTCAGGCGGCGGCATGCGGCGTTGCGCCATCGGGGTCCGCGTCCGGCGCATCGCAGCCGCAGGCGAGCAGTGCCACCGGGAACTCGGCCAGTGCCTGCGCGGCCAGCACGCCCACGCTCTCGCCCTGGCGCACCGGCGAGAGCTGCGCGCCGTCGAGGACACCGCGGTACGTCGCCCGCGAGCGCTCCTCGCGCGGCAGCTCGATGAGGGTCTCGCCCCACACGGCCTCCCCGAGGGGCAGTGCGCCCTCGTCACCGAGCAGACGCCGGTACAGGCGCGGCGCGACGACCACGAGCGACTGCTGCCGCCAGCGGCGCGCGAAGGCGCACAGGTGCGGCGCCCGCACTCCCCGCACGCGCAGGCGCCGGTAGTCGCCGTCGCGAAACAGTTGCGGGTGCGCGCGCCGCAGCTGCAGGGTCTTCCAGGTGAGCAGCAGCTTAGCTCGCCCGTCCTCCATGCGCTGCGCGAGCGCACGCGGCGCGGTGCCGGGGTCGCCGTGCTGCAGCTCGGCCAACAGGGCGCGGCGGCGGCGGTAATCCACCGCGCGCCGATTGTCGGGATCGACCAGCGAGAAATCCCAGATCTCGTTCCCCTGGTAGATGTCGGGCACCCCGGGTGCGGTCAGCTTGCACAGCGTCTGCGACAGGGAATTCAGCAGGCCGAAGCGCGCGACGGGCCGCTGGAACTCGATGAAGTCGCCGAGAAACAGGTTGTTGTCACGCGGCTCCAGCGCGCTGCGCACGAACTGCAGCAGCGCCTCCTCGTAGGGCGCGTCACTTTCGGTCCAGCTGGTGCGCAGCTTCGCCTCGCGCGCCGCCTTGATCATGTAGGCCGCGAGGCGCTCGCAATAGGCAGCGGCGCCCGCCGGGTCCGGCTCGGTCAGCGGCCAGGTGCCCACCAGGGTCTGATAGAAGTGGTACTCATCGTTGCGCGAGGGCGCCTGCCGTCCTTCCAGGTCGCGCTTGCGCGAGCGGTTGATGCGGCTCCAGCGCCGCACGGCGTCGCGCCACGGCGTGCTCATCTCCGAGAGCACGTTGAGCCGCGCGCGCACGTCCTCGGAGCGCTTGGTGTCGTGGGTGGAGGTGGCGAGCATCTCGTGCGGCCAATGGCGGACGCGGTACTCCGCGTCCGCGTGAAACGCGCGCACGCCGCCACCGTAGTTGCCGGGCTCGCCGCCGACTTCGTTGAGCGACAGCAGGCGGTTGAAGCGATACAGCGCGGTGTCCTCGATTCCCTTGCCGGTGATCGGCGCGGTGATCTGCTGGAACTTCATGGCGAAGGCACGTATGCGGCGCCGTAATTCATCGGTCGGCGCCGGCAGCTCCAGCAGCAGCGCCGCGCGCACGAAATCGAACACCGACGCCTCGGTCGCGGCGTGGCGGCGCCGGGCGGTGGCGATCGCCCATTCGATGTAGCGCCGGTCGCTGTCGGCAACCGTTGCCGCGACGTAAGTGCGGTATACCGGGAAACAGGCGATGACTTCCGCGAGCGCGGTCCGCAGGCCATTGTAAGTGAAGTCGCGCGTGCGCCGGTCGGCGCGGGCGATTCGCGCCAGCTGGTTGGTGGCGACGTTCAGTTCCGAGGCGAGCGAGCGGCGCAGCACCAGCTGCTGGCACTCGTACGCCACGTCCCGCCACTCGAGCGGCTCATCGATGAACGCGCGGTACACGCGGTCCATGCGCGCGCGGGTGGCGGAATCCACCAGCATGCGGTTGACGACGTTGGCGAAGCGATAACCGGTCTCGCCGTGCACCGGCCAGTCCGACGGCAGGTGCTCGAATGAGGCGGTGATCTTCTCGACCACCAGATACAGCGCCCGCGCGCCGCGCCGGCCGGTGACCGCGCCGATGCGCTCCTGCAGGCGGCGAACATAGCCGGCCGGGTCGTACAACCCGTCCACATGATCGACGCGCAGGCCGTCGATCATGCCCGCGCCGATCAGCTGCAGCACCAGGCGATGCGTGACTTCGAAGACCGCTTCGTTGTCGACCCGCAACGCCGCCAGGTCGTTCACATCGAAGAAGCGCCGGTAGTTGATGTCTTCGGCCGCGACGCGCCAGTAGGCGAGGTGATAGGCCTGCAGCTCCAGCAGCTCGTGCAGCGCATCGAAGCTCGCCGGCTCCGCCGCCGTGCCGCCGAAGCTGCGCACCGCCGCCTCGATCGCGGCGCCGACCTCGGGGTTGCCGGCGGCGAGTGCCGCGAGGCGCTGCTTGTGGCGCTCTTTCTCGCGGCAGCGCTCTGCCACCTGTTCGGGCGCGAGCGCCTGGCGGTCGGGCAGCTCCGCCAGCGCGCGCCGGGTGTTCTCGAGCTCGGTGTTGGCGACCAGCGCCGCCACGCGATCGAGGATCCGTGGGTAGGTGCGCGGATCGAGCGGCAGGCGCTGCGACCGGTAATACACGGCGAAGGAGCCCGAGTGCGGCTCGAAGCGCAGCTCGAGCTCGCCGCGCTCGAGCACCGTGCCGTAGGGATCGGCAAGCACCGGCACCAGCACCTTGTGGGCGCGGTCCGGATTGGACGGCGCCCAGTCGATGTCGAAGAAAGCCGCATAGCCCGACGCCTCGCCGTTCTCCAGCACGTCCATCCACCAGGCGTTGTCGGCGCCCAGGATGCCGACGTGATTCGGCACGATGTCGAGGATGTGACCCATGCCGTGCGCGCGCAATGCCGCCACGAACAGCTCGAAATCATCGCGCTCACCGATCTCCGGGTTGAAGGAGTTGTGGTCGACCACGTCGTAGCCGTGCGTGCTGCCGGAGCGGGCGCGGAAATACGGCGAGCAGTACACGTGGCTGATGCCGAGCTGTGCCAGGTACGGAACGATCGCCGTGGCGTCGCGGAACGTGAAGCCGGCGTTGAGCTGCACCCGGTAGGTGGCGCGCGGGATGACGAGCTCGGCTGCGTCCACGGCGTCCGCGCCGCGCCGCGCGGCGCCGTGCCGCTCAGCGTGATTCACGCCCGCTCTCCAGCAGCCACAGGACGCTCCAGGGCGCAAGCTCCTCGCCGGCGAGCCCGGCGCCGGCCTCACCCCGGGTGGCGAAGATCACGCGGCCCGCGGCGCTGCCCACGAGCGGCGCCGCGGTCGCGCTGAGATTGGCGCTCAGGCGCAGCAGCTGCTCGCCCGCCGCCCACTCCACCGTGAAGGCTGCACCGTCTGCGCTGCGCGTGCAGCTTCCCGCGCGCAGGCGCGGAAGGAGTGGGGCGATCTCGCGGCGCCTGATCGCCAGCAACCGCCGGTGGTATTGCAGCGCCTGCGCGTGCCGCGGCTCCTCGAGGCGCCGCCAGTCGAGGCGCGCGCACGCATAGGTGATCGCCGCCGCCGGATCCGCGCTGCCCGGGAACTCGCGGCTGCGATGCGCACGCACGCGCGCCGCCAGCTGCGGCTCGAAGTCGCAGAACCACGGGAAGGGCTCGGTGGCCGCCCACTCCTCGCCCATGAACAGCAGCGGTGGCGCGGGCGAGAGCAGCAGCACCGCGGCCGCGGCGCGCAGCGCCGCCTCATCGGGCAGCAGAGCGGCGAGGCGCTCGCCGCGGGCTCGGTTGCCGATCTGGTCGTGGTTCTGCAGGAAGTTGACGAAGGCGCTGGGCGGCAGGTGCGCACTGCTCTCGCCACGCGGCCGGCCCAGGTAGCCCGAGGGCTCGCCCTGGTAGGCGAAGCCCTGCGCCAGGGCGCGGCACAGCAGGGCGTGCGGCTGGCGCGCGTAGTCGGCGTAGTAACCGCCCGACTCGCCGCTCAGCAGCACGTGCAGGCAGTGGTGCGCGTCGTCGTTCCATTGCGCGTCGCAGGTCGCAGCAGCGCCCGCGGCACCGAGAAAGCGCACGGCGTTGTCGAGGTTCTCGAGCGTGAGGTAGATCGGGCGGGTGCGGCCTTCGGCCGCACGCGCCGCGCGGGCGATCTGGCTGACGATGTGCGGTTCGCTCTCGTCGTGGACGGCGTGAATCGCATCCAGACGCAAGCCGTCGAAGTGGTATTCCTCGAGCCAGTAGAGCGCGTTGTGGATGAAGAACTCGCGCACCGTCGCACTGTCCGGTCCGTCAAAGTTGATCGCGGGACCCCAGGGGGTGACGTGCCGCTCGGTGAAGAATTGCGGCGCGTACCAGTGCAGGTAATTGCCCTCTGGGCCGAAGTGGTTGTAGACCACGTCGAGCAGCATCGCGAGGCCATGCCGATGGGCGGAGGCGATCAGGGCCTTCAGCTCCTGCGGCGTACCGTACGAGCCCTGCGGGGCATACGGCAGCACGCCGTCGTAGCCCCAGCCGCGGGTGCCGGGAAAAGCCGCCACCGGCATGAGCTCGACGGCCGTGACGCCGAGGCGCGCGAGGTGCTCGAGCCGTGCCGCCACCCCGGCAAAGGTACCCTCGGGACTGAAGGCTCCAACGTGCAACTCGTAGATGACCGCCTCGGGCCAGGGCGGGGCGCGCCACAGCGCGTCATCCCAGGCGAAGGCGCACGGATCGATGACCTCGCTCGGCCCGTGCACGCCCTCAGGGTTGCAGCGCGAGGCGGGATCGGCGACCTCGCGCACGCCATCGAGCCGATAGCGGTAGCGGCTGCCGGGGCGGGCCGCAGCGGTCTCGAGCTCGAACCACCCGCCGGGGAGCGAGCGCATCGCCAGCGGCTGCGTGCCGCCACTGGGCTGCGTACCGCCGCTGGGCTGCGTGCCGCCGCTGTCATAGAGGATCACATCGACCTGCCGCGCCGCCGGCGCCCACAGCCGAAAGCGCACCTCGCCCGCGGCGGTGAGCTGCGCCCCGAACGGCATGTGGTGCTGGCGCCGAATCTGAGGCTGCATGGGCGGTCGATCTCAGCGCGCGAGGGCGGCGAGTCTGCGCAGCGGCACCTCGGCCCATTCCACCCGGTTGAGCAGCTCGTGACGCAGATCGGCGAGCGCCGTGTCGAGCTCGAACAGGCGCAGCAGCGGCGCCATCTCCTCGAACGATGCGTACAGGCCGCTCGCGCACGCGAGCTCATCGTAGCTCGCGAGAAATACGCGGCGCGCCTGCTGCTCCCACTCCTCGAGCTGCGGCTCCCATTTGCCGCGCTCGTGCGCGGAGATCAGCGAGCACTGTTGTAACGCCATCTGGCGCGCATAGGCAAACGAACGCAGCATGCTGGCGACGTCCGTCAGCGGGGAGTGTTTGCGTCGCCGCTCGGCGAGGCTCCGATCGGGAGCGCCTTCGAAATCGGTGATGATGAAATCGTTGCGCTTCAGCAGCACCTGGCCCAGATGGTAGTCGCCGTGGCAGCGCGTCCTGACGCCGCGCGGGGCGGTGCGGCCGACGGTGCCGATACTGCGCAGCAGCGCCGCGCGCTGAGCGAGGAGGGTGACAGCCTCGGCGGCTGCCGCGGGTGGCAGGGCCGCCGCGCGCTCGGCCAACATCTGCAACGTGGCCGTGGCGGCCGCGCGCGTGGCGCGGCTCCAGGCGCCGAGATCCTCGGCGCTGATCGGCTCGGGCGCGAAGGCCGGATCGGAGCTCGCCGCCGCGAGCGCGCCGTGCAGCTGTGCGGTGCGGGTGGCGAGGGTCCTCATGAGGGCGAGATGCAGCCCGTGCGCGTCCGCGGGCGCTGTTCCGCCCGTCACGCGCTCCTCGAGGAAACGCACCAGGTGATTGACGGTGTAATCCCAGCCATCGCCCTGATTGGTGACGAACGCCTGCAGCAGGGCGAGCGTGCAGGTGGCGCCGTCACCGCGCCGGTACTCGATGAAGCCCGCCAGGGGCACGCAGTTGGGAAAGTGCGCGACTTCGGTGAGATAGCGGCCGATCTCCACGCCCGGATTGATGCCCGGCTGCAGTTTGCGGCAGATCTTCAGGAACAACTCCCCGACCCGGACCGTGGTGTTGCCGCCCTGTGCGCCCGCCGGGGCGACCACGGCCTCGGCGGCCTGCATGCCGCGCAGTGCGGCAAACGTGCTGGTGGGGTGGCAGCGCAGCTGTCCATGCCGCGTCGGCCACACCTGCGATGCTGCGATGGCCTCGACGAGGCTGCGGCAGAAGTCCTCGTCCGCGCCGGCGTCCGCCAGCACGCCCACCGCCGCCTGTTGGCGCACGCGCGCCAGGGCGGCGGGCTGGAGCTTGCGCCAGCGCGCCTCGTCGCTGTCCTCGAAGGCGATCGCCAGCGGCACGAAGTACTGGCCCGACAACGCGCCGCCGGCCACTTCGAAGATCGCGAGCAGCCAGCGATCGAGATCCCCCTGGGGCATGACGCAGTCCGCCAGCGTCGCGCCGCTCGAGCCCGCAGCGCGCGCCGCCGCAAGTCCGGCAAGCGCCACGCCGGCGGGCGCGGCCCAGCGCTGGGCGGCGAGAAACCCGGACACGACGCGCCCCTCGAGCTGCGCACGCAGGCCGCTGGCGAGCGCCTGCCGCCACGGGGCCACGCGCTCGGGAAAGAAGCTGCTCCAGCCCTGTACCAGCACCATCACCGGCAGGTCCTCGGGCGCCAGGCGCTCCCCGTGCCACGGCGGCGCCTCGGCCTCGCGGCTGAGGCGAAACCAGTAGAACGCATAGCCGGGGAGCGTGAGCAGGTAAGGCAGATCGCCGACCGGCGGAAACGGCGCCCGCCCGAGCAGCTCGATCGGCACGGCGCCCTTGTGCTCCACCAGATCGAGCTCGACTGGCTGAGCGGAGCGCGACAGGTTCGCCACGCACAGGATGGTGTCATCGCCGTACTGGCGCAGGTACACCAGCACGTGGCGGTTGCCGGGACGAATGAAACGCAGCGTGCCGCGGCCGAAGGCCTGTGAGCCGCTGCGCACCTGCAGCAGGCGCTTCATCCAGTTCAGGAGCGAGGAGCGGTCGCGGCTCTGCGCTTCGACGTTCACGGCCTGATAGCCGTACAGCGGATCCATGATCGGCGGCAGGTACAGCTGCTGCGGGTCGGCGCGCGAGAAGCCCGCGTTGCGATCCGGACTCCACTGCATCGGCGTGCGCAGGCCGTTACGATCGCCCAGAAACACGTTGTCGCCCATGCCGATCTCGTCGCCGTAGTAGATGATCGGCGAGCCGGGCATCGACAGCAGCAGGCTGTTCATGAGCCTGATGCGCTCGAAGTCATTGTCCAGCAGCGGCGCGAGCCGCCGCCGGATCCCGAGGTTGAGGCGCGCACGCGGATCGGCGGCGTACGACTGGTACATGTAGTCGCGCTCGCGGCTGGTGACCATCTCGAGGGTCAGCTCGTCGTGATTGCGCAGGAAGATCGCCCACTGACAGGTGTCGGGGATGTCCGGGGTCTGCTCCATGATCTCCACGATCGGGTGCCGATCCTCCTGCGCGATGGCCATGTACATGCGCGGCATCAGCGGGAAGTGATAGGCCATCTGGCACTCGTCCAGGCCGTCGCCGAAATAGTCGCGCACGTCCTCGGGCCACTGGTTGGCCTCCGCCAGCAGCATGCGATCCGGGTATTTGCCGGCGACCGTGCGGCGGATGATCTTGACGATCTCGTGGGTCTCGCGCAGGTTCTCGTTGCTGGTGCCGGGCCGTTCCACCAGGTACGGCACGGCATCCAGCCGGAAGCCGTCCACGCCGAGGCGCAGCCAGAAGTCCATGATGCGCAGCATCGCCCGCAGCACGTGCGGGTTGTCGAAGTTCAGATCCGGCTGGTGGCTGAAGAAGCGGTGCCAGTAGTACGCCCGCGCCTGCGGGTCCCAGGCCCAGTTGGACGTCTCGGTGTCGCGGAAGATGATGCGGGTACCGGCATAGCGCTCCGGGGTATCGCTCCAGACGTAGTAGTTCCTCTTGACCGAGCCGGGCGCGGCGCGACGCGCGGCCTGGAACCAGGGATGCGCGTCGGAGGTGTGATTGAGGACCAGCTCGGTGATGACCCGCAGGTTGCGCCGATGCGCCTCGCGCACGAAGGCGCGGAACTCGGCGCGCGTTCCGTAGGCGGGGTGGATGTTGCGGTAGTCGGCGATGTCGTAACCATCATCGCGCCCGGGAGAGGGGTAGAACGGCAACAACCACACGGTGTTGACGCCCAGATCCTGGATGTACTCGAGCTTGCGCGTGAGACCGGCGAGATCTCCGCAGCCGTCATCGTTGCCGTCGAAGAATGCGCGCACATGCACTTCGTAGATGACGGCGTCCTTGAACCACAGCGGATCCCCGCCCGAGCGTTGTCTGCGCTGCGCCTTCATGCGCTCCTTCGGTCCCTCCTGGCGCCGCCCTAATCCGGCGTCAGCACCACCACCGCCAGGGGCGGTAGCCGCACGTTCAGGGCGTAATCGTAGCCATGGGCGCCGAGCGCCTCGGCCTCGAGCGCCCCGAGGTTGCCCTGGCCGCTGCCGCCGTAGTCGGCGGCGTCGCTGTTGAGGCGCTCGCGCCAGCGCCCGCCACGGGGCACGCCGATGCGGTATGCCGGGCGCGGCACCGGCGTGAAGTTGCAGGCCACCAGCGCCAGCTCGTCGCCCATGCCCCGGCGCAGGAACGAGATCACGCTCACGTCGGCGTCGTCGCAGTCGACCCAGCGGAAGCCGGCGTCGGAGAAGTCCAGCTGGTGCAGTGCCGGGGTGTTGCGATAGAGCTGGTTGAGATCACGGACCCAGCGCCGCACGCCGGCATGCAACGGGTACTGCAGCACGTGCCACTCGAGACTCTCCTCGTGCTGCCACTCGCGCCGCTGCCCGAATTCCCCGCCCATGAACAACAGCTTCTTGCCCGGGTGGGTCCACATGTAGCCGAACAGCAGGCGCAGGCTCGCGAACTGCTGCCACTCGTCCCCGGGCATCTTGCCGATGAGCGAGCCCTTGCCGTGCACCACCTCGTCGTGCGACAGCGGCAGCACGAAGTTCTCGCTGAAGGCGTACCAGATGCTGAAGGTGAGGCGGCTGTGGTGATACTTGCGGTGCACGGGGTCCTGCTGGAAATACCTGAGGGTGTCGTGCATCCAGCCCATGTTCCACTTGAGCCCGAAGCCGAGGCCGCCGAGGTAGATCGGGCGCGACACCATCGGCCAGGCGGTCGATTCCTCGGCGATGGTCTGAGTATCGGGGTGATCGCGATAGGCGGCGAGATTGAGCTGCTTGAGGAACTCCACCGCAGCGAGATTCTCGTGCCCGCCGAAGGCGTTGGGGATCCATTCGCCGGCGCGCCGCCCGTAATCCAGATACAGCATCGAGGCCACGGCATCCACGCGCAGCGCGTCGATGTGGTAGATGTCGAGCCAGAACAGCGCGCTGCTGGCGAGGAAGTTGCGCACTTCGGCGCGGCCGTAGTTGAAGATGGAGCTGCTCCACTCCGGATGGAATCCCTGGCGCGGGTCGGCGTGCTCGTACAGGTGCGTGCCATCGAAGCGCGCCAGTCCATGCTCGTCGGTGGGGAAGTGTGACGGCACCCAATCGAGGATCACGCCGATGCCGCGCTGGTGCAGGTGGTCGACCAGGTACATGAAGTCCTGCGGCGTGCCGTAGCGGCTGCTCGGGGCGAAGTAGCCGGTGACCTGGTAACCCCAGGAGCCGTAGAACGGATGCTCCATCACCGGCAGCAGCTCCACGTGCGTGAAGCCGAGCTCCGTCACGTAGTCCCCGAGCGCATGCGCCAGCTCGCGGTAGTTGAGGAAGCGGTTGTGCTCTTGCGGCACGCGCCGCCAGGAGCCCGGGTGCAGCTCATAGATCGACCAGGGCGCGCCCAGTGCGTTGGCGTGTGCGCGGCGCCGCAGCCACTCGGCGTCCTGCCATTGATAGGGAAGCTCCCACACCACCGAGGCGGTGCGTGGCGGCAGCTCGGTGCGGAACGCGTACGGGTCGGCCTTGTCGACCCCGAGGCCCGCCTGGCGCGAGGCGACGTGGTACTTGTAGAGCGTCCCCGGGCCCACACCGGCGACGACCCCTTCCCAGATTCCCGACGAGTCCGCTCGCGCGCTGAGCGGATGGCGATGACGGTCCCAGCCGTTGAAGTCACCGATGACCGTGACCGCGGCGGCGTTCGGCGCCCAGACGGCGAAGCGCGTGCCGTGAAGCGCGCCTTCCGTGGCGCGTACCACGTGGGCTCCGAGCTTCTCGTACGCCCGGACGTAAGTGCCCTCGCGGAAGTGGTAGATGTCCTGTTCCGTCAGCAGCACGCGGGAAGTCTAGCAAGTCGCGTGCGGCTGTGCTGGCGGGTGGCCGCGAAGGGCCGAGTTGGGAGTTGCGGCGCGCGCAGCCAACGCGCCCGCCACGGCGGCGCGGGCTTCAGGTCGCGCGCCGCCGACCCGAGCTGCCGACGAACACCACCGAGTCGCCCGCCTCGCGGCGCGGCAGCTGCGCGGCTGCTTCCAGGGTGAGCCGCGCGCGCGCGCTGGCGGCCTGCGCCTCGGCTGCGGCGGCGCTCGCTTCGACCGGATTGCCCAGCAGGAAACCCTGTACGCTGATCGGACCGCAACGCGACAGAAACTCCAGTTGCGCCTCTCTCTCGACACCCTCCGCCACCACCTGCAGACCGAGGCCATGGCACAGGGCGACGACGGAGCGCACGATCGCCGCGGAGCGCGGGTTGCTGTCCACGGCGGCCGTCAGCTGCCGGTCGAGCTTCACGCGCGAGATGGGCAACTGCTCGAGCGAGGTGAGCGAGGAGTAGCCGATGCCGAAATCATCGAGCGCAACCGCCACCCCCAGCGCACGCAGCTGGTGCAGCGAGTCGACCGTGGCGGGGCCGGTCTGAAAGACCGTCTCGGTGATCTCCAGCTCGAGCGCGCTGGCCGGCAATCCGGTGGCTTGCAGCGTGCGCGCCACGTGCGCCACGAAATCGCTCTCGAAGAACTGCGGCGCCGAGACGTTGATCGCCACGCTGGCGCGGTGCCAGCCCGCCGCGCGCCACGCGGCGGCGGTCGCAGCCGCAGTATGCAATATCCAGTCGGTCAGTTCGTGAATGAGGCCGGTCTTCTCGGCCACGTGGATGAACTCGGCGGCGCTGGCGATGCGGCCGTCGGATTTGCGCCAGCGCAGCAGCGCCTCGACGCCCGTCGACTCGAAGCTGTGCAGCGCCACCTGCGGCTGGTACATGAGCAGCAGGTCACCGGCCTCGACCGCGCGGCGCAGCGACTGCTCGAGTCGAAAGCGCTGCGCCGCGGCAGCGTAGAGCGCCGGACTGTAGAGGGCGAAGCGGTTGCGTCCCAGCTCCTTGGCGCGGAACAGCGCCACGTCCGCGGCGCGCAGCAGCCCTTCGGCATCCGCCGCGTGATCGGGATACAGGCTCGCGCCGACGCTGGCGCTGGTGGTGAGCACGCGCCCGTCGACAATGAGCGGCTCCTGCAGCGTCGCGACGATCTGTGCCGCGCGGCTCTCGACCTCATCGCTGGATTGCACATCCTCGAGCAGCACCGTGAACTCGTCGCCCCCCAGGCGCGCCAGGAGCCCCGTGGCCCCGGTGGCGGCGTGCAGGCGCTCGGCGATGTTCTGCAGCACCCGGTCGCCGAAGCTGTGACCGAGCGTGTCGTTGATCGACTTGAAGTTGTCCACATCCACGAACAGCAGCGCCAGGCGCTGCCGGGTTCCGGCGCGCGCCAGCGCGCTCGCCAGGTGCGCCGCCAGCTTGCGGCGGTTGGGCAGCTGCGTCAGCGGATCGTGATGCGCGAGATGATGCAGCTGCTCGGTGCGCTCGGCGACGTGACGCTCGAGCTCTGCCTGGTGGGCGCGCAGCTCCGCCTCGGCGTGCGCGATGCGGTCCGCCATGGTGTTGAAGGATTCGGCGAGCTCATCGATCTCGGCCGAGCCGCCGCGCGGGGCGCGTGCGCCGCGGTCGCCGCCGGCGAGCCGCCGCGTGGCCGCGGTGAGGCGGCGCACCGGTACGCTGATGCTCACCGCCAGCATGAGCGAGACCAGCAGCACCAACCCCAGCACCGCGGCGGCGGTGTTCCTGAGCGTGTGCTGGGCCTCCTCGGTCGCGGTGGCGGCGTGCTGCGCCGCCTGCAGCAGGCCGAGACGCGCCGGCATCTGCAACTCCTGCTGCACGCCCACGGTGAGCACGGCGCTGTCCTCGCGCAGGCTGTGCCATTGCGGTGCGCTCTGCGCGTCATAGCGCTCGATCTCGCTCCGCAGGCGCGCGGCCTGGGCAAAGTCCTGCCGCACCAGTCCGAGCCAGGCCTGGCCGGGGGAGCTCTGGAACTCCGCGGAGTGCGCGTTCAGCACCGCCGTGAAGTCGCGCTCGCGCCGTGCGGTCACCTCGGGTGTGGCGATCATGCCGCGCACGGCGTTCATAGCCGCCGCGAGCTCGGCGAGCGAGCGCCGTGCCACCACCTGCGTGCCGTTGATGGCCAGTCCCGAGCCGCCGGCGGAGGTGATGCGCTGGTAGACCTGGTTGAGGGCGGCCTGGCGCTGCGCGACCCACTGCGCGCGCTGCGCGGCGCGACCGGTGAGCTCGCGGGCGCTGGCGATGTGGCGGGTGAGCTGCAGGCGCAGGGCGGTGCCGCTCGCCGTGACCGGTGGTGACGGCGAGCTGCCGAAGTAGCCGGCGACCGCCGCTTCGAGCGCATCCCCGGCCCCGGTCATGGCGCGCAACTGGTCCGGGTTGTGCGCCTGCAGATCCTCATCGACCGCGCGATCGTAGGCGAGGAGTCCTTCCAGCACGGCGTTGGCGCTGTTGGCGAGCGGCTCGTCCTCGTTCTGCATGCTGCGGACCGCCTCGAGCGCCTCACGTGTGGTGCGCGTGGCGAGCCCCTCCCCGAGCATCAGCACGGTCGTGACCGCGGCCAGGCCCAGGCCGAGGCGCCTGCCAATCCCAAGTCGCGGCACGCGCAAGCGCCAGCCGCGCGGTACGCGTGGCGCGGGCAGCGGGCGCGGCGCGCTCGGGCGCGCGGTTTCAGCGATCGGTTTGCGCATGGGACATAAGCCGCGGCCGGCAGATGAGGACCTGTGTCACAGTCACCTGCCGCATGATGCGCGCGCCCCTCGCCACGCTTCCGTGGCCGGCATCGCATAAAGCAATGCACGGCGGCTCAGCGGGGTGCGCGAGCCGCCTGAGGCGGGCGGTTCGTGTCGGCCGTCACGTTCTTTGCCATATACTAGGCGCCAACGATGAAGGGCGGCCCAAGAGCATGACCGAGCTTGCTGATACCTTTGACGCGGCTTTTTCAAAGGCGGTCGATCTGGGCAACCGGATCGCAGACAAGGACAAGGACGCGGATCTGTGGGACATCGCCGACGGGCTGCTCGCCGGCGCGATCCAGTACTGGTTGTATTCGCGTCAGCCGTGCGGCGATCCGCGCTGCCAGGACTGCATGCCCATCAGTACCGCCCAGGGCCGCATGGCGGAGCTCAACCGCCTCATCGCGCAGTTAGCTTCCGAGAGCGAGTACTTCCACACGCCCACCGACGCCAACGCCGGCCGCGCGTGAGGCCGCGCCGCGCCCGCGGTCAGCGCGGGCGAGTCAGACCGCGGCGCTCGCTCTCGCCCCCGCTCCCGCCACCTCCTCCAGCGCCAGCTCGAACAGGTGGCAGCCTTCCTTCAGGTGCGCGTCGGGAATGGTGAGCGGCGCGAGGAAGCGGATGACGTTGGAATAGACGCCGCAGGAGAGAATCACCAGCCCGCGCCGGCCGGCGGCCTGCACCAGTGCCTTGGTGAGGTCCGCATCCGGCGCATCGGCGCGCGAGTTCTTCACCAGCTCGAGGGCCACCATGGCGCCGAGCGCGCGCACGTCGCCCACACACGGAAAGCGCACCTGCAGCCCTTTCAGCCGCGAGCTCATGAAGCGCCCGATCTCCTGCGCGCGCTTCAGCAGCTGCTCCTCGCGCATCACCTCGAGCACCGCCAGCCCGGCGGCGCAGCCGAGCGGGGAGCCGGCGAAGGTCCCGCCCAGCCCGCCCGGACCCGGCGCGTCCATGATGTCGGCCTTGCCGACGACGGCCGACAGCGGGACTCCGCCGGCCACGCTCTTCGCGAGGGTGATGAGGTCCGGCTCGACTCCGGCGTGCTCGATGGCGAACATGCGCCCGGTGCGGCCGAAGCCGCTCTGGATCTCATCGGCGATCAGCACGATGCCGTGGCCATCGCACACCGCGCGCAGCCGCCGCAGAAACTCTGACGGCGCCGCATAGAACCCGCCTTCCCCCAGCACCGGCTCGATGATGATCGCCGCGACGCGCGCCGGGTCCACGTCCGCCTTGAACAGCTGCTCGAGCGCCTGCAGCGAATGCTCGAGCGTGACGCCGTGATACGGCATCGGGTAGGGCAGGTGGTAGACCTCCGGCAGCATCGGTCCGAAGCCCGCCTTGTAGGGTTGCACCTTGCCGGTGAGGCTGACGCACGCCAGCGTGCGGCCGTGAAAGCCACCCGAGAACGCGATCACGGCCGAGCGCTTGGTATGAAAGCGCGCGATCTTGATGGCGTTCTCCACCGCCTCCGCGCCGGTGCTCAGGAACAGGGTCTTCTTGGGACCGGCGCCCGGGGCGAGCGCGTTCAACTGCTCCGCGAGCGCGATGTAGCTCTCGTACGGGGTCACTTGAAAGCAGGCGTGCATGAGCTTTTCCAGCTGCCGCGCCACCGCCTGCTGCACCTTCGGGTGCACGTGGCCGGTGTTGAGTACCGAGATGCCGCTGGCGAAGTCGATGTAGCGCCGGCCCTCGACGTCCCAGATCTCGGCATTGCAGGCGCGCTCGGCGTACACCGCGAGCGAGTTGGTGACGCCGCGGGGCACGGCTTGCTGGCGGCGGGCATGCAGTTCGGCGTTCGACGTCAAGGCGCTTCCCCTTGGCTGGTGAGCATTGCGGCGGCGCGATGGATCGCGGCGCGAATGCGCTGGTAGGTGCCGCAGCGGCACAGATTGCCGGACATCGCCGTGTCGATGTCGGCGTCCGACGGCGCCGCGGTGTGCGCCAGCAGTGCCGCCGCCGACATGATCTGACCGGACTGGCAGTAGCCGCATTGCGGCACGTCCAGCTCGATCCAGGCCTTTTGTACCGGATGGCTGCGATCGGGCGACAGACCTTCGATCGTCGTCACCTTCCTGGCGCCGATGGCGCTCACGGGCGTGACGCACGAGCGGACGGGCTGCCCATCCAGGTGTACGGTGCACGCACCGCACAAGGCCATGCCGCAGCCGAACTTGGTGCCGGTCAGGCCGAGCGTGTCGCGCAACACCCACAGCAACGGCATGTCGGGATCGACATCGACTGCCGTGTCCCTGCCGTTGACGCTGAGCCTGATCATGACACCTCCTCCAGCGGAGCACCCGCGCACGAGCGGGCGGGCCGAGTTGGCGCGCGCGCTCCGCGCGCGGCACCCGCACTATACGGCCCGCCGCGAGCGGCGCACACCCTTTGCGCCTCTTCCGGGGGAGGCCTCATGCCAGGGGCCGGCGGACCCTCTACAATGCCTGGCCGCAACATCGGACGCGAAAGCGAGCGCCGTGAGCCAGAACCTAACCCGTGCCATCTCCACGCCGGCCATCACCACCGAGGTCGTCATCATCGGCGCAGGTCCCTGCGGGCTGTTCCAGGTGTTCGAGCTGGGCCTCCTCGGGATCGGTGCCCAGGTGGTGGATTCGCTGCGGCACCCCGGCGGACAGTGCGCCGAGCTGTACCCCGACAAGCCGATCTACGACATACCGGCGCTGCCGGTGTGCGGCGCCCAGGAGCTGGTCGACCGGCTCATGCAACAGATCCGGCCCTTCAATCCGCAGCTGCACCTCGGCCATGAAGTGGTGGAGTTCGCGCGGCGCGATTGCGGGCGCTTCCACCTGCGCACCGCGGGCGGCGTCAGCTTCGACGCCGGTACCGTGGTGATCGCGGCGGGCGTGGGCTCCTTTCAGCCGCGGCGCATCGGACTCGAGGGCGCGGAGGCTTTCGAAGGCAGCGCCATCCACTACCGGGTGAAGAGTGCGGCCGAGCTGGTGGGCAAGCATCTGGTGATCTTCGGCGGCGGCGACTCGGCGCTCGACTGGACGCTGGAGTTGCTGCCACGGGCCGCGAGCCTCACGCTGGTGCATCGTCGGCACGAGTTCCGCGCCGCGCCCGCCTCGGTCGCGCGGATGCGGGAGCAGGTGGCGGCCGCGCGCCTGCGCTGCTTCGAGGCGCAGCCGCACTCGCTGATCGTCAATGGCGGCGCGCTGCGTGGCGTCAACATCCGCGCCCCCGACGGCGCGCTGCAGGCGCTGCCGGCCGATCAGCTGCTGGTGTTCTTCGGCCTGCACCCGAAGCTCGGACCGATCGCGGAGTGGGGCCTGGCGCTGGAAAAGAAGGCGCTGACCGTCGACGCCGAGAAGTTCCAGACCAGCGTGCCGGGAGTATTCGCGGTGGGTGACATCAATACCTACCCGGGAAAGAAGAAGCTCATCCTGTGCGGGTTCCACGAGGCGGCGCTGGCCGCGTTCGCGATCCAGCATCATCTGTATCCACAGAAGAAACAGTTCCTGCAGTACACCACCACGAGCCCGGTGATGCACAAGCGCCTGGGAGTGCCGGACTGATCTCGCCCCTTGAAGGAGGACCCCATGACCCTGATGCGTAACACCCTCGCCACCGCCGTCGTGCTCGGCGCACTCGCCGCGGCCCCGTACGCACACGCGGCCGACCCGTGCAAGCTGGAGATCAGCGGCAACGACCTGATGCAGTACGACAAGCCGGAGCTGAGCGCGCCGGCGACCTGTAAGCAGATCACGGTCACGCTGCACCACACCGGCAAGCTGCCCAGGGAAGCGATGGGGCACAACTGGGTGCTGGTGAACGCGGCCGACCTCACCGCGGTGGCCACCGCTGGCATGGGCGCGGGGCTCGCGAACAACTACGTCGCGAGCGGTGACAAGCGCGTGCTGGCGCACACCACGACCATCGGCGGCGGCGAGAGCACCAGCGTGACGTTTGCCACCTCGATCCTCAAGAAGGGCGGCGCCTACGAGTACCTGTGCACCTTCCCGGGCCACAACGCGCTGATGCACGGCATCTTCAAGTTCGGCTGAAGGCAAGCGCGCACCGCGCACCGCCCCATGGATCAACGCCTGGCCGATCTGCTGGCGCTGCTCGAGCTCGAGCAGCTCGAGGTCAACCTGTTCCGCGGCGCGAGCCGCGACATCGGGGCTCCGCAGGTGTTCGGCGGGCAGGTGCTGGGGCAGGCCCTCAGCGCCGCAGCCGCCACCGTCGAGGGTCGCGTGGTGCACTCGCTGCACGCGTATTTCCTGCGGCGCGGTGACTGCAACGCGCCCATCGTCTATCAGGTCGATCGCAGTCTCGACGGCCACAGTTTCGCCAACCGCCGCGTGGTGGCGATCCAGCACGGGCAGCAGATTTTCAACATGGCCGCCTCGTTCCAGGCGACCGAGGCGGGCTTCGATCACCAGATCGACATGCCACCGGTGCCGCCGCCGGAGGGCCTCGCGGACTCGAGCGGTCCGCCGGCCGAGCTGCTGGCGCGCCTGCCGGAGCGGGCGCGGCGCCTGTTCGAGCAGCCGCGTCCATTTGAATTCCGCATGGTGCAGAGGATCGATTACCTGCGCCCGCAGCCCGCAGCTCCCGAGCGCCAGATCTGGTTCCGCGCCGTCGATGCCCTGGCCGACGACGAGATGCTGCATCGGCGGCTGCTGGCGTACGTGTCGGATTTCTTCCTGCTCGATACCGCGACCCTGCCGCACGGCACCTCGTTCCTCAGACCCGCCCTGGTGATGGCCAGCATCGACCACGCCATGTGGTTTCACCGCGCGCTGCGCGTGGATGACTGGCTGCTGTACGCCATGGAGAGCCCGAGCGCCTCCGGCGCGCGCGGCTTCGCGCGCGCCAGCGTGTTCGCGCGCGATGGCCGGCTGGTGGCGAGCGCGGCCCAGGAAGGTCTGGTGCGCAGCAGGAAGGATTCCTGAGCCCCCACGGGCCGCCACAGTCATGGCCGCGCTCCTTGGGGTGTTGCTTGCCGCGGCGGCGGCCGACGGCGCCGATGTCGAGGCTCTGCAGCGACTGTGGTCCGGGGTGCGCGACTCCAGCGAGCAGGTGGTGGTGAGCGTCGAGGGCGGCGCCAGCGGGTGGCCGCTACTCAGCGAGCGGCGGGTGCGCACCATCGTCGCCCCGGTGAGGGTCGTCTGGCTGGGCGCGCACGTGCTGTATCTGGAGGAGTTTCTCGAGGACGACCCCGAGGACCCGCGCCGCCAGCTGCTGCTGGCGCTCGAGCCGGCCGGCCCCGCGCATGCGGTGCGGGTGCGATTGTTCAGCTTCGCACGCCCGCGCCTGTGGATGCATCTCAACTACCGGCCGCGGCTGGCGGCGCGGCTCGCGTGGCGCGACCTGGTTGCTTCCCCGGATTGTGATTTGACGCTGACGCGGGTCGGCGAGCAGTTTCAGGGCGGCACGCTCGGGGCGCACTGCCTGGATGGCAGCCCCGGGGAGGCGCGCTACCTCGATTACCAGCTGGTCATCAGCCAGGAACTGTACTGGTATCGCCGCCGCACGCTACGCCAGAGCGACGGTGAGTTGCAGGAGGAGGTGATCGGCTTCAACCGCTTCGAGCCCAATGAGGCGCGGCTGTACGCCTGCCGCGTTGCCTGGTCCGCGAGCGGCGCGGCGCGCGATCTGCGCCCGCTCGTGAGGCTCGACCTGTACGAGGAAGGCGGACACGGCCGCTTCGTGACCCCCGACGGACGCGCGCTCGAGCTGACGCTGCACGGCCGCGACTGGCCGTTCGCGCTCGACCGCGCCGCTCTCATCCTGCTGCTGCAGGAGCAGGGCCATGACACACCCTTCGCGACCGCGTGGGCGCATGTGGGCGCGCAGCAGATCGCGCTCGAGTTAGGCTGGCTCGAGGTGCGTTGCGGCTCGATGGTCCCGGACTCGGACGAGCTCGCTCAGTGAGCGGCGCGTGCGCTGAGAGCGTCGAGGTCTTTGAGCAGCAGCGGGTTGAAGCGCGCCGGCGCTTCCAGCATGAGGAAGTGGCCGCTGTGCTCGAGCACGTCGAGGGTGAAGTCCGGCAGTGACTTGCGGATACGCGCGGCGTCCGTCGGCAGCAGATCCGAGTTGATGGCGAACACCGGCACGTGAACGCCCGGCAGCACCGCCGCAAAATCCATCGACAGGAGCGAGCGCATGCTCGCCACGGCGATCGCGGGAGGCTCGAGTGACATGTCGTAGGCCACCTTCTGCACCAGTACCGGATTCGCGTCGCGGGTGAACAGCGAGCCGGCCACCAGCTTGCGCGTCTCGCCCACGAAGTCGGCGCGAAACGGTGCGATGCGCTGCTCGATCTCGGACGGGCTGAGCGGTGGCAGCCCGACCGAGCGCAGCGCCTCGACCGCGATCACGCCGATCACGCGCGTACCGATCAGCGGGGTTGCCGCCAGCGATACCGCAGCTCCCATGGAGTGCCCGACCAGCACCAGGCGTGGGTTGGGGATCTGTCGGGCCACCGCCGCGACGTCCTGCGCGTAGCTGGCGATCGACCAGTCGGCGCGGTTGTCGCCGGAGGCCCCGTGGCCGGCGAGGTTCAGCGCCACCACGGTGTAGCGCGACTTGAGAGCCGGCAGCTGGGCGTTCCAGTAATTGGCGTCGCTCGCCCAGCCGTGCACCAGCACCACGGCGGGGTCGCCGTGTCCATAGATGCGGTAGTCGATGTGCACGTTGTCGGGGGAGGTGGCGATGCGCGGCCCTTCGTCCCCGCCGGCGGCCGCGCTTGCCGGCACCGCGTCGGGGCCGTGCCGGCTGCAGGCGGCCACGGCGCTGAGAGCCAAGGCGCAGCCTGCCACCCGAGCGTAACCCATCCGTGGCTCCTTCACTGTTCGCGCAGGACCTTGCCCGGATTCATTATGCCGTGCGGGTCGAAGGCGCGCTTCACGGCGCGCATGAGCGCAAGCTCGACCGGGGAGGTGTAGCGCTCGAGCTCCGCCACCTTGGTTCGACCCACCCCGTGCTCGGCGCTGAAGCTGCCGCCGAACTCGTGTACCAGCTCGTGCACGGCGCACCGCACGCTGTCGGCGCGACTGAGAAAGCGCTCGCGGTCACTGCCCGCAGACTGACTGATGTTGAAATGCAGGTTGCCGTCGCCCACGTGGCCGTACGCCACCAGCCGGCCATCGGGAACGTTGGCGCCGATCCAGGACGCGGCACGGGCGACAAAATCCGCGAGCACCGCGACGGGAAGCGAAATGTCGTGTTTGAGGCTGGCGCCCTCGTGGCGCTGTGCCTCGGGGATGCTCTCGCGCAGCTTCCACAGCGCAGCGCGCTCGCGCTCGCTGCGCACCAGTGCCGCATCGAGCACGGTACCGCGCGTAAGGGCTGCGCCGAGCGCTTCCTCCAGCACCTCATCGAGCGGCTCCGCAGCGCGCGCGGACGACAGTTCGCACAGCAAGTACCAGGGGTGCGCGCCGGTAAGCGGGTCGCTCACGCCGGGGATGTGGCGCGTGGCGAGCTCCAGAGCGGGGCGCGAGATGAGCTCGAAGGAGCTGATGCGATCGCCGCTCCCCGCGCGCAGCTCCCCGAGCAGCGTCACCGCGGCGCGCACTTCCGGCAGCGCCACCAGCGCCGTGGCGCGGGCGCGGATCTGCGGGAAGAGCTTCACAGTCGCGGCGGTGATCACCCCGAGCGTGCCCTCCGCGCCGAGAAACAGCGACTTGATGTCGTAGCCGGTATTGTCCTTGCGCAGCGACGAAAGGCCCTCGAGCACGCGCCCCCCGGGCAGCACCACCTCGAGCCCGAGCACCAGGTCGCGCATCATGCCGTAGCGCAGCACGTTCACGCCGCCGGCATTGGTCGAGAGATTGCCGCCGATCTGACAGCTGCCTTGCGAGCCCAGGCTCAGCGGGAAGAAGCACCCGGCCGCATCTGCCGCCTGCTGCACCTGCGACAGAATGCAGCCGGCCTCCGCGGTTAGCGAGTAGTTGGTGACGTCGACGCTGCGGATGCGGTTCAGGTGCTTGAGCGACAGCACCAGCTGCCGCCCGGAATCATCCGGGATAGCGCCGCCGCAGTAGCTGGTATTGCCGCCGTGCGGCACCACGCCGACACGCTCGCTGTCGCACAACCCCAGCAGCTGCGAAACGTGCGCCAGCGAGCGGGGCTGCACCACGGCCACGGCGCGCCCGCGGCAGCGCCCGAGGTGGTCAACGAGAAACGGGGCGCAGTCCGCGGGATCCGTCAGTACGCCGTCAGCGCCGACGATCTCGCGCAGCCGGCCTGCCAGGGCTGCCGCGGGCGCTGTCAATGGCTGCCGAGGGCGCGCAGCGCGGCGATGCGCTCTTCCAGCGGCGGGTGGCTCATGAACAGGCGCGTGAGTCCGCCCCCGCCGCCGGCGATTCCGAAGGCCGAGAACTGCTGCGAGGGCAGCGGCTCGTGCACGCGCTTGAGCTCCTCGAGCGCGGCGATCATGTTGCCGGTGCCGGCGAGCTGCGCGCCGCCGCGGTCGGCACGGAATTCACGCCGCCGTGAGAACCACATGACGATCATGTTGGCGAGGATCCCGAGCAACAGCTGCAGAACAATGATGGTGACGAAGGAGGCGACGCCCCGGCCATCGTCGGAGCGGAACACGGCGCGGTCGATGATGTTGCCGATGACGCGCGACAGGAAGATCACGAAGGTGTTGACCACGCCCTGCACGAGTGTCAGGGTCACCATGTCGCCATTGGCGACGTGCGTCATTTCGTGGCCGAGCACCGCCTCGACCTCCTGGCGGTTCATGCGCTGCAGCAGCCCGCTGCTGACCGCGACGAGGGCGGCGTTACGGCTGGCGCCGGTGGCGAAGGCGTTCGGTTCCGGGGAGTCGAAGATCCCGACTTCGGGCATGCCGACGCCCACCGCACGCGCGTGGTGTTCCACCACGGAGAGCAGCCATTGCTCGGTGGCATCGCCCGGGGGCTCAATGACTCGCACCCCCATGGTCATCTTCGCCATCCACTTCGACATGGCGAGCGAGATGAAAGAGCCGGAGAAGCCGAAGAACGCCGCGAACACCAGCAGGCCCCCGAGACTGCTGCCGTGCACGGCCAGCCAGGCGTCGAGGCCGAGCAGGCGGGCTACGACCGACAGCACCAGGACCACGGCGAGGTTGGTTGCGAGGAACAGCACGATGCGCTTCATGGCGGGTATGGAACCTTGGGTGAAGGTAAGGGATTGAGGCTAAAGCGATTTGGCCACGGCACTCTACCGTTACGGCCTACACCTCGCCAGCGTGGGGCCGGGGTGCAGGTTTTCAAGCCCCGCCGATCAGCCGATCACGACGCCGAGGGCCCGCCCGACCAGGAAGCTCACCGCGCCCGCGCCGCCGCCGATCAGCACCATGCGCGCCGCGCCGCGCAGCGCGTTGCGGCCGGTGAACAACGACAGTCCCAGGCCGACGGCGAACAGAGCCGTGAGCGTGACCCCGGCCACGGTCGCGATGGCGCGCACGCCCGCGAGACCTGCGAGGAAGGGGATGAGAGGCAGGGCGGCGCCGGCTGCGAACGCGACGAACGAGGCGCTCCCCGCGCGCCACGGGGAGCCGAGGTCATCGGGGTTGAGGCCGAGCTCCTCGCGTGCGAGCACATCGAGGGCCTGCTCGGGGCGCGCCAGCAACGCCTGACTCAGCTCGCGGGCCCGGGTGAGATCCATGCCGCGCGCCTGGTAAATGAGCGCGAGCTCCTCGGCCTCCTCCTGCGGGTATTCGGCGAGCTCCTCGCGCTCGAGCGCAATCTGGTATTCGTACATCTCGCGCTGTGAGCGCACCGAGACATATTCCCCCGCCGCCATGGAGAGCGCGCCGGCGAGCAATCCCGCCACCCCGGTGGTCAGCACGTAGCCGCTGGCCGCGCCCGCGCCCGCGACACCGAGCACCAGGCTGGCGTTCGACACCAGTCCGTCGTTCACCCCGAACACCCCGGCCCGCAGACTCCCGCCGAGGGCGCTGCGATGGCGCGCACCGACTTGCGCGAGCGTGGTCGGCATCGGGTGCCCGGCCACGCTCGCCGGGGCGCTGTAGACCGACAGGCCGCGCAGCTTCATGGCGGCGAGCACCGCACGCAGGGAGCGCGGATCGAAGCGCGCCAGCAGACCCGCCACGATGCGAGCGCGCAGCGAGGGCACGAACGCTCGCTCGCCGCCGGACGCGCCGGGGCGCGCACGCCGCGCGGCGAGCTGCCACTTCGCCGCCTGTTCTTCCGCGGCCGCGGCGAGCTTCAGGAACAGCTCGCTCTTGCTGGGATCGGGTTCGGCGGCGGCGACCCGCCGGTACAGCCAGGCCGATTCTTTCTCGTGGTACCAGCTATCGACGCCGGAGGCGCTCAATACTCGTCCCGTTCTTCGTCGACGTCGTCCTCGTCCTCGTCCTCGTCGTCGTCCCAGTCATCCTCATCCTCGTCGTCTTCCTCGTCCCACTCCTCGTCCTCGTCGGTGTCCTCGTCGTCGGACTCCGACCAGCCCTCGGGCTGGGCAATCTTCTCGAGGTCCATCTCGTGCCAGGCCTCGAGGTCGAGTTCCTCGATGTCGCCGTCGAGGTACTCGATCTCTATGAGCTCCGAGTCCTCGTCGACCGACAGCACGCGGAACGATTCTTCTTCTTCGACGTTTTCGTACCACTGGGAGGGCACGGGCTCGTAATCTCTGCTCACCGCGAAAGCCACCCTTGTCATCATTTCGCCGCCGATAAGTGTAGGGGCTGCGGTCGGGTTGGGCAACGCAGCTCGATTGCGTATAGTTTTCCCTCATGAACACCCGGCGTCCGGATTCGGCAGCGCCCCTCACGCAGGCACGGCGAATCGTCGTGAAGGTGGGCTCGGCGCTGCTGGTGGATGGCGACACCGGACGTGTCAACCGCGCCTGGCTGGAGACCCTGGTCGAGGACCTGCTGCGGCTGCGCAAGCGCGGCCAGGGTGTCATCCTGGTGTCATCGGGCGCCATTGCGCTCGGCCGGCGCCGGCTCGGGCTCAAGCACGGCGCGCTGCGGCTGGAGGAGAGTCAGGCCGCCGCTGCGGTGGGACAGATCCGACTCGCGCATGCCTACAAGGAGCTGCTCGAGGGGAGCGATGTCACGGTGGCGCAGGTGTTGCTCACTCTCGAGGACAGCGAGCGCCGCCGCCGCTACCTGAACGCACGCGCCACCCTCGAATCGCTCCTCGCGCTCGGTGCGCTGCCGGTGATCAACGAGAACGACACGGTGGCCACCGCCGAGATCCGCTACGGCGACAATGATCGCCTGGCGGCGCGCGTCGCGCAGATGACGGGTGCGGATTGCCTGGTGCTGCTGTCGGATGTCGAGGGGCTGTACAGCGCCGATCCGAACCGCGAGCCGGGTGCGCGCTTCATTCACGAGGTACCCCAGATCACGCCCGAGATCGAGGCCATGGCCGGGCGCTCGGCTTCCCAGGTGGGTTCCGGCGGCATGGCGGCCAAGATTGCCGCGGCGCGGATCGCGGTGGCGGCCGGCTGCCACATGTGCATCGCCGCCGGCGTGCACCGGCATCCCCTGCGGCGCATCGAAGAGGGAGCGGACTGCACCTGGTTCGTGCCGAGCGCGACGCCGGCCGCGGCGCGCAAGCAGTGGATCGCCGGCACGCTGCGCCCCGCCGGCGCGCTCACCATCGATGCGGGAGCGCGGCGCGCGCTGCTGGAAGGCCGCAGCCTCCTGCCCGCGGGCGTCATCGCGGCGCGTGGCCGCTTCGACCGCGGCGACACCGTCAGCGTGCTCGCCGCGGACGGCGCGGAAATCGCCCGCGGCATCGTCGCCTATTCCGACGTGGACGCCGCCCGCATCATGGGACGCAAGTCCTCGGAGATCGCGGATATCCTGGGGTTTCGCGGCCGTGACGAGATGATCCATCGCGACGACCTGGTGCTCATGCGCCAGGAACTCAGCGGCGCCGCCGAGCCCGTGCCCGCCCCGCAAGTGCTACCCTGAGGCGCCGTGGCCGCGGACCACATCGGTGAGTTGATGGAAGGGCTCGGCAAGGCCGCCATCGGCGCTGCGGCCGTGCTGGCGCTCGCCCCCACGCAGCAGAAGAACGACGCACTGGCGGCGGCGGCGGCCACGGTGCGCGCGCGGCGTGCGGCGATTCTGGCGGCCAACGAGCGCGACATGTCGGGGGCGCGCGCCGCGCACCTGAGCGGACCGCGACTGGAGCGGCTGCGCCTGGACGAGCGCCGCATCGATGCGATCGCCGAGAGCATCGACGCGGTGATCGCGCTGCCGGACCCGATCGGCAGCGCCATTGCGGAGTGGGAACGGCCGAACGGACTGCGGATCCAGCGCGTGGTCGTGCCGCTCGGTGTCATCGGCATCATCTACGAGAGCCGCCCCAACGTCACCGCCGACGCCGGCGCGCTGTGCCTGAAGTCAGGCAACGCGGCGATCCTGCGCGGCGGCTCCGAGAGCCAGCACTCCAACGGCGCGCTGCACGCCTGCCTCGCGCACGGGCTGGCGAGCGCGGGGCTGCCGGCGCAATGCATCCAGCTGGTGCCGCTCACCGATCGCGCGGCGGTTGGCTACATGCTCGCCGGCATGAGCGAGTACCTCGACGTCATCGTGCCGCGCGGCGGCAAAACCCTGGTGGAGCGGGTGCAGAGGGAAGCGCGCGTGCCGGTGATCGGGCACCTGGAGGGCAACTGCCACGTGTACATCGACCGCGACGCCGACGTGCGCATGGCGCGCACCATCGCGCTCAACGCCAAGATGCGCCGCACCGGGATCTGCGGCGCCGCCGAAACGCTGCTGGTCGACCGCGCCTGCGCGGGCACGCACCTGGGTCCGATCGTGCGCGACCTGCTGGATGCGGGCTGCGAAGTGCGCGGCGATGCCACGGTGCTCGAGGCGGATCCGCGCGTGCGCCCGGCGAGCGAGGACGACTGGTACACCGAGTACCTGGATGCGATCATCGCCGCGCGCGTGGTCGAGGGCGTGGATGCGGCCATCGCCCACATCGCGCGCTACGGCTCCGCACACACCGAATCGATCGTGACCGAGAACCGCGCCACCGCCGAGCGCTTCCTGCAGCGCGTCGACAGCGCCATCGTGCTGCATAACGCGTCCACCCAGTTCGCCGACGGCGGCGAGTTCGGCATGGGTGCGGAGATCGGCATCTCCACCGACCGTTTTCACGCCCGCGGGCCGGTCGGGGTCGAGCAACTCACCAGCTACAAGTACATCGTGCGCGGCGCAGGACAGGTGCGTCCCTGAAGGGGCGCCGCGGCGCACCCGCGCGCGGTGAGCTTCAGTGCCCGTGCTCGTGCGCGTGTTGGACGGAGGCCGGTGCCGCGGAAACCTCGGCGGCGTGTACGGCGGGAGCTGCGCAGCGTTCGCAGTTTACCCAGCCGGAATCACCGCTCAGGTAATGCTCCTTCTTCCAGATCGGCAGGCGGTGCTTGACCTCGTCGATGATGTAGCGGCACGCCTCAAACGCCTCCGCGCGATGCGGTGCGCTCACACCCACCCACACCGCCAGCTCCGCGATCGCCAGCTCGCCGACGCGGTGCAGACACGCGGCGTGCGCCACGCCAAAGCGCGCGATCGCCTCGGCGAGGATGCGCTCACCTTCGCGCACGGCGAGCGCCTCGAAGGCCTCGTACTCCAGGCGCCGCACGCGCCTGCCCTCGTGGGAATCGCGCACCCAGCCTTCGAAGGCCGCGTAGCCGCCGCAGGCCGGGTCGGCGAGCTGCGCGCGCAGCGCCTGGGGCTCGATGGGTGTGCGGGTGAAGCGGAACATGGGCTGCGGGGGCGCGTTCTCAACCACCGGCGACCGGCGGAATGAACACCACCGCATCGCCGTCCTTGAGCGGCGTCGACCACTCGCCGAATTCGGCATTGATGGCCACCCGCAGCACCTCCGGCGCGAGCGAGAACGGGTAGCGTGCGGCGAGCTCGCTGTACAGCTCGCGCGGCGTGCGCGCGGCGGTCACCAGCGCCTCCTCGCGCCGCCCGGCCTGCTCGCGCAGCAGCGCGTAGTACTGCACGGTGACGTGCCTGGTGGTCGCGGAGCTCTGGGCGGTCAAGGTCGCCATGGCGGACCCATACTCCTCGGGTGTGTTGATGTTGTCGAGTGCGCGCGGGTTCGGCTCATCGAGCAGCAGCGTGTCCGTGCCGGCCAGGAACTTGCGCGGGCACTGCTTGCCGGCGGCGACGTAGGCGGACAGGGGCTCGCGGCTGCGCGGCTCGTAGATCGCGCACAAGGGTTCCGGCAGGCCGTCGTGGCTCGAGCGGTAGGCGGTGGCCGTGCGTGCCGGGTCGCGCGCGCTCAGCAGGTGCGCGAGTGTGGCCCCATCCAGCAGCGGCAGATCGCAGGCCAGCACCAGCCAGGCAGCCTCGGGGTGCTGCGCCTGTGCGGCGAGCAGCCCCGCGACCGGACCTATGTCATCGAGGGTGTCGACGATCTGCGGAAAGCGCGCGCGCAGCGGCTCCGCGCTCTGCTCGGCGCGCACCGACACGTAGGTGCGCTCCACGCGCCCGTCGAGCAGCGCCATGGCCCGTTCGAGCTGTGTGCGCCCCCGGTAGGCGAGCGCGGCCTTGTCGCGGCGCATGCGTGTGCTGCGCCCGCCGGCGAGGACGAGACCGTAGAGCGGCGGGACCGAGGCGTGGCCGGAGCCCGGTGTGCCCGCCATGGGACTACCCGGCCTTGCGCATAAACGGGCGCCGTCCGCCGGTTTTCGCCAGCAGACGCACGTTTACGATTTCAATGTCGTGGGAGAGCGCCTTGCACATGTCGTAGATCGTCAGTGCCGCCACCGCCGCGCCGGTCAGAGCCTCCATTTCCACTCCGGTGCGGTGATGAACCGCGACCCGGCAACGCACCGCGATCTGGGCGCGCCCGACCGGGGCGATCTCGATCTGGCAGTCCTCGAGCCCGAGCGGGTGGCAAAACGGGATCAGCTCGTGCGTGCGTTTCGCCGCCATGACGCCCGCGACGATGGCGGTGTCGAACACCGGCCCCTTGCGGGTGCGGTGACCGCTGGCGCGCAGCGCGAGCGCCACGGTGCGCGGCAGGCGGATGCGGGCTTCGGCGACCGCCAGGCGCTGCGTCACCTCCTTCGCGCCGACGTCGACCATGGCGGGCCGGTTACCGTCATCCAGATGCGTGAGCCGGCGGCGTGCCATCAGCCACCGATGTAGAACATCTCGACCTTGCGCTGCTCGTGCGGCGCCGCGTGCCGGCTGGCGCGCAATTCGCTGTAGCGGTCGGCGCGCTGCAACCACACCCCGCGGATCAGCTCGAGCAGCGCATCGTCGCTCGCGCCACCGCGCAGGGCGTCGCGCAGGCTGGTGCCGTGGGTGGCGAACAGACAGGTATAGAGTGCGCCGTCCGATGACAGGCGCGCACGCGAGCAGTCGCCGCAGAACGGCTGCGACACCGACGAGATGAAGCCCACCTCACCCGCGCCGTCGGTGAAGGCGTAGCGCCGCGCCACTTCCCCGCGATAGCCGGGCTCGAGCGCGGCGAGCGGCCAGCGCCGGCCGATACGCTCGGCCAGCTCCTTCGAGGGCACCACCAGCTCCGAGCGCCACTGGTTGCGGTTGCCGACGTCCATGTACTCGATGAAACGCACGATCACGCCGGTGCCGCGGAAGCGCTCCACCAGCTCGAGCACCGTGTGATCGTTCACGCCGCGCTGCACGACGGCATTGATCTTGACGGGAGTCAGTTCCGCGCGGCGCGCCTGCTCGATGCCGGCGAGCACCTCATCGACCCCGCCGAAACCGCCGCTCATGCGCGCGAACACCCCGGCGTCCAGGCTGTCCAGACTCACGGTGACGCGCTTCAGGCCCGCCGCCTTGAGCTCGCTTGCGTAGCGCGCGAGCAGCACCCCGTTGGTGGTGAGGGCGACGTCCTCGACGCCCGCGATGGTGGTCAGGTCCCCGACCAGGTCGGGGAGGTTCGCGCGCAGCAGCGGCTCTCCGCCCGTCAGGCGCAGCTTGCGCACTCCGAGCTGCACGAACAGCCGCGCCAGGCGCACGATCTCATCGAACGACAGCCGTTCGTGCGATCCCAGGAAGCGGTACTGCTCGTGGTAGGTCTCGCGCGGCATGCAGTACGGGCAGCGGAAGTTGCACCGGTCCATGACCGAGATGCGCAGGTCGCGCATCGGGCGGGCGAACGTGTCCCGCGGCGCGGGCAGCGCTTTCAGGGGCACGATGACTTCGCGGCTGGACACGGCGGTGCAGAGTATGCGCACCGCGGGGGACAAATGGCTATCGGTCGAAGGGGAGGGGTCCGGCGGCTTCCCCCAGGCATTCAAGGTGTTACGACCAGCGATACACCCGCGTCACGAACCCCTTGGCGTAGGTGTTGGGGCCCGGCGGCAGCTCGACGAAGCCAGCAGTCCGGGCGAGCGCCGTGAAGTCTCCGGAGCCGTTGGTGGGCGCTGGCGCCGCCCAGGTCCGTCCCCAGTCGTCCTGCTCGAAGCGTACCGGCAGGAAGTGTGTGAGCGGCGGGGTCACGGTCACGGGCGCACCGAGCGCGATGCGCTCCACCGGCTGCGGATTCTGGCCGAGGCTGCCGCACAGCGCCGGCAGGACGTAGCGCGTCAGGCACACGAGCGTCGAGACCGGGTTGCCGGGCAGGCCGAACACGGCGGCTCCCGAGGGCGCGACGCCGAACCACAGCGGTTTTCCGGGCCGTTGCGCCACCTTGTGAAAGATCGCCCGCACGCCGAGCTCTTCCAGCACTTTGGGCACGAGGTCGAACCTGCCCATCGACACGCCGCCCGACAGCACCAGCACGTCGTGGGTCTCCAGGTGAAACTTGAGCCGCTCGCGCAGCTCGCGGCTGTCGTCCTGGATGTGATCGTCGGCGACGCGTTGAAAGCCGCGCTCGCGCAGCGCACTCACGATCGCGTAGGCGTTCGAGCGGCGCACCTGGTGAGCGAGCACCGGCTCCCCGGGCTCGACCAGCTCATTCCCGGTGGAGATCACGGCGAGCATCGGCTGACTGCTCACGCGGATGCGTGCCATGCCGGCGGAGGCAGCGATGGCGATTTCCGGGGCGCGCAGCCGCAGGCCCGACGACAGCAGCAGTGTCCCCTGGCGCGTGTCGCTGCCGCGTCGGTGAACGTGCTGCCAGGGCTCGACTCGCGTGCCCGGCGCGAGCGCCACCTGCCCGCGCGCGACCGTGAGCTCCTCGACGGGTATCACGCTGTTGCAGCCGAGCGGCAGCACCGCGCCGGTCATGACCTCGATACAGTCACCGGCGACGGCGAGCGTCAGCGGCGGGTCGCCGGCGGCCTGCGTGCCCTGCACGCGGAACGAGCGCGTGCCGGCGCCGACCGTGTTGCTGTCGAGCGCCACGCCATCCATGGCGACGCGGTCGAAAGGCGGCTGGTCGCGCTCGGCGTAGATGTTCTCGCGCAGCACCGTGCCGGCGCATTGCGCGAGCGGCAGCGACTCGATCGGCAGGCACTGCAGGTGCTGCCCGATCAGCAGGTCCGCCTCGGTCGGTGTGAGCACTCAGGTCTTCTTGTCGGTCCTCGCCTTGAAGACCTTCACTTGCTCGTTGAAACGGTCCGCTACGTTCTGCAGCTGATCGATCGCGGCGTTGTGTTTCTGCGCTTCGACCTTCTGCATGTCGGCCTTTTGCTGCGGCTTGAGCTGGTCGCCCCCGTTGGCGATGGCGGCGTCGAGCTCGCGGTCGATGCAGGCCACGTAGTCGTTGATCGCCTTGTCGTAGGCCTTGACCGCCTTCTGTCCCGCGATCATTTCCTCGAGCGTCGCGGAAGCGCCGTCCGGGAGCTTGTCCGGCGCTGGCGGGTAGGGGCAGTCGGCGTACGCCGTGGCCGCCATGAGCGCCGCGGTGAGCGCCATCGCAAGCAATGCCTTCATGAGCAGATCCCTGAGAAACCGTGACTCGGACCGCTATCTTAAGAGGCGCTTGCCGCCCAAGGCTACTTCTGCCGGCGCGCCGGGCGCGCCGGGCCGCCGGGTGCGCGCCGTGGCGGACACCGAAAGCAATCCCGGGCGTGATCGTTCACGACCCCGACCGCCTGCAGGAAGGCATACACGATGGTCGTGCCCACGAAGCGAAAGCCGCGTTTCACCAGGTCCCGGGAAACCTCATCGCTGAGCGGCGTGCGCGAGGGCACCGCGCCGCTGCGCGGGCGGCTCACGATCGGCTTACCGGCGACGTACGACCACAGGTAGCGGTCAAAGGAGCCGAACTCGCGCTGCACCGCGAGGAAGGCCCGCGCGTTGCTCACGGTGGACTCGATCTTCAAACGGTTGCGCACGATGCCGGCATCGCGCCGCAGGGCTGCGCGGCGGCGTGCGTCGAAGCGCGCCACCTTGTGCGGCTCGAAGCCCGCGAACGCGCGGCGGTAGCCGGCGCGCTTGCGCAGGATGGTCGACCAGGACAGTCCGGCCTGCGCGCCCTCGAGGGTGAGCATCTCGAACAGCAGTCGGTCATCGTGCACCGGCCGTCCCCATTCCTCATCGTGGTAGCGGACATAGTCGGCGTCGGCACTGCGCGCCCACCCGCAGCGGCGTTTGCCGGCGTGGCGGGCGCTGGCAGGAGGCGCGGCCCGGGGTTTGTCGATCACGGTCGCCTTCATTCGAGAATCGTATCGATGCCCGAGTCGCGCACTGGTGCAACCCGGTCGACGGGGGCAGTGAGGATTTTACTGTCAATATTCGCGTGACAAGCGCAGACTCACTGCTCGTCGCGGGCACGCGGTGCCGTGAGCCGGCAGCCCGCTCGCGCGAACCCGCATCCCGAGCGTCGACCCTGATGGAGATTCTCGTCGAGTCGACCGAGCGTCGGGATGATGTCAGGCGCAACCGCCCGGGTCGCGCCAAAGAGGAGAACCAGTGGCCCCAACGTCTCCGCCTTTTGCGAACGATACTGCCCCGCACCGCAACGCCGGTGATCTGAGCAACGATTACCGCGCGCGGCGCGCCCTGGAAGAAGAGGAGCGCGCCCAGCGCAGGCGCATCGACCTGGAAGAACAGCGCTCGGATCTGAATCCACCCAAGGTGCGCATCCGGGCGTGGGAGAAGGTGCACGGATTGCGTCTGCCAGCCGATTCAACCCACCCCATCCTCGAGGTCATTGCCACCGACACCCGCTTGACGCTCGCGGAGGTGCGCGAAGAGCAGCAGGCGCGAGCCGCCGAGTCGACGGCGCGAAAGTAGAACGGCCGAGCGGGTCGACGGCCGGAGAGATTACTCGGCGCTGCGCGCGCGGCGTGCAAGCCGGCTCGGGGACTTGTCGGTCTGTCGACCTCGCGCGCCGCTTGCGGCGTCGTCGGGAGACGTCGTGCTGCGCGTCCGCTGCGGCCGCAGATGGGAGGTCAGCACCTCACGCACTGCGGGATTGCGCGCGTCCTGCACTATTGGGGACAGGACCAGAGCGTGCCGCATCCATGATCCCGTCGTACAAAGCCAGAATCTGGCGAACCGCCTCTGCGACCTCTTCGTCACTCATCGCTTCGATGGCAATTTCCGCATCGAGCTGCTTCCCGTGTGTCAGTGTATCGCGCAACCGCACGAATTTGGCTTGTTGCGATATTGGCAATTCCGCAGCCTGGAGATCGCTCAGGTTATCCAGGTATGCACTCTCCAGTCGTTTCCTCTGAGAAGCGGCGCCAACAAGTGCACGCAGCGCCTCATGGAATTTTTCTTCGGCGTGGTACGGCGCAGGCATGACAGTCTCCGATTGCGTCCTGCCTTGGACATGGGCATTTTGCGCCAAACTGACCAGAGATCCAACGGTGCCGCGGCACCTGCGGGGGATGTGGGCGCACGGTCAATTTCCGCGATTACCCTGGGTCTCCGGAGGAGGCCCGCCCGGCGGGCGGGCGGCTATCTGTCAAGCCGTTTGCGGGCAACGCGGACAAGGCCGTAAATGAGCGCCACCACGGAAGCTACTGCTGCCCAGGGCATCCAAACTGCTTTCGAGCCGCGCAGAACCGTCCAGGTGAAGCAGACTGTTCCGATCAGGGGGATCAGCAGGCGAAGCCTTTCGATCTCACTCTCGCGCTCCTCCCTGTTCATTCGGTTCCACTGACGTCGGAGCTGTGCGATCAGCACGACGCCTGCGATCGCCAATAGCAGCTTTACTTTGTCATTCAGGGTCATCGTTCTCGTCCCCGCGAGCAGGCGGCCCCGATCCCCCGATCACGGCGACCGATGGTTGCAGCGCGCCGCCGCCAGCGCAGGACTGTCGGCCTGCGGACCCTCAGCGGCAGCATTTCGGTAGCAGAGGCCAAGCAAGTGGAAGTTAGAAGCGCGCAAGTGAGATATCAAGCGCGCCCGGGGAGATTGCCCGGCGCTGCGCGCCTCGCCCCCGCGGGGCCGGCCTTGCGGGCGTTCGCCGCCACGGCGGCGGCTCGCGGGCTGCGCCCGCTCGTCCCTCGCTCGCCGCTCGGGACCGCCCGCAGGTGCGGCACCGCCGGTCGGATCGGGCGGGTGCCGCAGCTGCGATTCGCGGGCCTTATTCTGGCCTCAGTAGCCCAATCCAGAATCGTCCGAACCGCAGGCGGTGATCTCATCCGGCGGCGTGCTCGGGCCGGTGTTCGAACGGTTCGGCTTGTGCAGCTCGATGTGCCCGCCCGCCAGTACCCGCGTCGTGATCACGAGGCCGGTGACACCGGTATACGGGGGACTGACACCTGTCAGCTTCAGTCCGAACTTGTCCACTCCCCTGCCTGGGCTCGGATCGGAGTTGTCCTCCGTTCTGGCGCGGAACTTGACCGTGCCAAAAAGGTTGGTGTCGGCCGTGCCGCAGATATCGCGGACGTTCGAGCCGGGAACTGGCTCGAAGTATCCGTCGATGCTCTCGCTCCTTACGTGCAGGCCGGCGAATATCCCGCTCGTGTCGTGGTCCACGAAGTTCACATGGCCGAAGAACCCGTCATGCTTGCACCCTCCGACCAGGCCGAAGTTCGCGTGATTGCCGTTGTCCGTGATCACGAACCCACCGCCGGTGGTGAAGTCGCACGGACTTGGAACGATTTCTTCCCAGGCTTTCGCGGCGGGAATGCCGGTGAAAATTGCGACCGAAGCAAGGAGTCCAGCGACGAAGAGTGTCAACATCAACCTGGCGATCGTTTTTCGCTCTTTGCTCATGGCTTTATCCCCTCCACTGGGAAACTTGTCCCTTCGACTAGGAAATTGATGCGTGGGCAGAGGCCAGCACCACATCGGCAATACCGTTGAGAGTGACGTGCATGGCGTTCACCACAGCACTGCCGGTTGAGGAGATGGTCTGCTCATTGAGGACTATCCGGCCGCCCGGGATCGCGATGATCTGATTCGGAGTTCCCGTCACGGCGACCGGTATCCCATTGATTACCAGGTTATCGATGGAGGCGCTGCCGACGCCCGCGCCTCCCAGCACTTGCGAGGCCTCCGCTACAACCGAGTCAGCCGCAATGGTGACCCCGGCGAGGGTCAAACCGACGCTCCCCATCGAGGCCATGGAGTCAACCTGATCGGCATAGCTGTACGTGGCTGCGTTGGGGGCTTCAGCGCTCAGCACGGACAGGATGCTCCCGGTCAGCTGACCCACGTCGCTTTCGGCGTTCGTGCCCGAGATTCCGGTGCTGGCGAGGCTGCTCGAAGTCGCCGTTCCCAGCAGTCCCAGAAGCACGACCTGCGCAGCGCTGGCCTGTCCGCTGGCGGTACTGGCGGTAGTCTGCGCTTGCCCCGCCGTCGGCCATGACGACAAGCCCAAGCTCGCCAACAACAGCGCACCCGCTATTGTTGCTGGGCGGTGGTGGTTCTTGCGATGCATACGTCCTCCTCCTTGGCTTTTCCGCGTTCGCCTTCCTCGTGACTTACGCCGTCGTGTCTTGCGGCCGTGAGTGTGGCCCACGGTTCAGATCGGACAGCGCAACAATTGAAGCCCGCCGTGCGACAGCGCGCATAAATCCGGTAATTCTCGACCAGCTCGATTTGACATGAGACCGAGACCTTGTTCAGCAGGACACGCCCAGCCCCGGTCTAGCGACCTTCCAGGCGCCGGGCGTGTTATCCAGGCCAAGGGGAGCAATCTTTGGTCACTACTTTTCCAGCAGTGTTTCGTGTGACAGGTCCGTCTGGACTATCACATCCAGCGATCCGAGCTGTGATTTCGCGCGCCCGGAGAGATTACTCGGCGCTGCGCGCCTCGCCCCTGCGGGGCCGCCCTTGCGGGCGTTCGCCGCCACGGCGGCGTGCTCGCGGGCTGCGCCCGCTCGTCCCTCGCTCACCGCTCGGGACCGCCCGCGCGGGGGCCGCGCGTGCGTCCAACTTGGCTCGGGGACTCGCCAAGTTGTCGAACTCCCGCGCCGCCTGCGGCGGCGGTCGGGAGTTCGAACCCGCCTGACCGCAGGTGGTGCGTTGCGGACACGATCCGAACTGTGATTTCGCGCGCCCGGAGAGATTCGAACTCCCGACCCTCAGGTTCGAAGCCTGATGCTCTATCCAACTGAGCTACGGGCGCGGCGCGCGGATTCTACTGCGAACCCCGGACTCGAGTAACGGCGGGCGCATTCGCCAAGCGCCGGTGCTGCGGGCAGAATGCACGGCAAATCTGCCGGAGAGGGCGCTGCACATGAGCATGTTCGACCTGTCGGGCAAGGTGGCCCTCATTACCGGCTCGAGCCGCGGTATCGGCAGGGCGATCGCGATGCAGATGGCGCTGCACGGCGCGCGCGTCGTCATCTCGAGCCGCAAGCCCGAGAGCTGCGAGGCGACCGCGGCGGAGATCACCGCTGCCGGCGGCACGGCGCTCGCGCACGCCTGTCACGTGGGGCACAAGGCCGAGCTGCAGGCACTGGTCGATGCCAGCACCGCCAAATGGGGTCGGATCGACATCGTCGTGTGCAATGCGGGCGCCAACCCGCACTTCGGCCCGTCGGCGGCGACTCCCGACGAGGTGTTCGACAAGATCATCCAGACCAACCTGCACAGCAATCTGTGGTTGTGCAACCTGACGCTGCCCGCGATGGCGCAACGCAAGGACGGAGCGGTGATCATCATCTCCTCGGTGGGCGGCTTCGTGGGCAGCGCGTTGCTCGGTGCGTACTGCATCTCCAAGGCGGCCGACATGCAGCTGGCGCGCAATCTGGCGGTCGAATGGGGTCCGCACAACATCCGCGTCAACTGCATCGCGCCCGGCATCATCCGCACCCATTTCTCCAAGGCGCTGTGGGCGGATCCGGGGCGCGCCGCTGCTTTCGCGCGCGCCAATCCGTTGCGCCGCCTCGGGGAGCCGGATGATGTCGCCGGCACGGCGGTGCTGCTCGCCTCGCGCGCCGGCAGCTTCATCACCGGACAGACTCTGGTGGTGGACGGCGGCGGTCTCATCGGTGGCGGCGAGCCGCTGACGTAGTGCGGCGGCGTCTTCGCTGCGGCAGCACTGCCGTACCCCTGCCGCGTCCGCCAGCCTCAATTGCGCCTGGAGCGGAGGTAACCGATCCCGAGGACCGCGAACCACACCGGAGCCACGTACAGCGCCACCCGGGTGTCCGGATCGAGCGCGAGCAGGCCGCTGACCACGACCAGGAACCCCAGCACCGCCCAGTTCGCGAACGGCGCGCCGGGCATGCGAAACGGCGCCGCCGCCGCCCGTCCGGCCTGCACGGCGCGCCGGTAATTGCGATGCGACAGCATGATGATGCCCCAGGTCCACAGCGTTCCGATGAGCGTGATGCTCGTGACCCAGGTGAACACCTCCTTGGGCACCAGGTAATTGAGGATCACCGTCAGCAGCATGAACGCGGCGGATACATGGATGCCGGCGGCCGGCACGTGTCGCGCATTGAGCGCGTTGAAGGCGCGCGGCGCCTGGCCGCGCTGCGCCAGCGACCACAGCATCCGCCCGGTGCTGAACAGGCCGCTGTTGCAGGAGGAGGAGGCCGCGGTGATGACGACCACGGTGATGATGCTGGCCGCGGCGGGCACGCCGAGCTTGTCGAACACGAACACGAACGGGCTCACGCTGGGGCTCAGCTGGTCCCACGGCACCACCGCCATGATGACCAGCAGCGCCCCGAGATAGAAAATGAGAATCCGCGCGATGATGCCGTTGGTCGCCCGGGGCAGCGCCACCGCCGGATCCTGTGCCTCCCCGGCGGTGACCCCGATCAGCTCGACGCCCGCGTAGGCGAACATGACGATCTGCAGCGTCAGCAGCACGCCGGTGATGCCGAAGGGCAGGAAACCGCCGTGCGCCCACAGGTTGGTGAAGCTGGCCGTGGCGCCGAGGTTGCCGGCGTGCAGCACGATCACGGCCAGGCCGGCGATGATCAGCGCCACGATGGTGACGACCTTGATGAGGGCGAACCAGAACTCCAGCTCCCCGAACACGCGCACGGCCAGCAGGTTCGAGCCGTACAGCGCAAGCAGCGCGATCAACGGCGGCAACCACTGCGGCACGTTCGGAAACCAGTAGCGCACGTAGATTCCGATCGCCGTCAGCTCCGCCATGGCCATGACCACCCACATGAACCAGTAGGACCAGCCGGTGACGAACCCGGCGAACGGCCCGCAGAACTCGCCGGCGTAAGTGGCGAACGAGCCGGCCACGGGGCGATAGGTCAGCAGCTCTCCGAGCGCGCGCATGATGAAGAAGATCGCCACGCCACCCAGGGCGTAAGCGAGCAGCAGCCCGGGCCCGGCGTTGTGGATCGCCCGGGCGGAGCCGAGGAACAAGCCGACGCCGATCGTGCCGCCGATGGCGATGAGCTGGATGTGCCGGTTGCGCAGGTTGCGCGAGAGGTCAGAGCCGGGTTGCGACATGAGTGCTCCGATGCGTTCGTGACGATTGTTTGCCGGCTTGCCGCCTCACGGCACCGCCGGAGGTCCGAGCAAAGCGTAACGCCGTCCCTGCGGCAGCTCGTAGCGCCGCAGGAGCGTGGCGGTTCCGGATGCCGCAAGAGTTCCCGCGACGCCGTCGCCGCCGGGCTCGTGCGCGTGCAAGCGCTCGAGCCAGCGCGTGAGCGGGCCGGGCGCGTGACCGGGCATGAGGATGAGCACCCGCGCTTCGCGACCGTGGGCGCGGAACCAGCCGCTCACGGCGCCGCGCGGCGCCTGCGCGTTGCTGGTGAGGATGCTGAAGCCTGCGTCGAAGCCGTGGTCGATCATCGCGATGGTCGTCTCGTCCGGATCGAGGAGCGCGAGCGACTGGCGCGCGCAGTCGGCGTGGATACGCCGCGCGAGCCCCGGCAGGTCCTGCCACCGATCGATGATCGGCAGCACTGCGAGCGCGGTGAAACACAGCGCGGCGGCGTAGCCGGTGTAGGTCCAGGCGAGGCTGCGCTGCAGATCCCCGCGGCGCTGTGATTGCGTGCCGAGTGCCAGCCCCGCGAGCGTCGAGGTCGCGGCGGCGAGCGCCGCCGCCAGGCATGCGAACGGCGCACCTGCGCCCGAGGCGAACAGCAGGGCGAGCGCCGTAACCAGCACGCCGCCGAGCGCGCCGGCGAGGACACGCGTTGCGGCCACGGCCAGCTGGTCGAGCCGGGTCGGCGCGCGCTGCGCCTCGCACGCCCACAGCCCGGTGAGAACGGCGAGCCCGAGGAGCGCGGGCGCAGCGTAAATGTCGCGCGCCGTGGCCGCCGCCGACAGCAGCGCGAGGAACGGCAGGCTCGCTGCGATCGCGAACCGCCACGTCGTAGCCGAAGGCGCCGCCTCGCGCACCCGGTTCCAGGCCCGGCACAACGCCGCCGCCACCGCGAACGTCCACGGCAGCAGGTACAGCGGCAACTCGAGGAGGTACTTGCCGGCAGTGTTACGGTGTCCGCTGGTGTAGTCGAGGGCGGCGGGAGCGGCCACCTGGGTGAAGCGTCCCACGACGTTGTTCCAGAACAGCGCGCGCAGCGCCTCCGCACCATGCCCGGTACGCGCGACCGCCAGCACCCACGGGCCGATGATGAGTCCCTGCAGCACCAGTCCCGCGTACAGCTCCCAGCGGCGCAGTTCCGACCAGCGCCGTTCCCACACCACGAGCGTGCCGAGCGCCAGTGCCGGCACCAGCCATCCAGGTGCGCTCTTGGCCATGAAGCCGATCGCCGCACCGAGGTGCATCAGCGTGTAGCCCGCCGCTTTGTGCCGGCCGGCGCTGGCGCGGTAGCCGCGCCATGCGCCCAGCAGTGCGAGCGCGCTGCCGGCCAGCAGGCAGGCGTCGGGCGCGAGCCAGCTGCTCGCGCGAAACGCCGTCAGTGCGCTCGCGGCGATGAGCGCCGCCAGCAGCGCGGAAGGTGCATCGGTCTGCATCGCCAGCGCCAGCGCGCCCACCGCCAGCGCGGTGATCGCCGCGTACAGCAGGTTGGGGACGCGTGCGGCGGCCGCCGAATCACCGAACAGCGAAATGGCGGCCGCCGACATCCAGTAGGACAACGGCGGTTTCTCGAGGAACGGCGTGCCGGCGAGCTGCGGCAAGGTGCGGTCAGTCTGCTGGCTCATGCGCCAGGCGATGTCGGCCTCGCGCGGCTCGTCGGGCGTCCACAGGCCGCGCCCGAACATGCCCCACAGCCACAGCGGCGCCAGCGCCAGCACGATGAGCACGGCCAACGAACGCGCGGATAGAGACGGACGCGGCGCAGAAATCAACAGCCCCCCCTGCAAGGGTCGACCCTCGCGAGCGGGCAATTATGCGGACGTCGGGCTAGAGAGAGTAGCGCACGATCATGCGCACCAGACGGGCGTGATCGGCGGACCAGTGCGTAAAGCCCTGGCAGACCTGTTGCGTGCCGGCCTCGGGCGCGCTTTGCGTGTACTTCTCCGCGAAGCGCGCCTGTCCCGATTCCTGACCGGGGACTAATCGGTTCGCGCTCCAGGGCGCATCGCTGTCGGCGGGGCGGCTGAAGACCTCGACCTCCGTGACCTTGGCGCTGCCCGGAATGGTGGCGCACAGCGTCACCGGGCTCGCCTCGGCTTCGGTGCAGGCGCGGACGGCCGGCGTCGCCGCTTCCGCCGACACCCCGAGCGGTGAGGACATGCCGGGCGTACTGACCACCAGTGCCGGCCGGCACGCCGCCACGGTGGCCGTGACCACCACCCCGTCGGTGCCGATCTGGCGCAGGACTCCGGCCTCGATCTCGGCGCGTGCCCCGGCGCGGGTGAGCTCGAGCTGGCTGGCGGTGCGGCTGATCTCCGCGACGCGCGCCTGCAGCTCGCGTTGCAGCGTGTTCTGCGCCAGGCGCTCGCCGGAGGTGAGCCATTGCGAGAGGGCGAAGCCGGCAATGGCGGCTCCGCCGACCACGACGAGCAGGATGATCAGCTGGATCCGGCCCTTGCGGCGGGTGGCCGACTGGCCGCGCGTCGCCTCCCTGAGCAGGGCGGATCGAAGCTGCAGCAACGACGCCGACAGCGTCGCGGTGCCCGCGATGATGGCGGCAAGCACTGAATCGGGCATCGTCAACAAGGGGCGACCTCAACGCTCGGTGCGCCACGCTAGCACGGTGCGTCCCTGAAAATCGCGATGCTGGTCACAGGAGCACCCTGTCGCATGAGCGCGACGCGTCTAGGCCGCGCCGCCGCCGGCCTCGAGCCAGCGCTCGAGGGGACCTGTGTCCACGTTCAGCAGGTGCAGGCCGAGCTTGGTGCGCCGCCACAGAATGTCCTGCGCGGTGCGCGCAAATTCCTCGCGGCACAGGTACTCGACCTCGCGCTCGTACAGCTGCGGCAACAGCTCGCTTCCCAAGTCCGCGAGCGTGCCGGCGGTCCCGAGCAGGCGCTCGAGGCGCGTGCCGTACGCATGGGCGTAGCGCCGGCGCATGCGCGCGGGCAGCCACGGATAGCGTCGCTCGAGCGTGCGCAGAAACACCGCGAGGCTCCCCTGCGGCAGGTCACCGCCGGGGAGCTTCGCGCCCGCCGTCCAGGGGCGGGCGCGCACGCCGAGCGCCGCAGCCAGACGGTTCACCGCATCCTCCGCCAGCCGGCGGTAGGTGGTGATCTTGCCCCCGAACACCGACAGCAGGGGGAGGGGGTGCCGATCGAGCTCCAGGGCGTAGTCGCGCGTGACCCGCATGGGGTCGGTCGATTCATCGGCGAGCAGCGGCCGCACGCCCGAGTAGCTCCACACGACATCAGCCGGCGCGAGCTGCTGCCTGAAGTAGCGGTTGGCGAGCGTGCACAGGTAGGACACTTCCCCGGCGTCGATCCTTACCGCCCCCGGATCGGTGTGGTAATCCACATCCGTGGTGCCGAGCAGAGTGAAGTCGTGCTCGTAGGGGATCGCGAACACGATGCGCCGGTCCTCGTTCTGGAAGATGTAGGCGAAGCGATGCGCGAACAGCCGCGGTACCACGATGTGGCTGCCCTTCACGAGGCGCACCTGGCGCGAGGCGCGCACCGGGGTGGCCTCGGCGAGGAAACGACCCACCCAGGGGCCGGTGGCGTTCACCACTGCGCGCGCCTCGATGACCCGCGACTCGCGGCCGCCGCCGAGGGTTGCGCTCCAGAGGGCGCCGCGCGGCGAGAGCCGCTCACAGCGGGTGCGAGTGAGGATGGTGGCGCCGCGCGAGCGCGCATCGAGTGCGTTCAGCACCACGAGTCGCGCATCGTCGGTCTGTCCGTCGGAGTACAGGAAGCCGCGCCGATAGCCCGCCTTGAGCGGCTCGCCGGCGATGTGCGTGCGCAGGTCGACGGAGGCGGAGCCGGCCAGGCGCGCGCGCGCGGCCAGGTGATCGTAGAGCAACAGCCCGGCGCGGATCATCCACGCCGGGCGCAGGTGCGCGGCGTGCGGCATGATGAATTGCAGCGGCCGCATGATGTGCGGCGCGGCGCCGAGCAGCACCTCGCGCTCCTGCAACGCCTTGCGCACCAGCGAGAAGTGGAACTCCTCCAGATAACGCAGGCCACCATGGATGAGCTTGGTGCTGGCCGAGGAAGTGTGTGAGGCCAGATCGTCCTGCTCGCACAGCAGTACCTTCAGCCCGCGTCCGGCCGCGTCGCGGGCGACTCCGGTGCCGTTGATCCCCCCACCGACGATCAGCAGGTCGTAGCTTGCCGCCCTCGGGTCGCTCACGCGCGACGCTGCGCCCGCTGGCCGTAATAGTCCGGATAGTCCTGGGAGAGCCCCTTGAAGCGGCGGTGAATCCACAGGTACTGCTCGGGGGCCGCACGCACCTGCGCCTCGATCATGCGGTTGAAGCGCTCGGTGTCGGCTGCCGGGCAGTCGCTCGGGAAGTTCTCGAGGGGCGGATGGATGATCGCGCGGTAGCCCTGCGTTCCCGGCAGGCGCTGCAGGAAGTACGGCAACACCGCGGCCCCGGTTATACCCGCCAGGCGCGAAGTGAGCGTGTTGGTGGCCGCCGGGATGCCGAACATCGGCACCATCTCCGCGCCCTTCTTGCGATAGCTCTGATCGGGGGCATACCAGACGCACTCGTTGTTCTTCAGCGCCGTGATGAAGGCGCGGATGTCGTCCCTGGGGATGCCCTGGGAGCCATAGTTGTTGCGGAAGCGCTTCAGCGCGTACGCCAGCACCTCATTGCGCGTCGGCCGGTAGAGAAAACTGACCGGCGTCACGCTGGCGAGCGCGCGGCCTGCCATCTCCATGGGCGTGAAGTGGGCGGTGAGCAGGATCACGCCGCGGCCGCGCGCCACGGCGGCCCGCAGATGCTCGGCGCCCTCGATGCGCACCATCTGCGCAAGCCGCGCCGGGGACAGCCACCAGGCGAGCGGAATTTCCAGCAGCGCGATCCCGAGGCTCTCGAAGTGCCGATCGAGCAGTCGCTCGCGCGCCTGAGGGGACAGTTCGGGAAAGCACAACTCGAGGTTGCGTCGCGCGGTTCTGACGAAACCGATCGGCAGGCGGCGCAGCACCGCGCCCAGCGCGCGGCCGACCGCCACCATCAACGGGAACGGCAGCAACGCCGCTACACGTAACAACCCCAAGCCCGCCCAGGTGAGCCAGTACCGGGGCGCGAACAGCCGCACTCGCATCGGACCCCCTGAGGTCTGCGCGCAGGCCCTGCAGCATCAAGAATAACCCATCCGCCGCACGCGGCTGTGATCCAATGCGCCCGATGAGCAGCGCCGGCACGCGGTACCTCGAAGTGCGCCTCGTGCGCCTCAGCCTGCACCGCGGCGGGCGCACCGTCCTGAAAGGCATCAGCTGGACCATACGGCCAGGGGAGCGCTGGGTGCTGGCCGGAGCCAACGGCGCCGGCAAGACGCAGCTGTTGAAACTCGTCGCCGGGATCGTGTGGCCGAAGACGGCGGCGCGCGCGACGCGCCAGTACCTCCTCGGCCGGCAGCTCAGCAGCACCCCCTTTGGGATCAAGGACGAGATCGCCTACCTCGGGGCCGAGCGGCAGGACAAGTATCAGCGCTACGGCTGGAACATGCCGGTCGAGCGCATCGTCGGCACGGGTCTGTATCGCACCGACATTCCCCTCGATGCGCTCACCGGGGCCGACCGCCGGCGCATTCGCCGCGCGCTCGAGCGTCTGGCGGTGGCGCACCTGGCGCCGCGCCCGTTGCTGTCCCTGTCGTACGGGGAGCGGCGGGTGATCCTGCTGGCGCGCGCTGTGGTATCGCGGCCGCGGCTGCTGTTGCTCGATGAGGTGCTGAACGGACTGGATGAGAGCAACCGCGCGCGCGTGCTGCGCTGGCTCTCCCGCCGGACTGGCCGCCTGCCGTGGGTGCTCGCCACGCACCGCGTGGAGGATGTGCCGCCGGGGGCCACCCACGCGCTGCTGCTCCGCCGCGGACGCATCGTGTACCGCGGGGGGCTCAGTCGCGCGCCGCTCAAGCGCTGGCTCGCTGCGCCACCGCGCGAGTCGCCGGCGCCGAGTGCGCGCCATGAGGCACGCTCCGGGGGGCGCAGCCTCGTGCGGCTCAACGAGGCGCGCGTGTATCTGGAGGGACGCCGCGTGCTCGACGGGGTCTCCCTCACGGTGCGCGCCGGTGAGTTCTGGGTCATCCACGGACCCAACGGCTCCGGCAAGACGACGCTGTTGCGCACTCTGTACGGCGATCACGGTGTCGCCGCGGGCGGGGCGATCGAGCGCGCCGGCACGGGTGCGGGCGTGGCGCTGGATGTGTTCAGGAGACGGGTGGGCCTCATCGCTCCGCATCTGCAGGCCGATCACCCGGCGCAGCTCAGCGTCGCCGAGGTGGTGCAATCCGGGCGCCATGCGAGCGTCGGTCTCAACGATGCCCCGAGTGCCGCCGATCGGTTCGCGGCGCGGCGCACGCTGGCGCTGTTCGGTCTGACGAGCCTCTCGACACGCACCCTGGGTGAGCTCTCCTACGGACAGTCGCGGCGGGTGCTGTTTGCACGCGCCTGGGTGCGCGAGCCGCAGCTGCTGCTGCTGGATGAGCCCTTTGCGGGCGTCGATGGTCCTACGCGCCGCGCCCTGACGGGGCGCGTGCTGGCTCTGGCGGCGGGGGGCGGGACGGCCGTAGTGCTGAGCGCTCACCGCGCGGGCGATTGGCTCGGCTGTGCCAGCCATGAGCTCGAGCTGGCGCGGGGTCGCGCGGTGTACTGCGGTCCGGTCCGCCGGCCCCTCGGGCGGCACCGGCGCCTCGCCGGAGGCGCACGGTGAGGCCGCGCGGCGTGCGGCTCCTGGCGTGGGTGGCGCCGCTCGTCCTGATCGGCGCAATCGCCGTCGCGCTGTTGCTATGGCGGGGAGACGCCGGCGCGCCGCCGCCGCGCGAGCTGCTCGCCGGCGGTCACGAGCCGCCCGCCCCGCGCGTGGCGCCCGAGCTCGAGTCGCTCGATCGAGGGGCCCTGGAAGCCGCCGCCGCCTACGCCGGCGAGCACGGTTCCCGGGCGCTGATCGTCAGCCGCCATGATCACATCGTCTTCGAGCGCTACTGGCAGGGCAGCGGCTTCGACACCCTGGCGGACGCCCAGTCCTTCACGCCGCTGCTCGCGGCGCTCGCCGTCGGGGTAGCGATCTCGCACCGCCAGATCGGCTGGCCGGATGAGCCGATCGGCGCCCTCATCAGCGAGTGGCGCCAGGACCCCCGTGGCGCCATCACCGTGCGCAACCTGCTGCAGAGCTCCAGCGGCCTGGCGCCTGAGGCGGCTGCGCGCGACCGCGGCACGGGCCTCAGCGCCGCCGCACTGAGTGAGCCGCTCGCCGGCGCGCCGGGCAGCTCGCGCCTGGAGCAGCCCGCGGACGCACAGCTGCTGGCGCTGCTTCTCGAGCGCGTCACCCATCAGCGCTACGCGGTGTACCTGTCGCAGGTCCTGTGGCGGCGGATCGGAGCCGCCGACGCGTGGCTGCGGCTCGATCATCCCGGAGGCGCGGTGCACGCGGACTGCTGCCTGCTGGCGCGCCAGGGTGACTGGATCCGCATCGGGCAGCTGCTGCTGCGCGATGGCAACTACCGCGGCGATGAGGTCATTCGTCCCGGCTGGGTCACGCTCATGCGCATGCCCTCGCGGGCCGACCCGCGCTACGGCGCCTACCTGCGGCTCGGATCCCCGGCCGCGCCCGGGCGCGAGCCGTACGCCGCGCGCGACCTGTTCGCGGTGCAGGGCGAGGAGGGTAATCGGCTGTGGCTGGTGCCCTCGCTGCAGATCGCGATACTGCGCACCGCACCCGCGGGGCGCGATGCCGGCTGGGACGACAGCCGCGTCCCCAACCTGATCATTCGCGGAGCGCGCGACTACACCCCGCCCGCCCCTCCGAGCCCGGACGTGTCGGCGCTCGTCCCCGCCCACAAACCTTGAGAGAGCGAGAAGGTGCGCGGACAGCTCGCAGCGCTGTTTCTCTTCTGCATCATCGATACGCTCGGCTTCGGCATCCTGGTTCCGCTGGTGCCGTACATGGCCGACCGCTTCGGCGCGGCGCCCGCTTTCATCACGCCGATCCTCGGCAGCTACTCGCTGTGCCAGCTGCTGGCGGCGCCTCTGTGGGGGCGCCTCAGCGATCGCTACGGGCGCCGACCGATCCTGATGAGCAGTCTCGCAGGTGCCTGCGTGTCGTACGTGTTGCTCGGCTGCGCGCCCAACGTCTGGTGGCTGCTCGCCTCGCGCATGCTCGCCGGTTTCATGGCCGGCAACATCGCCGCGGCCTTCGCCTACGCCTCGGACGTGAGCGCGGCGCCGCAGCGCGCGGCCACGCTCGGCCTGGTCGGCGCGGCCATCGGCATCGGCTTCACGCTCGGCCCGCCCCTGGGGGGTCTGCTCTCGGGCCGGGATGCCGCGCGTGCTGATTTCGTGGCGCCGGCGGTGGTGTCGGCGTGCCTGAGCGTGCTCGCGATCGCTCTGGTGAAATGGGTGCTGCCGGAGAGTCGCAGCGCCGCGCAGCGGCGCGAGCACGCCGAGGAGCCACGGCGCGGATCATGGCGGCTGCTGCGCGAGCGCCCGGCGCTCGCTCTGCTCGGCGCCGCGACGCTCGCCGTGACCTACTCGCAGTCGATCCTCGAATCGATTTTCGCCATCTGGGCGCTGCACAAGTACGGCTTCGGGCCGCGCACCGTCGGGTTTCTGTTGTTCGGCGTCGCCCTGCCGGCGCTGCTGATGCAGGGCGGGGCGGTGCGCATCCTCGCGCCCTGGCTCGGGGAGGCGCGCCTGGCGATGTTCGGCGTACTCGCCTACGTGAGCGGACTCATCACCCTCGCCCGGGCGCCCACGCTCGCCGTCACCGTCATCGGGCTGATGTTGTGCGGCACCGGACTCGGCGCCTACAACCCGAGCGCCTCCGCGCTCGCCTCGAAGCAATCGCGCGGTCACGACCGCGGGGCGGTGCTGGGTGCGTACGTGGCGAGCGCGAGTCTGGCGCGCGTGATCGGACCCTTCACCTCCGGTCCGATCTATGCGCTGTTGGGAGCGGCGGCGCCGTTTCTCATCGGCGCGTGCGTGACGCTCCCGGCCGCGTGGCTGGTGCGACGGGTGCGCAGCGCCGTCTAGGGCGGGACCGGAGCAAGCGCCACTTCGATGACCTCGCCGACGAGGCGCACCGCGTGCGTCGGCAGCGGCAGTTCCGCCGGCGGGCCGAGCACCCGGCCGTCGCGGATGTCGAACGAGGCGCCGTGCAACGGGCACACCAGGCGCGTGGCGCGCAGGCGTCCTTCACACAGGCGCGCATGCGCGTGGGTGCAGATGTTGTCCAGCGCGAACACGCCCTCACGCGTGTGACAGATCAGGATCTCGCGGCCGCCGATGAGGCAGGCGCGCATACTTCCCGGCGGAACCTCGGCGAGCCGCAGTGCGGCTTCGAACTGCGGCATGACGTTCCCTAGAACACGATCTCGGTCTCGAATATCGACACCGCCTGGCCGATGATCCAGACGCCGGCGAGGGTCTCGCCGCTGAATTCGAGCTCGACCTCGACCCGTCCGGGCCGGTGCAGCGAGTGTCCCTGGATGCCGGTGAAGCGCGCGCCCTCGCCGCTGCGCGTGAGCAGCTGCAGCTGCGCCAGATAGGCCCCGAGCAGCCCGTGGGCGTTGCCGCTGACCGGATCCTCCGGGATGCCGAGCGCCGGGCAGAACATGCGCGACTCGGTCAGGTGGTCCGCCGCGCCCGGCGTGAGGGTGAACACGAAGTAGCCGGCCGCGCCGATCTGCGCCGACAGCGTGGTGAGCCGTGTGACGTCGGGTTTCAGATGCTTGAGGGGCTCGGGCCCGCGCACCCCGATCATCAGCCGCGTACCGGCCGCACCGACGATACGCAGCGGTATGCGCGGGTCGAGACTCTCGGAGGCGAGCGCCAGAGCATCGAGCACCGCGAGCCGCTCGCGGTCGTTGAGCTCGCGCCCCACGGGCGGGGGTTTGCGGCGAATCGCGATGCGCCGATCCGGCTCGGTGCCCTGCACCTCGATGTCGACGATCCCGGCCTTGGACTTCTGGCGCTGCCGGCGCGGCGCCTCGTGCCGGCGCGATAACACGTACTGCGCGGCCACGGTGGCGTGGCCCACGAACCCGGCCTCGCTGCGCGGCGTGAAGAAGCGCGCCCGCACCGTGTGATCGGCGCCGTCCGGGGAGAGTATGAAGGCGGTCTCGGCGTTGTTGAGCTCGCGCGCGATGGCGAGCATCTGCGCCTCGGAGAGCGCATCGGCGTTGAGCACCACACCGGTCGGGTTTCCGGTGAAGGGTTCGCGGGTGAACGCGTCAACCTGATGAACCTGGATCTTGCGCGTCATCGTTCCTCACCCGCCGTTTCCGCCCGGGCAGGCAATTCTAGTCCCGGCAGCGATCATAGCCGCAGCGGCCTTGCGGCGGTGCGTGCGATACTGACGACAACCTGCGGAGGGGACATGCATGGACATCGGGGTCGAGATCAGCCTGTATCCGCTCAACAGCGACTTCGTTGCGCCGATCCGCGCGTTCATCGCTCGCCTGAACGATGACCCGCGCCTCAAGGTCGTGACGAACAGCCTGAGCACGCAGCTGTTCGGAGCGTACGAGGACGTCATGGAGGCACTGCGACGGGAGCTGCGCGCGACATTCCAGAGTCTGGAGAAAGGATCCGACAAGGCCGTATTCGTGATGAAGGTGCTGGGGCCGCTGCCGCCGGCCTGACAGGTACCTGCGCCCGCACCCGGGCTGGCGGGCTGCAGAACGAACCGGCAAACTAGCAGATTCGGGGCACATCCGCCTCAAGCAAATCCCCAAGGTCTCGAGGCACCTGCATGGCACTGATGCGAGTCGTGGACCGCGACGGAGTCGAGCACGAAGTGGAGGGCAAGACCGGGTTGAAGGTGATGGAGAACCTGCGCGAGCTCGACTACGGCGTGGCGGCCATCTGCGGCGGCATGTGCTCCTGCGCCACCTGTCACGTGTACGTGGATGCGGAGTGGCAGACGCGGCTGCCGGCGATGATGTCGGATGAGCGCGAGCTGCTGTCGGAACTGGCGCACTACCGGGAGAATTCGCGTCTCTCCTGCCAGGTCGAATTCACCCCCGAGCTTGCCGGGCTGCGCGTGCGGATCGCGCCCGACGAGTAGCGAGCGATGGCTGCCGCGAGTGTCGAGGTCGAGACCCGCGGTGCGGTGGCGCTGGTCACCCTGAACCGCCCGGAGAGCGCCAACACGCTCAACCTGCAGATGGCGATGGATCTGCTGGCCGCCGCCATGACCTGTGCGCGCAACGCCGCGGTGCGCGCGGTGGTGCTGACGGGCGCCGGCCGTCATTTCTGCTTCGGCGGCGACCTGCGCGGGGTGGCCTCGCGCAGCGGCGCCGGCAGCGATTACGTGCGCGAGCTCACCACCTATCTGCACGCGGCTATTTCGCACTTTGTGCGCATGGACGCACCGGTCATCGCCGCGGTCAACGGCACCGCCGCGGGAGCGGGTGTCGGACTGGTGGCGATGGCGGATCTCGCGCTGTGCGGCAGCAGCTCGGGGTTCAACCTCGCCTACACCAGCGTCGGCCTCACGCCCGATGCCGGCACCTCGTTCCTGCTGCCGCGGATCGTGGGCGCGAAGCGCGCCATGGAGTTGCTGTTGCTCAACCGCTCCCTGCCGGCCGCCGAGGCGCTCACCTGGGGCCTGGTGAACGAGGTGGTGCGCGACGAGCAGCTGCCGGCGCGCGCGCTGGAGATCGCCGAGCAGCTGGCGCGCGGCGCCCGCGGCGCGTTCGGGGCCACCAAGCGGCTGCTGGCGCATTCCCTCGGCGCCTTCGAGTCGCACATGGTTCTCGAGAGCGAGACCATTGCCGCCCACGCCGTGAGTGCCGAGGGGACGGAGGGCATCAGCGCGTTCCTGCAAAAGCGCAAGCCGCAGTTCCCGCACCAGGGCCCCGACTGAGCCTCACGCGCGAGCGGCAGTCGTGGCGTGGTTCTACATCGTTCTGCTGCTCGGCGCACTCGGCCTGGTCGTGCTGCGCATCTCTTTCAAGCTGCGCGCGGCGCAGACCTCGCGCGCCGAGTCCTGGGACGAGCAGATGATCGGCCGGCTGCGTTCGCAGGGTTATGCGCCCTTCAACGACTACCCGGTGGATTTCTTCCTCGCGCTGCCGGATGAGGCCGCCTGCCAGGCGGCGCGCGCGCGGCTCGAGCCGGAGTTCCAGGTCGACGCGAAGCCTGTCGAGAACGACCGCGAGCTCGCCTTCAGCCTGCACGCCAGCAAGACCATGCGCCTGGTCGTGCCGGACATGCAGGACGTCAGCCGCCGTCTGGGGGCGCTCGCCACCGAGTACCACGGGCGCTACGACGGCTGGGCGGCGGGCAAAGCGCGCACCGAGCGGGCTGGGGCAGGCACGGCCGGCCCGGCCGGGGCCGGCGCGCGCCAGGCGGAGGTGCGGGCGATCCTCAAGAGCTTTGAGACTCCGGACGAAACGCGCGCTCTCGAGCACGGCAAGTTCGAGCTGGTGCACCTGGGGGGAATGACACTCGGTCGCGCCACCTACCAGCCTGGGTGGAAGTGGTCGACGCACGTAGGCCCTGGCCTGGGACTGTCGCGCTGTTCGGTGGAGCACGTGGGACTCGTTCTCGCGGGAGTCGCGACCGCAGCGTTTGATGATGGCACCGTCATCGAGCTGCGCGCGGGGCAGCTTTTCTACATTCCGCCTCTGCCCCATGACAGCTGGGTGGTGGGCGACGAGCCGTACGTGTCGCTGCACTTTCTCGGAGCGGACAAGTACGCGCAGGCCTGAGCGGGCGATGGCGGGAGCCGCGCATCCTGACGGGGCGGGCGGCCGACGCTTCAGCGCTTTTCGGTCTGGCGCCTGACGGCCTCGGCGGCGGCGGCGATCGCCTGCGGGTCGCCGAGGTAGCGACTGCCGCGCGGTTGTAGCCCGCCGTCGAGCTCGTACAGCAGCGGCACGCCGGTCGGAATGTTGAGCTCGACGATCTCGCTCTCGGGGATCCGGTCGAGCATCTTGACCATGGCGCGCAGGCTGTTGCCGTGCGCCACGACCAGCACATTGCGGCCCGAGCGCAGCTCGGGCGCGATGCGCGCGTGCCAGAAGGGCAGCACGCGCGCCAGCGTGTCCTGCAACGACTCGGTGGCCGGCAGCGCGGCCGCCTCCACGCCGGCGTAGCGCGGATCGAGGCGCGGGTGGCGCGGATCGTCGCTGCCGAGCGGCGGGGGCGCAATGTCGTAACTGCGGCGCCAGACCTTCACCTGGGCTTCGCCGTGCTGCGCGACCGTCTGCGCCTTGTTGAGCCCCTGCAGCGCACCGTAATGGCGCTCGTTCAGCCGCCAGGAGCGTTCCACCGGGATCCACATCCGATCCAGCTCATCGAGCATGATCCACAGGGTGCGGATGGCGCGCTTCAGCACCGAGGTGAACGCCACCTCGACAGCCACATCCTGCGCGAGCAGCTCCCGTGCCGCCTGCGCCGCCTCGGCGCGGCCGGAATCCGCCAGATCGACGTCGGTCCAGCCGGTGAACAGGTTCTCGACGTTCCAGGTGCTCTGGCCGTGGCGGACCAGGATGAGCTTGCCAGGCATTTCAGCCGGCCAGCTTGCGCACCGACTCCACGCCGACCGTCAGCGTGGCGAAGTCGCCCGCGCCCGCCGCGCGCATGTCGGCGAGCGTGTGCTGCCAGTGCGCCAGGTCCTTGCCGGCCGCTTCCACCCAGGCGGTGACGCGCGCCTCGGCGCTGCCGCGGTCCTTGCGTGCCAGCACCCGCTCGGTGAGGCGGCGCTGCACCCGCAGTGCCGCATCGCGCAGCCCGGTGCGCGCGATCGCCTGCCACGGGCCCTCGACGGTGAGCTTCTCGATGCGCGCGCGCAGCCAGTCAAATCCGATGCGTGTGCCGACCTCGAAGTACACGCGGGCGGTCTCGGCGACTCTGACGCGATGCGCGGCGGCGATTTCCACGATGTCGAGCGCGGCGTTGAGCGCATCGAGGCTGGCGACGCGCGCCGCGAGCGGCGGCGAGAGCCCCGCCTGGCTGTAGTGCGTGCGGTTCTCGTCAAAGCGCGCGAGCTCCGCGCCGGTGAGCACCTGGGCAATTTCCGCGTCCAGCTCGTGCACGCCGTCGCGGAACTCCCCGACTGCGGCATCGACCTGCAGTCCGCTGCTGCGCGAGCTGAGCAGCCAGTAGGTCGCGTGCCGCAGCAGGCGGCTGGTCTGAAAGGCGGCCTCGTACTGCAGCTTGGCGGGCACCTTGTTGTCCAGCGCCTCGATGTGCTCCCACACGGCGCGCATCGCGAAGATCTCGCGCGCCGCCGTGTAGGCGCGCGCAATCTGCGCCGGCTCCGCGCCGGTGTCCTCCTGCGCCCGCGGCACGAACGTCGGCCCCATGCGATTGACCAGACTGTTGGTGGTGGCGGTGGCGATGATCTCGCGCCGCAGCCGGTGATGGGCGATGGCGCGCGGGAAGCGTTCCCGTACCGCAGCGGGGAAGTAGCGCTCCAGCTCCAAGGACAGGTAGGGATCTTCCGGTACGTTCGAGGCAAGCAGGTGCTTGTTGAGCCAGATCTTGCTGTAGGCGAGCAGGATCGCGAGCTCCGGCCGGGTGAGCCCGACGCCGCTCTTGCGCCGCTCGGTGAGCTCATCGTCGCTGGGCAGAAACTCCAGTGCGCGGTTGAGCTCACCGCTGCGCTCCAGCGCGCGGATGAGATGCTGGAATTCCTGCAGGCGCGCCGCGGACTGCAGCTCGAGCGTGCTCAAGGCCTGGCTCTGCAGATAGTTGTTGCGCAGCACCAGGGCTGCGACCTCGGAGGTCTGCCGCGCGAGCAGGCGGTTGCGATCGCCGCGCGACAGCTTGCCCTCCGCTACCTGCGGGTTGAGCAGGATCTTGATGTTCACCTCGACGTCGGAGGTGTTGACGCCGGCGGAGTTGTCGATGAAGTCGGTATTGAGGCGGCCCCCGGCGAGCGCGTACTCGACGCGCCCGCGCTGCGTGAGGCCCAGGTTGCCCCCTTCGCCGACCATCCTGGCGCGCAGCTCGCGGCCGTTGATGCGCACCGCGTCGTTGGCGCGGTCGCCGACCTCGGCATTGCGCTCGTCACTCGCCTTCACGTAAGTGCCGATGCCGCCGTTCCACAGCAGGTCGACCGGCAGGCGCAGGATGGCGCGGATGACTTCATTCGGCGGGGCGCTCGCGCTCTCCAGGCCCAGCAGCGCGCGCGCTTCCGGCGCCAGCGGGATCGATTTCGCCGCCCGCGGGAAGACGCCGCCGCCGCGGGAGAGTTTCTTGCGATCGTAGTCGTCCCAGCTCGAGCGCGGCAGCGCGAACAGGCGGGCGCGCTCGGCGAAACCCACCGCGGGATGCGGGTCCGGGTCGAGGAAGATATGGCGGTGGTCGAAGGCGGCCTGCAGGCGGATGTGCCGCGATAGCAGCATGCCGTTGCCGAACACGTCCCCGGACATGTCGCCGATGCCGGCGACGCTGAAGTCCTGCTTCTGCGTATCGATGTCCATGTCGCGGAAGTGCCGCTTGACGCACTCCCAGGCGCCGCGCGCGGTGATGGCCATTTTCTTGTGGTCATAGCCCGCGGAGCCGCCGGAGGCGAACGCGTCTCCGAGCCAGAAGCCGTATTCGGCCGCGATGGCGTTGGCGATGTCGGAGAACGTGGCGGTGCCCTTGTCGGCCGCGACCACGAGGTAAGCGTCATCGCCGTCACGGCGCACGAGCTGCGCCGGCGGCACGATGCGCCCGGCGACGATGTTGTCGGTGAGATCGAGGAGCCCCCGGATGAAGGTCTGGTAACAGGCGACGACCTCCGCCTGCACCTCCTCGCGCGTGCCGGCCGGCAGGCGCTTGGGGACGAAGCCGCCCTTGGCGCCGACGGGAACGATGAGCGTGTTCTTGACGTTCTGCGCCTTCATGAGGCCGAGAACCTCGGTGCGGAAGTCCTCGCGCCGGTCCGACCAGCGCAGGCCGCCGCGCGCGACATCGCCCATGCGCAGGTGCACGCCCTCGACGCGCGGGCTGTAGACGAAGATCTCGAACTTCGGACGCGGCAGCGGCAGGTCCGGGATCCGGGCCGGGTCGAACTTGAAGGACACGTAGCCCTTGGGCTCACCGTCCGCGCCCGGCTGATAGAAGTTGGTGCGCAGCGTCGCCTCCACCAGGGTCAGGTAGGCGCGCAGGATGCGGTCGTCATCGAGGCTCGAGACCGCGTCGAGCGCGGAGCGGATCTGCGCGACCAGATGCGTGGCGTTGCGCTCGCCGCCGCGGTGGTTGCGGGAGGCCGCGGGCTCGAAGCGCGTCTGGAACAGGCGCGCCAGGTCGCGGGCGATGCCGGCGTTGGCCCCGAGCGCACGCTCCATGTACGCCTGGCTGAAGGGCACGCCGGCCTGCAGCAGGTAGCGGCAGTAGGCGCGCAGCATCACGATCTGGCGTGCGCTCAGCTCGGCGCCGAGCAGCAGACGATTGAAGCCGTCGTTCTCCACCGCGCCGCTCCAGGCGGCCGCGAAGCCTTCGCGGAAGTTAGCCTCGACGCGCGCGATGTCGACGATCAGCCCGTCGCGCTGCTCGAGCTCGAAGTCCTGGATCCAGGCCGCGCCGCCTTCCGGCCAGGCGAGCTCGTAGGGGCGCTCGGAGATCACGCGCAGCCCGAAGTTCTCCAGCATCGGCAGCACATCCGAGATCGGCACCGGAGCGGCGAGCTTGACGATCTTCAGATGCACCCGTTGCGGCGTCTGGCCCGCGGGGCGATGCAGGTTCAGCTGCAGCGCCTGCGGCTGCCCGCGCAGCGCCTCGAGATCGGCGAGATCCGCGAGCACCTCCTCCGGGGCCACGGCCTCCTGGTAGGCGAGCGGGAACGCGTGGCCGTAGCGGCTCGCGAGCGCCAGTCCCTCGGCTTCGCCGCGCCGCTCGGTGAGCAGCTCCCGCAGCCGGTCCGCCCACGTCAGGGCCGCTTCAGCGATGTGGCGCTCGATCGCGGCAAAGTCCGGGTGGTGGCGCCGGCCCGGGTCGGTGCGCACCACGACGTGCAGCCGCGCGTGGCTCGAGCCGGAGATCTGCGCGTTGCTCTCCACGCTGGTGCCGGCGAAGCCGGCGCGCGCGATCTGCTCGATGCGCTGGCGCACCTCGGTGTTGTAGCGGTCGCGCGGCACGTACACCAGGCAGGAGTAGAAGCGGTGATACGGGTCGCGCCGCACCAGCAGGCGCACCGTGCGCCGCTCGTACAGGTTTACCACCCCGCGCACGATGTGGATGAGGTCCGCGACCCCGGCCTGAAAGAGCTCATCGCGCGGATAGGTCTCCAGCACGTTCAGCACCGCCTTGCCGTCGTGGCCGCCCGGGTCGAGGCCGAAGTGCTCGATGACGCGCTCGACCTTCCGGCGCAGCACCGGGATGTCGCGCGGGCTGCCGTGATACGCGGTCGAGGTCCAGAGTCCCAGGAAGCGGTGCTCGCCGTCGACCCGTCCACGACGATCGAAGGTCTTGAGGCCGACGTAATCGAGCAGCTCGCCGCGATGCACGGTGGCGGTCGAGTTCGCCTTGGTCACGATCAGCAGCTCCGGCTCGCGCGCCCGCGCGCGCACCTCCCCGCGCAGCGTGGTGACGGTCGGACGCCGACCCTGCCGGCGCGCGCTGCTGAGGATGCCGAGCCCCGAGCGCGGCTCGGGCACCAGACGATCCTCGGAGCGGCCGCGCTCGAGCCGGTAGCGTCGGTAGCCGAGGAACACGAAGTGCCGGCCCTCCATCCAGTCGAGCAGGTGACTCGCCTCGCTCACGTCGGCCGCCGGCAGCGGCGGGGGGTCGCTTTCCAGGCCGCTGATGATCTCGCGCACCCGCTCGCGCATCGCCGTCCAGTCGGTGACCGCGAAGCGCACGTCGGCGAGTGTCACCTCCAGATCGCGCTGCAGCCGCTCGATCTGCGCCGGGTCACTGACGCGGTCGATTTCGTACAGTTGCCAGGACTCGGGGTGCGCGGCCTGGGCGCCGTTGGCGCCGATATCAACGAGATGGCCGCGGCGGTCGCGGCGCGCCTGCAGCACCGGATGCACGATCAGGTGCACGGCGAGCTGCGCGCGGCTGAAGGCCATGCCGAGCGAGTCCACCAGGAACGGCATGTCGTCGGTGACCGTCATCACCAGGGTGTGAACGGACTCGAAGCCCTCGTGCTGCGCTTCGGGATTGAACACCCGCACCAGCGAACGCCCCGGGGCGCGCCGCGCCCCGAACGCGAGGTGCGCGAGCGCCGCCTTGGCGAGGTGCTTTGGTGCGCGCTCGGCGAGGTCCTCTTCCGCCACGCCGTGGAAGTAGGCGCGCAGGAAGCGCTGCGGCAGCTCGTTGCGGCCGCCGCCGCCGCAGGCGCGCGCGATGCGCTCGATCAGCGCGACGCGCGCGGCGGGGATGCTGCGAAGCAGCCGGCTTTCATCGACAGCAACTGGCGCGTGCATGCCCAATCATCCTGGTGGGGAAAGCGGCGGTGCCGTGTGCGCGTGGCCGATTTCATGGCCGCAAGGGCCGGCCGCAGGTCCCGCAGTGTTGCGGCGCGCGATTATACATTGTCGCGGCTGGTGCACGCGGAAGGGGCGGGCTCGTCAGGCCCCGCGGCGCGGGCGCTGGCGCAAGCCGCGTGCTGCACGGTGGCGGATCAGGCGCGGCCCCGTGCCCGGTGCGGCCCCGTGCCCAGTGCGGCCCCGCAGCGCGGGTGGCAGCCGCCGCGCAGTCAGAAAACCGCGCCGATGCTATTGGATCGCGATGCCGTGCGGACGCGCGGGTCCGGTTGCGAACGCGGTGTTGAAATCGAGCTCGAAGCGCGTGTCGAGAGTCAGGTCGTCGTGAGTCACGCGAGCGACGTGGACTTTGTGATCACCCTCGGCGTGCACCTTGCCGAAGCCGTCCTCATTCAGAAAGTAGTCGCTGATGACCAGGCGCCGCTCGTCGCTCGTGAGCGCAATGTAGTGCGGCCCGGATCCGGGTCCGAGATCGAGTACCTTCAGCACGCGCGGCCTTTCCGGGTCGGAAACGTCGAGCATCGCCACCTTGCCCGCCTGATTCATCGAAATGAACAGGCGACTGCCGTTGCGCGTCATGCGCATCAGTTGCGGCCAACCGCCCCTGGCGATGGAGCCGAAGTCGAACACCGGCTGGGCCGTTCCGTGTCGGGTGTCGAGCAGGTACAGCTGATCGTCGAGCATGCCCGCGGTGTAGCCACGCCCAGCGGGGTCACGGGGGATCAGCTTGACGTCGATCGTGCCTCCGGCGTTGGGAATGACGATGCTGCGGAGGATCTCCCGGCGGCTCAGATCCCACACCCGCACGCTGCCGCGCAGGTCGGGGTTACCGGGGAGCGCGTTGAGGGTGGTGGCGGGACAGATAAAGTCGCTGGTCACCATCAGGTTGAGTTCACGGCGCACCGCGATGCCGTGCGGATTGAAGCCGTCATCCGGCGGGTTCGCGGGATGCTCGGCCACCAGGTCGAGGTGACGGTCGAACTCGGCCACGCGGCCCGGGGCGTGACCGGTGGCGCTGCCCATCATGGTCACCAGGAAGCCGCCGTCCGGCAGGGCCTGGAACTCATCGGTGATCGAGGAGAGCGGTGGGTCGGCGGCGGCGATGAACTCGGGCTTGGTTGGGTCGGAGACGTTCCAAAAGAAAATCTCCTTTTGCCCCTTGAGTACGCTCAGCAGTCCGCCGCAAGCCACCACCGTGCCGCCGGCAGAGACGCCGATATGGTGCATCTCGTTGCCGGTGGCGCCGGGTTCCGGCAGCGGAGCACGCGCAATCACTTTACCGTAGTCGGCGGAAGTCTCGTCGAAATTCACGACCGCGAGAAAATCAGGGTTCTGGCGCGCCTGATCGCCGGCACAGATGAACAGATGCCTGGCCGCGCTGCGCAGTCGCTGCGGCTCGGGTTGCGCGCCCTGCGCATGCACGGCGGATGCGCCGGCAATCATCAGCAGCACGCCGACACCAAGAAGTCGCATGGTGGGGAGAGTTGCGCCGCGCGCGCGCCTGGGTTTGGTCATGTTCGTGGCCTCCGTCCGTGCGGGGCACAATACGCAGGCGCGTACTTGGAAGTCCTGTGCGAAAGCTGATATTTTTCTCACGAATTTCCTTGTGAGTTCGCGCGATGGCTGCCGGTGGTCGCTACGAATTTGGGCACTACCGCTTGGATGTGCGGGCGCATCTGCTGTTTCGCAACGGACGGCGCGTCGTCTTGACGCCCAAAGCCGTCGACCTGTTGGCCGCTCTGGTAGAGGCGCAAGGCGAGCCTGTTGGCAAACAGGAATTGCTTCACAGGGTATGGCCGGACGCGGTGGTGGAGGAGGGCAGTCTTACCTCACACATTTCTCTGCTGCGCAGAGTCCTCGCCGAAGGCGCTGGTGGGCGGCAGTTCATCGAGACGCTTCCGAAGCGCGGTTACCGCTTTGTTGGACCCTGTGCCGCGATGGCGCAACCTGCCGCCGCGACCGGTGCCGGCAGGCGGATGCTGGTAGTGCTGCCGTTCGAGAACCTCAGCGGCGGCCGCAAGCATGACTACTTCAGCGAGGGTCTGACGGAGGAAATGATCAGTCAGTTGGCTCGGCTGAGCCCCGAACAGCTCGGGGTGATCGCGCGAACTTCTGCCATGCAGTACAAGTCCACCACCAAGACCGCTCAGCAGATCGGGCAGGAGCTGGGTGTGTCGCACCTCCTGGAAGGCAGCGTGCGTCGCTCGGGAGAGCGGGTGCGCATCACTGCGCAGCTGATCCGCGTCAGCGATGCGACCCATCTGTGGGCGGAGGGCTACGAGCGCAGCCTGCATGACATTCTGGCGCTGCAGGCCGAGGTGGCGCGGGCTATCGCACGGGAAATTCAGATCAAGCTCACGGTTGGAGTACAGCATCGATTGGATCGCGTGGCGGCAATTGATCCCGAAGCGCACGAGGCCTACTTGCGGGGACGGCATTTGTGGAACCGGCGCACGGAAGAGGGTTTGCGCAACAGCATTGCGCTGTACGAGGAGGCGATCCGGCGCCAGCCCGACTACGCCATGGCCTACACCGGCGTGGCGGATTCGTACGTGATGCTCGCATGCCGCGGCATGGTGTCGGCCAAGGAAACCTTCCGCAGAGCACGGGCCGCCGCGCGCAAAGCGCTGGAGCTCGATGGCGAGCTGGGCGAGGCACACGGGTCACTGGCGCACGTTCGCCTGCACGACTGGGACTGGGAAGGCCTGGACCGGGACTTTCTACGGGCCATTGAACTGCATCCCGCCCAGCCGATCGTCTATTACTGGTATGGAGAATTTCTGATGTCGATGGGCAGGCCCGAGGAAGCCATCGCGATGACCCGCCGGGCGCAGCAGGCTGACCCGCTCTCGCCGGTGATCGCAGCCTCGCTGGCGATGATCCTGTACCTGGCGCGCCACTACGATGAAGCTGCGCGGATGTTGCAGCGCGCGCAGGAGATCGATCCGGATCACTTTCTGCCGCATCTGCGCATGGGCCTGGTACGCCTGCAGCAGGAAGGCTACCCGGAGGCCATCCGGGAGCTGCAGACTGCCGCACGGCTCGCCAATCACAGCACCGAGACGCTCGCGGCACTCGGCACCGGTTATGCGATGGCAGGCATGAGCGGCGAGGCGCACAGGATCGTCGCGCAATTGCAGGCGTCGCAGGCGGAGCACTATGTGCTGCCGTACAACATTGCCAAGATCTACGCCGCGGCTCGTGACAAGGACAAGTCGTTCGAATGGCTCGAGCGGGCGTACCAGGAGGGCGATCCGGATCTGATTGAACTCAATTCCGAGCCGCTGTTTGACCGACTGCGCGGCGAGCCGAAGTTTTCCGAGCTTATGCGGCGGATCGGATTCCGCGTGCCCGCCAGCCGCGGCGACCGCGAGGTGAACTGATGAGCGACCCGCATGACAACCCGATGGGCACGGATGGCTTCGAATTCGTCGAGTACACGGCCCCGGATCCGCAGCTGCTGCGCACGCTGTTCGAGCGGCTGGGGTTCCCGGTGGTCGCGCGCCATCGCGCCAAGAACGTCACCCTGCACCGCCAGGGTGAGATCAACTTCATCATCAACGCGGAAGCTGAGTCCTTCGCACAGGCGTTCGCGCGCGCGCATGGTCCCTCGGCGTGCGCCATGGCGTTCCGGGTGCGCGACGCGGCCGCCGCGTTCCGCCGGGCGCTGCAACTGGGGGCCAGGCCCGGACCGCAGAGCGCCGGTCCCATGGAGCTCAACATCCCCTGCATCGAGGGCATCGGCGGCTCGCTCATCTACCTGGTCGACCTGTACGGCGAGCGCTCGATCTATGACGTGGATTTTCGCCCGGTGGCGGGCGCGGTGGCCGAGCGCGCGCCGGCCGAGGGAGCAGGCCTCACCCTGATCGACCATCTGACGCACAACGTCGGCCGCGGGCGCATGGATGTCTGGGCCGGCTTCTACGAGAAGCTGTTCAGCTTCCGCGAGATCCGCTACTTCGACATCGAGGGCGAGCGCACCGGGCTCCTGTCGCGCGCCATGACCAGTCCGTGCGGCAAGATCCGCATCCCGATCAACGAGTCGCAGGACGACAAGAGCCAGATCGAGGAGTACCTGCGCGAGTATCACGGCGAAGGCATCCAGCACATCGCCCTCGCGACCGAGGACATCTACCGCACGGTGGACGTGCTGCGAGGGCACGGGGTTGCGTTCCAGGACACGCCCGACACCTATTATGAGAACCTCGCCGCCCGCGTGCCCGGCCATCGGGAGTCGCTCACCGAGCTGCGCAGCCGCCGCATCCTGATCGATGGCAATCCGCAGAAGGGCGAGGGAGTGCTGCTGCAGATCTTCACGCGCAATGTCATCGGTCCGATCTTCTTCGAGATCATCCAGAGAAAAGGCAACGAGGGGTTCGGTGAGGGCAACTTCCGCGCCCTGTTCGAATCGATCGAGCAGGACCAGATCCGGCGCGGCGTGATTTAGGGCCTGCAGCACGCCCGGGGCCGCCGCGGCAGCGGCGGCGGTCGCGGCGGCGGTCGCGCTCGGAGGGGCGTCGCTCACGCGCTTCAGGACTCGAGCTCGCGCAGATCGCGGAAATGCGCCAGCGCCCCGGGATTGGCGAGTGCATCCAGGTTCTTGACCGGCAGGCCGTGGATCACGTTGCGCACCGCGAGCTCGGTGACCTTGCCCGACAGGGTGCGCGGGATGTCCGGTACGGCGATGATCTTCGCCGGCACGTGCCTGGGGGTGGTGTGCGTGCGGATGGTGGAGCGGATCTGCTGCTGCAGGGCTTCGTCGAGCTCGGCCCCGTTTCGCAGGCGCACGAACAGCACGATACGCACATCGCCCTGCCAGTCCTGGGCTACCGCCAGCGCCTCGAGGATCTGCGGCAGGCTCTCGACCGCGGCATAGATCTCCGCGGTGCCGATGCGCACACCGCCCGGATTCAGCACCGCATCCGAGCGCCCGTAGATCACCACTCCGTCATGCCCGGTGAGCGCCGCGTAGTCGCCGTGGCACCAGACACCCGGGAAGCGCTCGAAGTAGGCGGCGCGGTACTGCGCTCCCGTGGGGTCGTTCCAGAACCCGACCGGCATCGACGGGAATGGCGCCGTGCACACCAGTTCGCCGCGCTCCCCGCGCACCGGCCGGCCGGCGTCGTCGAAGATGTCGACCGCCATGCCGAGTCCGCGGCACTGGATCTCGCCCCGATACACCGGCCGCGTCGGACATCCGAGTGCGAAGCACGACACGATGTCGGTGCCACCGGAGATCGAAGCGAGTTGCAGGTCGGCCTTGACGGCGCTGTAGACGTAGTCGAAGCTCTCCGGCAGTAGCGGCGAGCCGGTGGACAGCACGGTGCGCAGCGCCGTGAGATCCACGGCCTGCGCCGGAACGAAGCCGTCCTTCTGCAGCGCCGAGAGGTACTTGGCGCTGGTGCCGAAGATCGTGATGCGCTCATGCTGCGCCATGTCCCACAGCACGCCGGGGTGCGGATGGAAGGGACTGCCGTCGTAGAGCACCAGCGTCGCACCTGAGGCGAGCCCGCTGATGAGCCAGTTCCACATCATCCAGCCACAGGTCGTGAAGTAGAACAGCCGGTCGCTGCGCTTCAGGTCGGTGTGCAGCAGGTGCTCCTTGTGATGCTGCAGCAGCGTGCCGCCGGCGCCATGCACGATGCACTTCGGTCTGCCGGTCGTGCCGGACGAATACAGGATGTACAGCGGATGGTCGAAGGGGAGCGAGGCGAAGGATGCGGCGCCCCCGCTGACGCCGAACTCCTGCCAGAGGCTGGCGCGGCCGGCCGCCGGCCCCAGCGCCGCCAGGTTGGGCCGCGGATCGACATACGGGATCACCACCACGCGCTCGACTGCGGTGAGCTGAGCCAGCGCCTCTGACATGGACTGCAGCGAATCGAGCTGCTTGCCGGCGTAGAAGTAGCCGTCGGCGCTGAACAGCACCTTGGGTTGAATCTGCCCGAAGCGATCGAGCACGCCGCGCACGCCGAAGTCCGGCGAGCACGACGACCAGGTAGCGCCGACACTCGCCGCCGCCAGCATCGCGATGGCCGCTTCGGGCAGGTTCGGCAGGAAGCCGGCGACGCGGTCACCGGCCACCACGCCGGCGCAGCGCAGTCCATCGGCCACGCGCGCCACCTGCGCCCGCAGCTCCCGGTACGAGAGTGTGCGGCGCGTGCCGCGCTCGTTGCGGAACACCAGTGCCGGCTGATCGTCGCCGAATCTCAGGAGATTCTCGGCGAAGTTCAGCCGCGCGCCCGGAAAGAAGCGCGCCCCCGGCATGCGAGCGGGGTGCTCGATGGCAGGTCCCGCGCCCCAGTCCGCGCGCACATCCGCGAAGCGCGCCAGCTCACTCCAGAAATCTGCGGGCTCGGCGAGTGACCAGGCGTACAGCTCGGCGTACTCACGCAGCTGCGTGCCGCGGCGCGTGTTCACGCAGCTCGTGAAGCGTGTGAGGGTCGCATCCGCGATGCGCGCGGGGGAGGGTCGCCACAGTTCAGACATCGAGAGCTCCGCGGTGCGCGATTCATCCGCTCGGTCGCGGCAATGCTACAGCGACTGGTAGTTCGGCCCCGAGCCCCCTTCGGGCGTGGTCCAGGTGATGATCTGGTACGGGTCCTTGATGTCGCAGGCCTTGCAGTGGACGCAGTTGGCGGCGTTGATCTGCAGCCGCCGCCCGCCGTGGCCGTCGTCCACCATCTCGTAGACGCCCGCCGGGCAGAAGCGCTCGCACGGATTGCCGAATTCCCGGGTGCAGCGCTGTGCGCAGATGCCGGTGTCGGCCACTTTCAGGTGCACCGGCTGGTTCTCCTGGTGGACGTTGCCGGCGAAGAACACGAACGACACCCGATCACGCGGCGGCAGCGTGCGCTCGACCCAGTGGCGCTGTGGCGAGGCGTATTCGTCGAGCTTGTGCAGCGCCGACCAGTCGGCGCTGTTCCTGAGCGTCCAGGGCGATTTGCCGCCGGTGAGCGTCTCCCAGGCGGCGTTCGCGAGCCCGAGCCACAGGCCGCGCTTGAACGCGGGCTTGAAGTTGCGCACCCGCTCGAGCTCGCGCCCGCCCTCGGAGGCGCGCCACCGGGCGTCGAAGCCGCTGCCGCCACCGGTTTGCGCGATGTGCTCCCCGGCGAGCGCGCCGCAGCGGATCGCCTGATGCACGCCCTTGATCTTGGCGAAGTTCAGCGTCCCGCCCGCATCGCCGATGAGGATCGCGCCCGGCATCTCCAGTGTCGGGGTCGACTGCCAGCCGCCGGCCGCAATGGCGCGCGCCCCCGCCGAGACGATCTCCCCGCCCGCGAGCAGCCGCTTCACGCTCGGGTGATTCTTGTACTGCTGGAAGGCCTCGAAGGGCTGCAGGCGCGGATCCTGGTAGTCGAGGCCGACGATGTAACCGACGTACACGCGGTCGTTATCCAGGTGATAGAGGAAGCTGCCGGCGTAGGTGTGCGGGTCGGCCGGCCAGCCCAGCGCATGCTCGATGCGCCCCGGCCGCACGCGCCCGGCGGGCAGCTGCCATAGCTCCTTGAACCCCAGGGCGAAGGTCTGCGGGCAGTGCCCGCGGCTGAGGTCGAATTTCGCGATCAGCTGCCTGGAGACCGAGCCGCGGGCGCCTTCCGCGAGCACTGTGAGGCCGGCGTGGATCTCCACCCCGGCGGTGAAGTTGGGGCCGGGCTTGCCGTCGCGGTCCAGCCCCATGTCGCCGATGCGAACGCCCTTGACGGCACCGCGCTCGTCGAACACGGCCTGCGCGGCGGCAAAACCCGGGAACACCTCGACGCCGGCGCCCTCGGCCTTGGCGGCGAGCCACGGCGTGAGCTGCCCGAGCGAGATGATGTAGTTGCCGTGGTTGTCGAACGGCGTCGAGTAGGTCATCGAGCGCGGCAGCAGCTTCAGCAGCGAAGCGGGAACCGGCCTGAAGGAGCCGCTGCGGGTGAGGATGCGGAAGTCGTCCTCCGCCGCCGGCACCTTCATGCCGGGGTACTCGCGGCGCCACTGCGGCAACAGCCGCTCGAGCGGCGCGGGCTCGAGCACCGCGCCCGAGAGCGAGTGGGCACCGACCGCCGAGGCTTTCTCCAGAACGCACACGCTGGCGGCGGGCTTGAGCTGCTTCAGGCGGATCGCACACGCCAGGCCCGCAGGACCCGCGCCCACTATGACGACGTCATATCGCATGACCTCGCGCTCGATCGCGCCCGCTGCGCTGCCTGCCTCGGTCACTGCCTGCCCCTGCGCCGCTGCCGCCGAAAGGCGGCGATTACTTCGGCTGCATGCGGATCGCGCCATCCAGGCGGATCGTTGCACCATTCAACATCGGGATCTCGAACACACTCGCCACCAGCTGCGCGAACTCCTCCGGTTTGCCGAGCCGCGCCGGGAACGGCACCTGCGCCGCGAGCGAGTCCTGCACTTCCTTGGACATGCCGTCCATCATGGGCGTATGGAAGATGCCGGGCGCGATCGATACGCAGCGGATGCCAAGGCGCGCCAGCTCGCGCGCAATGGGCAGCGTCATGCCGGCGACCGCCGCCTTGGTGGCGGAGTAGGCCGCCTGGCCGATCTGGCCTTCGAACGCGGCGACTGACGAGGTGTGAATCAGCAGGCCCCGCTCGCCGTCGGGCCCGGGGGCGTTGTTCTGCATGAGGGCGGCGGCGGCCTTGTCGCACAGGAAGGTGCCGATCAGGTTGATGTGGATCACCTTGGTGAAGAACTCGCCCGCCATGGGTCCGTTCTTGCCGAGCACCCGCCCGGCGCCGATCACACCGGCGCAGTTCACCAGCAGGTTGAGGCCTGCCAGGCGCGAGTGCGCGCCCTCCATGGCCGCGTTGACCTCGGCCTCGGAGGTTACATCGCAACGCATGAAACTCGCATGCGCGCCCAGCGCCGCGGCCGCGGCCCGGCCGGGCCCTTCCTGCACGTCGAGGATGACGACCCTGCCGCCCTTCTCGGCGATGTGGCGCGCCACCGCGTGGCCGAGGCCCGAGGCGCCGCCGGTGATGACGGCGCGTGCGTCTTGGATCTTCACGTAAACCCCCTTGCAGCTGAGCGGCTAGAGGACTTCTACGGCCAAGGCCACCGCCTCGCCTCCGCCGATGCACAGCGAGGCGATGCCGCGCTTGGCGCCGCGGCGGCGCAGCGCGTGCACCAGCGTGGTCAGGATACGCGCCCCGGTCGCCCCGATCGGATGACCGAGCGCACAGGCCCCGCCGTTGACGTTCACCCGCGCATGATCGATGTCGATGTCGCGCATGGCGGCCATGGTGACCACCGCGAAAGCCTCGTTGATCTCGTACAGATCGGCATCGTGCGGCTTCCAGCCGAGTTGCGTGAGGACCTTGCGGATCGCGCCGACGGGCGCGGTGGTGAACCACTCCGGTTCCTGGGCGTGGCTGGCGTAGGCCAGCACCCGGGCGAGGGGCTTGGCGCCGCGCTCGCGCGCCGCCGCAGCGCTCATCAGCACCAGCGCCGCGGCACCATCGGAGATGGAGGAGGAGCTGGCGGCCGTGACGGTCCCGTCCTTGTTGAACGCGGGCTTCATCGTGGCAATTTTGCTCACGTCACAGGTGCCGGGCGTCTCATCGCGTGCGATGACCGTCTCGCCCTTGCGGCCCTTCACCGTCAGGGGCGTGACCTCGAGGTCGAACTCGCCGCCCTGCAGGGCCTGCGTGGCGCGCCGCACCGACTCGGTGGCGAACGCATCCTGCTGTGCGCGCGTGAAGTTGTATTTGCTGGCGGTGGAGTCGGCAAAGCACCCCATGGCCTTGCCGTCGAAGGGACTCTGCAGGCCGTCGTAGAACATGTGATCGAGGATCTCGCCGTGGCCCATGCGGTAGCCGCTGCGCGCCTTCGGCAGCAGATACGGCGCGTTGCTCATGGACTCGAGCCCGCCGGCGAGCACCACCTGGGCGGAAGCGGCGCGAATCTGGTCCGCAGCGAGCATCACGGCCTTCAGCCCCGAGCCACACATCTTGTTGACCGTGGTGCATGGCACGCCGACCGGCACGCCGGCGCCGAGCGCCGCCTGGCGCGCAGGCGCCTGGCCGAGGCCGGCCGGCAGCACGCATCCCATGATCACCTCGTGAAGCTCGGCCGCGTCGATGCCGGCGGCGGCGATGGCGGCCTTCGCGGCCGCGGCGCCCAGCTGTACCGCCGTGAGGGGCGTGAGCGCACCCTGGAACGCGCCGATCGGAGTGCGCTTGGCGGAGACGATGACTACATCCTGATTGGACATGTTGGAGCCTCCAGGTTTGCGGGGGTCGTTCAGCGGGCCACGGCTTGCGCGGGGCGGCGTGCGCGGCGGCGCGTGCCGCGGCGCACGGCGAGCGGGGCGCTGCCTGCGCGCGGCCGCAGCCCGCCTTCGAACACCGCGACGAACGCCGCGGCGATCTGCGCACCGGTGAGGCTGTGGTCCTCGCGATACCAGTGTGCAATCCAGTTGAGCGCGCCGGCGAGCGCGAACGCGGTCATCTTCGGGTCGCACGGCTGAATGGAGCCGTCCTGCATACCCTCGCGGATGAGGCGCCGGATGCCGTGATCGATCTCGGATTTGAGGGCCTTGATGTGGCGACTCATCGCCGGGGACAGGTCCTGGTCCTCGGCGCGCACCATGCACCAGCCGAATTCGGATGCCACCGCCTCGCCGTAATGCCGCAGCACGGCGTTCAGGCGCTCGCGCGCCGGCACCTCGAGGTGGCGCACGTCGCGAAACGCCGCCCGGATCTGCTCCACTCCCGCCACGAAGCACTGGAACAGCAGCTGCTCCTTGCTGGTGACGTAGTAGTAGACCGTGGGCTTGGTGACTTCGAGCCGGGCCGCGATGTCATCGAGGGAGGTGTTGTGGTAGCCCTTGCGGTTGAACTCGCGGGCGGCGGCGCGAATCACCGCCTCGCGCTTCACCGCCCGGTCGCGCAGCCGCTCGCGGCTCGCCCGCCAAGGGGAGGCGGCGGTTTCAGGTTGTTTGCCCGCGGCGGGCGGGCTGGCACGGCGGCTGTTCATCTCTGCGGGAGTATTATAGCGGCGCGGCGGCCGCAGCGTGACTGCGGCGGCGGGCGGCGGCGGGCCCCTGGTGCGCGTTGACCGCTCGCCCGGGCCTCGACCATACTGATTGGTAGCTATCCTACTATCGGGTAAAAAGACACGTCCACCGAGACACGTCCAGCCATCACTACGGACTACACACCCAGGTGAGAGCACGCCAATGAATGCCGGTCTCAAGGGTGGCGCGGCCGCGCCCAGCAGCGAGCAGGCCCTCTCCCGGTCACCCCTGCGGTTCGTGTCCGCGGCCTCGCTGTTCGACGGCCACGATGCCGCCATCAACATGATCCGGCGCCTGTTGCAGGCGCGCGGCGCGGAGGTGGTGCACCTCGGCCACAATCGCAGCGTCGCCGACATCGTGCGCGCCGCCATCGACGAGGACGCGGATGCGGTCGCGGTGAGCTCCTACCAGGGCGGCCACAACGAGTATTTCGCCTACATGGTGGACATGCTGCGCGAACGCGGCTGCGAGCACATCCGCGTGGTGGTCGGCGGTGGCGGCACCATCGCGCCGCAGGAGATCGAGGCGCTCGAGCGCCACGGCGTGGAGAAGATCTACACGCCCGAGGACGGGCGGCGCATGGGACTCGCGGGCATGATCGAGGATGTCCTGCGGCGCATCGCCGCGGTGCGCAAACCGGCGTACGAGTTGCGCCCGCTCAATGCCCGTGACCACGCGCTCATCGCCCGCAGCATTTCGGTGCTGGAAGGAGCCGCCGGTGTGGGGGGCGCCGATGCCGAGCAGATCCGGCGGGCGGTGGCCCGCTCGCGCCGCAAGGCGCCGGTGATCGGCATCACCGGCACCGGAGGCGCGGGCAAGTCGAGCCTCACGGACGAGCTGCTCACGCGCCTGGCGCGGCAGTTCCCGCAGGCCCAGATCGCGGTGGTGGCGATGGACCCGACGCGCCGGCGCAGCGGCGGCGCGCTGCTCGGGGATCGCATCCGCATGAACAGCCTGTCGGCGGACAACATCTACATGCGCTCGCTGGCGACGCGGCGGGCGCATCTGGCGACCGCCGCCGTGCTCAAGGACGTGATCGAGCTGTACCAGGCCGCCGGGTTCGACCTGGCGATCGTCGAAACCGCCGGTATCGGTCAATCGGACTCCGAGATCGTGGAGCTGGTCGACCTGTCCTTGTACGTGATGACGAGCGAATACGGCGCCGCGAGCCAGCTCGAGAAGATCGAGATGCTCGACTACGCCGACCTCATCGTGCTCAACAAGAGCGAGAAGCGCGGCGCCGAGGACAGCCTGCGCGACGTGCGCAAGCAATGGCGGCGCAACCATCCCGGGCAGGGGCAGTTGCCGGATGCGCAGCTGCCGGTGTTCCCCACCGTCGCCAGCCGCTTCAACGACCCGGGTGTCAACCGGCTGTTCGCCGCGGTGTGCGCCGCGCTCAGCTCCCGGCAAATCGGCGCCGCTTCCTGGACGCTCGCGGACGCGGGCCCCACCGAGCTCGCGCCGCGCACGCCGCTGGTGCCGGGGGCGCGCACGCGCTACCTGGCGGAAATCGCCCAGGCGGGCCGTGCCGCGCGCGCGCGCATCGAGGCGCAGGCACAAGCCGCGCGCCGCGCCTTCGGTCTGTACCAGTCCCTCGAGGCGCTGCACGAGACCGCCCTGCCCGCGCCGCTCGAGCCCTTTGCGCCCGCAGCGCTCACCGATGCGGGCGCGGATGCCACGCGCCGCGAGCTGCGCGCCGCCTACAACGACTCGCTCGCCGAGATCGGCGCCGAGGGCGTGGCGGAGCTCAAGGCCTGGCCGGCGCGCGTGCGCTCGGCCACCGACGCCACCTATTCATACAAGGTGCGCGAGCGCATGGTGAAGGGGGAGAACTATACCGAGAGCCTGTCGGGCTCGGCGGTGCCGAAGCTCGCCGTGCCGAGCTTTCGCGACTGGGGCGAGGTGCTGCGCTTCATCCTCACGGAGAATCTGCCGGGCTGCTATCCCTATACCGGCGGGGTGTATCCCTACCGGCGCGAAGAAGAGGACCCGACGCGCATGTTCGCCGGTGAAGGCGCACCGGAGCGCACCAACCGGCGCTTCCACTACCTTGCCGCCGGCCACGGCGCCGCGCGCCTGTCGACCGCGTTCGATTCCACCACGCTGTACGGCGAGGACCCCGATACCCGCCCGGATGTCTACGGGCGCACCGGCAACTCCGGCGTCTCGATCGCGACGCTCGATGACATGAAGAAGCTCTACTCGGGCTTCGATCTGTGCTCGCCCTCGACCTCGGTCTCCATGACCATCAATGGGCCGGCGCCGATGATCCTGGCGATGTTCATGAATACCGCGGTCGACCAGCAGGTCGAGCGCTATCTGAAGGCCGCCGGCAAATGGAGCGAGGCCGAGCGGCAGATCGCAGCCCTGCACGCCGAGAACGGCGCGCGCGGCGTGGCGCCGCCGCGCTACCAGGGCGTGCTGCCGCGCGACCACGACGGCTCGGGGCTGGCGCTGCTGGGCGTGACCGGGGATCAGCTGCTGGAACGCGAGCAGTACGAGCGCATTCGCGCGCACGCCCTGCAGGCGGTGCGCGGCACCGTGCAGGCGGACATCCTCAAGGAGGACCAGGCGCAGAACACCTGCATCTTCTCCACCGAGTTCGCGCTGCGCATGATGGGCGACGTGCAGCAGTACTTCATCGATCAGCGGGTGCGCAACTTCTACTCGGTATCCATCTCCGGCTACCACATCGCCGAGGCCGGCGCGAACCCCATCTCGCAGCTGGCCTTCACGCTCGCCAACGGCTTTACCATCGCCGAGTACTATCTCGCGCGCGGCATGAGCATCGATGACTTCGCGCCCAACCTGTCGTTCTTCTTCTCCAACGGCATGGACCCGGAGTACGCGGTCATCGGGCGCGTCGCGCGCCGCATCTGGGCGCGCGCCATGCGCGAGCTCTACCAGGCGGGTCCGCGCAGCCAGATGCTCAAGTACCACGTGCAGACCTCCGGACGCAGCCTGCACGCGCGCGAGATCTCCTTCAACGACATCCGCACCACCCTGCAGGCGCTGTCTGCGCTGTTCGACAACTGCAACAGCCTGCACACCAACGCCTACGACGAGGCCCTCACCACGCCGACCGAGGAGAGCGTGCGCCGTGCGGTCGCGATCCAGCTGATCATCAATCGCGAGCTCGGCCTCAACAAGATCCAGAACCCCTGGCAGGGCTCGTTCGCCATCGAGTACCTCACGGACCTGGTGGAGGAGGCGGTCTACAAGGAGTTCGACGCGTTGTCGGAGCGCGGCGGCGTGCTCGGGGCGATGGAGACCATGTACCAGCGCGGCAAGATCCAGGAGGAGTCGTTGTACTACGAGACCAGGAAACACGACGGGTCGCTGCCGATCGTCGGTGTCAATACCTTCCTGTCGGGGGCCGATGGCTCGGAGGAGCACAAGGGGGCGGAGCTGACCCGCTCCACCGAGGAAGAGAAGCAGGATCAGGTTGCGGCGGTGCGCGCCTTCCAGGCACGCAATGCGCCGCGCTGCGCGGCGGCCTTGAGCGCGCTGCAGCAGGTGGCCGCCGGCGGGGGCAATGTGTTCGCGGAGCTGATGGAGTGCGTCAAGGTCAGCTCGCTCGGGCAGATCTCTCGCGCGCTGTACCAGGTGGGCGGGCAGTATCGCCGCAACATGTGAGATCGGGCTCACCGAGTGCCTCGAGGATCGCAGCGCGGGCCCGGTCGCGCAGCTCCGCAGCCGTATCCGGGAGCGGGGCGAGGGGCGAGAGGATCTGCAGCTCCAGCGGTCCCGGCAGTGGCAGGGGGCGGTTCGGCGGCAGCGCCCGGCGGGTGCCGCGCACCACTGCCGGCACCACCGGGCAGCCGGCGCGCAGCGCGGTGGCGAACGCGCCGGTGTGAAACTTCAACAGGCCCGGGGTGCGCGTGAAAGTGCCCTCCGGGAAGAACACCAGCGAATGCCCGTTACTGGCGTTGCGCAGCACGCGGCGCGCATCCGCGGCGCCGCGCTGGCGATTGAAGCGCTCCACGAACTCCGAGCCCAGACGCCTGAGCACCACCCCGGCGAGCGGCACGGTGGCCATCTCGCGCTTGATGACGAAGCCGAAGCGCGGCGGCAGCGCCGCCGTGAGGACAATGCCGTCGAGGTAGCTGGCGTGATTGCACACCACCACGCATTGGCCCGGCGGGATGCGCTCGGGGAACCTCACCGTGAGCGGCATGCCGACCAGGCGCAGGAAAGCGCGCGCCGCGGCGCGTGCCGCCGCCCGGCGCCGTGCGAGGGCCGTCAGCACCGCGAGCAGCAGCAGCGCGGTGAGGCCCACGCCCAGGAACGCCAGCGCGCTCCACAGGCCGTATGCGAGGCGTGCCGGCGCGAGTGCCAGCGCCCGCAAGGTGGCGGGCGGATTCATGACCTTCCGCTCATTACAGGACAGCCGTTGCCGCTACGGTATGTGAACTGGTTCTCTTTATGTTAATGCGGGATTGCAGATGTGAAGGTCATCACGTCGATAGCCGGGCCGCGCTCACCATACTGCGGTCACCACATCATCGGGAAGCTTAGGCCTCGCCCACCGGACGCGGCGCAGACCTCAAGGTTCCCAGCGAGACTCAGGCTTGCCCAATCCGTCTGCCGCGATCGCCATGACCCCCAGCGCCGAGTCTGCCGACCCGGCGGTGTCCCGCTTCCTGGACGCGGTGTGGATGGAACGGGGCCTGTCGCCGAACACCCTCGCCGCCTACCGTGCCGACCTCACGGCCCTCGCCCGCTGGCTCGCCGGGCGCAGCGTGCCGATCATGCGTACCTCGCGCGCTGACCTGCAGGACTTCATCGCCTGGCGCGTGCACGCCGGTGCCCGGCCGCGCTCCACGGCGCGTCAGCTGTCCAGTTTCCGGCGCTTCTTCCGCTACTTCATGCGCGAGGGCGCGATTCGCGAGGACCCCACCGCGCAGATCGCCATGCCGAAGATCGGCCGCTCGCTGCCCCGCTCGCTCACCGAGGAGGAGGTCGAATCGCTGCTATCGGCGCCGCTGGTGAGCGACCCGCTCGGTAACCGCGACCGCACCATGCTCGAGGTGCTGTACGCGACCGGCCTGCGCGTCTCGGAGCTCGTGAACCTGCGCCAGGGGCAGATCAACCTGAACCAGGGTGTCATCCGCATTCTCGGCAAGGGCGATCGCGAGCGGCTCATTCCGCTCGGCGAGGAGGCGATGCGCGCGCTCAAGGACTTCGACCGCGGCGCCCGCGGCGAGATCCTGCTCGAGCGCCAGACCGACTACCTGTTTCCCACCCGCCGCGGTGATCGCATGACGCGCCAGGCTTTCTGGCACATCATCAAGCGCTATGCACGCAAGGCCGGCATCGCCAAGGAGCTCTCCCCGCACACCCTGCGCCACGCCTTTGCGACCCACCTGCTCAATCACGGCGCCGACCTGCGGGTGGTGCAGATGCTGCTCGGCCACAGCGACCTGTCGACCACACAGATCTACACGCACGTCGCGCGCGAGCGCCTGAAAGAGCTGCACGCACAGCACCATCCGCGCGGCTGAGGCTGCGCCGGCGGAGCGGCCCGGTGTCACCCGGTCGCCGACCCGGAACTGCTAGACTGCCCTTGGTACGGCCTGCGAGCGAACCTTCGCCGCCCGCACAGGTCGAATTGCAAAACAGCGGCGAAGCGGCGGAAATTCCCATGATTGCCAAGAAGTCCGTGCTGTGGCTGGCGCTGTGTGGCGCGGCGGCCTGCAATGCAGCGCCCGCGCAGGAGCCACAGTCCGAGCCCAGAGTGGACGCGCGCGCGGAAGTCGCCAGCCACATCCCCGGCACGCGCCCCGAGCAGCTGCGCGCCTCACCCATCCCGGGCATCTACGAGCTCACCCGCGGCGCGGAAATCGCCTACGTGACCTCGGACGGCAAGTACGCCATCACCGGGGACCTGTACGATCTCGCCGCCAACGACGACCTCACCGAGGCGCGCCGGCGCGAAGCGCGGCTGCGCCTGATGGCGACCGTGCCCGAGAGTGACATGGTGATCTTCGCTCCCCGGGATCCGAAGTACACCGTCACGGTATTCACCGACGTGGACTGCGGCTACTGCCGCAAGCTTCACAGTGAGATCGCCGAGTACAACCGCCTCGGGGTGCGGGTGCGCTATCTGGCCTACCCGCGCACCGGACCCAACACCTCGTCCTGGACCAAGGCGGAGCAGGTCTGGTGCTCTGCCAACCGCAACGAGGCGTTGACCCGCGCAAAGCTCGGGCAGGAACTGCCCGCCAAGCCCTGCCCCAACAACCCGGTGGCGCGCTCCTGGGCGCTGGGACGGGATTTTGCCCTGGACGGAACCCCCGCCATTGTCATGGCGGACGGGGAATTGCTGCCCGGTTATGTCCCGCCGGATGTGCTCGCGAAGCACCTGCAGGATGCGGGGCGCAAGTAGCCGCGCAATCAGCGCTCCAGCAGCGCGAGCTTGTCGGGCTTGCCCTCCCATTCCTTGGCGTCCTCGGGCGGGTCCTTCTTCTCCGTAATCACCGGCCACTGCTTGGCGAGCTCGGCGTTGAGCTGCTTGAAGTGCTCCTGTCCGGTGGGCAGCTCCTCCTCGGAGAAGATCGCCTCGACCGGGCATTCGGGCTCGCACAGCGTGCAGTCGATGCACTCCTCCGGATCGATGGTGAGGAAGTTCGGTCCCTCGTGGAAGCAGTCGACCGGGCAAACCTCGACACAATCCATGTATTTGCACTTGATGCAGTTTTCGGTGACGACAAAAGTCATGCGGTTTCCTCGAGGGGAGCCGGCGCGCGCGCCCATGGCGCTGGGTGCGCTGGCACAGGCATTGTGCCACGCCCGCGCTGCGCGGGTGAATCAGCCCCCGGCAGGTACCCGCAGGCGCCGGTCGATGGTCGTGAAGTGATGCGGCTCGCGGCCGTCCGCCCGGTCCTCGAGGTAGCGCCGTAGCGTGAAGTCGGTGCTGGGGAAGGCGATGTCGGCCCAGGGAATCCGGGCCGGCTCCACCAGCTCCACCTCGAGGCTCTCCGCCCCGACTCCGAAGCGCGCCGCCGGCAGGCTGGCGCGGAAGAACACGTGAACCTGCTCCGCGTGCAGCACGTGCACCACTGACAGGAGCGATCCGACGGCGACCTCCGCCTGCGCCTCTTCGAGCGATTCACGCGCCGCACCCTGCTGCAGCGTCTCGCCGTTCTCCAGGAAGCCGGCGGGAACGGTCCAGTAGCCGCGGCGCGGCTCGATCGCACGGCGGCACAGCAGGATGCGGCCCTCATGCTCGGGCACGCACCCGACCACGAGGCGTGGGTTCTGATAGTGGATGGTGCCGCACGCCGCGCACACGTAACGGGGCAGCGTATCGCCCTCGGGGACACGCAGCCGGACCGCAGCGCCGCATTGGTCGCAGAACTTCATGATGCGCGAAGCGAGGATACGGGCGACACCGGAGCTTGTCGACGGTGAGCGCGGGTGCGCAGCGCGCCGGCCGCGCGTCGCCGGCCGTACTCGCAAGCCGGCGCTCAGTGCAGCAGCCCGAATACCGCGACGCCGGTCTGGGTTCCCACGAACACCTTGCCGTCGGCGATGGTCGGCGTGATGAACTTGTTGCCGGCGCCGAATTGATCGCGGCCGTTGGCGGCCTGCGAGCTGTCGTACAGCTCGTGGCCGAGGTTGCCGGCGTCGAATGCGTACAGCACCGCCGGGTTGGTGTTCTGGTGCGCCCAGACGATGCCGTTGCTGGCGCCGTTCGCGGATACCGCGGGGAAGGTTCCCGGATAGGGGAACCGGGCCGAGCTGGCGGAAGAGGGCGAGGCCGCGAGCCGCGCGCTGCCGAGCGGGAAGGCGAGGAGGTTGCCGCCGCTCGGGCCGTAGTAGACCGTGCCGTTGAAGTACGCCGGCGTGGACCAGATGCCCCCGCTGCTGCCGTCGCCGAGGACCTGGGTCAACTGCTGCCAGATCTGGCTGTTGTTGCTCTGGGCGTTGAATTTGCCCATCGCCTCGCGATCGACGAGGTAGATATTGCCGTCCTTGCCGGCACCGACCACCAGATGCCGGATCGTGCTGGTGGAGTCGGTCAGGTCCGGAAGCAGCATCGCCCCGCCGGAGCCCAGATCGAGATCGGCTTGCGACTCGCTGACCTCGTTCGACATGGTGAAATAGTCGGCCACGCTCAGTCCGCCGCCCGCCGTCGACAGCTTCAGGAAGGAATTGCCATAGTCTGCGTTGCTCGGAAATCCATTTGCATCGAGAGTCGTCTCGAAGGCGCCGTTGGCGGTCAGCAGGTAAATGTTTCCGGCGGCGTCCGCCGCGGGGCCGCCGCCACTCATCCAGATCGCAGGTCCCGCCGTGGCGGCTCCGCTGCCGGTGCCGTTGGGAGCCACATTGAGTACCGCCGTTTGCGCGAGGTTGGTCTGACCGTATGCAATGACCCAGCCGGTGTACGGCGAGATGTCGCAATGCGAAGTCCAGCTCGTGTAGATCACGCCCCGCGACAGCAGTAGTGCCGCACGTTCTGCATACTGCCCGGCGTCGAAAGTCCGCGTGCCGCCGCCGGGTGCGAGATATGTCGCGGTAATGTCCCTGGGTCCTGCGAGCAGTTCGGCACCACTCGTGAGGTCGAGGGCGTGCAGACGCTGGTGATCGGCGCCGCTGTTTGACATGGCAACGACATACAGGGTGCCGTGGGAACCGGCGGCGCGATCGATGACCGGCGTCGAAGTGATGCCGATCAGCGGCGTTATCTGACTGCAGGCGTGCGGGCCACTGGGCGTTTCCCCGATGCCGAGCAGCGACACGTGCCACAGCAACGCGCCGCTGTCCGCGTCGAACGCGTACACCGAGTCGTTCTCGGTGGCCACGAACACCACGTTGTGCGTCGCGCCCTGCACGCTGAGCGCCGCGAGGTACAGCGGCTGGGCGTCCACCTTGCCGTCGGTGGCCAGGAAGCGCAGCTTGCCGAAGCCGCTCGCGTTCACGTTCGCGGGCGTCAGCACCGTCTCCGTCAGGTTCTGGCCGGTGCGGGCCAGGTCGTTCTTGTAGGTCACGACGTCGGTGCCGGAAGTCACGGCGGGCGGGCCGGGCTGCGACTGCGCCGCGGGCGCCGCGCTGCCGCCGTGACCGCACGCGCCAAGGCCCGCGATGAGTCCCGAGCAGAGAACGCAGGCGCAACCCGCTCGCATCGAAATCCTCCTTGAGATTCTGTTGTACATCGACGCAACAGCCTTGGCACGGCGTCGTTGTCAGGCGACAGGCGCGCGGCGCTTCGTTCAACGCCGCACTGCGTGGCGGGCTCTCGTCTGCGGCGTGCGACAACTTAAGTATAAATCCCGACTCTCGCGCACCTGCGTGTGTCGGTTACTGCACAGAATCGGCATGCGAGTCGGAGCATCCTCTCACGGACCGCCCACCCGCATCCGTGTCGAGGATTCCCATGAACATCGCAGGCCTGCTGATCGTCATCGTGTTCGCGTGGTGGCTGTCGAGCCAGATCATGGACTGAAGACCGACCCTGGCGCCTCGATCGCGCCGGGGACTGCCACCTTAGAGGATCAGCGAATGAACGTCCCTGCCTTGTTGACCATGGCCGTGCTCGTGGGCTGGCTCGCCACCCTGATCACGCATGCCGAGACCGACGATGTCTCCCTGCCCGATTTCGCCATCGCGGTCTGTGCCGCGGCACTGGCCGGCGGGCTGCTCGCGCCCGTGCTCGGAGTATCGGCGACCGGGGAGTTCGGGCTCACCCTGTGGGGGACGTTGTTCTCGTGGGCCTGCGCGACGCTTCTGCTGGGCACGCTCAACCTGCTGCGCTTCGGCTCGCTGCGACGCAACCGCCGCGCGCGCGGCAAACCCACGCCCTTCGGCCCGCTGGCGGACACCAGTTCCGTGGGCACGCTGGCGGACACCGGGCACAAGGTTTGAGGGCTCTGCTGCTGCTGGCAGTCCTGTTGGGCGGCTGCGCGAACCTTCCGGACCGGCTGGACGGCCTCGCCGATGCCGCGCGGCAATTCGCGGTGGTGCATCCCGGCATGACCGGCACGGCGCTCATCGCCGCGCGCGGCGCCCTGCACCGCCCGCAGCACCTGGGATTGGTGTGCAATCCTCGTTGCCGGCTCACCGGCTTCCCATCACCCGCCGCAAGTTCCCTCGCCTACGCGCGTCATTGATGGTGCCCGAGGTCGGAGTCGAACCGACACGCTTTTAAGGGCGGCGGATTTTCCTGCCACTTCGGCTTTCGCCGCCCCGGGCGCAAGCACCCGCTCGGGTTCGTGGTCTGGAGCACGCCTTCACCGTGGCCTTCTAGGCCGTAGGTGCCCGCCGTCTGCTCTCTACACCTTCCTTCGCGCTTGCGAAGGCTTGGCTCGGCATCAGCTCGAACTGCGAACCGCTAAGGGCCTTCGCCGAGTTTGACGGGCTTCACCTCGGGGATTTCTCGCCCGAGGGCTCAAGTCGCTGGTCTGAGTCCGCTGCGTCTACCAATTCCGCCACTCGGGCGTCGAGTGTTCATTCCCGTTAGAAACCGGCGCGCAGGAGTATAGGGCCGCGCGCCCGGGAAGGGTATGCGCATGCGACCTTTTGCCCCGCTCGCGCATCTAAACAACCCGTGACCCGACTGGTGGAAATCACCGTTCCCGAAGCGGTGCTGGCGCGGGCGTGCGCGGGGGATGGGCAGGCGCAGGGGGCGATTTATGCCGCCGTGGCGCCCGCAACCCTCACCCTGATCCGGCGCATGGTGGGACAGCGAGCGATGTCGGAGGACCTGTTCCAGGACACGATGATGACCTTCTACGAACGCTTGCCGCAGTTTCGCGGGGAGGCCCCACTCGGGGCGTGGCTGCGGCAGATCGCGATTTCCCGCTGCCTGATGTACCTGCGTTCGCCGTGGAGGCGTTTGTGCCTGTCCCTGGACCCGGCTGACTTCCGTGTAGGCGCCGCTGCGGCTGCTCTGGTGACGCAGGACTACCGGGGCGAATCCATCGACCTCGAGCGCGCCCTCGCCACGCTCGCACCCACGGCACGCGCGGTCGTATGGATGTACGAAGTGGAGGGTTACTCCCACCAGGAGATTGCCTGCGCCTTCGGGCGCAGCGTGAGCTTTTCCAAGTCGCAGCTCTCGCGCGCGCACCTGCGACTGCGTGGCTGGCTCGAGCCGCAGGAAAACCACCCGTCATGCACCCTGATCTAGATCGAGAACGCGCGCTCGCCCGCCGCCTGCGCGAGTTGCCCGAGGAGGCGGCACAGCCGTACGGCTGGCATGAATTTCAACGCCGCGCGGGCGCGCGTACGCGCCCCGCACGGCGGCTCGCCGGCGGCCGCGCGCTCGCCACCGCCAGCGTGCTCGCACTGGGCATCATCGCGGTGTGGGCGCGCCTGGGCGGTTGGTCCGCCCAGCCCGCGCGCCTCGCCCCGCAAGCGGCGCCGCCCCCGGCCGCGCACACCGCCGCCATGGAGCGCTGGTTGGCGAGCCTGCCCCGCGAGCCGGCCGTGGTGCACGTGGGTACGCGCGCAGCGGTGACCGGGCTCGAGGATCGCATCGCGCAGGTCGATGACCTGCTCAGCGCCGAGCGCCTGGATCGGGCCCATCCGGCGCGGCTGCTGGCCCTGCAGCAGGCGCGCACGCGCCTGGTCGGAGCGCTGGTGCAGGTGCGTTACGCGGAAACCCTGGCCGATGAGTCGCGCTGAAAGCGAGGAGCGAACGTGAAGAAGCTCTACCTGACCCCCTCCTGGCTCCTGGTGGCGGTTGCGGCGCTCGCCGCGGCCGCGGCGGCCGGCATCGCCCTGGCGGCGCCCGCATCGCCAACGGCCCCGCTGCCGCCGGTCGCCGTCCGGCCCGACGGGGACGCCGAGCTCGATGCGCAGCTCGAGGCGGCCCGCAAGCGACTCGAGCAGGCGGCGGACGAGGTGGCGCGGCTGTCCGCGCAATTGAGCGGCGCGGTCATCGATCGGGTCATGCCCTTTGAGCCCGGCCACGCCATCATCGGTGTGCAGCTGGAAGCGGCCACGGGCACGGCGGGCGCGCGCGTGCGCGAGGTGAGTCCCGGGGGCCCGGCCGCGGAAGCCGGCATTCACGTCGGCGATGTGATCGTGGCGGTGAACGGCACCGAGCTGAAGGGCGGCGAGCCGGCGCGCCAGGTGGTGCGCATCATGCGCGACGTCAAACCCGATGTCAGGGTGAGCGTACGGGTGTTGCGCGACGGCAAGACGCTCGACTTCACGGTCACGCCGCGCCCCGGACCGAGTGTGCTGGCGAGCGTTCACGGCCTCACCGACCTCGGCTTCGGACCGTTTCCCGAGTTGCACGGCGCCTTCATGATCCAGCTCATGGACCTGGAGCTGGCGACACTCACGCCGCGTCTCGGCAGTTACTTTGGCAGCGAAAAAGGGGTGCTGGTCGTGCGCGCGCCCGCCGACGGGGCGCTGAAGCTCGAGGACGGGGACGTCATCCTCGCCATCGACGGGCGCCAGCCGACCAGCGGCTCGCATGCCACCCGCATCCTGAGCTCCTATCAGCCCGGAGAGAAACTCACGCTGCGCATCATCCGTCAGCACAAGACCCTCGAGCTCGGCGCGACGCTTCCCGAGAGCATGGGGCGAGTCCGCAAGGACATGATGTGGCGCGAGGGCTCGCCGCGCGAGCGCGCCGAGCCGCCACGCAGGGTGTTGATCCTCGGCCGCGACGACGCCTGAAGGACGGGCCGCCGCGGGGGCCGGGGCGCGCGCAGCGTGTAACATGCGCGCGTGCGCCGCCAGGACTTTGCCTACGATCTGCCCGAGGAGCTGATTGCCCAGGCGCCGCTCGCCGAGCGCTCGGCGAGCCGCATGCTGGTGCTCGACGCTCCGAGCGGGGCGCTCGCGGACCGCGCGGTGCGGGATCTGCCCGAGTATCTGCAGCGCGGGGACCTGCTGGTGCTCAACGACACGCGCGTCATCGCCGCGCGCCTCGTGGGCGCGAAACCCACCGGTGGACGCGTGGAGATTCTTCTCGAGCGCGGCCTCGCGGGGCGCGAGGCGCTGGCGCAGCTCGCCGCCAGCAAGCCCGTGCGGGCGGGGCTCGAGATCGAGACCGCCGGCGGAACGGTGCGGGTGCTCGGGCGCGAGGAGGAGCTGTGGCGCATCGCGCTGCCGGCTGCGGCGCTGGAATTCTTCCAGCGCTGGGGCGAGGTGCCGCTGCCGCCCTACGTCCGCCGGCGCGCCGATCACACGGACCGCGAGCGCTACCAGAGCATCTTTGCGCGCGAGCCCGGCGCGGTCGCAGCCCCCACCGCCAGCCTGCACTTCGACGAGCCGCTGCTCGCGGCGCTCACCGAGCGCGGCGTGAGCCGTGCGCACATCACCCTGCACGTCGGCGCCGGAACCTTTCAGCCGCTGCGCACCGAGAGCCTCGCGGCACATACCCTGCATGCCGAGCGCGCCTGGGTGAGCGCGGCCACCTGCGAGGCGATCGCGCGCACGCGCGCGTGCGGCGGCCGCGTGGTCGCCGTCGGCACCACGGTGGTGCGCGCACTCGAGTCCGCGGCCCTGGCCGCGAACGGCGGCGCGGCATGCGCGCGCGCCCCGGCCGCCTGGTCGGGGGACACGCGACTGTTCATCACACCGGGCTTTCGCTTTCAGGTGAGCGATGTGCTGCTGACCAACTTCCATCTGCCCGAATCGACCCTGCTCATGCTGGTGTGCGCCTTCGCCGGGTACCATCAGGTGCTCGCCGCCTACGCGCACGCGGTGCGGGCGCGTTATCGCTTCCTCAGCTACGGCGACGCGATGTTGGTCACGCGGGAGCGCGCGTGAGGCCCACCTTCACGGTGCAGGCGGGCGATGGCGCCGCGCGCGCCGGCACGCTCGTGACCGCTCACGGCGTGGTCGAGACCCCGGCCTTCATGCCGGTAGGCACCTACGGCACGGTCAAGGCGATGACGCCCGAGGAGCTTCAGGGACTGGGCGCCCAGATCATTCTCGGCAACACCTTCCACCTGATGCTGCGCCCGGGTGCGGGGATCGTCGCCGCGCATGGCGGGCTGCACCGTTTCATGCATTGGCAACACCCGCTCCTCACCGATTCCGGCGGCTTCCAGGTGTACAGCCTGAAGAGCCTGCGCCGCATCACCGAGGAGGGGGTGCGCTTTCGTTCGCCCCTCGACGGCGCCGAGGTGCGGTTCAGCCCGGAAGACTCCATGGATGTGCAGCTCGCGCTGCGCTCGGACATCGCCATGGCGCTGGATGACTGCACCGAGCACCCGGCCACCGAGAGCGCGGCGCGCGAGTCGATGGAGCGCTCCATGCGCTGGGCGGCGCGCAGCCACGCGCACTACCACCGCGCCGAGGCGCCCGGGGGGCTGTTCGGGATCGTGCAGGGCGGCATGCACGCGGCGCTGCGGCTCGCCTCGCTCGAAGCGCTGCTGCGCCTCGACTGGCCGGGGCTGGCGGTCGGCGGACTCGCGGTCGGGGAGTCCGAGGAGCAGCGCTTGGGAGTCCTCGAGTCGCTGGTGCCGCACATGCCGGCCGGGCGGCCGCGTTATCTCATGGGGGTCGGCCGGCCCGAGGACATCGTGGCGGCCGTGATGCGCGGCATCGACCTGTTCGACTGCGTCATCCCGACCCGTCACGCCCGCAACGGTCACCTGTTCACCTCGAGCGGGGTCATGAACATCCGCAACAGCCTCTACCAGGACGATCTCTCGCCGCTGGACGCCGCCTGCGACTGTTACACCTGCCGCAACTACACGCGTGCCTACCTGCGCCATCTCGACCGCTGCAACGAGATCCTGGGCTCACGGCTCAACACCATCCACAACCTGCATTTCTACCTGGGGCTCATGCGCGCGCTGCGCGCCGCCATCGTGGCGGGGGAGCTCGCGGCCTGGGCGCGGGGATTCCTCGCCGGCCGGCGCGCCGCCGGTGCTGTGGCATAATGCCGCCCTTTTCGCCGCCCGGACTGATACATGAATGCCTTGATCCCCGACGCCTGGGCGCAGGCGACACCCGGCGCGCCCGGCGGCCAGTTCCAGTTCGCGCTGCTCATGGCGGCGTTCATCGCGCTGTTCTATTTCATGCTGATCCGGCCGCAGCAGAAGCGCGCCAAGGAGCACCAGGCGCTGGTGTCGAAGCTCGCCGCCGGGGATGAGGTGGTGACCACCGGCGGCCTGCTCGGGCGGGTCACCGATGTTGGCGACACCTTCGTGACGCTCGAGATCGCCGACAGCGTGCGCGTCAAGGTGCAGAAGGTCCAGATCGCCCAGCTGATGCCCAAGGGCACCCTGAAGAGCGCCTGAACATGCTCGAATACGCCCGTTGGAAATACCTGCTGGTTGCGGCCGTGCTGCTGCTCGCCATGCTGTTCGCGCTGCCGAACGTGTTCGGCGAGGACCCCGCGCTGCAGGTGGAGCGCAAGGACCACAACCCGGTGACTCTGGAGGCCTCGCGCGCGGTGGAATCGTTTCTCACCCAGCGCCACATCCGCGTCGACAGGAGCTACATCGACGGCGGGCGCCTGATGGTGCGTTTCGCCAACGTGCCCGACCAGCTCGCGGCCCGCGACGCCGTCAACGAGCAATACGCCGACGCCTACCGGACCGCGCTGTCGTTCGCACCCCGCACGCCGGAGCTGCTGCGCACGCTCGGGTTGCGCCCGATGCCGCTCGGGCTCGATCTGCGCGGTGGCCTGTATCTGCTCTACCAGGTCGACGTGGGTGCCGCGGTCAGCCAGGCGCTGGAGGGCTACGCGCAGGACGCGCGGCGCGCGCTCGCCGCCGGCAACATTGCGCTGAAGGAGGTGGCCACGGTCGCCGTGGGGAGTGAGCGGCCCAACGCCGTGCGGGTGGTGCTGCCGCCCGAGGCCGACGTCAATGCCGCGCGCAGCGCCCTCACTCAGCCGCTCGCCGGGCTCACCGTCACCACGGAGAGTCTGGCCAGCGGCTCGGCCCTCACCGGAGTACTGACGCCCGCGCAGATCCGCGAGCGCCAGGACTACGCGATCCAGCAGAACATCACCACGCTGCGCAACCGCGTGAACGAGCTCGGCGTGTCCGAGCCGATCGTGCAGCGCCAGGGGATCGACCGCATCAACGTGCAGCTGCCGGGCGTGCAGAACTCGGCCGAAGTGAAGGACATTCTCGGCCGGGTGGCGACCCTGGAGTTCCGTCTCGAGGACATGCAGAACAACGCCTTCGAGGCCCAGCAGCTCGGGCGGGCGCCGCTCGGCTCCAAGCTCTACACCCACACGCGCTTCGGTCGCCCGGTGCTGCTGAAGCGCGAGGTGATCGCCACCGGGGACCAGCTCACCAACGCCACCACCGGGCAGTCGCAGGAAGGTCCGGCGGTGAACATCAAGCTCGACGCGCGCGCCGGCGAGAGCATGCTGAAAACCACGCGGGCGAACCTCAACAAACGCATGGCGGTGGTGCTGATCGAGAAGCGGCGCGAGGTGAGCGAGGTCGGCGGCAAGAAGGTGAACCGCGAGGTGACCGACGAGGAGGTCATCAACGACGCCACCATCCGCGGCGTGTTCAGCAACAACTTCCAGATCACCGGGCTGGCGGCCGGTGAGGCGCGGGAACTCGCGCTGCTGCTGCGCTCCGGATCGCTCGCGATCCCTCTCTACCCGATCGAGGAGCGCGCCGTGGGACCGAGCCTCGGCCGCGACAACATCGACAAGGGCGTCACGGCGCTGATCGTGGGCATGGCGGGCGTGTTCCTGTTCATGGCGATCTATTACAAGACCTTCGGCCTGGTGGCCGACCTGGTGCTGCTCGCCAATGTCGTGCTGTTGACGGCGCTGCTGTCGATGATGCGCGCCTCGCTCTCGCTCCCCGGTATCGCCGGCATCATCCTCACCGTCGGCATGGCGGTGGACGCCAACGTGCTGATCTACGAGCGCATCCGCGAGGAGATCCGCAAGGGCGTGTCGCCACAGGCGGCGATCCGGGCCGGCTTCGAGAAGGCCTTCTCGGCGATCGCGGATTCCAACATCACCACGCTGATCGCAGGCCTGGTGCTGTGGGTGTTCGGCACCGGACCGATCCGCGGCTTCGCCGTCGTGCTCACCCTCGGGATCGCGACCTCGATGTTCACCTCGCTGATGGGCAGCCGGGCGCTGCTCACCCTCATGTACGGCGGGCGGCGCAAGATCGCGCGCCTGTCAATCTGACTGAGCACCTCAGGCACCGCAAGCCGCAAGGACCACAAGTGGAATTTTTCAGTCATCAGACCAGCTATCCCTTCATGGCCACGCGCAAGGTGTGGTACACGCTGTCGGCCGTGCTCATGATCGTGTCGCTGGCGTCGTTCCTCACGCGCGCCGTGAATCTGACCATCGATTTCACCGGCGGCGTCAGCGCCGAGGTCAGGTTCACGCACGCCGCCAACGTCGATCAGGTGCGTACCCGGCTCGCCGCCGCGGGCTTTCACGAGCCGCAGGTACAGAACTTCGGCTCCTCGCGCGACATCGCCATCCGCCTGCCCCCGGACCCGAAGCAGACGGCCACCGAGATTCGCGCCCGCCTGGAGGCGGCGCTCAGCGGCATCGACACGGCTGCCCAGGTGGCGCAGCTGGATGTCGTCGGACCGCAGGTAGGGAGCGAGCTCAAGGTGAGCGCCATGTGGGCGCTGTTCTTCACGCTGGTGCTGATCTTCGTGTATATCGCGTTCCGCTTTCACACCTGGCGGCTGTCCTCCGGCGCGATCCTCGCAGTTCTGCACGACCCGATCCTGGTGCTGGGGTTCTTCTCGATCACCCAGATGCCGTTCGACCTGGCGGTGGTGGCCGCGATTCTCGCCGTGATCGGTTACTCGCTGAACGACACGGTGGTGGTGTTCGACCGGATCCGCGAGCGCTTCGAGGGCAACCGCCGCTCGCCGCCGGACGTGGTGCTCGACCAGTCGATCAATCAGACCCTGTCGCGCACCATCATGACCAAGGTGGTCACCTCCATCGTGGTGGTGGCGCTGCTGTTCCTGGGCGGTCCGGTGCTCAAGGGCTTCTCTGCGGCGCTGTTGATCGGCATCATCGCCGGCACCTACTCCTCGATCTACATCTCCAGCGCCATCGCGCTCGATTTCGGGCTCACCGCCGAGCACGTGTTCCCGACGGTGAAGAAGGCGGCGTTCGATCAGCTGCCGTAGCGGAGCGCCGGTACGCTGCTCACCGATCCGCACGTCTGGCTGGCGTTCATCACGCTGTCGCTGCTCGAGATCGTCCTCGGCATCGACAACATCATCTTCCTCACCATCCTGGTACAGCGGCTGCCGGCGCGGCTGCAGCACCGGGCGCGCCTCGGCGGGCTGGCGCTGGCGATGCTGACGCGCATCGCCCTGTTGTTCTCGATCGTGTGGCTCACGCGTCTGGTGCAACCCTGGCTACAGGTCGCCGGCCGGAGCTTCTCGGGGCGGGATGTGGTGCTGCTGCTCGGCGGCCTGTTCCTGCTCGCCAAGAGCGTGCTCGAGATCCACCAGACGCTCGAGGGGCCGGCCCCGGATGCCGGCCGGACGCAGCTGCGCGGCCAGCTGGTGGCGGTGATCGCGCAGATCGGGCTTGTCGATATCGTGTTCTCGCTCGACTCGGTGTTCACGGCGGTGGGGCTGGTGAGGGAGCTGCCCGTCATGGTGGCCGCCATCGTGGTGGCGATCCTGGTGATGATGTGGGTGTCGGGTTCGATCAGCGCGTTCATCGCGCGCTACCCGACCATCAAGATGCTGGCGCTGGCGTTCCTGCTGCTGATCGGGGTTGCCCTCATTGCCGAAGGCCTGCACTTCGAGATTCCGAAGGGCTATCTGTATTTCGCGATGGCGTTCGCGGTGGCGGTGGAGATGATCAATGTGCGCCTGCGGCGCCGCCTGGATGATCGGCAGCGCTAAGCCTGAGGCGCCCTGCCAGGCCGAACTGCCGGCGGCCGGCCCCGCGAAACGGGACGCGGGTGTCGGGGTCTGCGAGACAGCAACGTGCCGCGCGCCTCAGGCGGGGCGCGCGCTGGCGGCGGCGCCATTCGCGGCGCTGCGTACGCAACTGTGCTGGTAGCCGTAAGCGATGTACACGATCACGCCGACCGCGGTCCAAATGCCCAGTCGCCACCACGTCGCCGCGCCCAGCGAATACATCATGTACGCGCACACCAGCGCACCCGCGATGCACGTGAACCACGGCCACGGGGCGCGGAACGGGCGCGGCAGGTCGGGGCGCGTGCGGCGCAGCACCAGTACCCCTAAGCACACCGTGACGAAGGCCGCCAGCGTGCCGATCGCCACCAGTTCGCCCAGGATCCCCACCGGAAACAGCCCGCCGATGACGGCCGCCGACACTCCGGTGATCACCGTGCCGGTCGAGGGTGTACGGAAGCGCGGATGCACCCGACCGAAGAAGGGCGGCAGCAGGCCGTCGCGCGCCATGGCGAAGAAAATACGCGCCTGCGCGATGGTCATGACCAGCATGACCGAGGTCATGCCGGCCACGGCGCCGAGTTTCACCGGAATGCCGAGCCAGTGCAGTCCCGGGTACTTATCGAGTGCCAGAGCGACCGGGGCTGCGACATCGAGCTCCTTGTAGCTCACCATGCCGGTGAGCACCGCCGCGACCACCACATACAGGACAGTGCAGATGATCAGACTCGCCAGGATGCCGATCGGCATGTCGCGCTGCGGATTCTTGGTCTCCTGGGCCGCGGTCGAGATGGCATCGAAACCGATATAGGCGAAGAAGATGACGCCCGAGGCGCCCATGATGCCGCTCCAGCCGAACTGGCCGGTCTTGCCGGTATTGGGTGGTATGAACGGATGCCAGTTGGCGGTGTCGATGTAACTCATGCCGAACAGGATGAACAGCACGACCACCGTCACCTTGATGGCGACGATCACCGAGTTGAAGGCGGCCGACTGCTTGATGCCGATGTAACAGATAGTCGCGATCGCAGCGACGATCGCCATGGCCGGCACGTTGATGATGGCCTCGGTGCGCACGATGTGGAGCTCGTCCGCCCCGGTGCCGAATGGCGCGCTCGAGAGCGCACTTGGGATATGGATATGCAGCTGCTCGAGGAGGCTGACGGCGTAACCCGACCAGCCGACCGACACGGTCGCGACCGCAAACAGGTATTCCAGGATCAGGTTCCAGCCGATGAACCAGGCGATGCCCTCGCCGAGGGTGGCGTAGGAATAGGAGTAGGCGCTGCCGGACACCGGGATCATGGCGGCGAACTCCGCGTAGCACAGCCCGGCGAAGGTGCAGCCCAGACCTGCGACGATGAACGCCAGCGGCAGCGCGGGTCCCGCGTGATTGGCGGCCGCGGTGCCGGTGAGCACGAAAATACCGGTGCCGATGATGCCGCCGATGCCGAGCAGCGTCAGCTGCGTGGCGGTGAGCGCGCGCCGCAGCTGGTTGCCGGTGGATTCCTGTTCGTGCAGCTCGGCGATGGACTTGGTCGCAAGAAGTTGTCGCGCCATGGAACCCCCGAGTTTTCGCGAGGACTCTACACAAGCGATGCGCGGAAAGCGAGCGAGCACCCGGGCACGCGTGAGCGCGACCCGCTGCAGAGCGCGTGCTCGCTTTTGCAGGCCGTGCGTTCTACGGCGTGCGCAGCTCCTCGGGCACGTGCGGTGCGAGCAGCTCCACGAGCGCTGCGTATACCTTGGGACTGCCGGCGAGGATGTGCCCCTCCTGGCGGTACTCGGCGCCGCCGAGCGTGCCGATGCGCCCGCCGGCCTCCTGGATGAGCAGCGTCCCGGCGGCGGTGTCCCAGGGGGAAAGCCCGATCTCCCAGAACGCATCGACGCGCCCGGCCGCGACATAGGCCAGATCGAGCGCCGCCGCTCCGGGGCGGCGCACGCCGGCGACCTGCAGCGTGACCGCTTTCAACATGGCGAGGTACGCATCCAGGTAGCGCGTGTTGGCGCGATAGGGAAAGCCGGTCGCGATGAGCGCGCCCTCGAGCGCTCGCGCCTTGCTCACGCGCATGCGGTGATTGTCCAGGTGAGCGCCGGCGCCGCGGCTGGCGGTGAACAGCTCGCCGCGCATCGGGTCGTAGACCACCGCGTGCTCGAGGCGCCCCCTGATCTGACAGGCGATCGACACGGCAAACACCGGGAAGCCGTGCAGGAAGTTGGTGGTGCCATCCAGAGGATCGATGATCCACAGTGTCTCGTGCTCGCCGCCGCTGCGGCCGCTTTCCTCGGCGAGAAACGCATGCTGCGGGTAGAGCCGGCGGATGCTGCCGATGATCTCCTGCTCGGCGGCGCGGTCGACCTCGGTGACGAAGTCGTTGCGCCCCTTGGAGGAGACGGTGAGCGACTCCAGGCGGTTCAGGCTCCGTACGATGAGCTCGCCGGCGCGGCGCGCGGCCCGCACGGCGATATTGAGAAGCGGCTGCACGGTCCTTAAGCTCGTGTGACAATCGGCGGCCAAGCTAGCGTAACAGATGGACTCTCCCGACATTCGCATCGTGCTGGTCGCGCCCTCGCACCCGGGCAACATCGGCGCCGTGGCGCGCGCCATGAAGAACATGGCCCTGCACGAGCTGCTGCTGGTGCAGCCGAAGGAGTTTCCGCATCCGGAAGCGCGCGCGCGCGCCTCCGGCGCGGACGATGTACTGACGGCCGCGCGCGTCGTGGCATCGCTCGGCGAGGCGCTCGAGGGCTGCGGCTTCGTGGCGGCGAGCACCTCGCGCGATCGCGATCAGTATTTCCGGGTGATCGATGTGCGCGATGCGGCCGTGCGTATCCTGGCCGAGTCGCGCCGCGCGCCCGCGGCGCTCGTGTTCGGGCCCGAACGCACCGGGCTCACGAACGAGGAACTCGAGGCGGCGCATGCGCTGATCCGCATACCGGCCAGCCCCGCCTACCCGTCACTGAATCTCGCCATGGCGGTGCAGCTGGTGGCGTACGAGCTGTTCCGCGCCGGCGAGCGCGCTGCGGCGAGCGCACCGGCCGGGCCGCCGCTCGCGGGCGCGCAGGAAATGGCGCGCCTGTACGCGCACTTCGCGCAGGTGCTGGAGGAGATCGAGTTTCGCGACCGCACCCAGAGCGGCACGCACCTGATGGGACGCATCCGGCGCTTCCTGCAGCGCGCCGAGCTCGATCAGAACGAGGTCAACATCCTGCGCGGCATCCTCACGGCGGTACAGAGCCGGCGCCGCCACGCCGGGGCGGAGCCACCGTGAGCGCCGCAGGGCCGCTGTACCTCGACTACGCGGCCACGACGCCGGTCGATCCGGCCGTGGCCGCGGCCATGAGCGGCTGTCTGACGGCGGGCGGGGACTTCGCCAACCCCTCCTCGGCGCATGCCCTGGGCGCGGTCGCCGCCGCGCGCATCGCCACCGCGCGCGCGCAGGTCGCCTCGCTCCTCGGAGCGGCGGCGGAAGAGATCGTGTTCACATCCGGGGCCACCGAGTCCGACAACCTGGCGATCCTCGGGGTCGCGCGCGCCAACGCGGATCGCGGCCGCCACGTGCTGACCGCACGCACCGAGCACAAAGCCGTGCTCGACCCCTGCAAGCGCCTCGAGAAGGAAGGCTTCAGCGTCACCTATCTCACGCCCGCACGCTCCGGGCTGATCGAGCCGGCCGCCTTCGCCGCGGCGCTGCGTCCCGACACCGTGCTGGCCTCGATCATGTACGCGAACAACGAGATCGGTGTGCTGCAGGACCTCACCGCGATCGGCGCACTGTGCCGCGAGCGCGGTGTCGCCTTGCACAGCGATTGCGCCCAGGCCGCGGGCAAGGTGCCGCTCGATATGCACTCGCTCCCGCTCGACTTCGTCTCGATCACGGCGCACAAGATCTACGGCCCCAAAGGCGTCGGTGCGCTCTACGTGCGCCAGGGCGCCCGGGGGTTGCTGCAGCCGCTGATGTACGGTGGGGGACAGGAGCGCTCGTTGCGGCCCGGGACGCTGGCCACTCACCAGATCGTGGGCTTTGGCCTCGCCTGCGAGTTGGCCGCTCGCGAGCTGCCCACGGAAGGCGTGCGGCTCACGGCGCTGCGCGAGCGGCTGTGGGCCGGACTCGAGGCCCTCGGCGGCACGCATCTGAACGGGGCCGGCGCCCCGCGCCTGCCGGGCATTCTCAACGTGTCGTTCGAGGGTGTGGAGGGGGAGAGCCTGGTGACGGGCCTCACGGGGCTGGCGGTGTCCACCGGCGCCGCCTGCAACTCGGTCTCCGCGGACCCTTCCTACGTGCTGCGCGCCCTGGGACGCGACACCCAACTCGCGCAGAGCTCCCTGCGCTTCAGTCTGGGGCGCTTCAGCGTCGCCTCCGACGTGGACCTCGCGCTCAGCGCCGTGCGCTCCGAGGTGGGACGGCTGCGCGCGCTGTCCCCGGCGGCGGGCGCCATGGCCGGGCAGGGCTTCGGGCCGGCGCGCGCGAGCGGCAGCGGCGGCGCTACCGTGAGCGGCGAGGCCGGCGGACCGGGGCAGGAGAGCTGGGTGCGGTTTCACCTGCAGGTCGCAGACGACATTGTGAAGGACGCACGTTTTCAGGCCTTCGGCTGCCCCCATACTATGGACGTGGCCGCCTGGCTATGTGGCGAGCTGCGCGGGCGAGGGCGCGGTGCGCTGATCCCGGGCACGCCGGCGACCTGGGCCGCCACCCGCGGGGTTCCGGTCGAGAAACTCGCCCGCCTGCTGGTGGTCGAAGACGCTCTGCGGGCCTGCCTTTCGCACTGGCCTTGACGCGCTAGAATACGAGGACCGATGGCGATCTCACTGACTGAATCCGCAGCCCTTAGGGTCAAGACTTTCCTCGCGGCCCGCGGGCACGGCATCGGGCTGCGGCTCGGCGTGCGCAAGACCGGCTGCTCCGGCTTCGCCTACGTGATCAACTACGCCGATGGCCCGCAGCCTGGGGACGCGGTGTTCGAAGACCGCGGCGTGCGGGTGTTCGTGGACGGCGCGAGCCTCGGGCTCCTCGACGGCACGATCGTGGACTTCGTCAAGCAGGGCCTGAACGAGGCCTTCCGCTTCAGAAACCCCAACGTCAAGGGGGAATGCGGCTGCGGGGAGAGCTTCTCCGTCTGAAGCGCCCGCAGGCGCGGCGCGCGCCCGCGCGCCTGCACCGGCGCGCCCGCCGTCTCGGTGCGCGCAAAAAGCCTTACCAAACCGGCACTTCCGTCGCACGCCAAATTGCCGCGGGTGCGGAACCCAAGGTAAACTTCCCGGCTAACCCCGCGCACGGCTGCACATTGCCGGCGCGAACACCCGCACCTTCAAGCGAAGCGTTGTCAGAGGTCCCCAGCGAATGGCGCTCGAGCGCACCTTGTCCATCGTCAAGCCCGACGGCGTGAGAGCCAATCTCATCGGCGAGGTCTATCGGCGTTTCGAGAACGCCGGCCTCGCGATCGTCGCCGCACGCATGCTGCACCTGTCGCAGCGCGAGGCCGAGGCTTTCTACGCCGTGCATCGCGAGCGTCCGTTCTTCAAGGACCTGGTGCGCTACATGACTTCGGGCCCCGTCATCGTGCAGGTGCTGGAGGGCGAGAGCGCGATCGCCCGCAACCGCGACATCATGGGCGCGACCGATCCGAAGAAGGCGGACCCCGGCACGATCCGCGCCGACCTCGCCACCAGCATCGAGCGCAACGTGGTGCACGGCTCGGACGCGCCCGACACCGCGGCGCGCGAGATCGCCTACTTCTTCAGCACCACGGAGCTCCATCCGCGCGATTAGGAGCGCGCGCCGCACCGCCATGACATCTGCAGCAACACCGCGCACCAACCTGCTGGGGCTGCCGCGTGCGGCACTCGAGAGCTTCGTGGCGCGGCTCGGCGGCCAGCCGTTCCGCGCGCGCCAGCTGATGAACTGGATGTACAAGCGCGGCGTCGGTTCGTTCGAGGACATGACCGATCTCGCCAGGGACTTCCGCACGCTGCTTGCCGCGCAGGCCGAGGTGCGCGCACCGCAGATCCTCTCGCAGCAGCGCTCGGGCGATGGCACCCGCAAGTGGCTGCTGCGCGCCGACGCAGCCCAAGCGTTCGAGATGGTGTTCATTCCCGAGCCCGATCGCGGCACCCTGTGCATTTCCTCGCAGGTCGGCTGCGTGCTGGACTGCTCGTTCTGCGCCACGGCCCGGCAGGGGTTCAATCGCAACCTGAGCACCGCCGAGATGGTGGGGCAGGTGTGGCTGGCGGTGCGCGAGCTCGAGCGCGAGGAACAGCAGCGCGCGCTCGCCGCCACGCCGGGCGCGGTGAGCGCACCGGCGGATGAGCGCCGCGTCAGCAACGTCGTGCTGATGGGGATGGGCGAGCCGCTCGCCAACTTCCGCAACGTGGTGCCCGCGCTGCGCATCCTGCTCGATGACTTCGGCTTCGATCTGTCGCGGCGCCGCGTGACGCTGTCGACCTCGGGGCTGGTGCCGCAGATCTACAAGCTCGCGCGAGAGACCAACGTGGCGCTGGCCGTGTCGCTGCACGCGCCCGATGATGCGCTGCGCAACGAGCTGGTGCCGATCAACCGCAAGCATCCGATCGCGGAGCTGCTGCGGGCGTGCTGGCATTATCTCGATGAGCAGAACGGCCGCAGCGTGACCTTCGAATACGTGATGCTCGCGGGCGTGAACGATTCTCCCGCGCAGGCGCGCGCGCTGGCGCGCCTGCTGCAGGGCCATCCGGCCAAGGTCAATCTGATTCCCTTCAACCCCTTTCCCGGCACGCGCTACACTCGCTCGAGCGCGCCCGTCATCCAGCGTTTCCGTGACGAGCTGCTGCAGCGCGGAGTGCTGGCGACCATCCGCCGCACCCGCGGCGAGGACATCGACGCCGCCTGCGGACAGCTGGCCGGGCGGGTCATCGATCGCACCACCGTGCGTCTCGGGAGCAAGCTCATCGGCGTGGCGGTTCAACCATGAGCAACCCAGTCAACACCCCGGCTCACGAGCGGCTGCCGCCGCGCCTGGCGGCCGGCGCGCTGACGCTGCTGCTCGCCGCCTGCGCAACCACGGAGCGTCCCAGCAAGGCGCACGATGCGGCCGCCTACAACGTGCAGCTCGGGATCGCCTACCTGCACCAGGGGGACGTCGCGCTGGCGAAGGACAAGCTCGACCGGGCGCTCGCCGAGGACCCGGGCAGCGCCGACGTTCACAGCGCCCGAGCGATGCTGTTCGAGCGCATGCACAACCCCGCCACGGCGGATGCGGAGTTCCGTACCTCGTTGCGGCTGGCGCCGCACGACCCGCAGGTGGTGAACAACTACGCCGTGTACCTGTGCCAGAACGGTCGCACCGAGGAGGGCGTGCGGCGCTTCGAGGAGGCGGCGCACAACGCGCTGTATCGCACCCCCGAGGCGGCCTACACCAACGCCGGGGTATGCCTGCGCGCGGCCAAGCGGGACGATGAGGCGCGCGCCGACTTCGGCCGCGCCTTGGCGCTCCGGCCGAACTTCGCGGAAGCCGCGTACCAGCTCACCGAGCTGCAATTCCAGCACGGCGAGCTCGCCCCGGCGCGCGCCGGCATCGACGCCTTCATCGGCAACTACGAGGCTACCGCGGATCTGCTGCTGCTCGGGGTGCGCGTCGCGCGCGCCCAGGGCGACAGGATCGGCGCGCAACGCTACGCGCGCCGACTGCAGCTGGACTTCCCCGGGACCGACCAGGTGCGCGCCCTGGCGGAACTCGATCGCAACCCCGGCTGACGCTCATGGCGAGTGAAGTTGGCGGCGAGCAACGCTGCGGCACCGGCGCGCGGCTGCGCGACGCGCGCGAGAAACAGGGTCTCACCCTCGCGCAGGCGGCGGAGAGTCTGCACCTCGATCCGAGGACGCTCGAAGCGCTGGAAGCGGAGGACTTCGCGGCCCTGGGCGCCGATGTGTACGTGCGCGGGCACCTGCGGCGCTACGCCGAGCTCATCGGCGAGTCGCCCGCGCAGCTGCAGGAGCTGTATGCGCGCAGCGCGCCGGCGGCGCACCCGGATCTCACCCGCATCCCGCACCGTGAACCCGGCCGGGGCGCTGCGCGCCTGGTGAGGGGCTCGCTCCAGGGGCTGGCGGGATTTGCGCTGTTCGCGCTGCTGTGGTGGCTGCTCACCACGCCGGGCGAGAAACCGCAGCCGCTCGCGACCGCTGCCCTGCCAGCCTCCGGCGCCGCCGCGACGCAGGCGAGCGCGGGCGCCGCCGCGACGCAGGCGAACGCGGGCGCCGCCGCTCTCCCGGCGCCGGGCGCGACGCAGCTGGGGTTGAAGTTCTCGGGACTCAGCTGGGTGGAGGTCTCGGACGCGAGCGGGCGGCGCCTGTTGCAGGGCCTGTACGCGGCGGGCAGTGCGCCGCGCACGGTGAGCGGCGCGCCCCCGCTGCGCGTGGTCCTCGGTAACGCCGCGGCGGTGGGGCTGCGCGTCAACGATCAGCCGCTGGCGCTGGCGGGCCTGGTGCGCCACGACGGCAGCGCACGGCTGCTCATCGAGGGCGACGGGCGCACCATGGCGGCGCCGCCGCGGCTGGCGCACGGAGATTGAAGTGGCGGAGCAGATCCAGCCCATCCGCGGAATGAACGACGTGCTGCCCTCCGAGATCGGCACCTGGCAGCACTTCGAAGCGTGCACGCGCGAGCTGCTCGGCGCGTACGGCTACGAAGAGATTCGCGTGCCGGTGGTGGAACACACCGAGCTCTTCAAGCGCGCCATCGGCGAGCACACCGACGTGGTCGGCAAGGAGATGTATACCTTCACCGACCGCGGTGGCGACAGCCTCACGCTGCGCCCCGAGGCCACCGCCGGCATCGTGCGCGCGCTGATTTCCAACGGCCTGCTGCGCGGCCAGCGCCACAAGCTGTGGTGTCTGGGGCCGATGTTCCGCCACGAGGCGCCGCAGGCCGGCCGCTACCGGCAGTTCTGGCAGGTGGACGTGGAAGCGGTCGGCTGGCCAGGCCCGGATGTGGATGCGGAGCTCATCGCCCTCAGCGCGCGGCTGTGGCGGGGCCTGGGGATCAACGGCCTGAAGCTGCAGATCAACTCCCTCGGCACGCCGGAGAGCCGCCGCGCCTATCGCGAGCGGTTGCTGGAGTACCTGCAGGCACGCGCAGCGCAGCTCGACGCGGACAGCCAGCGGCGCCTCGCCGGCAACCCGCTGCGGGTCCTGGACAGCAAGCACCCGCAGATGCAGGAGGTGATTCGCGGCGCGCCGCTGCTCACCGAGCATCTGGATGCGGAGTCGCACGCACACTTCGAGGCGCTGTGCAGCATGCTGCGCGCCGTGGGTGTGAGCTACGAGATCAACCCGCGCCTGGTGCGCGGCCTCGATTACTACAACCGCACGGTGTTCGAGTGGATCACCCCGTCCACCGGCGCACAGAATGCCGTATGCTCCGGCGGCCGCTACGACGGCCTGATCGCGCAGCTCGGGGGTGAGGCGACGCCGGCGATCGGTTTTGCGATGGGCGTCGAGCGCCTGGTGGCGCTGCTGCAGGCGGCGGGGGGCACGGTGTCCGTGCGCCCCCCTGACGTGTACGTCGTGGTGAGCGGTGCGCAGGCTGGCGAGCAGGCGCTGGAGCTCGTCGAGCGCTTGCGCAGCGAGCGGCCGCGAGTGCGTTTCGAGCTCAACCTGGGCGCAGGCAACCTCAAGGCGCAGTTCCGTCGCGCGGACAAGAGCGGCGCGCCGCTGGCGCTGATCATCGGCGACGATGAGCTCGCGCGCGGAGTGGTTGCCATGAAACCTTTGCGCGAGGAGTCCGGTCAGAGCGAGTGCCCGATCGTGGGCCTGGCCGCGGGCGTGGATGCGGCGCTGGCCAGGGGGCGCGGCGGCGGCTCCGCAGCGGCGTGATGTCGGAGGAAGCGTGGAAGACTACCTGTCTGAAAAAGAACAGTGGGAATGGATCAAGACCCAGGTGCGGGAAAACGGCCCGGCCGTGATTGTGGCGGTCGCCGTGGTGGCGGCGGGCGTGTACGGCTGGCGCTGGTGGCAGGGGCGCCTGGATGCCGGGCGGCTCGAGGCCGGCGCGAAGTACACGCAGATGGTGCAGGCTCTGGACGGCGGTGATCGCACACGCGCCCTGGCACTGTTCGGTGAGCTGCAGCGCGGATACGCGACCTCACCCTATACGGACCAGGCGCGGCTGCTGGCGGCGCGCCTGTACGTGCTCGGCGGCGAGCTCGATCGGGCGGCGGGCGAGCTCGCCGCGGTGGCGGAGAATTCCAAGGATCGCGACCTCGCCCTGGTAGCGCGGCTGCGGCTGGCGCGGGTGCAGATCGCCCAAGGCAAGACCGACGGCGCGCTCGCCACTCTCAACGCGGCTCAACCCGGAGCCTTCGCTGCGCAATACCACGAGGTGCGCGGCGATGCCTACTATGCCAAGGGTGACAAGACCGCGGCGCTGAAGGAGTATCGCAGCGCGCAAACGGCGGCCAGCGACTCGCTCCTCACCCTCAAGATTGCCGATCTCGCAGCCGATGCGCCCGGCGCGGCGCCCGCGGCCAAAGTCACGGCGCCCGCGGCCAAAGTTACAGCGTCCGCGGCCAAAGTTACAGCGTCCGCGGCCAAAGTCACGACGCCCGGGCCCAAAGTCACGACGCCCGGTTCGGGCAAATGAGCGGCAAATCGACCCATGCCGTGGCGGGCGCCCTGGTGTGGCTGGCGCTGCTCGCCGCCTGCTCGAAGGACAAGAGCATCGACCAGCCCGCGAAGCTCACTCCCTTGAGCGCCACCCTGCGCGTGCAGCGTGTCTGGAGCGCCTCCGTTGACGACAAGAAGGCCGTGGCCCTGCGCCTCGGGCTCGGCCTGTCGGTCGCCGGCAATCGTGTTTACGCCGCCGGCCACCGCGGCGACATCGTGGCCATCGATGTCTCCTCGGGCCGTATCCTGTGGCGCACGCGCACCCGCGCACCGCTGTCCGGCGGCACGGCCGCGAGCGGGGAGCTGGTGCTGGCGGGCTCGAGCGACGGGCAGTTGTTCGCCCTCAACCCGGCGGACGGTGCGATTCGCTGGAAAGTGCGCCTCAACGGGGAGGTACTGGCGCCGGCGGCCATCTCCGAGCGCCTGATCGCCGTGCGCACGGTCGACGGCAAGTTGCATGCGCTCGGTCCCGCGGACGGGCATGAGCTGTGGTTCCAGGAGCAGCAGGTGCCGCGCCTGTCGCTGCGCGGCACCGCACGCCCGGTCATCGCCGGCGATCTGGTGCTGTGCGGCTTCGACAACGGCAAGGTGCTGGCGGCCAACATGAACGACGGCTCGGTGCAGTGGGAGGCGACCATCACTCCGCCGCACGGCCGCACCGAGCTGGAGCGCCTCGCCGACATCGACTCCCCGGTCCGTGTCTCCGGCCAGGACGTGTTCACGGTCGGCTTCCAGGGACGCGTGGCCATGCTGGCGCTCGAGACCGGACAGATCTGGTGGTCGCACGAGGCCTCGAGCTTCCGCGGGCTTACCCTCGATGACGATGCACTGTACGTGGCGACGGCCGACGGCGAGCTGCTGGCGCTGAAGGCGCGTACCGGAACGGAGATCTGGCGGCAGAAAGCGCTGCTGCATCGGGGGCTGTCCGCGCCGGCGACCATGGACGATGCGCTCGTCACCGCGGACTTCCAGGGCTATGTGCACTGGCTCGACAAGGCGAGCGGCGCGCTCGCGGCGCGTGTGTCGACCGGCAAGGTGCGCATCAGCACGGCGCCGGTCGTGGTCGGCAACATGGTGCTGGTGATCAACGACCGCGGGCACATCAGCGCGTTTCGCGTGACGCCGCTCGCGGCCCGCGCCGGCAGGAAGTCGGTGCCACAGACGCCCGTCCCGCAGCCGACGGAAAGCAAGTAGCGTGGGCGCCCGCCGGGTTGCGCCCAAGCCATGTTGCCCGTCATCGCCCTGGTCGGCCGGCCGAACGTCGGCAAGTCGACGCTGTTCAATGTGCTCACGGGCACGCGCGACGCCATCGTCGCGGACGTGCCCGGGCTCACGCGCGACCGCCAGTACGGCTTCGGGCGGCTGGGCCCGGTTGCCTGCGTCGTCATCGACACCGGTGGCCTGATCGAGAACCCGATCGGCATCGAGGCGCAGATGCGCGCCCAGACCGAACGCGCCGTCGCCGAAGCCGACCGCCTCGTATTGCTCGCCGACGCGCGCGCCGGACTCTCGCCGCAGGATCATTTCGTGGCGCGCGAGCTGCGCCGCTCCGGCAAGCCCGTCACGCTGGCCCTCAACAAGACCGACGGGCTCGACGCCGACATCGCCGCTGCAGACTTCCATGCCCTGGGGCTGGGTGAGCCGCTCGCCATCTCCGCGAGCCACGCTCGCGGGTGCGAGGAGCTCATGGAGCGGGTGCTGGCCGGCTTCGAGCCGCACCCGGCTGCGGACGCCGACTCCGACGCCATTCGCATTGCCATCATCGGCCGCCCGAACGTCGGCAAGTCCACGCTGGTGAATCGCCTGCTGGGAGAGGAGCGCGTGATCGCGAGCGAGGAGCCCGGCACCACCCGCGACAGCATCCTGGTGCCCTTCGAGCGCGATGGGCGCGCGTTCATGCTGATCGACACCGCCGGGGTGCGCCGTCGCGCCAGGATCGAGGACCTCGTCGAGCGCGCGAGCGTCGCCAAGACGCTGCAGGCGATCGATGAAGCGCACGTGGTCATTCTGGTGCTCGATGCGCACGACACGGTCGCCGAGCAGGACGCGAGTGTGCTGGGACTGGCGCTCGAGCGTGGGCGCTCGCTCATCATCGCGGTCAACAAGTGGGACGGGATCGCGGCGGAGCAGCGCGAGCAGATCCAGCGCCAGCTGGCCCTGAAGCTGGACTTCGTGCCCTTTGCGCCGCTGCATTTCATCTCGGCGCGCCATGGGAGCGGGGTGGGCGAGCTCATGCAGTCCACCGTGCGCGCCTACGAGGCGGCCATGCGCGCCATGCCGACGCGCGAGCTGACGCGTACGCTCGAGCACGCCCTCGGCGTGCACCAGCCGCCGCTGGTGCGCGGCCGGCGCATCAAGCTGCGTTACGCGCACCAGGGCGGCCGCAACCCGCCGCGCGTCGTGATCCACGGCAACCAGACCGCCTCGGTTCCGGAGGCCTACACGCGCTATCTCGCCAACGTGTTCCGCAAAACCTACGACCTGTTCGCGACACCGGTGTTCATCGAGTACCGCACCGATGCCAACCCATACGAGCGCGAGCGGCGCACGCAGGCGCGCCCCGGCAGGTCGCGCCGGCGGGCGCGGACCAAGGCGCGGCGCTGAGCGCCGTCAGCGACGCCCGGCCGGAAGCAACGCAACGCCTACAGGCCGAGAATATAGACCGGGGCCATGGCCGCGAGCGCCGCAAGGATCTGCAGCGCCAACATCGACAGCGCCGCCTTCGGCGCACGCGGCAGCCACTTGATCAGGAAGAACGCCAGTAGCGGAAGCTGTCCGCCCATGAGGATCTGCCACAGATGCGCTACGGCGCCCTCGTCGGTCTCGCGGACGACGCCGGAGACGGCGATGCTGGCGAGAACCATCAGCAGGGCAGCGACGGACATGGCGATCGGCACGAAAGCGCTCGGTCGCTTACCCAAGGCAAGCAGGGAGCTGAGGTAGGCGGTCATGGCGGCCATGAATGATAGTCATTCACGGTGAGAATGATCCAGCTCGGCAGTGCAGGTCCTTGAGCGCCAATGCCATCGATGGAGTCATCGCCGGTGCGCCGAGTCCTATTGTGTCAGGTACATGCCCATGTCCGTTCCGAAGGTCATTTCCAGCATTCCGTCGGCATTGAGATCGTAGAAAGCGAGACTGTTGGCCGACACACCACCGATCAACGGCGGTGACGTCCATATGAGCGTGCCGGTGGACGGATCGAGTATCTGCAGCACCGAAGTCGGGGCAGCCGGCGCGGAGCCACTCGTCGCGACAACCAGATTCTTGCGTCCGAACGTGGATTGCTCGAGGTAGATCGAGGTTGCTCCGGAAACCGCATACGAATTGAGCGGCTTGAGCGTATTGTCGAGCTGATACACTGTCGTTCCGCCGGTAATGTTGCTGCCTGCCAGAACGTAGATTTCCGGCTTGCCGTCTCCGTTGGTGTCGGCCACCAGCAAGCTGATGCCGGCCACCGGGTAGGTCGCGCGCTGCAGATAAGTGCCACCGGATCCCGCGTAAGCGATGACCTGATCTGCAGCCAATACGATGATTTCGGGGACGCCGTCACCGTCGAGGTCCGCGACCGCGATATCACGACCCCCATTGAGTCCCGTGCTGCTCCAGATGAGTGTCTGGTGCGCGACATCGTAGGCATATACGTAGCCACCATTCGTGATCCCGATCAGGTCGTCGATGCCGTCTTTGTTGAGATCCGCGTGTACGACCGCCACTCCACCACCGGTCGTGGTTCCCGACGACCACGTCTTGGTGTTCATCGAGAAATCGAAAGCGGTGAAATAGTCGGTGTACAAAGCGGCCGTTCCGATCAGCATCTCATCGGTGCCCGTGCCGAACACATCGCCGACGTTGAAAGCGTAGTCATGAGACCAATTGGTATCGACTTCGGCTGAAACGCCGATTGCGCCCGTGGCCGGATTCATCGAGATCACTCGCGTGCCGCCGTAGCCGCTCTGAGTTCCCGGAGTCATGAACATCAGCTGCTGGGAAGCCGACGTGAGCCGAGCCAGTTTCGCGCCGTAGAACGGCCCATCGAGCTGAGCCGGCGTCGGTCCGGACCAGAGCGCGGCGGCCGACGGCGTCCAGGACGCGACGGTCAGGTAGTCACGGCCGCTGCTGTAGTAGTCGGAGCCGAAGACCCACTCCATCAGACCGTCGCCATTGACGTCGCCGACCCCGATCCCACTGACGCCATCGCCGGGCGCTGGCACCTGAGCGATCATGCTGGCGGAGTTCGTCGTCGCGCTGTAGCGATAGGCCGTGACGCTGCCCCATTGGGCATCGCCCACGATGATCTCGGCGGGGGGCGCGCCATCGAGATCGAACACTTTCAGAGCTGATTCGCCCGAGTAAAGCGTGCCCGCGGGGATTTCCCATATCGGCGACTTGAGCACGGCATCGAACACCCGTGCCGCAACACCGGAGTTCAGCCCCACGATCTTGCCGATGCCGTCGCCGTTGACGTCGCCGATGTCTACGACCGTGCCGAAGCCGCTGCCGTACGCCCACTCATTCTGTTGGGTGGCTCCGTCGAACACATAGCCGTTGTTGGTGACGATCTCGAGCGCAGGATCCGAATCGACGTTGCCCACCGCCATCGAGGTACCGAGATTGAGATCCGCCGTCTGCCACTTCAGCTGCATCGTCCCGGCATCGAGGACGTAGATTCCGCCGATCGAGCCGTAGGACGAGGAGTCGAGCCCCAGGCAGACGAGCTCACCCTTGCCGTCGTTGTCGATGTCGGCATATCGAAGCGCCACGCAATACGGCCCGGCCGGTGTCGTACCGTTGCTGGTGGCCACGCCGAAGCGCCCTACCTCGCGCCGGGTAACGCCGTCGAGCTTGACGACCGTGGGGCCGGCGGCAAAGAAAATTTCGCGATGGCCGTCACCGTCGACATCGCCGGAGGTCACCGCGGATATGGTTGTACCGGCGGCGATATCGAAGGGATAGACCCACGTCTGCTGGTAGTCGGCCCCGCTCATCGCGAGCAGGTAGACGGAGCGATACGTGCCGACGAGGATCTGACGGACGCCCGAGCCGTCGAAGTCCTGAATATCGATCGCGTTGTTGCCCACGGGTATGCCGACGTTCGAACGCATCATCGGCAGCTTGCGCGCCGGATCGTTGACCGTGATCTTGCCGCTGAATTTGATGGCAGGCGTGTTCGCCAGGCGCACGCCCCAGTTGACGTCCACTGAACGGTCGAACATCGGTCCGCTGGGCATCCATTGCACCTGGCCGGTACTATCGACGCTGAAGCCGGCGGGTCCGTAGTCCACCTCAATGGGGCCTGTCGGATCCCCGTCGACATCCGATGCGGTCACCTTGAAGCTGGTCTGTACACCGTAGGTCGCCGTGGTGGGCGGCGCCGCCGTCAGTACGGCCGGCGTGTCGGCGATCGTCGTACTGGCAGTGACCGCGGTCGAGAGCTGACCGTCCGACGCCGTGATGGTCATGGCGATGACATCGCCCTTGACCTGATTGCCGGGCGGGTAGGCGCTGCCAGTGGCGGCGGCAACGGCGCTTCCGTTGCGAGTCCAGGCATACGTGATGGTAAGTGGGTCGTTATCCGGGTCGGCGATGAACGCGGTGACCCCAATCGCGTCGTTGCGCTTCGGGGCGGTGGGTGTTAGCGCGACGCCGGTGACGGTGGGCGCGAAATTTCGCACGTGTATCGTAACCGTGCTCGGGGTTGACGACAGAGTCCCATCCGTCACTGTGAGCGTGAAGGTCAGGTCCCCCTCCGTCGCGGGCGTGGTGAAGGACGGGTTTGGCGTGTTTGCGTTCTGGAGCGTGACGGTCGTGCCGGATGTCTGCTGCCACTGGAACGTCAGCGGTCCGCCGCTCGAGTGGGAAACGGAAGCATTGAGAGAAACCGGAGTGCGCTTCGACGTCGTGATGTCCGGTCCGGCACTGGCGACCGGTGGGACGGTCACACCCGACCCCGCCACGCTGATCGTCTCAGTCGCCGCCGCCGAGTTCACCTCGCCGTCGTTGACGACCAGGGAAAATGCCAGCGTACCCGGGTTGCTCGGCGCAACGAAACTGGCCTTTCCGCCCGCTGCGGGGGTCAGGGACACCGCCGGGCCGCCGGTCTGTGTCCAACTGTAGGTGAGCGGATCCTGATCCGGATCGGAGCTGCCGCCGCCGTCGAGCGTGACCTGGCTGCCCACTGCCACCGTCATCGCCGCGGACACCGACGCCACTGGTGCGCGGTTTTGCACGGTGATCACGACCGTCGAGGCGGCCGAGCTCATCTGGCCATTGTTGACGACCAAAGAGAATGTCAGCGCACCGGAGACGCCTGGGGCGGTGAACGTCGGCTTCGGGCTCGAGACACTGCTGAGGACGACCGAAGTTCCACCGGTTTGAGTCCACGCAAACGTCAGCGAATGACCGCCGGGGTCGCTGCTCCCCGAACCGTCGAGCGTTACCGTCACGCGCTTGTTGACGGTTAGCGCACTGCCCGCTGCTGCGGTGGGCGGTTGCGCCGGCGGTCCTCCGGACCCTCCGCCGCATCCGGCGAGAAGCAGCGCCGGGATGATACCGATCACCACGTCGAATCCCTGACCCCGGAAGCGCTTCATCAGAGACCGCCTTGCCCGACCTTCTGGTTCTTATGTCAGTAGGAATGTCAGTAGGAACGGAATCACCGCACCTTGGCCGCCAGCGTACCAGAGCATGCGGTCGCTTCACCACTGGCAACCAGCAGCCCACACTGTGTATTCAATCGACGATTGCGATATTCAGGGGGGCGAACACCCCATTGACCACCTGACCAATTCGGACTAACTACACCAGCATCGTGTCTTGAGGCGACAAGCGATCCGGATTCAACCGCACGCTCAGATAGTCACCCCGCGATAGGCGCGAAAGTCCGCGGTCCGAAGCGGCAGCGGAGAATGGATTCACCGGGTGCTCGAAGAAGTCGTTTAGACAGGGAGTAAAGCCGATGACACGGCGTATCGCTGTTGTACTCGCGCTGCTTGTTCTTACCAGCTGTGGCGGCGGTGGCTCGGCTCCCAGCTCGGCTCCCAGCACATTTCAGATCGGCGGAACGGTCTCGGGACTCGCAAGCGGCGCATCGTTGACGCTTTCGGACAATGGTACCGATTCGTTGACCGTCAACACCAATGGCATGTTCACGTTTCCGTCGGCTCTCAAACCCGGGGCGAGTTATACCATCGCCATCGCTCAGCAGCCGAGCGGCGAACAGTGTTTCCTCGCGAACGCTGCAGGCGTCGTTTCGGCCAGCAACGTCACGAATGTCGACATCACCTGCGGGGTTCCGATGCTTACCGTGCTTGCCGGAGCTCTTGGCGGCCCTGGCAACATAGACGGCGAGGGATCCGCTGCCCGGTTCTATTACCCCCAGGACGTAGCAATGGACAACGCCGGCAATTTCTACGTCGCCGACGACTACAACAGGACAGTGCGGCAGATTAGCGCGAGCGGGGCAGTCACAACGCTGGCAGGAACACCGGGACAATACGGAACTGCCGACGGCACCGGTGCCGCGGCTCAGTTCGCCAATCCAGTCTCTCTGACGGTCGATCAGACAGGAATCATCTACCTGGTCGATGCGGGCGTGAATACCATTCGTCGGATTACGCAAAACGGCGTCGTGACAACGTTGGCCGGCACGCCAAACACTGGCGGGACAGCTGATGGCACGGGGGCCAGCGCCCGCTTCAGCAACCCTATCGGAATCAGAGTGACTCCGTCCGGCGCGCTTTACCTCGCCGATAATAACCGGATCCGGAGTATCACGCCGACGGGTACGGTATCAACCATCTACACCGGACAAACCCAGCTCGCGTTTCCGGCCATCGATGCGGGCGGCAACATATTCGCGACCGATCTGAACCTGAAGGCCGCCGTGACGATCAACGCATCGACGGGTGCTCAGACCGTGCTTGCCAACGGATTTCAGAACCCCGTGGGACTCGGCATTGCCCCGGCGGGGACCACCGCAGCCGGAACGCTGTACATAACTGATGAGTTTGCATGCACCGTAAGCGCACTAGCGCCGGGCGGTGCGCTTTCAATATTGGCCGGCGCGAGCGGCCAGTGCAGTGCGGGCGACGGTACCGGAGCGGCGGCCCGTTTCTATTTGCCCACTGGCATGAGCGTTGACCACTCGGGCACACTATTTGTCGCCGACCCAGGCAACGAAAGCATTCGTAAGATCACCTCCGGTGGTGTAGTCACTACCTTGGCCGGAGCTGCGCCACAACCCGGGCACGTTAATGGGGCCGGACCGGCAGCGCGCTTCAATGCTCCGGCCGGATTGACCGCTGACGGGAACGGCACTCTGTATGTTGGCGATCCGGGCAACGCCACGATCCGCAAAGTATCGCCGGATGGCGTCGTTGCGGATGCACTCCCAACATCGACGCCTCTGAGTGTAGGTGAAACTCTCAGTCGGGATACCGCGGGCAATTTCTATTATGCCGTTCAAAATGCGGTACTCGAAGTGAGCCCGTCGGGCTCAGTAACGACTCTGGCAGGAGCGGTCAACGCCCCTCCGGGAAGTGCGGACGGAGTGGGAGCTGCCGCGCAATTCCACTTTCCGGCAGGCATCGCAGTCGACGCTGCCGGAAATCTTTACGTCGCCGATATGCTGAACTATACGATTCGCAAGGTCACTCCCGCGGGCGTCGTGACGACGTTTGCTGGCCAAGCAGGTCAGGCTGGACTTGTCGATGGCACGGGTGCGGCGGCGCAGTTCACACTTCCGGGTGTAGTTGTAATCGACAGCTCCGGGACGCTCTATGTCACGGACGGTAATGCAATTCGGACGGTTTCTCCGCGGGCTGTCGTTTCGACGCTGGCCGGATCATCCACTGCCGGCAGCGCCGACGGCACCGGTGCAGCCGCCCAATTCAATGGTCCGTACGGAATTGCGCTCGGACCCAGCGGGTCACTCTACGTGTCAGATACGGTCAACCACACGATCCGCAAAATCACGTCGTCAGGGGTTGTGACGACGATCGCTGGGGCCGCGAGCAAGGCAGGGGTCGCTCCCGGCCCTCTCCCAGCAAGTCTAAATACTCCGCTGGGGCTCGCATACGCAGGGACGACCCTATATGTCGTTGACGGCACCGAGAACAGCCTGCTCGCCATTACGTACGTGCCTTGATCCCATCGTGAGCGGCCGCATCGGCCTCGCCCGTCATCGAATCTGGCGTCCCGCAAGGTCAAGCCAGCTCGGCCATGCACTCCGCCAGCGACATGACTTCGACCTTTGAGCGTAGCTTGTAGCGCGTCGAACCCGGATAAACCACGAGCAGCCGGTGTAGTTCCAAGTCTTTGAGCGCTGAAACCATCGATGGAGTCGTCGTCGGTGCATCTGCCCGTTTGATCTCAATTCCAATACGTCGCCCTCCAAGAAACAGCAGCAGATCGAGCTCCGCCCCGGCCTGCGTTCGCCAGTAGTAAGCATTAGCTTTCGGCAATCCTGCAAGCAATTGCTCGATGACGAACCCCTCCCACGATCCGCCGATCACAGGATGTCCTTCAAGCTGCGGGCGGTCAGCTATCCCGAGTAACGTATGCAACAGGCCCGAATCCCGAATGTAAACCTTCGGGGACTTCACCAACCGCTTGCCGACATTCGCGTACCAAGGCTCGAGTACGCGCACGACCAATGCGCCCGATAGCGCATCGAGATGGCGCTTGACAGTGGTATGAGCTTCGCCCAGAGACCGTCCAATTTCCGAGCTGTTCCAGATACCGCCCGAGTAGTGCGCGGTCATGGTCCAGAATCTGCGCATGGTTCCCGAAGGAACCTGCACGCCGAGCTGAGCCAGATCTCGTTCCAGGAAAGTGCGAATAAAGTCTTCGCGCCAGGCGGTGCTCGCAGCTTCCGTGCGCGCCAGAAACGACCGCGGAAAACCGCCGCGCAGCCACAGGCGATTGAGTGCCGCCTTCCCCAGTTCCTCAAGCGTGAAACCGCCCATCTCGACGATCGCGATCCGGCCCGCCAGAGTTTCGGAGCTCTGCCGCAGCAAGTCCGGCGAGGCACTACCCAGGATGAGAAATCGCGCCCGAATCGGCTTGCGGTCCAACAATACCCTGAGAATCGGAAAAAGATCGGGATGACGCTGCACCTCATCGATCACGATCAGCCCTCGCAACGGCTCGAGCGCCGTCATGGGCTCGGACAGCCGCGCCAGATCGACTGGATTTTCCAGATCGAAGTAAATGCTCTTGGACCCCGCTACCAGCTGTCGCGCAAGAGTAGTCTTGCCGCACTGACGGGGGCCCAGTAACGCCACCGCAGGGCCCATCTTCAGGCCTGCGCGCAGCCTGGCCAGGAGCTGCGGACGTTTCCGCATACATTGCATATTGAACGGTGACCGCTCAATATTCAAGCTTTGTTTAACCGGCGCTCCCGAAGCTCGGCGCTCGGACGTCAGTGAGATGCGAATTCGACTATGGCCAGGCTACGGGATCCCTACGACCGCATGTGTGCCGCAATCGGGAGAATATCCATGCACCTGGGAACCAAATCGACTCGCACCCTGTCGGCGATCGGATCTATCGGCGTCCTGTTGCTCAGCGGTGCTAACTTCGCCGCGTTTGCTGCGGATGCGGAGAAATTACCACCAATCAAGATCGCGGTATTCGATTTCGAGCTGGAGGATGTCAGTCCCGCATCGTTACTATTGGGCGAGATCACCAGTAATGCCGCCAATATGGAGAGGGCCAGCAGCGAGGCACGTCGGGTGTTAGCGCAGTCGGGACGCTACAGCCTCATCGATGTGAGTAAAGTCGACGCAAAGCCCGTGACGGAGAAGTCGCTGCGAAACTGCGACGGGTGCGAGACCGGCATCGCATTGCAGCTTGGCGCCGAGCAGTCCCTTATTGGAGTTGTGAGAAGAGTCACACAGACTGACTACTACGTGCTGGTTCGAATTCGCGACGCTCGGACCGGCAAAATTCTCAACGAGCAGGAAGCGAATTTCGCCGGCGGCGCCGACGGCTGGGCGAGCGGAGTCCGTATGCTCTTCAAGCACCAGGTCTTGGCGAGTGCAGATTAGTGAGAATCAGATCGGTCTAACGAATCCGACAGAAAAGCCACGGGTGGTTGTCGAATGGACGGCGTTGGAGCCAGGATCGTACGCAGAATCAGTGCTCACGATCTGCAGCGACTGCAGTTCCGAAGCGCGTAACGCTATCGGTCCGCGAAAGTTCCAGTCCCGGACGCCAAACGCGAACCCGTATGGCTTAGTATTGATTCCAATAAGAACCATCGAGGCGCGACGACCCGGTGCCGCCGCAGGGGATCTGCGGCGCACCGGAGCGTTTGCTGCCGACAGACACGGTTCCAGGAACGACACTTGGTGAGCGAACTTTCACGGGCTGTGTTCCTCAGCTACGCATCGCAGGATGCGGATGCGGCGCGGCGTATCTGTGAGGCGCTGCGGGGCGCCGGTATCGAGGTATGGTTCGATCAGAGCGAGCTTCGTGGCGGTGATGTGTGGGACCAGAGGATCCGCCAGCAGATCCGCGATTGTGCGCTGTTCGTGCCGATCATCTCCGCGAACACCGCCTCGCGCGGGGAGGGCTACTTCCGCCTCGAATGGGGGCTCGCCGACCAGCGTACTCACATGATGGCGCGCAATAGGACCTTCATCGTTCCGGTGTGTGTAGACACGACCCCCGATGCCGGCGCGGACGTGCCGGAGTCATTCCTGCGCGTGCAATGGACGCGCCTTCCCGGAGGCACGACGCCGCGCGCCTTTGTCGAGCGGATTGCGACTCTTCTGGGGACCTCCGTGGTCAATGCCCTGGCGCCGGCAGAGCGCGGCATGCCGGTCAGCCCCGGGCTGCCGTCGCAGCTCGCCACGAAATCACGGCGCGCGCGCCTCATCGTCGCCAGCCTGCTGGTGGCGGTGCTGATGGCAGCCCTCGTCGCATGGCAGTCGTGGCGGATGATGAGCGACAGACCGAGGGCACCGGATGCCTCCGGTGGCTCCATGGATAAGTCAGTCGCTGTCCTGCCATTCGCCGACATGAGCGAGAAGCACGATCAGGAGTATTTTTCCGATGGCCTTGCTGAAGAGTTGATCGACGTCCTGACGAGAATTCCCGATCTGCGCGTCCCGGCGCGCACCTCTTCGTTTTCGTTCAAGGGCAAGGCGAACACTGTCGGTGAGATCGCGCGTGCCCTTGGGGTCACACATGTGCTCGAGGGCAGTGTGCGCAAGTCAGGGGAGCACCTGCGGATCGCGGCACAGCTGGTGCGCGCCGATAACGGGTTTCACCTCTGGTCGCAGACCTACGACCGCGACGTCCGTGACGTTTTCGCCGTGCAGGACGATATCGCCCACGCAGTGGCCGAGCAGCTCAAGATCAGCCTGCTCGGCCACGCGCCGGTAGCGCCGAAACAGACAACCAGTAGCGAGGCGCACAACCTGTACCTGCAGGCACGTTACGTGATGGACCGCGATACGCCGGCGGACCTCAATCAGGCGGTACTGCTCTTCCAGCAGGCGCTGGTCATCGACCCAAACTATGCGCCCGCCTGGGCGTGGCTCGCCTACTGCCATACGCGACGGGTCAGCCAGGGGCTGGACACGACCGGCGCGGGCTACGAGAAGGTCACGAGCGCCGCCCAGCGCGCCATCGCCCTTGACCCGAATCTCCCCGAGCCCTACGTCACGCTGGCTGTCGCGCACCTGCAATACGACCACAACTGGGCGGCGTCCTCAGAGGCGCTGGCGCAGGTTGCGAAGCTCGATCCCAACAATGCGCTGGCCCATCAGGTCGGCGGTCATCTGAGTGCAGCCGTCGGCCGAATAAGCGATGCCGTAGCTCTTTTCCGGCGCGCCGTCGACCTCGATCCGCTGAATCTACTGCACCGCAAGTATCTTGGTAGAGCGCTGCACTACGCGGGCCGGCCGACGGAGTCTCTCGCCGCGTTGCGCCACGCCATGGAACTCAACCCACAATTCCCCGGCCTGCACTACGAGCAGGGACGCGCGCTGCTGATGCTCAACGAGCCCGAGGCTGCACGTGCCTCGTTCGAGGACGAGCCTGATCCGTCCTGGCGGAGTTTCGGACTGCCACTCGGCAACCTCGTCACGCATCATGACAAGGAGGCACGAGCAGCACTCGCCGCCATCGTAGCGAACTCACCGGGCTCGGAGTTTCAGGTCGCGGAGACCTACGCGTTCTTCGGCGACAAGGACCAGGCTTTCTATTGGCTCGAACAAGCGCGCACCTTGCACGACCCGGGGATCATCTATGTCCGCCGCGACTTCCTGCTCGCGCCGCTGATGAGCGATCCACGCTACGCCGCCTTGCTGAAGCGTCTCGGCATGCCACCGGTATCGAAGAACGACTGACCCGCGATCTGGACCCGGCTACAACCGGCGCCCGCCGCTGTCGTTGCGGTGCGTGCGCCACTGGCTCGCAGGCGTGCCGACTGCCTTCTTGAACGCCCGGCTGAACGCGGCTTCAGACTCGTAACCGATACGGTTGGCGATCACCGCGACGCTGTCCGTTCCGGTCCCACGCAAGACAGAGGATGAAACATGGAATTGATTGTACTTTCGGCTGTAGGCACTACCACGATGCTCCTGAGTGAGCTATGTGGCCTGATGCGCGGACACCTGGCGCGCGGACGACGCGCCACGAGCCGGGCACGATGGCTGTCTCTCAAACGGTGAGCCGCGGGCAGCGGACCGTGCGTTTCCGGCGGCGGCTAAGCGTGCGCGGCGCTCAGAGTAACCTCAGTGTTACAACAAACAACAAGAATCGGAACAGCCAGACTATGTGGAAAAATGACCACGCAATCGAGGCGGCCAGCAATCCTGCGTACCAGCGGCTCACGCGATAAACCCGCCGCAGCATCAGGAATAGGTAAGGCGCGAACACCGCTTGAATGATGATCGTCGGGACGATGTCCGCGGTCACAATGCCTGGCGGCAGGCCGAACAACGCGTCCAGGCGCACGAGCAGCAGCAAGAGAATCGGGATGAATACACCGATCAGGAGCAGCGCGAACGACCAAAAGTGCGTTGCGACGATCAGGTGCTCGGTAAAGTATCGCTTCTTCCTGACCAGGAACGCGTAAAACAGCAGCGCAATGACCGGTATCAGGGAAAATACCAGTGTCTTGGACAGGATCGCCGTTTTCTCGTTGTATTTCCGTTCCAGCGCCGGGTACTGCAACCCCTCGTGGCGCATCGTCTGTTCAACCTGGACCAGCGCAAGGGTCGGGTAGTAGTTGTTCATGTGGAGCTGTACGGCAAGCGGCGTCGTGAACGCGTTGTACGGAAAGATCGAATTGGACAGGTAGTAGACGACGCTTAGTATGAGAAATAGCCGCAGCGGATTGACGTAGCGGACGCGCTGTCCTGCCAGATAATTGGCGCTCAGCACTCCGGGCCGACTCACGAGCAGCCAACAGGTTCTCAGGATTTTTGAATCGAAATGCGTGAACGTTTCAACGGCTTCCGCCAGGTAGTGTCGCAGCGAAAAATCGTGATCAACGTGCCGCTTCTCGCCACAGCGATTGCAGAAGCGCCCCATGCCTGGGGCGCCGCAGGAGGGGCACTGGAGCGTTGGTTCTACTCCCACTCGATCGTCGCCGGCGGCTTGCCCGAGATGTCGTAGACCACGCGCGAGATGCCCGGGACCTCGTTCACGATGCGCCTCGAGACCTCGTCGAGGAACTCGTACGGCAGGCGCGCCCAGTGCGCGGTCATGAAGTCCACCGTCTCCACCGCGCGCAGCGCGATCACGTAGTCGTAGCGGCGCCCATCGCCCATGACGCCCACCGAGCGCACCGGCAGGAAGACCGCGAACGCCTGGCTCACGCGGTCGTAGAGATCGTGCTTGCGCAGTTCCTCGATGTAGATGGCGTCGGCGCGCCGCAGCAGCTCGGCGTATTCGCTGCGCACCTCGCCGAGGACGCGCACGCCCAGGCCGGGGCCGGGGAAGGGATGGCGGTAGACCATCTCGCGCGGCAAGCCCAGCTCGATGCCGAGCCGGCGCACCTCGTCCTTGAACAGCTCGCGCAACGGCTCCAGCAGCTGCAGATGCATCTTCTCGGGCAGTCCGCCCACGTTGTGATGCGACTTGATGACCTGCGCCTTGCCGGTGCGGGCGCCGGCGGATTCGATGACGTCGGGGTAGATCGTGCCCTGGGCGAGGAACTGCACGCCGCTCAAGCGCTGCGCCTGCTCGTCGAACACGTCGACGAAGGTGCGGCCGATGATCTTGCGCTTGGCTTCCGGATCGGTCACGCCGGCGAGAGCGGTGAGGAAGCGCGCCTGCGCGTCGACCCGCACGACGCGCACGCCCAGGTGCTGCGCGAAGGTGCTCATCACCTGTTCGGCCTCGCCCAGGCGCAGCAGCCCGTGGTCGACGAACACGCACACCAGCTGCTCGCCGATGGCGCGTTGCAGGAGGGCGGCGACCACGGACGAATCCACGCCGCCGGAGAGTCCGAGCAGCACCTTGCCCCTGCCGACCTGCGCGCGCACTCGGGCGATCGCATCCTCGATGATGTTGCCGACGCTCCACAGCGCATCGGTGGCGCAGATCTCGCGCACGAAGCGCTCCAGCAGCCGCGCGCCCTGCGGGGTGTGAGTCACTTCGGGATGGAACTGCACGCCATAGAAACGCCGCCGCTCGTCCGCCATGGCGGCGAACGCGATGGTGCCGGTGGACGCGGTCGCCACGAAGCCTTGCGGTAACGCGTCCACACGGTCGCCGTGACTCATCCACACGTCGAGCACCGCGGCACCCGCGGGGTTGCGGCGGTCCTGCAGGTGATCGAGCAGGCGCGAGGCGCCGGTCACGGTCACTTCCGCGTAGCCGAACTCGCGTTCGACCCCCGGCGTGACCCGCCCGCCCAGCTGCTGCGCCATGGTCTGCATGCCGTAGCAGATCCCCAGCACCGGCACGCCGAGCTCGTAGACCGCGCTCGGCGCGCGGGGCGGGTCTGCGTCGGTCACCGATTCCGGGCCGCCGGAGAGAATCACGCCGCGCGCCCGGAAGCCGCGCACCTCGGCGTCGCTCACGTCCCAGGGGCGGATCTCACAGTACACGCCCAGCTCGCGTACGCGGCGGGCGATGAGCTGGGTGTATTGCGCACCGAAGTCCAGGATCAGGATGCGGTGCGCGTGGATATCGGGGTGTGCGCCGCTGGTGCCGGCAGGTCGTGGAACGCTCGCCATGGGAGGAGGGGTTCAGGAACCCCGGTAGTTGGGGGCTTCCTTGGTGATGCTGACGTCGTGCACGTGACTCTCGCGGATGCCGGCGCCGGTGATGCGCACGAACACCGGGCGCGTGCGCATGTCGGTGATGTTGCGGCTGCCGGTGTAGCCCATGGCCGCCCGCAGTCCGCCCGACAGCTGGCGCAGGATGGTGACGACGCTGCCCTTGTAGGGAACGCGGCCCTCCACACCCTCCGGTACCAGCTTCTCGAGCTCGGTGGCGGCGTCCTGGAAATAACGATCCGACGAGCCGTGGCGTTCGCCCATCGCGCCGAGCGAGCCCATGCCGCGGTAAGACTTGTAGGACGCGCCCTGGTACAGCTCGACTTCGCCGGGGGACTCCTCGGTGCCGGCGAACAGGCCGCCGATCATGACCGCATGCGCCCCGGCCGCGATCGCCTTGGCGATGTCCCCGGAGAAGCGGATGCCGCCATCGGAGATGACCGGCACGTCCGCATCGTGCAGCGCCTGCGCGACGGCGGCGACCGCGGAGATCTGCGGTACGCCGACGCCCGCGACGATGCGCGTGGTGCAGATGGAGCCCGGCCCGATGCCGACCTTGACGGCGTCCGCGCCGGCATCGATGAGCGCCCGCGCAGCCTCGGCGGTCGCGATGTTGCCGGCGATCACCTGGCTGTCCGCCCACTTCGCCTTGATGCGCTTCACCGTGTCGAGCACGCCCCGGGAATGCCCGTGCGCGGTGTCCACGACCACCACGTCGACGCCCGCTTCGGTGAGGGCCGCGACCCGATCGAGGGTGTCAGGGGTGGTGCCGACCGCAGCTCCTACGCGCAGGCGGCCGCCCTCGTCCTTGCAGGCGCGCGGAAACTCGTTGGCTTTCTGGAAGTCCTTCACCGTGATCATGCCGACCAGCTCGTGCTCGGCGTTCACCACCAGGAGCTTCTCGATACGGTGCTTGTGCAGCAGCGCCAGCACCTGGTCCTTGGGCGCGTCCTCGCGCACCGTGACCAGGCGTTCCTTGGGCGTCATGACCGAGGAGACGGGAGCCTCGAACTTGTCCTCGAAGCGCAGATCGCGATGCGTGACGATCCCGACCGCTTTCCTGCCGACCACGACCGGCACGCCCGAGATGCCGCGCGAGCGCGTCAGGTCCAGCACTTCGCGGATCGTCATGGTCGGGGGGACGGTGATCGGGTCCCTGATGACGCCGCTCTCGAACTTCTTCACCCGGCCGACCTCGCGCGCCTGGGCCTCGATGCTCATGCTCTTGTGGATGATGCCGACACCGCCTTCCTGGGCGATGCTGATGGCGAGGCGCGCCTCGGTGACGGTGTCCATGGCCGCCGACATGAGCGGCACATTCAGGCGGATACGGCGCGTGACGCGCGTGGAGAGATCGACCTCGCGTGGCAGAATTTCCGAGTAGGCCGGAACCAGGAGGACGTCGTCGAAGGTCAGAGCTTCTTCGAGAAGGCGCATGCGCAATTATATGCGCCCGGCCCGGGCCGGTAAACCTCGTGCTAAGGTACTTTGATGCCCGTAAACCCCGATGACCGCGCCCGGGCCGCGCCTGCCCGGGAGGTGTACAGCGTCACCCGTGTGAACCGCGAGGTGCGCGCGCTGCTGGAGCGCGGGCTCGGTGTGCTGTGGGTCGAGGGGGAACTGTCGAACCTCTCGCAACCGGCCTCCGGCCACTGGTACTTCTCCCTCAAGGACCGGGACGCGCAGCTGCGCTGCGCGATGTTCCGGGCGCAGAACTCGCTCGTCGGCTTCACGCCCCGTGCCGGCACGCAGGTGCTGGTTCGCGGCCGCATCAGCGTCTACGAGGCGCGGGGCGAGTACCAGCTCATCGTCGAGCACCTGGAGGAGGCGGGCGTCGGCGCGCTCAAGCGCGAGTTCGAGCGCCTGAAAGCGAAGCTGGCGGCCGAAGGTCTGTTTGCGCTGGAGCGCAAACGAAGCCTGCCGCGGTTTCCGCAGCGCATCGGCGTGATCACCTCTCCATCGGGGGCCGCGCTGCGCGATATCCTGCACATCCTCGCGCGCCGTTTCCCGCCGGCGGCGGTGCTCGTCTATCCGGCGGCGGTGCAGGGCGCGGCCGCCGCGCCGGCGCTGGTCGCGGCGCTGCAGACCGCCTCGGCGCGCGCCGAGTGCCAGGTGCTGATCCTCGCCCGCGGCGGCGGCTCGCTCGAGGATCTGTGGGCGTTCAACGACGAGCGGGTCGCGCGCGCCATACGCGCCTGCCGCCTGCCCGTGGTCTCGGGGGTCGGGCACGAGATCGACTTCACCATCGCGGACCTCGCGGCGGATGCGCGCGCTCCCACCCCCTCGGGTGCCGCGGAGCTGGTGGTACCCGAGCGCCGCGCGTGCCTCGAGGTGCTGGCGCGCAGCGCGCAACGCCTCACCGCGGGTATGCACCGCGAGCTGCGCGTCAACGGCGCGCGCCTCGAGAACACCGCACGGCGCCTGAAGCTCGCGCATCCGGGGGTGCGGCTGCAGCAGCAGATGCAGCGTCTCGATGAGCTCGCGCAGCGCCTCGGCGGGGCGGCGCACGCCGGCCTGCACCGCGATCTGATGCGCCTCGCGCACGCCATCACGGCACTGGTGCGTCGCTCGCCGGACCAGCTGGTGCGGGAATATCGCGTGCGCCACCAGGGGGCCGGGGCACGGCTCGAGCACGCCGCCGGCGAATGCCTGTCGCGCGCGCAGCACCGGCTCGCTCTGGCGCAGCGCGCACTGAACGCCGTCAGCCCGCTCGCGACGCTCGCGCGCGGCTTCGCCATCGTGACGCGCGCCACGAGCGGTACGCTGCTCACCGACGCCGCCGCGGTCGCGGCCGGGGAGGAGATCGAGGCGCGTCTCGCCCGCGGAAGCCTGAGCGCGCGGGTCACCGCGCGCCGTCAGGAAGGCTGACGTGCCAGGCGCCGGCACACCGTTGGGGCGGCGTGCGCTGGGCGCGCGGCATGCGCTG
>Ga0209577_10000010_pt1 | contig 161412 bp, 149 predicted proteins | sample GraSoiAngelo_109_FD_185874 | JGI IMG/M metagenome (GOLD analysis project Ga0209577, IMG submission 185874) | Grasslands soil microbial communities from the Angelo Coastal Reserve, California, USA - 14_0903_12_20cm (SPAdes) (version 2) | ecosystem: Environmental > Terrestrial > Soil >... | reverse complement strand
TCGAGCGCCAGCAGCGAGAAGTTGACCGTCATCAGCTCGACCACCGGCCGCAGGCCGGTCATGGCCGCTCCTACCCCCATGCCCACGATCGTGTTCTCGGAGATCGGGGTGTCGCGCACGCGCCGCTCACCGAACTCCTCGAGCAACCCCTGGGTGACCTTGAAGGCGCCGTTGAACACGCCGATGTCCTCGCCCATGAGCATCACCGCCTCGTCGCGGTGCATCTCCTCGCGTAGCGCCTGGTTGAGGGCCTCGCGGTAGCGGACCGAAGCCACGGAGCTAGCCTTCTCGCTCGGCGCGGTCGGGGCGGGCGCGGTCGGGGCGGGCGCGGTCGGGGTTGGCCCCTTCCGCGTCGGTCTCCTCGGCGTCGCTCTCCTCGGCGTCGGTCTCGTCGGGCAGGCCCTGGACGGCGCCGATCGGACGGGCGGTGGAGGTCGTGTGCTCGGACTCGTAGCCGGCGCCGCCCGGGAGCTGGTGCCTGGGCATCGCCCGCTCGTCCTCCCCCCGGTGCGGGGTGGGGGTACGGGCGTCGACCGAGTACCAGCCGCCCACCTGGTCGCCGAGCACGTAGACGTCGTCGTAGAGGGAGGGGGGCTCGGGGAAGGGGGAGGAGTCGGCGAAGTCCACGGCGCGATCGACGCGCTCGATCGCCTCGCCGTCCAGCCGCGCCAGCTCGCCCTCGCCGAGCACGCCCTCGCGGGAGAGGCGCTGGCCGAAGGAGACGATCGGGTCGCGCGCGCGCCACTGCTCGACCTGCTCGCGCGTGCGGTACTCCTCGGGGTCGGCCATCGAGTGCCCCCGGAAGCGATAGGTGCGGGCCTCGATCAGCACCGGCTGGCGCTCGGAGCGCGACCGCTCCAGCGCCTGCGCGCAGACCGTGAACGTGTCGGCCACGTCCATCCCGTCGCAGCGCAGGCCGGGCACCCCGAAGCTCTCGCCCCGCTTGTGCAGTTCGGTGACCGCCGAGTGGCGCTCGAGCGCCGTGCCCATCCCGAACTGGTTGTTGGACACCAGGAACACCACGGGCAACCGCCACAGCGCCGCCAGGTTCATGGTCTCGCCGAACGTGCCCTGGTTGGCGGCGCCGTCGCCGAACGTACACAGGACGGCGTCCTCGGTGCCCAGGTAGTCGCACGCCATCCCCATGCCCGCCGCCAGCGGCAGGTTGCCCCCCACGATCCCGTAGCCCCCCATGAAGCGCCGCTGGAGATCGAACATGTGCATCGAGCCGCCGCGCCCGCGCGAGCAGCCGTCCACGCGACCAAACAGCTCGGCCATGACCGCCTCGGGCGCCGTGCCCCGGGCCAGCGCGTGTCCGTGCGAGCGGTAGGTGGAGATCATGTAGTCGCCTGGGCGCAGGGCGCGCGCGGCGCCGAGGATCGTCGCCTCCTCGCCGATCGCCAGATGCAGGAAGCCGCCGACCTTGGCCTTGGCGTACATCTCGCCGGCGCGCTCCTCGAAGCGCCGGATCAGCATCATCGTGGCCAGCCACTCGCGCGCCCGCTCGGGCTCGGGTAGGGGCGCGGCGGTCCTCTCCTCCGGGGCAACCACCCGCTCGGCCATCTCGAACCGACGATAGCGCAGCACCGCCTCCCCTCCGGGCTCGGACGCCAGGGCCCGGCCTTCCCCGCCGCCCGCCCCTCCGCCCGCCGCCGAAGGCCTAGATCCGCGGGGGCGGCTCGCGCTCGGGGTCGGCGCTCCAGGCGGCGATGAACTCCTCCTCGTCGAGGTTGGCCAGGTCGGCCCGCACCGCCCGGGCCCGGCGGGCGGCCTCGCGCGGCTCGCAGTCCCAGAACAGCACCACCTCGCCGCTGGCGATGTCGACCACCTCGATGTGGTCGACTCGGTGACGCTCGGCCAGCTGCGCCGGCGCCCAGCCGCCGCGCCGGCGGATCAGCCGAAACACCCGGTTGGCTTTCACGCCGCCGCCGCCGTGCGCTCCAGCGCGTCGGCGCCCACGTGCACCGCGCCGCCGAAGGCCACCGCGGGCACGTCGGTCACCCCGGCGCGCGCGGCCTCGGCGGTGGCGGCGCCCAGGCGCTCGGCCAGCGAGCGCTGATGGGCTCCGGCGAGCACCGCCCGCGGATGCATCTCGCACGCCGCGGCGGCGACCAGGACGTTGTCCTCGTCGGCGAGCGAGCGCCCGGCGGCGAACGCCTGGCGAAACGCGGCTAGCGCGAACGCGGCGACCTTGCCCAGCCCGCGGGCATAGAGCGCGACCCTCACCGCCAGCTCGCTGTCGAAGGGAAACGCCTCCGGCCACACCACCGGCTGTAGGCCCTGGCGCGCCGCCGCCCGCTCGATCTGCTCGCGAAAGGCGAGCTCCTCCTCCCGGCACCGGAACGCCTGAAAGTCCTCGGCTCCGGGCAGGTCGCGCGCCAGCACCGGCTGCCAGTCGACGGCGGCGGGGAGCACGGTGGTCACGCGCTCGGCCGCCAGGTAGGCGATCGGGCTGGCCAGGTCGAAGTAGAAGGTGGCGATGGGCGGCATCGCTAGCCGTGCATCAGCCAGCCGTCGGCCGCCCGCGCCGCCTCCATCACCGCCTCCGACAGCGTCGGGTGCCCGTGCACCGAGCGCGCCACCTCGGAGAAGCCCCCCTCCAGGGCGCGCACGTTGACCAGCTCCTGGATCAGCTCGGTCGCCTTGGAGCCGACGATGTGCCCGCCGAGCAGCTCGCCGTAGCGGCGCTCGCCCACGATCTTGATCAGCCCGCTGCGGTCGCCGTAGACGATCCCCGCGCCGACGGCGCCGTAGGAGACCTTGCCCACCGCGACGTCGTGGCCCTGGTCGCGGGCCTGGGCTTCGGTGAGGCCGAACGACGCCACCATGGGCTGGCAGAAGGTGGCCCGCGGGATGTCGATGTAGGCCAGTGGATGGGTGCGCATCCCGACGGCGTCCTCGACGGCGATGATCCCCTCGTCCGAGGCCTTATGGGCCAGGGCGGGCCCAGCCACCAGGTCGCCGATGGCATAGACGCCGCGCGCGCTCGTGCGCTGGGCGCCGTCGGCGCGCACCTGGCCCCCGTCGTCGAGCTCGACCCCCGTCTCGGACAGCCCCAACCCCTCGACGTCGGGGGCGCGCCCGGCGGCGATCACCAGGTAGTCGACCTCGGCGGTCTCCTCGCCGAAGGAGAACTTGACCGACTTCTTTTGTGCCGTGACGTCCGAAACCAAGGTCGAGGTGTGCACGGCGATCCCCTGGCGCCCGAGCTGGCGCTCGGCCACCTTGGAGATGTCGGCGTCCTCGGAGGGCAGCACCCGGTCCAGCGCCTCGAACAGCATCACCTCCGTCCCCAGGCGGGCGTAGGCGGAGGCGATCTCGGCGCCCGAGGCCCCCGCCCCCACCACCGCTATGCGCGCCGGCGCCTCCGACAGCGCCCACACCTCCTCGGTGCCCAGCACGCGCTCGGAGAACTCCACCCCCGGGATGGGCAGCTTGACCGAGCCGGTGGCGAGCACGATCGCCCCCGCGGAGACCTCGCCGTCCTCGCCCACCCGCACGCTGCCGCGACCGGTCAGGGCCCCGTGGCCCTCGAGCACCTCGATGTTGCCCTTCTTGAACAGGCCCGAGACGCCGCCGGTCAGCGTGGAGATCACCTTCTCTCGGCGGGCGGCGACGGTGGCGAAGTCGACCTCGGGCTCGGCGACGCGGATCCCGAAGTCCCCGGCCTCGCGCACCTCGCTGAGCACGTCGGCGCTGCGCAGCACCGCCTTGGCCGGGATGCAGGCGTAGTTCAGGCACCGTCCGCCCACCCGGTCGCGCTCGACCACCGCCGTGCTCATCCCCAGCTGGGCGGCGCGGATGGCGGCCACGTATCCCCCCGGGCCGGAGCCGATCACCACACAGTCGTAGGAGCTCTCGGCCACGCCCGCACCCTACAAAAAGCAAAAAATGGCCCCTCGGCTTTCGCCGGGGGCCGTTCTCGCCCGCGCCGGTGCGGCGCTCACCGCGGCGGCGCCTGCATGCGCCCCAGCACCCGCACGAGCTTCCAGAACAGCCAGCCCTCGACCACGATCACCGCCACGGCCACCGCCACCGCCTCCAGGTTGGCGGCGATGATCAGCAGCAGGCAGAAGAAGACCACGCTCGCCGCCAGGAAGATCTGAAACCCCAGCACCGCCAGGTAGCGCACCCGCCACATCCCCACCGCCGCCAGCGCCATGGCGGCGGAGAACACCAGCACCGCCGGCCCCGGTGCCCGGCCGTCGATCTTGGCCCCGGCCAGGTAGGCGATCAGGTTGGCCAGCCCCAGGGCGCTGGCCAGCGCCGTGGCCGCGATCAGCGCCCCCGGGCGCTCGCCGGGCTCGAGGGGGGCGAGCGCCGCCCGGATCTCGTCTTCGCGCGCCCGGCCCCGGGGGGGCGGCCGCTCAGGCGCGGGCGGCGGGCTGGGCCGGGGTGCCATGGGCGCTCGATTGGTCGATGGCGGTCCGCAGCGCGCGCGCGGCCGCCACCGGGTCCGGCGCCGCGGCGATCGCGCGCACGACGGCCACCCGCCGCGCCCCGGCGCCGAGCACGGCCCCCACGTTGGCGGCGTCGATGCCGCCGATGGCAAACCACGGGCAGCTGGCCACGCGCGCCGCGTGAGAGACCAGGCCGAGCCCCACTCCGGGCCGCCCCGGCTTGGTCGGGGTGGCGTGCACCGGCCCCACGCCGATGTAGTCGGCCCCGCCGACCTCGTCCACCTGCGCCGGGGTGTGGGTGGAGACCCCCACCACGAGGTCCGCGCCCCCGATGCGCCGGGCCTCGGACACCGGCAGGTCGTCCTGGCCCAGGTGCACGCCGTCGGCGCCGGCGGCCAGCGCCAGCTCGGGGCGATCGTTTATCACCAGCAGGGCGCCCGCGCCGCGCGCCGCCGCGGCCGCCTGGCGGGCGACCGCGAGCAGACGCTCATCGGCGGCCTCCTTGTCGCGCAGCTGGACCACGTCGACCCCCGCCTCGATCAGGGCGGACAGCAGCTCGGGCAGCGCACGCCGTTCGGGCCCCAGTTCGCACGGGCAGATCAGGTACAGACGGGCGCTGCGCAGCGCCCGACGGCGCCGCTCGCGCTCGGAGGCGGGCTCGCTGGCCATGGCCTGAGTCTGGCAGGGCCGCGCCTGCTCTAGCATGGTCCGCACGGGAGCCCCCGGGGCTGAGAGGGCGGCAGGCAAGCCGCCGACCGTCACTACCTGATCCGGGTCATGCCGGCGAAGGGAGCCACCGCCATCACCACCCACCAGCCGCCAGCCAGCGAGGTCCTCGTCGTCGGGGGCGGGATCATCGGCCTGGCCGTCGCCTGGCGCGCGCGCCAGCGGGGTCACACCGTCACGCTCGTCGAGCGCGACGAGCTCGCCGGCGGCGCCTCGCGCGTCGCGGCGGGGATGCTCGCCCCGGTGTCCGAGGCCGAGTTCGGCGGCGAGGGCCGTGAGCTGCTCGCCCTGGGCCTGGACTCCCGCCAGCGCTGGCCCCAGTTCGCCCGCGAGCTCGCCGCCGCCGGCGGACTCGATCCCGGCCTGCGGTGCGGGGGCACCCTGATGGTGGCCCGCGACGGCGACGAGGCCGAGGCCCTGGAGCGCGAGCTGGCGTTCCGCCAGCGCCTGGGGTTTGCCGTGCGCCGCCTGCGCCCCAGCCAGGCGCGCGAGCTCGAGCCCGGCCTGGCCCCCCACGTGCGCCTGGCGCTGGAGCTGCCCGACGACCTGTCGGTCGATCCGCGCCGGGTAACCGCCGCCCTGCGCGCCGCCCTGGCGCGAGCCGGCGTGACCGTCTACGAGGGCTGCCCGGTGCAGCGCCTGCTCGTGCGCTCGGGCGCGGTCGCCGGGGTGGCGTTGGCCGCCGGGCGCGAGCTGCGGGCGCAGCGGGTGGTGGTCGCGGCGGGCGCGTGGTCCGGCGCCATCGCCGGCCTGCCGGCCGAGGCGACCCTCCCCGTACGGCCGGTGAAGGGCCAGATCCTCAGGCTCCGCGACCCCGCCGGGCCCGGTCTGCTCGAGCGCGTGCTGCGCTTCGAGGGCGGCTACCTGGTCCCCCGCGGCGACGGGCGCTACGTGCTCGGCGCCACGATGGAGGAGCGCGGCTTTGACGCCACGGTCACGGCGGGCGCGGTGACCGAGCTGCTGCGCGACGCCTCCGAGCTGGTGCCCGGGATCTCCGAGCTCGAGCTCGCCGAGGCCTCGGCGGGCCTGCGGCCGGGGACGCCCGACAACCTGCCCCTGATCGGCGCGGGGGCGCTACCGGGTCTGGTGTGGGCGACCGGCCACCACCGAAACGGCGTCCTGCTCGCCCCGCTCACCGCCGACCTGGTGGCGGCCACGCTGTCCGATGCGCCGGCCGGTCGCCTCGAAGCGAGCTGCGCCCCGGACCGCTTTGGCGGCGCGTCTGTCTCCGCCGCGCCCGCCGAGGCGGTGGTGGGGGCCACCGCGGGGGTCTCCCCGTGAGCGCGGCGACCGTGTCGGTCAACGGCCAGGCGCGGCCGCTGCGCGCGGCGACCGTCGCCGAGCTGCTCGACGAGCTCGGACTCGGCACGAGGCCACGCGGGGTGGCGGTCGCCCTCGACGGCGAGGTCGTCCCCCGCGAGCAGTGGGACGACCGGGAGCTGGGGGCCGGAGCGCGGGTGGAGATCGTCACCGCCACCCAGGGAGGCTGACCGTGGCGGCCACCGACGTCCCGCCGGGCACCGCGGGCGCCCGTCCCGAGGGGACCGAGACCCGTGACGGCACCGGCGCCGGCGCCGGCGCCGGCACCCACGCCGGCGGCGAGATGCCCGACCTGCACATCGCCGCTCGCACGCTTTGCTCGCGGCTGATCCTGGGCACGGGCGGCTTCACCCGCCTGCAGACGCTGGCCGACGCGATCGAGGCCAGCCAAACCCAGCTCGTCACCGTCGCCATCCGCCGCGTGGACGCCCAGGCGCGCGGCTCGCTGCTCGACGTCATCGAGGGCGCGGGCGTGGCGGTGCTGCCCAACACCGCGGGGTGCTTCACCGCCCGCGACGCCGTCGCCACCGCCCGCCTGGCCCGCGAGGCCCTGCAGACCGAGTGGATAAAGCTCGAGGTGATCGGTGACGAGCGCACCCTGCTCCCGGACCCGGCCGAGCTGCTGCGCGCCGCCGAGGAGCTGGTCGACGACGGCTTCGTGGTCCTGCCCTACACATCGGACGACCCCGTGCTCGCCCGCCGCCTCCAGGATGCCGGCTGCGCCGCGGTCATGCCGCTGGGCTCTCCCATCGGCAGCGGCATGGGCATTCGCAACCCGTACAACCTGTCTCTGCTGCGCGAGCAGGTGCAGGTGCCGGTGATCCTCGACGCCGGCATCGGCACCGCCTCGGACGCCGCGGCGGCGATGGAGCTCGGCTGTGACGGCGTGCTGTGCGCGAGCGCGATCTCGCGCGCCGAGGACCCGGTGGCCATGGCCCGGGCGATCGCCGCCGCGGTGCGCGCCGGCTATCAGGCTCGGCGGGCCGGGCGGATCCCGCGCCGGGTGTACGCGGAGCCTTCCAGCCCCGCGACAGGCATGCCCGAGCTGACCTGACGATGGCGCTCGAGCTGGACGCCACCGCCGACCATGACGCGCTGATCGACGCCTGGGAGGCGGCCTGGAGCGGACGCGATCCCGGTGCCTTTGCCGCCGCGTGTACCGCCGACGTGCACTACGAGGATCCGTTCACCGGCTATCCCCGCCACGGCCTGGCCGAGCTGAGCGAGCACGCCGAGCGGCTGTGGGCGGCGTTTCCGGATGTGCGTCTGCAGCGCACGGGCGAGCGGCTCGGCGACGGGCGCCACGTGGTCGCGCCGTGCCGGCTGTTGGGCACCCACCTCGGCGTGCTCGAGGGGATACCGCCCAGCCGGCGCTTCGTCGACATGCACGTCCTGTTCTATGCCCAGCTCGATCAGCCGGGCGGACGTCTGTGGCGCATCCGCGCGTTCCTGGACGCCTACGACGCTGCCGTGCAGGTGGGGGTCCTCCCGCGCCGAGGGACGCTCGGCGAGCGGGCGATGCTGCTCGTCCGCGGCTTCGGGCTGTTCAGGAGGTGACTTTGAGCGTCGCCGTCATGTTCGGGTGGATCGTGCACACGTAGCTGATCGTGCCCGCCTGGGTGGGCGTGTACGTGTAGGTGCCTCCCTGGTTGAAGTCCGAGGAGTGAAAGCTGGCGCCGTTCTGGGCGGTCACGTTGTGGACCACGGCGTCCTGGTTGACCCACTTGACCGGCTGCCCCACCTTGACCGTGACCGTCTGCGGGGCGAAGGCGATGTTCTTCATCTTGACCACGACGGTCTTGCCCGCCGCGCCCGAGGGCTTGGGCGCCGCCGCGGGCGTGGTGGACGTCGACGCGCCCCCGGCGGTGGGCGTACCGGTGGAGGTGCTGCTCGTCTTGTTAGAGCTCGAACTCGACCCGCAGCCGGCGAGGAGGGCGAGGAGCAGGACGGCGGGGAGTGTCGGTAGACGCCTCATTCGGTTTGCGTTTCCTCCCAAGTCGTTGACCTGATGGCACCGCGCCAGGCGACACGGCGGGCGCATCTTCGCCGGGCGAGGGCTCGGGATGCAAGCTCCCTCCTACACTTGCCCGCTTGACCGAGACGGACGCCCGCCACTTCCTCACCGGACGCGAGCTCACCTCCGAGGTCCTCTCGGCTCTGCTCGAGCGCGGGCTGGAGCTCAAGTCGGCGCCGCGTTCCTCGTCCGCGCTCGAGGGCGCGATCGTCGCGCTGCTGTTCGAGCGACCTTCTACACGCACGCGCCTGTCGTTCGAGGCCGGCATCGTCGAGCTCGGTGGCAGCTCGGTCACGCTGCGCGCCGAGGAGCTCCAGCTTTCGCGCGGCGAGTCGGTGCGCGACACGGCACTGGTCCTCTCGCGCCAGGTGCAGGCCGTTGGCGTGCGCACCGGGGAGCACGACGTGCTCGAGGAGCTGGCCCGGTGGGCCTCGATTCCGGTGTTCAACATGCTCACCGCGCTGCATCACCCCTGCCAGGCGCTCGCCGACCTGCTGACCCTGCGCGAGACGTTCGGCTCCCTGCCGGGGCTGCGCGTCGCCTACGTGGGCGACGGCAACAACGTCGCGCGTTCGCTGGCCATCCTGGGAGAGCTGGCCGGCGTCGAGGTCGTGATCGCCTCGCCGCCGGGCTATTCGTTGGCCGACATCGACGGCCCCGCGCCCGAGACCGGCACCGCCGAGCTGGTCGCCGACCCACGCGAGGCGGTCGCCGGCGCGCAGGCGGTCTACACCGACGTGTGGGTGAGCATGGGAGACGAGCAGACCGCCGCTCAGCGCCGGCGCGACCTCGCCCCCTACCGCGTCGACGAAGACCTGCTGGCCGCGGCGTCGGCCGACGCGATCGCGCTTCACTGCCTGCCCGCGCATCCCGGCGAGGAGATCACCACCGAGGTTCTCTACGGGCCACGTCAGCGCATCTGGGACCAGGCCGAGAATCGCCGTCACGCCCAGAAGGCGCTCCTCGAGCACCTGCTGCCGTCGTGAGCGGCGAGCTCGTTTGCGGCGTCGGACCGCGCTCGCGGCGCCCGCAACGGTTCGTGCATGTCATTAGCGCTTGACTTGCAGTCCTGACATTGCGGTAGCCTCGCCACGTCGAGTCCGCGAGAGAGGAAGGTTCCATGCCGCAGCCGAGATCACGCCGTTCTTCGTCGAGCTCCGGTCGCTCGCGTACGCGATCGGGTGCGACGACACGTCGCAGTACACGCAGCACGAGCGCCCGTTCGGGCTCGGGCCGCTCCACCGCACGGAGCTCGCGCTCCAGCGCATCCCGGTCTACGGGCTCGCGTGCGCGGGGCTCACGGTCAACCGCCAAGCGCACCACGGCCAAGCGCACGACGGCCAAGCGCGCGCCGGCCAAGCGCACCACCGCCAAGCGCTCCACCACAAAGCGCGCGACCACGGGGCGCAGCACTACCTCGCGTTCGACGGCCAAGCGGGGCACCAGCTCGCGTTCGACGCGCTCGCGTTCGACGGCGCGGCGCGGCAGTGCCTCCCGCGCGAGCGGCTCCCGTTCGACCGGGGCCAAGCGCACCACGGCCAAGCGCTCGACGGCCAAGCGCGCGCCCGCCAAGCGCTCGGCTTCCTCGCGCTCGAGGTCCGCGCGCTCGACCGGCTCGCGTTCGACGGCGCGGCGCGGCACCGCCTCGCGCACGAGCGGCGCGCGCTCGACGGCCAAGCGCTCCACGGCCAAGCGCGCGCCCGCCAAGCGCACGACCGCCAGGCGCACGACGGCCAAGCGCGCGCCCGCCAGGCGCACGACGGCTAGGCGCACGACGGCCCGACGCTCTGCGTCGTCGCGCTCGGGCGGTTCGCGGTCGACCCGGCGCTAGGCCTCTATGGCCGACGAGAAGACGAAGGGCCAGGGGTCGCGCGCCCGTTCGACCAAGCGCGCCTCCTCGGCGCGTTCGAAGTCCAGCTCGCGGTCGGCGGGCACCCGTTCGGGCGCCAAGCGCACCGGCGCCAAGCGCTCGGCCGGCACCCGCTCTAGTCGTCCTCGGACGAAGTCGGGCGCGGCCGCGGGCAGTCGCGGCGGGGCGTTACTAGCCGCGCTGGTCGCGGTCCGCGCGCGCTTGGCGCGCGGCGTGGTGCTGACCGCCGAACGCCTGCAGGAGACGCTCGACGACACCGTCCGGCGAGGGCGCATAACCCGGGACGACGCCGAGAAGCTCCTCCAGGACCTGCTCACCATCGGTCGCAAGCAGACCGAAGACGTGCTCACCGAGGTCGAGCAGCTGGTGCGCAAGGGGCCGGGCGGCGTGGCCGACGCTGCCCGCCAGGCCGGGGAGCGAGCCCGCACCCGGGTCCAGCGCTCGGAGAGCGCCGACCGCGTCCTGCGCGAGGTGGACCGTGCACGGCGCGCGGCGGGCGTCGGGTCCGCCTTTCCCGTCACCGGCTACGACATGCTTTCCGCCTCCCAGGTGGCCGGCAGGCTGGATGACCTGACCCGTGCCGAGCTGCGCAAGGTTCGCGACTACGAACGCCGCCACCAGGCCCGCAAGTCGGTCATCGCCGCGATCGAGAAGCGGCTCGCGCAATAGCGTCAGGCGGCGGAGGCGCCGTCCGGCTGTCCGCGCCGGCCGCCATGGCCAGGTCTAGAGACCCGGCCCCCAGTCGCTTCGCCACCCCGGCGGCGTCCACGCGCTGTCCGTCGCGCCACAGCTCGCGAAACCGGTCCCCCACGCCCTGCTCGCGGTGCCAGCACTCTCCGAAGCGATCGCGCAGGTCGGCGACCAGGGCGCCCTCGAGCGCCCAGGCGCGCAGGTAGCGCGCGCAGTAGAAGGAGGGGTCGAGGTCCGCGAGCCAGAGCTCGGCCGGCCAGTCGATGCCGGTGGCCTCGCTCAGCAGGGTGCGATAGCGCGCACCGCCGGTTGGGCCCGCGCCGCGCTCGTGGAGCTCGAGCTCGAACAGCAGCTTGGCCGCGTAGCGGCGCAGCATCAGCAGCCGCTCGAGGGAACCGACCCGGTCCGGGCCGGTGAGCTCCAGGTGCGCGCTTCTCCACCACGAGGCGTCGATCAGATGCTCGAACAGGAAGGCGAAGGCCTCGGTGACCGAGTTGTCGCCCAGGTGTCGATGCTCGAAGTCGAGCTCCGCGTCCACCGACGCCAGGTGCTGGGCGTGTCCCCCTTCGTGAAACAGCGCGGCGAAATCCTCCCGGCCCCCCACGGGTGAGACCACGACGTATATCTCTCCCGGAACTCGGGCCGGTGCGCAGAATGCTCGCCGCGACTTTCCCCGGCGCGCCTGGAGATCGATCCGCACGCCGGGCGGGGCGGGGTCGAGCCCCAGCCCCGCCAGCGTCTCGCGCCAGGAGGACCACAGCCGACGGGTATTGAACCCCTCCCCGGTGTCCGGCGTCGGCTCGCCGGCCAGCAGGCGCGGGAGGTCGCCATGGCCCAGCTCGCCGACCTCCACGCCGAGCACCGCCTGGGCTACGTCACCCAGCGCCTCGCCATACGCGCCGGCCGTGGTGTCGAGCAGGACCCGGCAGGCCTCGCCCGTGGCCGCCAGGTCGATGCCGGACACCTCCTCGTGCAGAGCCAGGTACGAGGGCCAGCCCAGCTCGCGTGCGCGGGATTGAACCTGCTCCAGGGCCTCGGCTCGTACTGGGTTGAGCGTTCGCTCGATCGCGGCCAGCCGGGCTCGCTCGATCGCTGCGCGGCGGGCGGGGTCGGGCTCGACGGCCTGGGAACGAGCGGCGTCGGCCAGGGCGAGCGAGCGGCCTCCGATCTCCAGCTCGATCGCCTGCTCTCGCGTGTGCGCTTCGGCTTCCAGCTCGCGGGCGCAGGAGACCAGGCAGCCTTCGGCGGCGAAGCGCAGCAACGCTTGCTCGCGACGGTCACCGGGGCCGGAGGCGCGGGCGACCAGCTCTCGAAGCTCGGTGACCGCGTCGCCGCTGAACAGATCCCCATAGCTCCTCTCCACCGCGGCCGGGCCCCCGGGCGGCTGGTGCCCGGCAAATTGCCGATACTGCGCCCGGCCGAGATCCCGGCAGAACCGCTCCCCGCGCGCGCGGTAACCGGCCAGATCCATGCGCCTGCCATCCTAGATCGGCGTGCCCGTCTCGCCCGCTCCCCGCCCGGAGTCCGACGCTCCCCCGCCTGGCACCGGCTCGCGCCCGGACGGCCGCCCGCGCTCGGCGCGGCCGGCCGTCGGCGCCGAGCTGGAGCTGAGCATCGACTCGCTCGCCCACGGCGGCGCCGGGGTGGCCCGACACGACGGATACGTGCTGTTCGTCCCCGGCGCTGTGCCCGGCGACCGCGTGCTCGCCCGGGTGGTCAAGCGCAAGCGCTCCTACGCCCAGGCCCGCGTGCAGCGGCTGCTCGAGCCGGCGGCCGAGCGGGTGCCCGAGCAGGCCCATCATCCCGGCGTTCCCTGGCAGGTGCTGCCCTACGAGCGCCAACTCGCGGTCAAGGAAGACCAGGTCCGTGACGCTCTGCGGCGCCTCGGCGGCCTCTCGGGCGACGCGGTCGAGGCGATCGTGCCCGCCCGCCAGCAGTGGCGCTACCGCAACAAGCTCGAATACTCCTTCGGCACCGACCACACCGGCCGGCTCGTGTGCGGCTTTCACGAGCCCGGTCGCTGGGACCGGGTGGTGGCGGTCGACGACTGCCTGCTCGCCTCCGCCGCCGGCAATGCCGCGCGCGAGCTCGTGTTGGGGTGGGCGCGCGAGGCCGGACTGACGGCACACGACCGGCGCACCGGCGAGGGCATCCTGCGCCACCTCGTGGTGCGCGAGGGGCGGCGCACGGGGGCGCTTCAGGTGCGCCTGGTGACGACCCCCGCCCGCCTGGAGCTCGACGAGCTCGCGCTCGCGCTCGGCGACGCTTCGCTGTTGTGGACGCGCACCGAGGCGCGCGCCGAGATCACGAGCGGTGGCGCCACCGAGCTGATCAGGGGCTCGGCCCGGCTTCCCGAGCGCCTGCTCGAGCTGGAGCTGGGGATCTCGCCGGAGGCGTTCTTTCAGACCAACACCGAGATGGCCGAGACCCTGTATGAGACGGCGCGCGAGTTCGCCGCCCTGGAGGGCTGGGAGCGCGCATTTGACCTGTACTGCGGGATCGGCACCATCGGGCTGTCGCTCGCGCCGCGCCTGGGCGAGCTGTGGGGGCTCGAGGTGGTGCCCGACGCCGTGCGCGACGCCCAGGAGAATGCCGAGCGCAACCAGATCTCAAACGCACGCTTTGAGGTGGCCGACGTGCGACTTGCTCTGCGCGAGCTCACCGAGCAAGCGGGACGTCCGGACCTGGTGGTCGTGGATCCCCCGCGGGCCGGACTGTCGGCCAAGGTCGTGCGTCGGATCGTGGAGTGCGCGGCGCGGCGGATCGTCTACGTCTCGTGCAACCCGACCACGCTGGCGCCCAACGCGGCCCAGATCGTGGAGGCCGGCTGGTCGCTGCGTCGCGTGCGCCCCGTGGACATGTTTCCCCAGACGCCGCACATCGAGTGCGTGGCGTTATTGGAGAGGTGGGCAGCTGGCGGCGGGTAGGGTCGCCGCGCCATGAAGGGCCTGTGGCGCCGCTATCGCGGGCAGCCCACATAGGCGCAGGGGGTCGTGGGGATCGCCGCCGGCTGCGCCGCCCTGTTGGCCCTGGTCGTTGCCTTGACCGGCCAGAGCACCAAGCGCCGGCAAGTTCGTCCTCTCGGGCAGGGGACCGTCGGCCAACAGGGAGATCGTCGGCATCTTCACCGCCAACCGGCTGGGCTTTGACGACATCAACGTGTCGTCGGCGGGGGGCACGAGCAACCCGACCAACACCGTCCCGGGCAACACCCCGTCGGTGGCCTGCGCGGTGGCTATCACGGCCCGGTAGAGCGGCGAAGCAGGGCTGAGAGCAGGCGCCCGGCCTAGACTGCGCCGGCATGCGCGCCGCGACCGTCCGCGACGGCGAGATCGTCGTCGCCGAGCACGCCGACCCCCAGCCCGGCGCGGGCGAGGTCCTGGTCCGCGTGCGGGCCGCCGGCCTCAACGGCGCCGACATGCTGCAACGCGCCGGTGCCTACCCCGCTCCCCCCGGCTCCCCGCCCGACATCCCCGGCCTAGAGCTCGCCGGCGAGGTGGCCGAGCTGGGCGCCGGTGCGAGACGCTTTGCCCAGGGCGATCGGGTCATGGCCGTCGTTGGAGGTGGCGGTCAGGCCGAGCTGGCCGTCGTGCACGAGCGCCAGCTCATGCCGGTCCCCGAAGCTCTGGACTGGCCCGCGGCCGGTGGCGTACCCGAGGTCTTCACCACCGCTCACGACGCGCTTTTCACCCAGGCGGAGCTCGGCCTGGGCGAGCGCCTGCTCGTCCACGGGGGGGCCGGTGGGGTCGGCACCGCGGCGATCCAGCTCGGCCGGGCCACCGGAGCCTCGGTGGTGGCCACGGTGCGCGACCGTGCTCGCCACGCCGAGGTGGCGGCGCTGGGCGCCGACGTGATCGGGCCCGACGGCTTTGCCGAGCACGGCCCGTTCGACGTCGTGCTCGAGCTGGTGGGCGCCCCCAACCTGTCCTCAAACCTCGAGGCGCTCGCGCCCGGGGGCCGCGTGGTCGTCATCGGCGTCGGCGCCGGGGCCAAGGGCGAGCTCAATCTCCTGGCCGTGATGGGAAAGCGCGCCCGGATCAGCGGCTCGACGCTGCGCCCCCGGCCCCTGGAGGAGAAGGCGCTCACCGCGCGCTTGATGGAGCGCCACGTCCTGCCCCTGCTGGCGCGGGGCGAGGTACGGGTTCCGGTGTCCGACTCCTTCCCGCTCGACCGGGCCGCCGACGCCTACGAGCGCTTTGCCGCTGGGGGCAAGCTGGGCAAGATCGTTCTTTTGACCAGCTGAGCGCGCGCTCAGGCGGTCTCGTCCTCGGCCGCTTCCTCCTCGAGGGGCAGCACGTCGGTGGCGTGGATCGCGCACAGGGTCGGTCCCCCGCTCTCCATCACCACCTTGAGCTCCTCGGGGGTGAGCTTCGCGCCGCACTCCTCGCAGCGTTCGCCGGCCGCTTCGAGCGTGTGTTCCTCGAGGTCCATGGTGATCGATCCTACCCCGGTGCCGACACGATGTGCGGGGCGCGTGCCGGCGCGGTCGGTAGAGGTGGTTCCGCCGCCCGACGGCGCGCCGGCCCTACGCCCAGATCTCGTCGAACTCGTACTGGTCGAAGGGGAGCAGCCAGCACTCGGCGATCCGGCCCTCGGCGATCCGGAAGATTCCCACCGTGCGCCAGCTGCGGCGCACTCCGCCCAGCTCCGCTTCGCCGTCGGCGAAGTGAACGACGCGCTCACCCTCGGCCAGCATCCCCCGCCCGGTGACGAGGAACGTCTCGCCGGCCCGGTCGCGGCGGCGGGCGAAGTACGCCAGGACCTCGTCCACCCCACGGTACTCGCCGGCGATCGCGCTGCGGCCGGGCACGTGCCAGACGACATCCTCGGCGAGCACCTCCCGCAGCTCGTCCGCGACCGCCTGCCCGGCGTAGAAGCACCGCTGGACGGCGTAGAAGCGCTCGACTATCTGGCCGCTCGAATGCACCGATGGCCACCCACCCTACGGCCGGGGCGCGAGCGCATCCTTATCCGCCGCACGCGCCGGCCGGCGCCTAGTACGGGGGCAGCTCTTCGTACCAGCTGCCCAGTGCCCGGAACGCGACCCAGAACGCGCGCTTGGTGTCCTCGTCGTCGAGCGACTCGTCGATGTTGGGGACATACAGCGCGTCGATCGACGGGGTGAGCAGCTGGATCTCGCCCGGCCGGGGCTCGAGCGAGCGCGACAGCGGGATGTCGAGGTCGTTGAGCACGGCCAGCGCTTCGGGCCCCATGACCACGACGATCTTGGGCTGGACGATGGCCAGCTCCTCGACCACCCGGGCCACGCAGGCGGGGTCGGCGAGCGAGGGGTCGCCGACCGGGCACTTGACGCACAGCGTGCCGTAGACGGCGAGGGGGTCGATCTGCAGACGCTTGAGCGCCTTCATCAGCGCGCTGCCGCTGCGCCCGTAGAAGGCCACGCCCTCCTCGATCTCCGAGGCCACCGCGGAATGCTTGAGCAGGAACACGTCGGCCTGCGGGTGCCCCGACCCCAGCACCGGAGTGGTCTGCCCGCGCGGGCAATGCGAGCACGCCTGCAGCTCGCGGGTGAGCGCGTTGAGCTCGCGGATCGCTCGCTCCAGGTACTTCTCGCGGATCTCGTCGTCGGTGGTGGGCATCGGTCCCAGGGCTTTTGACGGCTCTTGTGGCTGTCCCTGCGGGTGCATCAGGAGTTGCGCAGGGCGCGGCGGGCGCGCCGACGACGGCTGGCCTGCCGGCTGGCCTGGGGCCGGGCCTTGGTCTGGAGGAACTTCAGCGCCTGGACGTAGAGCAGGCTGGTGGGCCGGGTGACGATGTCCGCCTCGCGCAGCGAGGCCAGGAACTCCTCGGGACCGTCGAAGTCGCGCATGCGCACCCGTACCGAGCCCAGGCCCTGGGGGACGTGGGAGTCCGAGCCCGCGCCAGCGGGGATCCGGTACTTGGCCGCGAAGCGGGCGGCCTCCTCGTTGAACGAGCCGATCGCCACCCGGGGGTTGAAGACCTCGATCGCGTCGATCTCGTCGAGGATGCCCAGCAGGTGCTCGTAGTCGGGGACGGCGTGGAGCCGGTCGAAGGGGTGGGGCACGTAGACCAGGCCGCCCTGGTGGCGGATCTGGGCGATGGTCTCGGCCAGATCGAGCCCCCGCTCGATGCGCTCGGAGAGGAACAGCCCGATGACCTCTCCCTGACTGGCGGTCTTGATCTCCTCGGCGACGATCACCTTGAGGCCGTCCGCTTGGGCGGCGGCGGACAGCGCCCCGGAGATCTCGTTGTGGTCGGTGACCGCGATCGCCCCCAGGCGCTGCTGGCGTGCGGTGGCGAGCAGCACCTCCACCGGGGTGGCGCAGTCGTGGGAGTGGTCGGTGTGCATGTGCAGATCGACGTCGATCACCGCGCGCGAGGCCAGCCGTCGGCGCAGCGCGCCGTCGGCGGGGGGCGCCTTGCGCCGGGCGGCCACCTGGCCGTAGACGTCCTCGAGCTCATCGGCCACCCGCCGCCAGGTCAGGCTCGCCCGCGACTCGGCGGCGCCCTTGACCAAGCGCGCGCGCAGCTCGGGGTCGGCGATCAGCCGGCCGAGCTGGCCGGCCAGGACCTCGACGTCACGGGGCTCGAACAGCAGCCCGGCGCCCCCTTCGGCCAACGCCTCCTCGTAGGCCGGCAGCCGGGAGGCGACGGGCACCGCGCCGGCGGCCAGGCCGCGCAGCAGCAGGCCGGGGGCGGGCGCGGCGCCGTCCGACGCGCACACCAGCACGTCGGCCCAGTCGAGCAGCTCATCCTCCGACAGCTCGGCCGCGGAGACCACGCGCACCCGCTCGCGCAGCTCGGCGCGCAGCGGCGTCGAGGAGGAGGCCCCGCGCTCGGTCAGGACCGTCACCTCCCACCCCGGCTCCAGCGGCAGTCGCCGCAGCGCGCGCAGGAGCACGCGCTGGGCCGGGCGCTCCTCCTCCTCGGCAAAGGCGATCCGCACCGGCCCGGCGTGGTCGGCGACCCGGGAAGCGGCGGCCGAGCGCTTGGCGCTCGCGCGCCCGTCGGCGGCGGGAGGGTCGGCTCCGGGCAGGACCACGCGGTACTCGCCGGGGAAGTAGCGGCGCATGAGCTCGGCGGTGGCGGCGAAGCTCGCCGTGCGCGCGTCGAGCCGGCCGAAGAACAGCTCCACCACCTTGCGCGCCAGCTGGGTGGACACCACCCGCTCGGTCGGGGCGTGAAAGCTGCCCACGTTCAGCGAGCGCGAGTGGCGCAGGGCGGCGCTGGCGGTGCTCGGGGCAAACGGCTCGTGCACGTGGACGAAGTCCGAGGCCAGTCCGACGAGCAGCTCCTCCACCGTCCGGGCCACGTCGATCGGCAGCGCGCCGCGGCGGCCGGCCGCCCCCGGAACGTCGAGCACCTCGCCGACGGCGACCAGCGGGACGCCGGCCGCGGTGACCTCCAACCCCCGGCCCTGCAGCAAGGCGTCAGGATCTTCCCGGAGCCGGCGCAGCGCCTGGCGCGAGCGCCGCACCACGGCCTGCGAGCGCGACGGAGCGATCACCAGCGGCCGGTGTCCGCGCTCGGCCAGCTCCCCGGTCACTCGCTCGACGAACAGGTTGACGTCGGCGCGCTCCTCCCAGGGGTACGGGGTCACGTGGGCGATCGAGAACCTGGCGGGCACCGCCGGGCAAGCATACGCGCGCGTTGGGCCCGCGCCGCGCCCTGGGGCCGGCGCGTCGCCTAGCGGCGCCCGGCGGGGTGGCTGGGCCTGCGACCCGGCTAGGCGCGCGGACGGGTGGCGGTCGCCTTGGCGCGCCGGGTGGCGGTCGCCTTGGCGCGCCGGGTGGCGGTCGCCTTGGCCCGTGGCCGGACCGGCTTGGTGCCCGGGCGCCTCGAGTAGCGGGCGATGAACTTCTCGGTCGCGGCGCGCGCTTCGTCGTCGGGACGCTGGGTGTGGGGCGACTTCATCAGGTACGCGCTGGGGCCGTCGAGCTGGCCGCCGACGCCGTGGTTGAGCGCCAGCTTGCAGCAGCGCACGGCGTCGATGACGATCCCCGCCGAGTTGGGCGAGTCCCAGACCTCGAGCTTGAGCTCGACGTTCAGCGGCACGTCGCCGAAGGCCTGGCCCTCCATACGGATGTGGGCCCATTTGCGGTCGCTGAGCCAGGGCACGTAGTCCGACGGACCGATGTAGACGTCGTCGGGGGGGAGCGTGTGGCCCATGATCGACGTCACGGCGTCGGTCTTGGAGATCTTCTTGGACTCCAGCCGCTCGCGCTCGAGCATGTTGTAGAAGTCCATGTTGCCCCCGACGTTGAGCTGTGAGGTGCGCAGCATCCTCACCCCGCGGTCGTGGAACAGCCGGGCCAGCGACCGGTGCACGATCGTGGCCCCGACCTGGGACTTGATGTCGTCTCCCACGATCGGCAGGCGCGCCCGCCGAAAGCGGCGGTTCCAATACTCCTCGCGGGCGATGAACACCGGGATGCAGTTGACGAACCCGCAGCCGGCCTCGAGCACCTGCTCGACGTACCACTTGGTCGCCTGCTCGGAGCCCACCGGCAGGTAGGACACGACGACGTCGGTCTTCGTCTCGCGCAGGATCGAGACTATGTCGGCGGTCTCGCCGGGCGCCTTGCGGATCTTCTCGGACAGGTACTTGCCCAACCCGTCGTGGGTCATCCCCCGCTGAACGGGCACGCCGAGGCTGGCCGGCACCTTGGCGAACTTGATCGTGTTGTTCTCGCCCGCCCAGATCGCGCGACCCAGGTCCTTGCCCACCTTGGCGGCGTCGACGTCGAAGGCGGCGGTGAACTCGATGTCTGAGACGTGGTACCCGCCCAGGTCGACGTGCATCAGTCCCGGGACGCTCTCCGCGGGGTCGGCGTCGCGGTAGTGGTGGACCCCCTGCACGAACGCCGAGGCGCAGTTGCCCACGCCGATGATGGCCACCCGAACCTTGTCCGGCGGATAGCGCGCGGCGCCGTTGGAGACGGCGCCGTCGGCGGTCGCGGCGTGCTTGCCGTTAGCTGTGGTCACGGTTTTGGGCTCTCCTCGCGGATGTCAGTACTGGTGCAGTACCCGATTGGGCCCCGGCGATTACACCTGGCTACTCGGGACGGCCTGGGGGCGGGGGCTCGCCGGCGACGTCGGGGACGGCCAGCACGGGGGCAGAAGCGCGCAGGGCCGAGCGCACGTGCCAGATGCGCTGGAACACCGTGACCACGCTCAGGGCGGCCAGGGCGATGACCGCCGGCTTGAGCAGCTCGAAGGACCCCAGGAACGCGCCCCGGGCCAGCAGCAGGCCGGCCGAGAGCACGACCACGCGCACCGGCCGCGAGGCGATACCGACCTTGCACTCCACCCCCAGCGCCTCGGCCCGCGCGCGCGTGTAGGAGACCAGTAGCGAGGCGAGCACCGCCCCCACCACCACGGCCACCGCCAGCTCGTCTCCCCGGCTGGCGAAGTAGGCGCCCACCGCGGTGAGCACGATTCCCTCCTCGGCTCGGTCCAGGGTGGAGTCCAGAAACGCCCCGAAGGGGGTGCCCTTTCCCGACATGCGCGAATAGCGCCCGTCCAGGGTGTCCATCACCGACCCCACGATGAAGGCCAGGCCGCTGAGGAAGAACAGCCGCTCCCAAACCAGCACCGCGGCGAGGACGTTGAGCGCCAGCCCGGTGAGCGAGATCGCGTTCGGGGTCAGCCGCGACTCGATCAGGCGGTTGCGCATCTCCTCGCGCCGCTCGGCGCTGGCCAGCGGGGGTCGCCCGGCGCGGGCGCCGTTGGGGCGCTCCAGAAGACGGGGCATGGATGGTCCTCAGGCCGCCGCGCGCGCCTCGGCGGCGGCGGGAGGGGCGAAGCGCCACGCGTTGGGCCGGGTCCGAGCCAGCCAGCGGGCCACGTAGGCGGCCGCCCCGGCGGTCACCGCCCCCAGGATGGCGTCGGCCAGGAAGTGGTTGGCGGTGGCCACCGTCACGAAGGTGATCAGCAGCGGGTACAGCAGCCAGAACACGCGCACGGCGGGGAAGCGCACCAGCTTGAACAGGCTCAGCCCGACCATCACGGCGAAGCCCACGTGCATCGACGGCACCGCGGCGTAGGCGTTAAAGAAGGCGTTGACCGAGGAGTTGTCCTGGGCCACGCCGGTGACGTCCGAGACCGAGTCGAAGAATCCCCACTCGGGCATGAACCGCGGTGGCGCGGTGGGAAAGACGATGTAGCCCAGCAGCGCGAGCACCATCGCCACCAGGAACATGTTGCGCACGAAGTAGAAGCTGCGGTTGCGAAACAGGTACAGGAAGACCAGCGCGCCGATGGTCACCGAGGTCTGGGCGTTGACGTAGATCCAGCTCGCCGTCCCGGCGACGAAGTGGCTGCCCGAGGCCCACGTCTGCACGCTGGGCTCGACGAAGAAGTGCAGCGTGCGCTCGACCGAGATCACCTCGCGGGCGTGGGTGAAGGCGGCGGCCGCCTTGCCGTTGGCGGCGCCGCGGACCAGCGAGTAGCCCATGTAGGCGATGCCGAACAACGCCACCTGGCGCAGCACGTCCAGCCAACCTTTGGGCAGCAGGCGCGCCTGGAGCGTGGGCGACCGGGCCAGCATGCGGCAGCAGATCCTATCGGCGCGGGTGTGAGCAGCGCCAGGCGTGGGCGCGCACGCGCCCCAGGGCAAAGCGCACCCCGACGCGCAGCGGCCCCGGGCGGGTGGCGAGCACGGCGGTAAAGCCCCCCGGCGCCGGCCCGACGCACCCGGCTCCGCCCAGCACCGACCAGTAGGGGGTGAAGCGCTCGGCCACCCGCAGCCTGCCCGGAGCCCGCGCCAGCAGAGAGAACCCGTCGGCGTCCCAGGCGCTCAGCTCACCGGGTCCGGTGGCGAGCGCGGGCGCCGGGCGCACCTGGAACAGGCGCCAATGCGCATCGCGCCAGACCGGGCGCAGGTAGGACGGACCGGCCTCGATCAGGCGACGCTCGGCTTTCGCCGAGTAGTCGAGTGGCGCGTCGGGCAGGGCCACGTAGCGCACGCCGAGCGATCCCAGCCAGGCGCGGTAGCGCTCGGCGGTGAGCCGGTCGCGGTAGAAGAGCGGGTTATCGCCGACGTCCACCTGGCGCTCCCAGCCGCGAGCCAGAGGGAAGCCGGGGGCGACCCGATAGGCCTCCCAGTGGCTCGAGGTGAACGGGATCTCCAGGCGCACCGGCGCGCCGCGGGCGCGGGCGTTCAGGGCGCCGAGCAACGGCCGGTAGTAGGCGGCTCCGACGGCTTGGTCCCCGGCCACGGCGGTCACGTCGCGCACCGGCGCCACCAGCTGCCAGTAGCCGAAGGGAAGCGCCAGCGCCAGCGCCAGGGCGGCCCGCTCACGCCGGGCGCAGGCGATCAGCGGCCCGGCGAGCAGCATCCCCAGTCGCGCGGCGTTGCCGCCCAGCGCGGTAGGGAGGACAAAGGCGCCCACCAGCAGCGCCGCGTAGAGCAGCGCCCCCACCCGCAAGACGCGCGCGTGGGCGGGCAGGGCGGCGCCGAACAGGACCGTCAGCGCCAGCGCCGGCCAGAAGCTGGAGGCCACGAACGGCTCCTCGCCGCCCTCGGGAAAGGCCAGCCCCAGAGCGACCAGCGGCGCCAGGGTGCCCGCCAGCAGGACCGCGGCGCGGCCGCGCGCCGGAGCCCGCGCCAGCCCCCAGGCGGCGGCGGCCAGGGCGCAGAACAGGCCCGCGACCGGGCTGGCCAGCGAACAGGCGACGGCCAGGACGCCGCCCAGCACCAGGCGCGGGAACCCCGCGCCGGCGCCGAGCGCCAGCAGCGCGCCGAGCCCGGCGGCGATCCCGAGCTCAAACGGCAGGCGCCCGGTGAGCAGCGCCGCCGTGATCCCGACCGCGAACCAGATCGCCCCGGTGCGCCCGGCGGGCCCGAGCTCCCGGGCCGTAAGGCGCGAGAACGCCCACGCCGCGGCGACCGCCGACAGCGCTCCCACCAGCCGGGCCCCGAGCGCGGCCGCCAACGGCGCGTACAGGACGCCGTAGGCCAGTAGGTGGTGACCGGCGTACCAGCCCCCGTCCCACAGCAGCAGCCCGTGGGCCGAGAACAGCCGGGCCCGGTACAGGGCGGCGGCCAGATCGCGGCTGGCCGGCTGCACGAGCAGGTAGGCCAGGGCGCCGGCGGCGGCCAGGGCCGCCGGAAGAGCCCCCCCCGGCCAGCCGTCCCGTCCCGCCCCGTGGGCGGGCGCAGCCGCCGGCCGGGCCCCGGCGGCCTCCCGGGCCACGATGGCCGGCGGCGGCGTCAGGGCCCCGCCGCGAACTCGACGATGCGGCCGATCAGCTCGGGCCGGTCGAGCCACGGCCAGTGGCCGGCCTCGGCCACGTGCTCGACGCTTGCGTCGGGCAGGGCGCGAGCGTAGGCGTCGGCGAACGCGCCCGGGAGGTAGGGGTCCTCGGTGCCCCACAGCACCAGCGTCGGTGCGCCCAGCGAGCCCAACGCGGCCCCGGCCCGCGCCAGGCGCTCGCTCGGCGAGGCGCGGTACAGACGCAGGATCGCGCGCTGGGTGCCGGGGTCGAAGTGGTCGGTCACCGAGCGCAGGAACGCCGCGGGCAGCGGCCCGGGCGCGTGGTTGGACTCCCGCGAGATCAGGCGCAGGGTGCGCGGCGTGGTAGCCCCCATCGCCAGCTCGCCGAGGATCGGCGTGCGCCACACGCGCGCCAGGCGATGCCAGCGATAGCCGGGCAGGAAGGGGACGGCGTTTACGATCACCAGTCGCTCCACCAGCTCGGGACGGCGTTGGGCGAGCGCCAGGCCCACCGCGCCCCAGTCGTGGACCACCAGGCGCACCCGGTCCAGCTCCACCAGGGCCAGGAAGCGCTCCAGGAAGCGGTCATAGCCCTCGATCGTGTAGTCGAAATGGCCGGGCTTGCCCGAGCGCCCGAACCCCGGGAGGTCGACCGCCACTCCTCCGCCCCGCTCCAGGAACGGGGTCCAGTCGTCGGCGTTGGTGGGCACGCCGTGCAGGTACAGCGTCGGGGTGCCCGGCGACGGGGCGCTGCGCCAGAAGACGGGCAGCTCGTCGATGGCGCCGGTGTGCTCGGCTACGGACGCCACGGCGGTGGGCGAGGATAGCGTGGGTGCGTGCCCGCGCCTCGGCAGACCCCTTCGGCCGGCCCCGCCGCTCTGCCCCGGCGCGTGCGCGCGATCCGCGCCCGGCTGGCGCGGCTGTATGGAGTGCCCCAGGCGCCGCCGCACGGCCGGCCGTTGGACGAGCTGATGCTCACCGTGCTCTCCCAGAGCACCAACGACGGCAACCGCGATCTGGCCTTCGCCCGCCTGCGCGAGCGCTTTGGCAGTTGGGCGGCCGTGCGCGACGCCCCGCTGGCCGAGGTCGAGGAGGCGATCCGCCCGGGCGGGATCTCGCGCATGAAGTCGCGCCGCATCCAGGAGATCCTGCGCTCGATCGGCGACCCGCCCGACCTGGGCTGGCTGTGCCGGGCCCCGGTGGACGAGGCCCGCGCCTACCTCCTTAGCCTGCCCGGGGTGGGGCGCAAGACCGCCGCCTGCGTGCTGCTGTTCGCCTGCGGCGCGCGCGACGTGCCGGTGGATACGCATGTCGCGCGCGTGGGCGGGCGCCTCGGCCTGCTGTCGAGTGGGGTGCCCTTCGAGCGCCTGCACGAGCAGATGCTGGCCCTGACGCCCCCGGGCGCCGAGCTCGAGCTGCATCTCAACCTGCTGCGCCACGGCCGGCGCACCTGCGTGGCGCGCGTGCCCCGCTGTCAGGAGTGCGCGCTGGCCCGCCTGTGCCCCTCGCGGCGCCCCGCGGTCAGTCGCCGGACTCGTACTTGAACGAGATCCCCAGGCGCACACGGTAGCTGGAGATCTTGCCGTTCTCGATCGTCAGATCGGCCTTGATCACCTCGGCGACGCGCAGGTCGCGCACCGACTTGGCCGCCGTCTCGACCGCGCCGCGCGCGGCCGCCTCCCAAGACTCGCTGCTGGTCCCGATCACCTCGGTGACGCGATAGACGCTGTCGGCCATGGGCCGTCTCCTTCGGTCGCTGGCTGGGCCGGCCCGGCGGACCGGCGGGCCGACTCTACCGCCCTGGCGGTCAGGAGCCGGCCGGGTTGACGAACTGTCTGCCGGTACGCTTGACCAGCCTGGCGCGAAAGGTTCCCGACCCGGTCACCGAGCCGCTGGCGGCCCCCGGAGTGCTCCAGTCGTGGGAGTAGGAGAAGCGCCCGAAGATGCCCTGGCCCACGGCGCGGCCCACCACCCTCCATTGCGCCGATTCGCCCCCGGTGCCCGAGATCAGCACCGAGCAGTCGAGCGTGAACGCGCTCCGGCCGGCGCGCGAGGTGCTGCAGTCCTGTCCTTGGTCGGCGGTGAACTGCTCGCGCCCGCCGACGTCGTGGGGATGCGAGCCGACGGGATCGGTGGCCCGTCCGTGCACCGTGACGTCGAAGCGAAAGTCCACGTTGGGCGCGCCGTGGTCGACGACCCACTGCTGGCGATTGCCCTTCTCGCCGACCAGGATCGGCTTGCGCGAGACCCAGAGCGCGACCCGCCCGCCGGGGGTGGCGCGACCGCGGTAGACACCGGAGTGAAGCGCCGGGCGGGCGAGCGCCCCCGCCGCGCAGGTGGCGAGCGCCCCGAGCGCGAGCGCGCTCGTCAACCCGATGCGGGGGGTGGCATGACGCACGCCCATCTTCTACCCGAGGGAACGGTCCGCTGCCCAGCGGGTAGGCACACCGGGTGGGTCTTCGCGGCCGTGCCGCATCCCCGACGAGACTTTAGCTTGAGCCGCACCAAAAATCTGTCATACTGACTATCAGATTTTTACACCCAGAAGGAGAACTTCACAGACATGGCCAAGACCATAGGAATCGATCTGGGCACGACCAACTCGTGCATGGCCGTCCTGGAGGGCGGCGAGCCCACGGTGATCGAGAACGCCGAGGGCGGGCGCACGACCCCGTCGGTGGTCGCGTTTACCCAGGGCGGCGAGCGCCTGGTGGGCACGGTCGCCAAGCGCCAGGCGGTCACCAACCCGCAGAACACGGTCTTCTCCATCAAGCGCTTCATGGGCCGCAAGGAGGCCGAGGTGCGCGAGGAGGAGTCGATCGTGCCCTTCAAGGTGGTCTCGGGACCCAACGGCGACGCGCGCGTCGAGGCGGGCGGCAAGGAGTACTCGCCGCCGGAGATCTCGGCGATGATCCTGCAGAAGCTCAAGTCCGACGCCGAGGCCTACCTGGGCGAGACCGTCGACTCGGCGGTCATCACCGTTCCCGCCTACTTCAACGACGACCAGCGCCAGGCGACCAAGGACGCCGGCAAGATCGCCGGGCTCGACGTCAAGCGCATCATCAACGAGCCCACCGCCGCCTCGCTGGCCTACGGCCTGGACAAGGAGTCTGACCAGACGATCCTGGTGTTCGACCTCGGCGGCGGCACGTTCGACGTCTCGGTGCTGGAGATCGGCGAGGGCGTCTTCGAGGTCAAGTCCACCGCCGGCGACAACCACCTGGGCGGCGACAACTTCGACAAGGCGATCGTGGACTGGCTGGTGGCCGAGTTCAAGCGCGACCAGGCGATCGACCTGTCCAACGACCCGATGGCGCTCCAGCGCCTGTACGAGGCCGCCGAGAAGGCCAAGATCGAGCTCTCCACCACCCAGGAGACCCAGATCAACCTGCCCTTCATCACCGCCGACGCCTCCGGGCCCAAGCACCTGGACACCCGCCTGACCCGGGCCAAGCTGTCCGAGCTGACCGCCGACCTGCTCGACCGCGTGGTGGCGCCCGTGCGCCAGGCGCTCGACGACGCCAAGGACAAGGGCGTCCCCAGCATCGACCACGTGGTGCTGGTGGGCGGCATGACCCGTATGCCCGCCGTGCAGGAGAAGGTCAAAGAGCTAACGGGCAAGGACCCCCACCGGGGGGTCAACCCCGACGAGGTGGTGGCCGTCGGCGCCGCGATCCAGGCCGGCGTGCTGGCCGGCGACGTCAAGGACGTGCTGCTCCTCGACGTGACCCCGCTGACCCTGGGGATCGAAACCAAGGGCGGGGTGATGACCAAGCTCATCGAGCGCAACACCACGATCCCCACCCGCAAGTCGGAGATCTTCTCCACCGCCGAGGACAACCAGCCCTCGGTGGAGATCCACGTGCTGCAGGGCGAGCGCGAGATGGCGGCCTACAACAAGTCGCTGGGCAAGTTCCAGCTCACCGGCATCCCACCGGCGCCGCGGGGCGTGCCCCAGATCGAGGTGGCGTTCGACATCGACGCCAACGGCATCCTCAACGTCTCGGCCAAGGACCTGGGCACCTCCAAGGAGCAGAAGATCGAGATCAAGGCCGGCTCCGGCCTGTCCGAGGACGAGATCAAGAACATGGTCTCCGACGCCGAGACCCACGCCGACGAGGACCGGCGCGCGCGCGAGCTGGCCGAGGCGCGCAACAACGCCGAGAACGCGGCCTATCAGTCCGAGCGCCAGCTGTCCGAGCTCGGCGACTCGGTCGACTCGGCGGCCAAGGAGGAGATCGAGGCGGCGATCAAGGAGGTGCGCGAGTCGCTGACCTCCGAGGACGCGGCCGAGATCAACGCCAAGACCGAGGCGCTCCAGGCCGCCTTCCACAAGGTCTCCGAGGCGATGTACGAGCGCGCCCAGGCCCAGCAGGCGGCCGCCGGTGATGGCGCCGCCGCCGGCGCCGATGGCCACGCCGCGGGCGAGCCCGGCGAGGAGGAGGTCGTCGACGCCGACGTGGTCGAGGAGCCCAAGAAGTGAGCGTCCCCCGGCGCTCAGAGCAAGGGGCTTCGCCCCCCGAGGGGGCTGCGCCCGAGATCCGCGACCGCGCAGAGGCGACGGTCTCGTCGCGGTCCTCGCCGGCCGAGCAGGGCGAGGAGGGCACCGACTCCGCCACCCCTTCGGCCCGCCGCGAGCCGCCGCCTCCGGCGGGCGAGTCGGGGACCAAGCGGGCGCCGGGCCCGGCGGGCACCTCCTCGCCTTCTGAGGTGGACGAGGAGGGGGCCGACGGGGCCGGTGTCGGCGTGGAGCGCGACATCGACGAGCTCCTGGCGGCCGCCGCCCAGCGCGATGAGTACCTGGCTCTGGCCCAGCGCACGCAAGCCGACTTCGAGAACTACCGTAAGCGGGTGGCCAAGGAGAGCGCGGGGGCCGAGGCCCGGGGGACGGCCAAGCTGGCCCGCGAGTTGCTGCCCGCGCTGGACAACCTCGAGCGGGCGCTGGCCGCCGGCGCGACGGCGGCCGGGGAGGCGGCCGAGGCGGCGGGGGCGCGCGAGGGCGAGGCGCCGGCCGAGGGGCCCGCTCCGTCCGAGGCGGGGCTGGCCGACGGCGTGCGCCTGGTCCAGAACGAGCTCATGAGCGCGCTGGAGCGGCTGGGGATCCAGTCGTTCTCGCCCCGGGGCGAGCCGTTTGACCCCGCTCTGCACGAGGCGATGGCCCAGCGCCCGGTGGACGGCGTCCCCGCCGGCACGGTCGTCGAGGTCTACCAACCCGGCTATCGCTTGGGCGAGAGCGTCATCCGGCCCGCTCGGGTCGTGGTGGCGGGCGAGCCGAGGGGCTAGGCCATGGCCGCCCGCAAGGACTTTTACGCCGCCCTGGGGGTGGACAAGAAGGCCTCTGCCGATCAGATCAAGAAGGCCTACCGCAAGCTCGCGCGCCAGTACCACCCCGATCGCAACCCCGGCGATGAGAAGGCGGAGGCGCGCTTCAAGGAGATCTCCGAGGCCTACGACGTGCTCGGCGACCCCGAGAAGCGCAAGCAGTACGACCGCGGCACGGGGCCGTTCGCCAGCGGGCCGTTCGCCAGCGGCGGGTTTGGCGGCGGCGGATTCGACGCCCCTTCCTTTGGCGACATCCTGTCCAACCTGTTCGGGGGCTCGGGCGGCGGGCGCGCCCAGCGCCAGCGGGCCGCCCAGCGCGGCCGCGACCTGGAGGCCGAGGTCTCGATCTCCTTCGAGCAGGCGATCAACGGGGCCCAGGTCCCGATCGCCGTGCCCACCCAGACGCCCTGCACCACCTGCCACGGAACCGGCGCCAAGCCCGGCACGGCGCCCAAGGTCTGCCCCCGCTGCCAGGGGCGCGGCGTGGAGACCGAGGGCCAGGGGATGTTCTCGATCTCGGCTCCCTGCTCGCGCTGCGGGGGCACGGGCACGATCATCGAGGAGCCCTGCCCGACCTGTCACGGCTCGGGTTCGATGCGCACCGTCAAGCGCTACCGGGTCAACATCCCGGCCGGGGTGCGCGAGGGCAGCCGCGTGCGGCTGGCGGGCAAGGGCGAGGCCGGCCCGGGCGGGGGACCGCCCGGGGACCTCTACGTGGTCACCCACGTCGCCGAGTCGCCGACCTTCAAGCGCAAGGGCGACCACGTCGAGGTCGAGGTGCCGCTCACCATCCCCGAGGCGCTGCGCGGCGCCGAGGTCGAGGTGCCCACCCTGAGCGGACGCAAGCGCCTGCGCGTGGCGCCCGGCACCAAGCACGGCACGGTCCAGCGCCTGCGCGGCGAGGGCCTGCCGCGGCTGGGCGGCTCGGGCCGGGGGGACATCCACTACCGCTTCGTCCTCGACGTGCCCGGGCGGCTCAGTCGCGAGCAGGAGGAGGCGGTGCAGCGCCTGTCGGAGGTCATGAACGGCGATCCCCGCGCCCGCCTGTTCGAGGGCGCCAGAGCGGGCGCCGGCGAGCGGGGGGGCTCGTGATGGCCGCCGAGCGCAAGGTCGCCCGGGGCCGGGTCAGGGTCGCCTCTGACCGCGGCGTGTTCATGATCTCGGTCGCCGCCGAGCTGGCCGAGATGCATCCCCAGACGCTGCGCATGTACGAGGCGCGCGGTCTGATCGAGCCTCGACGCTCGCCCAAGGGCACGCGCCTGTACTCCCAGGAGGACGTCGAGCTCCTGCGTCGGATCCAGGAGATGACCGCCGAGCTGGGCCTCAACCTGGCCGGCGTCGAGCGGGTGCTGGCGCTCGAGGCCGAGCTCGACCGTTTGCGGCGGCGCCTGGAGGCGCTCGAGCGCGAGGGCCAGCGGCTGCGCGAGCAGGCGGTCGCCGAGGTCGAGCGGGTCAAGCGCTCGCTGCGGGCCGAGATCGTGCCCCGTCCGCCGGCCGAGGTGGTCGCCGTGCGACGCCTGAAGGGCTTTCGCCTTCGCAGCGACCGCGCGGACCGTCCGGAGGCCGAGGGAGGGGCGCAGCGGCCGTCCTAGTCGTGTGGCGCAATCCCGCTCGCCCCCGGCGCAAACCTGCCGATGCGACGGGGCGTTTCTCTATAATTATCTAAGTCAACTAGACTGAGATTTATCGATGCAGCCAGACCGATTCACGATCAAGGCCCAGGAGGCGGTGGCCGCCGCCAGCGCGCTCGCCGAGGAGCGCCGCAACCCGCAGCTGACCCCCGAGCACCTGCTCGCGGTGCTGCTCGAGCAGGAGGGCGGGGTGGTCGGCCCCGTGCTCAGCAAGCTCGGCGCCAGCCCCGAGGCGGTGCGCGCCGAGGTCTCGCGCGCGCTGGACGCCCTGCCCCAGGTCAGCGGCGACACCCAGGCCGCGGCTCCGTCCTCGGAGCTGGTGGCGGTGCTGCGCGGCGCCGAGAAGTACGCGCGCGAGCTCTCTGACCAGTACGTCTCCACCGAGCACCTGCTGCTCGCCCTGGCCGACCAGAAGGGCCCGGCAGGCGACGGGCTGCGCGCGGCCGGCGCCGGTGGCGAGAGCCTGCACAAGGCGATCCAGGAGGTCCGCGGCCCCCACCGGGTCACCGATCAGAACCCCGAGGACAAGTACAACGCGCTGGAGAAGTTCGGGCGCGATCTAACTCAGGCCGCCGAGCAGGGCGAGCTCGACCCGGTGATCGGGCGCGACGACGAGATCCGCCGGGTCATCCAGGTGCTCTCGCGGCGGACCAAGAACAACCCGGTCCTGATCGGTGAGCCGGGGGTGGGAAAGACGGCGATCGTCGAGGGGCTGGCCCAGCGCATCGTCTCCGGCGACGTGCCCGAGTCGCTGCGCGACCGCCGCGTGATCGCCCTGGACATCGGCGCCCTGATCGCCGGCTCCAAGTACCGAGGCGAGTTCGAGGATCGGCTCAAGGCCGTGCTCAAGGAGATCGCCGAGGCCCGGGGCACGGTGATCCTGTTCATGGACGAGCTGCACACGATCGTCGGCGCGGGCGCCGCCGAGGGCGCCGTCGACGCCGCCAACCTGCTCAAGCCGATGCTCGCCCGGGGCGAGCTGCGCGCGGTGGGCGCCACCACGCTGGACGAGTACCGCAAGCACATCGAGAAGGACGCCGCCCTCGAGCGCCGCTTCCAGCCGGTGATGGTGGGCGAGCCCTCGGTGGAGGACACGATCGCCATCCTGCGCGGGCTCAAGGAGCGCTACGAGGTCCACCACGGCGTGCGCATCCAGGACTCGGCGCTGATCGCCGCCGCAACGCTGTCGCACCGCTACATCTCCGACCGCTTCCTCCCCGACAAGGCGATCGACCTGATCGACGAGGCGGCCTCTCGCCTTCGCATCGAGATCGACTCGCTGCCCACCGAGATCGACGAGGTCGAGCGCCGCATCATGCAGCTGGAGATCGAGCTCACCTCGCTGGCCAAGGAGAAGGACGAGGCTTCGGTCGCCCGCCGGGAGGCGATCGAGCGCGAGCTGGCCGAGCTGCGCGAGCGCTCGAACGCGATGAAGGCCCAGTGGCAGGCCGAGAAGGAGGCCATAACCGGTATCCGCGAGACCGTCGAGCGCCTCGAGCAGGCGCGCCTGGAGGCCGAGCGCGCCGAGCGCGACGCCGACCTGCAGCGCGCCGCCGAGCTGCGCTACGGCGAGATCCCCGCGCTGGAGAAGAAGATCGCCGAGCACGAGGCCCGGGAGGCCGGGCGTCAGGGCGCCGGCGCCCGGCCCACGTTCCTCAAGGAGGAGGTCGACGCCGAGGACGTGGCCGAGGTGGTGGCCAAGTGGACCGGCATCCCGGTGTCGCGCCTGCTCGAGGGCGAGGTCGAGAAGCTCGTGCACATGGAGGAGCGCCTGCACCAGCGGGTCATCGGCCAGGACGAGGCGGTCGAGGCGGTCGCCTCGGCGCTGCGCCGCTCGCGCGCCGGGCTGCAAGACCCCAATCGGCCGATCGGCGCCTTCCTCTTCCTCGGGCCCACCGGCGTGGGCAAGACCGAGCTGGCGCGGGCGCTGGCCGAGTTCATGTTCGACTCCGAGCAGGCGATGGTGCGCATCGACATGTCCGAGTACATGGAGAAGCACGCCGTCTCGCGCCTGGTGGGCGCGCCGCCCGGCTACGTCGGCTACGAGGAGGGCGGCCAGCTGACCGAGGCCGTGCGCCGGCGCCCGTACTCGGTGGTGCTGCTCGACGAGATCGAGAAGGCCCATCCCGACGTGTTCAACATCCTGCTCCAGGTCATGGACGACGGCCGGCTGACCGACGGCCAGGGCCGCACGGTGGACTTCAAGAACGTCGTGCTGATCATGACCTCGAACATCCCCGGCGGGCGCGCCGGGGTCGACGCCCACTTCAAGCCCGAGTTCATCAACCGCCTCGACGACATCGTCGAGTTCCAGCCGCTGACACGGGAGCAGATCTCCCGAATCGTCGCCCTGCAGACCGAGCGCGTGATCGAGCGCCTGCGCGAGCGGGGGATCGAGCTCACGCTCACCGACGAGGCGTGCAAGCTGCTGGGCAACCTGGGCTATGACCCCACCTACGGCGCGCGACCGCTCAAGCGCGTGATCCAGAAGCGGCTGGTGGATCGCCTGGCCCTGGCGCTTCTCGAGGGCGAGCTCTCCGAGGGAGACCGGGTCAGCGTCGACGTGGGCAAGCCGGCCAAGGACGGCGACGGGGCGGCCGAGCTGGTGTTTCGCACCGAGCGCCAGGGAGCCGGGCCGCGGGGCGAGGAGGACGCGCGCGTCGAGGGCGAGGCGGTCGCCGCCGGTTAGGCGCGCGGTCCGCCGCTGCGCAGCGAGCGCAGCCAGGCGTAGGGACCGATCACGATCCGGGTCGAGGGCGTGATCCAGCGCAACACGGCGAGCAGGTCGCCCTGGTCCAGCGACACGCACCCGTGGGTCGGCTTGCCGATCTGCTCGTGGAGGAAGATCCCGCTGCCCCTCCCGTACACCGGCCGCGCGTAGTTGAAGTCGATTACCGCGGCGTAGCGGTAGGCCACCCGGCGCGACGGCCACAGGCTTTCGTCCGCGCTCGCGCACGGCGAGCGCTCGACCCAGCGGTTGTAGTCAGACCGCCTTCCCGACCAGCACGACGTCGGGGCCAGCCGGCGCCAGCCCAACCCGTGCACGCCCGGGTCAGGGCGCGAGCCGAAGCCGAACACGAAGCCATAGACCCCGATCGGCGTGGTGCTGTCGCCCGCCACCCGGCGCTCGGGGAGCGAGAGTCCGTTGGCGCCCACGTAGGCGGGCATCGCCGAGCGCAGCACGCGCCAGCCTTCGCCGACCCGGACGTAGGTGCGCGCCGTGGCGGTGGTCGAGCGCCGGCCCCAGGTCGAGATCTCGAGCACCCGATCGGCGGCTCCCAGGCCGCGCATGCCCTGGGGATCGACCGCGGGCGCCGCGCGGGCGGCGCCCGCGGCCGGGCGGGGGCGCCCGCGGGCGGTGGGCATGGCCGGCGCGGCGCTTGCCGCGCGCGCGCCCGGCGCCGCCGGGGCGGCGCCCGCCGGGGCCGAGCGCGGGAGGCGGGGCGCCGAGCCGGTGGCCAGGACCAACCCCAACAGCGCGCCCACCCCGAGCACCGCGCCCGCGCCTTTGCCGCCCGCCGACACGCCGGTCCCTCAGCGCACCCGGACCATGCGCACGAAGCGCGGCCGATTGCGCGACGAGTAGCGGGAGCGGATGTCGAACTGCAGGCGCCATGTGCCGCTGCTGACCGCGAAGGGGAACAGGTGGCGCTGGCGCGTGCGGGGCAGGCTTCCGCACGCCCCGTGCGTGCGGCCGAGCCCCACCGTGCGGTGGTCGCGGTGATCGGGCCCCACGTAGTGGAGGTAGAGCGAGGGGTGGTGGGGCTGGTTGGGGCCGAAGGCATAGGCGGAAAAGCGCACCAGCAGCGTGTGGGGGTCGCCCGCGGAGGGGGTGAAGAAGGCGGTGAAGCGCGAGGTGTCAAACGACGTGCTCGCCCTGGCCGCGCCGTCGGTCACCACCACGGTGTGGCGCTGGTGCACAGCGCCGCGGAAGAGCGATCCGCTGTTCAGCGCGCCGCCCATCGTCCCGTTGGCCCGCACGGTGCCCGAGCCCAGCGGCTTGGAGTCGAGCAGCACGCGGTAGCGGGCGCCGGCGACAAAGCCCCGCCCGGAGACGGTGACCCGGCGGTTGGCCGCATAGCAGCCGTACTGGGCGCGCACCCGCGGGTTGCCGGGCCCGGCCGGGCCGGTGGGACCGCTGGGTCCGGTCGCGGCGCCCGAGCCGCCGGAGGCCCCCGGGGGGGCGGCCCCTCCGCCTCCGGAGCCCGGCGAGGAAGGGCCGGTGGAGCCCGAGGGCCCGGTGGCACCGGGGAGGCCGGGAGCGCTGGGAGGGCTGGGGGGGTTGGGCAGGGTGGGGTCGGGCGCCGGGGCTGCCTGGGCGCTCGCGCCGGACGCCGGCCCACCGGGCGAGGCGGGCGGCGCCGCGACGAGCACCAGTGCGCCCACGAGCACCGGCGCGATCGCCGCCGGGATCGCCTCGGGGCGGCGGCGCCGTGACCGGCGACTGCGGCGTGACCTGCTCTCGCCCCTCATCGCGCGGCCAGCGTAGCGCTCGGGCGCCGGAGCGAAATCCGATAGAAACGCACACGACCCGCCCCCATCCTCGACCGGAGGCCAGATGCCGACCTACATCATGCTCTCGACGCTCACCCCCGAGGGGGTTCAGACGGTCAAGAACAACCCCGCCCGCATCCGCGAGGTCAACAAGGAGATCGAGCAGCTGGGGGCCAAGGTCCAGGCCCAATGGGCAACGCTCGGACACTTCGACTTCGTCAACGTCGTCGAGGCCCCCGACGAGTCGACGATCGCCCGCGTCTCGCTCGAGCTCGGGTCCCGCGGCACCGGCCGCTACGAGACGCTCACCGCGATCCCGATCGACGACTTCATCGCCTCGCTTTGACCTCCTCGCCCCGGCGATCGGCGCGCGGCGCCCGCCGGACGCCATGAGGGCGGCGCGCCGGTGAGGGTCCTGGTGGTCGGCGGCGGCGGGCGCGAGCACGCGATCGTGCGCGCGCTCGGTCGCTCACCCCGGCGCCCCGAGCTGCTGTGCGCGCCGGGCAACGCCGGCATCGCCGCCGACGCCCGCACGCTGGAGATCGCCGCCGCCGACCTCGACGGCCTGGTGCAGGCAGTGGCCGACCAGAGCATCGACTTCACCGTGGTGGGGCCCGAGGCCCCCCTGGTGGCGGGGCTGGTCGACGCCCTGGCCGAAGAGGGCCATCGGGCGTTCGGACCCTCGGCCGCGGCCGCGCGGCTCGAGGGCTCCAAGCAGTTCGCCAAGCAGGTGATGGACGCGGCCGGGGTCCCCACCCCCGCCTGGCGGGCGGTCGAGGACGTCGAGACCGGCATGCGGGCGATCGGCGGCTACCCGGCGGTGATCAAGGCCGACGGCCTGGCCGCCGGCAAGGGCGTGGTGCTGGCGGCCGACGAGGCCGAGGCTCGGGCGACGCTGCAGTCGCTGCTCGTCGAGCGCCGCTTCGGCACCGAGCGGGTGATCGTCGAGGAGTGCCTGGCCGGCGAGGAGCTCTCGCTGCTGGCCCTGTGTGACGGCCGGCGCGCGGTGCCCATGGCTCCGGCGCAGGACTACAAGCGCATCTTCGACGACGACCGGGGCCCGAACACCGGGGGGATGGGCTCCTACAGCCCGGTGCCCGGCATCGACGCCGCCGCGGCGGGCGAGATCGCCGCCGCGGTCCACCAGCCGGTGATCGACGAGCTCGCCGCCCGGGGGACGCCGTTTCACGGTGTGCTGTACGCCGGGCTGATGCTCACCGACGAGGGCCCGCGGGTACTCGAGTTCAACGTCCGCTTCGGCGATCCCGAGACCCAGGCCATCCTTCCCCGGCTTCGCTCGGACCTACTCGAGCTCGCCGAGCACGCCGCGCGCGCCGGTGGGCTGGCCGACGCCAGGCTGGACTGGGATCCGCGCTGGGCGGTGACGATTGTCCTGGCCAGCGCCGGCTATCCGGAGTCCGCGTCGACCGGCGATCCGATCTCCGGGCTCGATGCGGTGCCGCCCGGCATCGAGGTCACCCACGCCGGCACGACGGTGAAAGCCGACGGCACCGCGGTCACCGGCGGGGGCCGCGTGCTCAACGTCACCGCCCTGGGCGACGGCCCCCAGGCTGCCCGGGAGGCGGCGTATGCTGGCGCCGACGTGATCGACTTCCCGGGCCGCCAGCTGCGCCGCGACATCGCCGCTCGGGCGGCCGAGCGGGTGCGGTGATCGACGAGGAACGGCCCACCGAGGGCCCGAGCGCCGGTCCCGGCTCGTCGGGTCCGGGGGCTCCCGGACAGCTCGCCGAGGCGGGGCTGGAGCCCGAGACCGAGGTCGAAGGCGAGCTCGCCGGGCTCGACGTCGACACCCCCCTGGTGGGGATCGTGATGGGCGCCAAGTCCGACATGCCCGAGATGGAAAAGGCAGCCGAGGAGCTGCGCGAGCGCGGGATCATGCACGAGATGCGGGTGATGTCCGCCCACCGCGAGCCCGACACGGTGGCCGACTATGCCCGCAACGCTCGCATGCGCGGCCTGCGGGTCATCATCGCCGGCGCCGGCCTGTCGGCGGCCCTGCCCGGGGTGGTGGCCGCCCATACCGAGCTGCCGGTGATCGGGGTGCCCCTGACCAGCCGGAGGAGCGCGGCCGGCGGGCTGGACGCGCTGCTGTCGATCGCGCAGATGCCCCCCGGGGTACCGGTGGCGTGCGTGGGCATCGACAACGCGCGCAACGCGGCCGTGCTCGCGGCCCGGATCCTCGCCGGCTAAGCAGGGCGCCCGACGCCCGGGCTCAGGGCGCGGGCGGGCGCTGGAGGAACCAGATCGGCGCCCCGCGGGGCATGCGCTCCTCGGCCAGCACCGAGAACCCCGCCCGTTGGTAGTAGGGCACGTTGGCGGGGGTCATCGTCTCCAGGTAGATGGGCAGCCCGCGGCCGTCGGCGTGGCGGGCGAGCGCGGCGAGCAGCGCCCGCCCGGCGCCCAGGCGCTGGGTCCGGGGGTCGGCGGCCAGCAGCCACAGGTACAGATGGGGTCGTGTGGGGTGGTGGCGCCCGACGATCTCCTCGGTGCGCATCGCCCGCCACAACGGCCCCGGGCCGGCCAGGGCCAGGGGCGGGATCTCGAACAGCTGCCGAGCCGGGGGCGGCGGCCAGCGCCCGGCGTCAAAAGCCAGGGCGACCCCTACCGCCCGACCCCCACGCCACGCGCACCATCCGGGTCCGCCCCAGCGCCGGGTGATCGCCAGCGCCCCGGGAAAGTAGACCCGCATCACCGCCCGCCGGTGCGGGCGCCAGCGCGGTCCGATGTCCCGCCAGGCGGGATCGTCGATGAACGCCTCGGTGAGGATCCGGGCCAGATCGCGGCGGGGGGCGCGCTCGGCGGGCGCCAGCTCGATGCCACCCGGACCGACGGCGGTCCGCGCGGCACCCCGGTCGGTCATCGCCGCCGGGGCGGCCTGCGGTGTCGCCTGGCGGCGGGCACGCGACGGCGCAGACGGACGTGCGGACCGCCGCGGAGGATGAGGGTGGCCTGCACCAAGTGGGCGCGCGGGCTCACGCCGGCGAAGGTGTGGCGGAAGGGTGCGTGGCGAAGGCGCACCGCCCGGCGGCGGTCGAGGCGAAGGGTCAGCGACTTCACCTTCCCCGGCGCGTTGGCAACGCTCACCCGCAGACGCCTCGATCCGAGCCGGCGTAGCACCAGGCGGAGGCGCCGGTGGGGTCGGGGGCGGCGGTGCCGGCCGGGGATTGCGGTGCCGGGGGGCGACGCGGACGCCGGCGGCGGAGGAATCGCGTCGCGGAGCTCGATCAGGCCCCCCAGCGCGCCCACGTAGGCCGACCCGTCGGGTCCGACCGAGATCGGGGCGTAGTTGTTGTTGTAGCCCAAGCCGTTGCCGGCCAGCCGCTTGTTGACCGTACGGCCAGTGTCGAAGTCGATCGCGGTCAGATACCACGGATCGCTGCCGTCGCTGGTGGGGTCCTTGGTGTAGGCGTAGACCAGCCCGTTGGCCAGCGAGAGCTTGGGCACCACGGTGGGGGAGCGCTCGTTGCTGCGCCACACCACGTGACAGCCGCGGCCGTCGGGGTCGATGTCCACCCGCCAGATTCCGGGGGCGGTGGACTTCCCGTTCTCGGTCACCGTGGGATCGGTGTAGCCGTAGTTGTTCTCCACGACCATCGCCCGGTCGGTGCCGATAAGCGAGTTCTCCGTATCGCTGGCACCCGCCGAGAACACGGGCACCGAGCACACCAGCCGAGTGCCGCTGAAGGCGCGATCGCGTCGATAGACGACCACGTCCATGGGGTCGGCGTTGTCGGTGATCGAGACGTACTGCGAGCCCATCAGGGTGGGCGTCGTCCCCGTCCCGGCGTCGACCTGCCCGGGCTTGTGGATGCCCGAGTTGGCGTACACCTCGCGCCAGCTCACCGCCGGCGCCCCGGTGGCGTCGGCGTCGAAGCGGTACAGCGCGGCGATCGTGGCGATGTACACGCCGCCGTCCTCGCCGACGGCAAACGAGTTCTCGATCTCCTCGTGGGTGTCGAGGCTCTTGATCGCACCGGTGCCGGGGTCGACCGTGCCCACCACCCCGTTGAAGCTGACGAACCAGTAGCGCCCCGACCAGTCGGGCAGCGCCGAGGTCAGCTTGTCGCCGCTGGGCACCACCCCGGTGAGGTCGTAGTCGTGCAGCAGGGCAAAGCCCGGATTGTCGGCGCCGCCGGTCTCGCCGATCACGTATAGGTGGCGGGTGGTGGTACCGATCACCACCTGATCGCGGTTGTCCAGGTAGAAGTAGCCCCCACCCGAGAAGTCCTGAAAGATGTTGGCCGGCACCGACTGGCGCATGGGGAGGCTCATGCTCGCCAGCTGACTGAGGTCGTGGGGGTCGAACATCCGCAGCGTGGGGCCGCTGAACCCTATGCAGGCGCTGACGATCCGGCCCCGGGAGTCGAAGGTGATCGTTCCGCAGTCGCCGTTGACGTCGGTGGACAGAGTCGACATGTCGCGTCCCAGCGGGCCCGGCCCCACGTAGAGGTCGCTCATGTAGCCGTCGTCGTGGACGTTGGAGCGCCCGTTGGGCGCCATCGCCGGATGCTGGGGGATCGGGGTGGCGAACACCGGATGCTGGTCGGCCGCCGCTCCCACGAACACCGGCGCGCCGGTCGGCGTCTGGGGGATGGGCATGGCCGGGGTGCCCGCGGCCAGCGCCGAGGGGCCGGGCAGGGCGGCGAGGAGGATCGAGGCCCAGACGCCGACGGCGCAGCCCCAGGGCAACGGGCGAGGGCGACAGTGCATGTGCTTGCGACGGTAGCGCCCGACGGGCAACGGCGCGACGGCGGCGCCGGGCCCGGTTTGGGACCCGGCATGCGCGTCGACGGGTCGCCCGGGGATAATCGGGGGAGTGATCGAGCGCTACACCCGCCCCGAGCTGGGGGCCGTCTGGACCGATCACGCACGCATGGAGGCCTGGCGCCGGGTCGAGGTCGCCGCCTGCGAGGCGATGGACGGTCCGAGCTCCGAGGAGCTCGAAGCGATCCGCCGGGCCGGCTTCACCGTGGAGGCGGTCCGCGAGCGCGAGCGCGTCACCGACCACGACGTGGCGGCGTTCGTGGACGTGCTGTCCGATGCGGCCGGAGAGGCCGGACGCTGGATCCACTATGGCCTGACCTCCAGCGACGTGCTCGACACGGCACTGGCGCTCCAGCTCCAGCAGGCCGGCGAGCCGATCCTCGCCGGCGCCCGCGAGCTGGTGGGGGCACTGGCCGAGCGCGCCCGCGAGCACGTCGACACCGTGTGCGTAGGGCGCACCCACGGGGTGCACGCCGAGCCCACCACGTTCGGGGTAAAGCTCGCCGGCCTGGCCCAGGAGGCCCACCGTAACCTGGGCCGCCTGGAGCGCGCCTTCGACCAGGTGGCGGTGGGCACCGTCTCCGGGGCGGTCGGCACCTACTCCACCCACGGGCCGGACTTCGAACGGGCGGTGCTCGAGCACCTGGGCCTGCGCCCCGAGCCGGTCTCCACCCAGGTCGTGCCGCGCGACCGGCACGCCGAGCTGCTCGGTGCGATCGCGCTGGCCGGCGCCGGCCTCGAGCGCCTGGCCCTGGAGATCCGTCATCTGCAGCGCACCGAGGTCCGTGAGGCCGAGGAGCCGTTCAGATCCGGCGAGCAGAAGGGGTCCTCGGCCATGCCCCACAAGCGCAACCCGATCACCGCTGAGCGCATTTGCGGACTGGCGCGAGTGCTGCGGGGAAACGCGCTCGCCGCCGTGGAGAACGTCGCCCTCTGGCACGAGCGCGACATCTCGCACTCGGGGGCCGAGCGAGTGATCCTGCCCGACTCCACGATCCTCATCGACTACCTCCAGCACCTGGCGCTGCGACTGGTACGCGGGCTGGTGGTCTATGGGGACCGCATGGCCGCCAACCTCGAGCTCACCCACGGGGCGCTGTACTCCCAGCGGCTGCTGCTGGCCCTGGTCGAGCAGGGCCTAGGGCGCGACGAGGCCTATCGCATCGCCCAGGCCGTCGCCCAGCAGGCATTCGATGAGGGCCGGCCCATGCGCGAGCTGCTCGCCGCCCACCGTGAAGGCAAGCTCGACGATGGGCGCCCGGACCCGCTGGGGCTGCTCGACCTGGACGTGGTCTTTGACCCCGGACACTTCACCCGCCACGCGCGCGAGATCGTGGGCCGCCTGGACGCGATCGCTCCGTCCGCCTAGCTGGATCCCGGGCCAGATGTCCAAGGCCAACGTGGGGACCGTGCGGCGCCTGTTCGGGCTCTATGCGCAAGGCGCTCCCCGAGGCCCGGCGTGAGTTCCTCGAGGAGGCCTTTGCCCCCGACCTCGAGTGGATCCCCTATATGGGCGTCGTCGAAGGCAAGGTCTACCGGGGCCGGGATGCCCTGGACCTGTGGCTGGCCGACATGCTCGAGGCCTTCGAGGAGGTGCACCCGGAGGTCCAGACGATCCGCGACCTCGACGACTACGTGCTGGTCACCGGGCGCACCATGCTGCGGGGCCGGGCAAGCCAAGTGGGCGCGGACTTCAACTGGGTGCAACTCTTCTGCTTCCGCGGCGGGCGGGTGGCCTGGATCCGCTCCTACCGCGATGAGGGGGCGGCGCCGGGGGACGTCGCCGGCTCGCCTTAGCGCCCAGCGCCGCTACGTCCGCTTGGCGTCCTGGGTCTGGTAGCGCTTGCGGCGAAACACGTCGCGGGCCAGCGAGTCGACCCGGTCTAAGAACAGCAGGCCGTCGAGGTGGTCGAGCTCGTGCTGCAGGCAGCGGGCCTCGAAGCCCTCGCTGTCGACCGAGACGGGCTGGCGCGAGAGCGCGTCGGTGGCCTCCAGGGCGATCCGGTGGGCGCGACGCACGTTGGCGGTCAGGTCGGGGATGCTCAGGCACCCCTCGCGCGCGACCTCGGAGCCCTCCCGGCGCGTGATCCTCGGGTTGGCCAACACCAGCCGCCCATTGCTGGTGGTGGCCCGGGGGTGTTCGGATACGTCCACCGCGACCAGGCGCACCAGCTCGCCGAGCTGGGGGGCGGCCAGGCCCACGCACCCCGGGTGGGCGGCGATGGTGCCGAGCAGGTCGCCCGCCACCCGCTCCATCAGCTGGGCGTCGGCCTCGATGTCCAGCCTCCGGCAGCGGCGCTTGAGCACCGGGTGCGGATAGCGCAGCACCGGGCGCGCCGACATCCGAGGCCCTAGAGCTCGTCGTGCTCGAGCGGCCGGATGGTGAGCTCGAGCTGCTGCTCGCCGGCGATTCGGTGCAGGCGTTGCTCGATCTCCGCTGCCCGCTCGGGCGTCCCGGCGGCGACCTCGAGCAGGACCGCGTATATCGCGGTGGCCGAGGGCTCGTCGGCAGGCTCGGCGAGATGGGACTGCAGGTCGGTGATCGACACGCCCGCCCCGGCCAACTCGCGGGAGACCGCGTGCACGATCCCTGGGTGGTCGGCGCCGTAGACGGTCACCAGATGCGTCGGCTGGGGCGCGTCGGCGGCCTCCGCCGCCGCCAGCTCGGAGACGGCGATCGCCTCCAGGCCGAGCTCGTCGGCGACTCGCTCCAGCCCCTCCCGCAGGGCATCGGGATCCCCCCCCGCCGGCAGCGCCACGACCAGCATCATCGTGAAGTGCCCACGCAGGATCGCCATCTGGGTGTCCTCGAGGTTGGCCCCGGCCTCGAGCAGCACGCCGCTGACCGCCGCCACGATCCCCGGGCGATCGCGACCCACGGCCCACACGGCCAGGTGGCGTCCGTCGCCGGCTCGGTCCACGGCGGGGAGCCTACGGCCCGCGCCGGGTGCGGCGCTTGGCGCGGCGCCGGCTCGAGCGCGGGCGTTGGCGCTGGCGCGGGCATGCGCGCCCGGCGCGGGTCCGCGCGGGGCGCGCGCGGCGGCGAGCCCGGGCGGTGGCGTGGCGACGCGCTCGGGCCGGGCGGCGGGGGCGCGCACGGGGGCAGGGCCGCGGGTGCGAGCCCGACGAAGGGTGACGGGCAGCCGCCGCACCGGCGCCCGCTCCGGGCGCCCGGGCGAGCGGGGGCGTTCCTGGCGGGGGGAGCCCCGGGGCGGGGCTCGGGGTGGCGCCCGCCGCTGGGCCCGCCCCGGGGCTAGACGGCGCGGCGGGAGGCCCCGGGGATGGCCCGCCCCCCGGATCGCTCGGAGGCGGCGGGTCCGATGAGGCGCCGGCGCCGCCGAGCACGAAGAGCGAGATCGACCGCGGGGGATAGGTGGCCCCCAGCTGGCTCCCCTGGATCGTAGGGTCCGCCGCCCGGGCGATGGCGCCGCCCGACCACGACCACCTCTGGATCGAGCCGGGGGCGGAGAGGCCGCCGAGGGTCAGCGGACTGGTCAGGGCCGAGGCCGTCTTGTTGATGACCATCACCGTGTAGGCGCCGTCGCTCGAGCGCCGCGCCGCGTAGACCGCGAGCTGGGCTTGGTCGGAGCTGGTGGCGCGGATCGAGACGTCGCCGAACTGGCCGTGGGCTCCGTCGTAGTCGCGATACATGCGAAACGCGTCGGCGATCAGGTTGCCGTCGTAGTCCAGCGGCCAGCGGGTGGCCAGATCGAGCCCCTGGCGCCCGAAGATCCCCAGGACGTCGGCCTGGATGAGCGCGTTGGTCACGGGATCGCCTTGGAGCGAGAGGTTGTACTCGCTCAGCGAAACCTTCGTGCCGGGGTAGTCGGCCGCCGCCCACGCCTTCATGCGCGGGATCAGGTCGATGTTCTCGGCGATCCAGCTGGGATCGGTGTAGGTGGGATCCCACAGCGAGCGGGTTATGTCACTGGTGCTGCCGCCCTGGGCGTAGTAGTGCAGGTCGAGGTAGTCGAGCAGGCGGGTGCCGTGGGCCTGCTCGTAGGCCCGCGCCTGCTGGAGCAGCCACTCGGCCAGGGGCACGCCGCCGTGGTTGGCGCGGTCGGGCGAGCGGGCGGTGCAGCCGTTGACGTCGACTTCGTCGGCCGCGCTGCAGAGGTAGTTGGGCCACCCCCACTCCGAGAAGCCCAGCACGCCCGCGCCGGGGTCGGCCGCCTTGACCGCCACCGCCGCGTCGCGCGTCTTCTGCCAGAGCTCGTCGTAGCTCGCCGGCGCCGGGTGCATGTCGCGGTGGGTGTCGTTCCACAGCGCCGGCTCGTTGCCCAGCTCGTACAGGCCTACCCCGCCGCGGGCGGCGCTGCCGTAGCGTCCGACCAGGTCCTGTACCAAGGCGCCGTCATAGGAGGCGTCGATCGGGATCCCGTCCCGCGCCGGGTCGGCGGCGAGCTTGACCGTGCCCTGCTGGCCGTTGCCGCATCCGGGGTCGTAGGGATCGAAGGAGTCCTGGGTGGGGAACAGCGCCTTGGGAAAGCCGCACTGGAAGGGGTGATCTAGCGGGGCGGTGGCGGCGACGTAGCCCATCAGGGGGAGGGTGAACACGGTCTGGGCGCCGAGGCTGCGGTCCTTGGCGACGAAGTCGCGATAGGCGAAGACGCTGGGTCCGGCGCCGCCGTTGCACCATTTATACGCCGGGTCCTGGCAGTCGGCGGTGTTCTCGAAGTACCAGTCGTTGCCGGTGTTGGAGGATCCCAGGCGCCAGTTGTAGGTGTCGGTGGTGTTGCCTCCCCAGCGGTCGGTGGGTAGCGCCAGCTCCCGGCCCAGCGCGGGATCGGCAAAGTTCATGCCGTAGATCGCCGGGCTGACCGGGTGTTGATCGGCGGCGGCGTCGATGGCCAGCGAGGGATCGGCGCGGGCCAGGGGAGACCCCGCGAGCCCCAGCGAGCACGCCAGCGCGCCGACCAGCACGCCGGCCGGACGCCGCCGCGTCCGCCGGGTGCCTGCGGGCGGGCCAAGCCGCACCGGGAGGGGATGGCGATGGCGGTGGGCGAGGAGCTTCCGAAGGGCCATGTGCGCTATCCGAATGCATCGTCATTTCAGGTCGATCGCTTCAATAAAGCCTCCGGGGCCGGCGCTAAAGTCCAGGCAGTGAGGACCGTCGCCGACCTGCCCCTGCTGGCCTCGGGCAAGGTGCGCGAGATGTACGACCTGGGGGATCGCGTGCTGATGGTCGCCTCGGACCGGATCTCCACCTACGACGTCGTCCATCCGACGCCGATCCCCGACAAGGGCCGCGTGCTGAGCGCGATCTCGGCATTCTGGTTCGCGCGCACCGGTCAGATCGTCGCCAACCACTTCGTCTCGGCGGTCGCCGGTGTCCCCGAGGAGGTGCGCGGCCGGGCGATCGTGGCGCGCAAGCTCCGGATGCTCCCCGTCGAATGCGTCGTGCGCGGCTACCTGTCGGGCTCGGGCTGGAAGGACTACCAGGCCACCGGCGCGGTCAGCGGGATCGAGCTGCCGCCCGGCCTGTGCGAGTCCGAGCGCCTGCCCACCCCGATCTTCACCCCGTCGACCAAGGCGCTGGAAGGCCACGACGAGGCCATCGACTTCGACGCGGCGACCGAGCTGGTGGGCGATCGCGACCTGGCCGACCGTCTGCGCTCCGCCGCACTCGAGCTCTACCGGTTCGCCGCCGAGCACGCCTCGGCCCGCGGCATCCTGGTGGCCGACACCAAGTTCGAGTTCGGGCTGGACGCCGACGGCCAGCTCGTCTTGGGCGACGAGGTGCTCACCCCCGACTCCTCGCGCTTCTGGCCGGCGGACAGCTACCAGGTAGGGCGCCCCCAGCCCAGCTACGACAAACAGTACGTGCGCGACTGGGCGGCGGGCACGGGATGGGACAAGGCGCCGCCGGCGCCGGCGATCCCCGACGACGTGGTGGCGGGCACCCGCGCGCGCTACGTCGAGGCCTACGCCCGCCTGGCCGGGGAGCCCTTCGCTGCCTGGCTGGAGCGCACCGGCGCGCCTCAGGACCCAGTCTGGGCGCCGCCCGCGGTAGCGGCCGGTGGGGGCGCGGCGGCCGGGGCGGTCTCCGGGCGGCCCGGCGGATGACGACCCGGGCCCCGGGGAGCCGATGAAGGCCCGGGTGCTGGTCCGACCCAAGTCGGGCATCCTGGATCCCCAGGGCCAGGCGGTCCAGCGGGCGCTGCCGGCGCTGGGCTTCACCGACGTGCACGAGGTGCGCGTGGGCAGGCTGATCGAGCTCGAGCTCGACGACCCCAACCCGCAAATCGAGGACTACGACGTCGTCTACGAGCGCGCCGGGGCGAACGGCGCCGGCGCGTGAAGTTCGGCGTCGTCCGGTTCCCGGGCTCCTGCGACGAGGTCGACGCCCAGCTCGCCGCCTCGCGGGTGGGCGAGGCGGTCCTGCTCTGGCACGCCGAACGCGATCTGGGGAGGATCGACGTGGTGGTCGTGCCCGGGGGGTTCTCCTATGGGGACTACCTGCGACCGGGGGCGATCGCCCGCTTTGCCCCGGTGATGGACGCTATCGCCGAGTTCGCCCGCGCGGGCGGTCCCGTGCTCGGCATTTGCAATGGCTTTCAGGTTCTGTGCGAGGCGGGGATGCTCCCCGGGGCGCTGCTCCCCAACCGCGGCCTGCGTTTCGTCTGCCGCCAGCCCGGGGTGCGGGTGGAGAGCACGGCCTCGCCATTTACGGCGGCGCTGGCCGTGGGCGAGCGGCTGTCGATCCCGGTCAAGCACACCACCGGGTGCTACTGGGCCCCCGAGCACCAGCTCGATCGGCTCGAGGCCGAGAACCGCGTGGTCCTGCGCTACTGCCCGGGCCAGAACCCCAACGGGTCGATGCGCGACATCGCCGGCGTGTGCAACGAGGCAGGCAACGTGATGGGGCTGATGCCCCACCCCGAGCATGCGGTCGACCAGCTGACCGGCTCGGCGGACGGCCTGCGGCTGTTCGAGTCGGTGGCCCAGGCATTGGCGCCGGTGGCCGCGTGAGCGCGGTGGCCCCCGTCGCCGAGCCCGAGCGCCAGGCGCTCCCCGGCCTGGCGGGGGCGCAGGCGCTTGGCCTCACCGAGGACGAGTACGCGCTGATCGGACAGAAGCTCGGGCGCGAGCCCAACCTGGTCGAGCTGGCGATGTTCTCGCTGCTGTGGTCCGAGCATTGCGCCTACAAGCACTCGCGTCGGCTGCTGGCCACGCTGCCGAGCGCCGGCGAGCGCCTGGTCATGGGCCCGGGCGAGAACGCCGGGGCCGTCGACGTGGGGGGCGGCCTGGCGGTCGCGTTCAAGGTCGAGTCCCACAACCATCCGAGCGCGGTCGAGCCCTTCCAGGGGGCGGCCACCGGGGTGGGCGGCATCCTGCGCGACGTGTTCGCGGTGGGGGCGCGGCCAATCGCCGTGCTGGACTCGCTGCGCTTCGGCGATCCCTCCAGCGAGCGCTCGCGCTACCTGCTCGACCGGGCGGTGGCCGGCATCGGGCACTACGGCAACTCGATCGGGGTGCCGACCGTGGGTGGCGAGGTCTACTTCGAGGAGCCCTACGAGCAGAACTGCCTGGTCAACGCGATGTGCATCGGGCTGGCGCCCCGCGAGCGCCTGATCCGCTCGGCCGCTGCCGGGCCGGGGAACGTAGTGGTCCTGCTGGGCGCCTCCACCGGGCGCGACGGGATCGGCGGCGCCTCGGTGCTCGCCTCGGCCGAGCTGGGCGAGGGCGACGCGGCCAAGCGGCCGTCGGTGCAGATCGGCGATCCGTTCGCCGAGAAGAAGCTCCTCGAGTGCTGCCTCGAGCTGCTCGAGCGGGGCCTGCTGGTCGCCCTCCAGGACCTGGGGGCGGCGGGGCTGACCTCCTCGGCGGCGGAGATGGCGAGCAAGGGCGGGGTGGGAGTGGAGATCGACGTGGCCCGGGTGCCGCTGCGCGAGCCGGGGATGGAGCCCTTCGAGATCATGATCTCCGAGTCCCAGGAGCGCATGCTCTGCGTGGTGGCGCCCCGGCGCCTGGACGAGGTGCTCGGCCTGTGCGCCCGCTGGGAGACCCAGGCCACCGCGATCGGGACCATCACCGACAGCGGGCGCTTTCGCGTGCTGAGCGACGGAGCCGTGGTCGGCGACGTCCCGATCGGCGCCCTGGTCGACGACTGCCCGCTGTATGACCTCTCGCCCCGCCCGCCCGGCGCCCAGGTCTACCCGGCTCCCGCCGCGCGGCTGACCGACGCCGACCCCGGTGAGTCGCTGCTGGCGCTGCTGTCCTGCCCCAACCTGGCCTCGCGGCGACCGCTGTTCGAGCAGTACGACTGCCTGGTCGGCTCGCGCACGGTGTGCCGCCCGGAGCAGGCCGACGCCGCCGTGCTGAGGCTGCCCGCACGCGAGGACGCGCCGCGGCCGGCGATCGCCACCTCGATCGATTGCAACGGTCGCCGGGTGGCGTGCGATCCGCGGTCCGGGACGCGCGAGGCGGTGCTCGAGTGCGCCGCCAACCTGGCCTGCGTCGGCGCCGAGCCGTTGGGGTTGACCAACTGCCTGAACTTCGGCAATCCCGAGAAGGCCCTGGTGGCCTGGCAGCTGACCGAGGCGGTGGGCGGCCTGGGGGAGGCGTGCCGGGCGCTGGGGATCCCGGTGGTGGGCGGCAACGTCTCGCTCTACAACGAGGCGGGCGAGGGCCCGATCTACCCGACGCCGGTGGTGGGGATGGTGGGCGAGCTGCCCGACGCCGCCCGGGCGGGCGGGCTGGCCTTCGCCCGGGCCGGTGACGGCATCGCGCTGGTGGGCCCGTTCGCCCCGGCGCTGGCAGCCTCCGAGCTGGCGCGGCTGCGGGGCGAGGCGCTCCCGGGCGGGTTGCCCGCGGCCGAGGTGGCTGCGGTGGTGGCCGCCCAGGCGGCGGTGCGCGCAGCGGTGCGCGCCGGGGTGGTGACCAGCGCCCACGACGTGGCCGAGGGGGGGCTGGCGGTGGCGCTGGCCGAGTGCTGCCTGGCCGGCGGCGTGGGGGCCCAGGTGAGCCTTGCCGGCCGGCCGGGCGGGGGTCCCGATGAGGCGCTGTTCGGCGAGGGTCCCGGCGGCTTCGTGCTCTCGGGCCCCGACGACGCGCTGCGAGCGCTGGCCGCGGGCGCCACGCCGGTGGCGATCATCGGTCGCGTGGGGGGAGAGCGCCTGCGCATCGAGCACGAGGGGGAAGAGGTGGTGGACCTCGCGGTGGGGCGCCTGGCCGAGGCGCACCGCACACTGGAGGCGCTGTTTTCATGACGCGGGCACGCCGCGCCGCGCTGCTAGGCTTGATGGGTTCAAGCGCCCCGAGCCGGTCAGGGCAGGCCGACACCCGGGAGGCGCTCGACATGCCGCCACCTGCACCTGATCTCGATCAGCGCGACGGGCCGAGAGACGAGTGTGGTGTCTTTGGGATCTATGCCCCGGGACACGACGTCTCCCGTTTGGCCTACTTCGCCCTGTACGCGCTTCAGCACCGGGGTCAGGAGTCGGCCGGCATCGCCGCCGCCGAGCGCGACGGGTCGATCATGGCCGTGCGCGAGCTGGGCCTGGTCAGCCAGGTGTTCGACGAGCAGAAGCTCCGCGCCCTGGGGGGCGAGCTGGCGATCGGGCATGTGCGCTACTCGACCACGGGCGCCACGTCGTTCGAGAATGCTCAGCCCGTGCACCGCTCCGGGCGGCGCGAGCTCGCGCTGGGCCACAACGGCAACCTGATCAACGCGGTCGAGCTGCACGCCGAGCTCGGCGAGCTCGGCGTGGGCTTTCGCTCGACCTCGGACTCCGAGATCATCGCCGCTCTGCTCGCCAGCCACGACGGGGACTCGCTCCGGACCGCGGCGATCGACGTGCTGCCGCGCCTGAAGGGCGCCTTCTCGGTGGTGGCGATGTCCAAGGACGGCGTCGTCGCCTTTCGCGACCCGGCCGGGCTGCGGCCGCTGGTGCTCGGCCAGCTGGGCGACCGCTATTGCGTCGCCTCGGAGTCCTGCGCCCTGGACATCATCGGCGCTCGGCTCTTGCGCGACGTGCGTCCGGGGGAGGTCGTGTCGCTCACCGAGCGCGGAATCACGTCCGACCAGGCGGTCGAGTCCGAGCGCGAGGCGTTCTGCGTGTTCGAATACATCTACTTCGCCCGTCCCGACTCGCGCATCGGGGGCACGGTGCTGCAGGTGGCGCGGTCGCGCATGGGGGAGATCCTCGCCCGCGAGGCGCCGGTGGACGCCGACGTGGTCATCCCCGTGCCCGACTCGGGCAACTCGGCGGCGCGCGGGTACGCGCGCGCGAGCGGGATCCCACTCGACGACGGCTTCGTCAAGAACCGCTACGTGGCGCGGACCTTCATCCAGCCCGGCCAGGAGCTGCGCCAGCGCGGGCTGCGGTTGAAGTTCAATCCCCTGCCCGAGGTGGTCGCGGGCAAGCGCCTGGTAGTGGTCGACGACTCGATCGTGCGGGGCAACACCACGCGCAAGATCGTGCAGATGTTGCGCGACGCCGGCGCCGCCGAGGTGCACATGCGCATATCGGCGCCGCCGATCAAGCACCCCTGCCACTACGGCATCGACATGTCCACGCGCGAGGAGATGATCGCTCACGGGCGCACGGTGGAGCAGGTGGCCCAGGAGATGGGGGCCGATTCGCTGCACTACCTGTCGCTCCCGGGCGTCTACGAGGCGATCGGCCAGCGCCGCGAGGCCCACTGCGACGCCTGCTTTAGCGGCGAATACCCGTTGGCGGGCACCGGCGAGGCCAATGGCAAGTTCGCGCTCGAGGCCGAGCGCGCCCTGGCTCGCGCCTACTAGCCGTCGCCGGCGCCCCGGTCAGGTCTTCCCCAGGATCGCGCCGACCTCGCGCTCGGCGGAGCTGATCGCTCCGTCGAAGTAGCCGTACCAGCGCGTCGCCGTCTCTGCGCCCACCCAGTGGATGCGACCAATCGGGGCCCGCAGCGCGGGCCCGTAGCCGGTCCACACGCCGGGCGGCATGAACGCGTTGAACGCGCCGCCGGCGAACGGGTTGGCGGGCCATACCGCTTCCACGTAGTCGACCGGGGAGCTGGCCCGGGAGCCAAAGTAGGTGCGGTAGTCGGCGAGAACGGTCTGCCGCCGCTGGGCCCAAGGCCGCGTCGCCCAGCTCAGCGCCCCCTGCCCCGCCACGAAGCCGGTGAGGATCCCGGGCTTGCCGTCCGGCGGCGAGCTATCGGCCGTCGCCTGGACGGTGGGGAGCGTGCCGACGGCCGATCCGCTGAGGCCCAGGGGGCGCCAGAACGCGGTCGGATAGACGGCGTGCACCTTGGCGAGCGTGCCCAGCGGCATCCGCTGCCCGAGCTGCAGGCGCCGGGCCGGCAGGGGCGGGTCGTAGCTGATCGCGCCGGCCAGCGTGGGCGGGATCGCGACGATCACGTGGCCGGCTCGGAAGCGCCCGGCGGCCGTCGTCACGGTCACGCCGCTCGAGTCCTGGGAGATTGCCCTGACCGCCGCCTTGACCGCCACGCGATCGCCGAGCTGGCGCGCGAGGATCAGCGGGATCTGGCCCGCCCCACCGAAGTAGAGGTCGCTGTCAGGGCGTTCGCCGTGAGGGTTGGCCCGCATCTCGAAGAGCAGGTGCAGCAACGACACCTCGTCCAGCGTGCCGCCCGAGGAGTTGAATACCCCCTCGTTGGCGATGACGAAGCGGCCGAAGCCGGTGCGGACATTGCGCTGTAGCCAGTCGGCGACCGTCTGTCGGTCAAGCGCGGTGGCGCGGGGCGCGGTCCACGGCTGACCGGGCGAGACGCTTCTGGCCAGGGTCGCCAGGGCGGCCGTGCCCCGCTCGGCGTCGTGAACCGCGCCGGCCGGCGCCGGGGACCGCTGTCCCGGCAGCCCCCGCACGGTCGAGATGTCGCCTTTGAATCTGCCCGCGATGCCGTCGAAGGCGACGATCCCCTCGCCCCCGTAGTACGACGGGAACCGCTTCAGTCCCAGCTCGTCCGAGAGCGCCAGCAGCCGATGCTGGGTGGGGCCCGCCCACTGTCCCCCGAGATCGACCCACCCGCCCTCGGCAACGCTGCGACGTACCATCCGCCCGCCGACCCGGCTCAGGGCCTCGAGCACGACGACCGACCTACCCGCCTTGACGAGGTTGCGCGCCGCCGTGAGACCAGCGATCCCGCCACCGACGACGACCACGTCGACGCGACGCTGATAGGGGCTCGATCGCCGCGACGACGACTTATCCGCCGCCCACCACCCGACCGCCCCGCCCGCGGCGGCGGATCCTGCAGCGACAGCCGCGCCCGCGAGCACAGAGCGTCGCGTGATCAGCGCCGAGGCGCCCGCTCCGGGCGCAGGGGCGCCGTCGCTCGGTCGATCGGTGGGTCCCGACCCCCCGGTCATGGCTGCCCGAGGTGATGCAAGCCCCCAACGGTCACTAGCGACCATCGTAGTCAGCGGCCGCGGCGGCTACCCCTGGTCACGCCCGCGCCGCCGACAAACGAACGAGGCCCGGATCGTCTGACCCGGGCCTCGCCCAGAGAACTGCTGAAAGCGCGGCTCAGTCGCGCGGAAGCGGGGTGCGCGCCGCCGCCGCGTCGTTGTAGATGTCGTTGTAGGGATGGCGCGCGATGCCGTTGCCGCGCCGGCGGCCCGCCCGCGCGGTGACGATCGCAAACAGGGCCATCGCCCCGAAAATGACGGTGGCAATCATCTCGAACCTGCCTTGGCTTGAGGGAGTGAGCCGGCGCAAGCCGGCATGGGACTTCCGATCCCAACCTGCCCGCCGGGGACGGGCGCCTGTGTGATCTGGGACACACTCACCGCAGATATCGTCTCGTCCGGCATGGGCCCTGGCCAGGAGCACGAGCGGCTCGCGGTGGCGGTGCTGGTCTCCGGCGCGGGCACCAACCTGCAGGCGCTGCTGGGCACCGTCCACGGGCAGGAGGCCGACGTCGTGGCGGTCGCCTCGAGCCGGGCGGACGCCCCGGCGCTGGAGCGGGCGCGCGCGGCCGAGGTGCCCACCCGGGTCTTCGAGGTCGGAGACTTCTCAGACCGGCCGGCGCGCGACCGGGCGCTCGCCGACTGGCTCCTGGAGCGGGGCGCTCGCCTGGTGGTGCTGGCGGGGTACATGCAGCTGCTGGGAGCTGGGTTTCTGGCGCGGTTCCCGGACGCGGTCATCAACGTGCACCCGGCGCTGCTGCCGGCGTTTCCCGGCGTGCGCGCAATCGAGCAGGCGCTCGAGTACGGGGTCAAGGTGTTCGGCGTCTCCGTTCACTTCGTGGACGAGGGCGTGGACACCGGGCCGATCATCCTCCAGCGAGCGCTCGAGCTGCCCGACGCCCGCGACCCCGACGAGGTGCGCGCCCGGCTGCGCCCGCTGGAGCACGAGCTGCTGTCCGAGGCGGTGCGCCTGTACGCGCGTGGAGCGCTGCGCCGGGACCCCGACCGACCGCGGCGGGTGCGGATCGACGTTTCTGCACCCGGGGCGCCCCCTGGGGGCGCCCCCTCCTGATCAGGGGTTGCTGGGCCTAGTAGTCCTCGTCGTCCTCGTCGGCGGGCCAGCCGTCGTCGTTTTCGAGGTCATCGACATCCAGGTCGGTGAGGTCCTCGGGCTCTTCGGCCAGGCCCCCGGGCTCGGGCTCGGGCGGGTCGGCCTGAGGTGCGTCGGCCATCGCTTTCCTCCTCTCGGCGACGGGGGTGCGTGCAATATGCTCGCCCAATCTCAGAGCGCGCGGACAGCGAGGCTACCTCCGCCCTGGCGCCGCCCACCGAGGCGGATGCCGCCGGGGCATCGGGCGCGGCCGAGCCCGCCGCGGTGCGCATTCGGCGCGCCGTCCTGTCGGTGTCGGACAAGCGCGGGCTGGTCGAGTTCGCCCGCGGACTGTGTGAGCTGGGCATCGAGATCGTGTCCACCGGCGGCACCGCGGCCGAGCTGGACGCCCAGGGCGTCCCGGTGCGTTTGATCGAGTCGCTCACCGGATTTCCCCAAATCTTGGATGGGCGGGTCAAGACGCTGCACCCGAAACTGTACGCCGCCCTGCTCGCCCGGCGAGACCACCCCGAGCACATCCGCCAAGCGGCGGAGCAGGAGGTCGAGTGGGTGGACCTGGTGTGCGTCAACCTCTACCCCTTCGAGCGCACCGCCGCCCGCCGCGGGGCCTCCGACGCCGAGGTAATCGAGAGCATCGACATCGGAGGCCCGACGATGATCCGGGCCGCGGCCAAGAACCACCCCTTCGTCGCCGTGGTGGTCAGCCCCGAGAGCTACGACGCCGTGCTGGCCGAGCTGCGCGACTCCGACGGGCGGCTCTCGGCTTCCACCCGCGAAAGCCTGGCCGCGGAGGCGTTCTCCTATACCGCGCGCTATGACACCTCGATCGCTCGCTGGTTCGCCGAGCGGGGCGATGACTTCCCGCCCCTTCACCTGCGCGCCCACGAGAAGCTGGTCGACCTCCCCTACGGCGAGAACCCCCACCAGCGCGCCGCCTACTACACAGAGATCGGCGAGCGCATGCACCTGCTGTCGATGGTCAAGCAGCACCACGGCAAGCAGCTCTCGTTCAACAACCTGCTCGACCTCGACTCCGCGCGGCGGCTGGTGTCCGAATTCGAGGTCCCCGCCTGCGTGATCGTCAAGCACAACAATCCGTGCGGGTGCGCGATCGGCGACTCGGCGCTGGAGGCCTACGAGAAGGCGTTCGCCTGCGACCCGCTGAGCGCGTTCGGCGGGGTGATCGCCTTTAACCGCCCGGTCGACGGGCCGGCGGCCCAGGCCCTGTCCCAGCAGTTCATCGAGGTGCTGCTGGCCCCCGGCTACGAGCAGGAGGCACTGGAGGTGATCACCCAGAAGCCCAACGTGCGCGTGCTCGAGGACGGCGAGCGGCGAGCCCCCCACGAGCACGAGCCCGATATCCGCCAGGTGCTCGGCGGGCTGCTGGTGCAGGACCGCGACGTGGGTCCCGACGAGCGCGCGCAGATGCGCGTGGTGACCAAGCGCGCGCCGACCGAGACGGAGTGGAGCGAGCTGCTGTTCGCCTGGCGTGTGTGCCGCCACGTGCGCTCCAACGCGATCGTGCTCGCGCGGGACCTGGGCACGGTGGGCATCGGCGCCGGCCAGATGAGCCGCGTGGACTCGGTGCGCCTGGCGGTGGAGAAGGCGCGCGTGGACTCGCTGGACGGGGCGGCGCTGGCCTCGGATGCGTTCTTTCCCTTTGCCGACGGGCCGGCGCTGGCGATCGAGGCCGGTGTGCGGGCGATCATCCAGCCCGGGGGGTCGATCCGCGACGACGAGGTGATCTCGGCCGCCGACGGCGCCGGGGTGGCCATGGTCTTCACCGCTCGCCGCCACTTTCGCCACTGATTCCCAGGGCCGGTGGGGGGCGGGCCGGGCGACCCGCCGGGCGCTGCGACTGGCGGTTGGGCGCGTGCGGGGCGAGGGGGAGCGTTTTTGGGGGCGGCGGCGCGGGAAGGATCGGGGAATGAACCTGGGACTTATCATTCTGCGACTCGTGGTCGGCGCGCTGTTCGTCGGTCACGGGACCCAAAAGCTGTTTGGCTGGTTCGAAGGCCACGGCCTGGCCGGGACCGCCGGCTTCTTTGAATCGGTCGGGCTTCGCCCGGGCCGGCGCCACGCGATCGCCGCCGGGGTAGCCGAGACCACCGGCGGGATCCTGCTCGTGCTGGGCCTGCTCACGCCGGTGGGCGCGGCCGCCTTGGTGGCGGTCATGACGGCGGCGATCCTGTCCGTCCACGGCCCCAACGGGCTGTGGTCGACCAACAACGGCTTCGAGTACAACCTGGCGCTGGCCGCCATGGCCTTCGCCCTGGCCGGGGTCGGCGCCGGACGCTGGTCGCTCGACCACGCGCTGAGCCTGAACCTGACCGGCGCTGGGTGGGCGCTGGGCGCGCTCGCGCTCGGCGTGCTCGGCGGCCTGGGAGCGGTGATCTCCGGACGCTCCTACCGCGAGCCGGTCCGGCAGCCGCCGCGCGATCCGGGGGCGGCGCTTCCCGCCTGATCGGGCGCTCACCCCGCTCGATCGGATCGGGCCCTCACCGGGCGCGGCCGGCGTCCTAGCGGGTGCCGGGTCGCGGCCTTGGCCGGCGGGGGCGCGGAGGGACCCGGAATCGCGCACCCGGCTGGGGCGGGACGCGGCCCAGGCGATGGCGCGCCGGGCCCGGGAGGCGCTCGCGCAGGAGGATCCCCAGGATCCGCAGGCCGTCGCGGAACGGACGCAGGTTGCTGTGGCCGTGGCGGCGAGGTTCCTCGAAGGAGGGGACCTCGGTCCAGCGCAGGCCGTGCTTGGCGATCTGGACGCTGATCAGCGCCTCGACCTCAAACCCCTCGCACTGCACGTCGAGCTCGGCCAGGGCCTGGGCGCGAAACGCCAGGTACCCGTAGCACAGGTCGGTGTAGCGGGTCCCGTAGAGCAGGTTGGCCAGCGCACAGAACAGGCGGTTGCCGGCGCGCCGGATGGACGTGATATCGCTGCTTCCGCCGCCGGGCACGAAGCGCGAGCCCTTGGCCGCCTCGGCGCCCTGCAGCAGCGCGGCCACGAAGCGAGGGATCTCACCCGGGTCCATCGAGCCGTCGCCGTCGAGCATGACGATGACCTCCCCCCGGGCGGCGCGAAAGCCGCAGTCCAGCGCGTCGCCCTTGCCCGAGCCGCGCTGGGTTAGGACCCGGACCGGCCCGGGCCACGCGCGGGCCACGGCGACCGTCTCATCGTGCGAGTGCCCATCCACCACCAGCACCTCCCAGACGTCGGCCGGCACCTGCCCGAGCACGTGCTCGAGGTTGCGGGCCTCGTTGCGCACGGGGATGACCACGCTCACCCGGGGGCGGGCGGCGGGCACCGTGCGGTGGAGGTGGTCGGACGGGGGCATGGCGAGCTGTCGGGGCAGACCGCTGAGATCGTGATCGGCCCCGGTTTAGGTTTTGTTTAACTTCTTAATACCCGCCGGAGGCGGTTCGGAGCGCTGCGACCGAGACCAGATAGGAGCTTGGGCCCAGGCGGGTCACCGCCAGCCCGGGGGGCCAGCGCCGGCACCCGTCGCGACGACAGGGGGCGCGGTCGCCGTAGGCGACCAAGACCCCATCCAGGCGCAGGGCGCGCAGGCGGGCGGGGGTGACGTCGCCGCGCTCGAGGGGTACCACCCGGCGGCGCAGGCCGGAGTCGAACAACAGGTAGTCGAAGAAGTCGTCTTGGCGGATGAACCCCACCGGGGCGGTGGGCCCGATCCGGCGATTGAGCCGCCGGATGGGGTCGGCGATCGAGTGCAGGGTGGAATCGATCGTCTGCTGGGCGAGCCGGTCCATGTCCACGATCGAGCGACCCACCAGGTCCGAGCGCACCGGCTTGTTGGTGTTGGTCAGCAGCGTCGCGGGCAGCGTGCTGAGCGCCAGGGCCAGGACCACCCAGGCGCGCGGTCCGCGCGCGGTCCGCGCCAGCAGCGGAGCGGCCAGGGCCACCGCCGGCATCAGATAGCGCGCGCCCTCCGGCGTGTAGCCCAGGGCCAGCGCGCAGGCCAGGCAGTAGAGGACCGCTCCGCCGGCAACCAGCCGCTCCCCGGGCGGGCGCCGGCGCGCCAGAAGCGCCGCGATCACCAGGGGCACGAGCACGAGCAGGCCGACCGGGCCGTAGCCGGACTCGTCCTCGAGCACATCGGTGCGGATCGGGGGATCGGGGACCGAGAAGCCGCTGCCGTGCACGCCGTGGAACAGCCGGTGCGCGAGCGGGCCGAACGCGTTCTGGAGCCAATCGGGCACGGGCAGGCCCGGAGCGTCGAGCAGGTTCCAGCCCACCCGGGCCACGTCCAGCGGTGGGCTGGAGCGCACGAAGTCCCCCACCGGCGTGCCCGAGAAGCCGGTGAGCGTGTGGGTGTGGATGACGTTCTGGACGTAGTTGAAGGCGGCGAAGGCCACCACCGAGGCGGCCAGCGCGAGCAGGCCCGGGCCCACCAGCCGGCGGGCGGCGGGTCGCGACCACAGCACGGCGCCGATGATCAGCAGCGCCGCCGGCAGGGCCAGCGCCGCGGTGAGCTTGGTGCCCGCCGCCAGGCCCGCGCCGACCGCCCCCAGGGCCACCTCGCCCAGGCGCCCGTCGCGCAGCCCGAGCACGGCGAAGTAGCCCCCGGCGAGCAGGAAGAAGGCCACCAGCAGGTCGTTCTGGTCGGTGGCTCCCTGCAGCAGCGGCTCGGGGAGCAGGACGAAGACGGCGGCCGCCCACAGGGCGTTCGGTCGGCGAAAGCCGAGCAGGCGGGCGAGGGCGAAGAGGCTCAGCGCGAGCTCCCCCAGGGTCACCCACTGCACGAGCTGGGTCAGATGGTCGCCCCGCGACAGCGCCATCGTCCAGGTGAGCAGCAGCTCGGCGTTGGGCGGTGCCGCCAGCTCGGGATCGTCCAGCTGGCCGGGCTGGTACTGCAGCGCGCTGTGGTGGAGCACCCAGTAGGCCGAGCGCGAGAGGTGATAGCCCAGGGCGTCGGACTCGTTGGGCGCCACGACGACGGCGAGCAGAGCCTGAACGCCCACGCCCACGACGACGGCGAACAGCAGGATCACCAGCGGCGGATGCGCCCGCGCCGCCGCCAGCGCCGCGCCCCACCCGGGCCACTGCACGGAGGGCGGTCGCGGGGCGCCCACCCGGCGCCAGATACCGGCGGCGGCGAGCGTCAGGATCGCCTCGGCCACCAGCAGCCCAGCGGGCGTCAGCAGGTGGGCGAACGAGAGCAGGATCGAGATCCCCACCACCGAGGCGGCGGCCAGCAGCCCGGTGGCAACCGCGAATGCCGCCCGCCCGGCGACGCGCAGCGAAGCCGCCAGCAGCACCGAGGAGGCGCCCAGCAAGGCGATCGCGAGCACGGTGCGCGCGATCGTCATGACCTATGTGCGCCCGGGGCGGTCACCGATGTGGCGGGGACCGGTGTGCTGTATCGGTAGGGCAAGCGAGTGCGCGGCCTGGGACTCGAACCCAGCCACCCGGATTAAAAGTCCGGTGCTCTAACCCGATGAGCTAACCGCGCTGGGCCAGTCTGGCAAACGCCCGCCGACCTCTGGGCGGGCCGCGGGCCACGTGGTTGCGCGTCCGATGCCCGGCCAGGCCGAGGGGAGCCCGGAACTACACTCAGCCTCACCCTGCCCCCATGGTGTAACGGTTAGCACGTCGCCCTTTCAAGGCGGAGGTGAGTGGGTTCGATTCCCCCTGGGGGTACTAGTCCGGCCGGTGGTCGAACCGCGGGCAAAGCGAAGGTGGGGTGGATCGCTGCGCGGCTCTCGACCCTGATCTCCTCGATGAGGGCTTGCAGTAGCTGCTTGCGGGTGGGCGGGTCGCCGCGGCGGATGACCTGGTCGACGTGGGCCAGGAGGGCTTGGAGGTCGTGGTCGGGCCCCCCAGCCCCGGGGGTAGCGGTGATGTGGTGTCGGGGACGCTGTCGGGCCTAGGCGCTGGCTGCGTCGTCGACTTCGGCGGCGGGGCGTCGGGGGTCGCGCTGGGGAGGGGCTTCAGCCATCCGGCGCTGCTCGCCGCCGGCGGCGGTGCATTATCCGCGGTTGCGTCCGTGGGTGCTGGCCATCAGGACACCATCCGACGCCCTCTAAGAGCCGCCGCCGCGTAACCCGACCGCCGCCATGCCCTCCTCGCGGTCGAAGTGGAACTCGATGCGCGAGATCCTGTCGCCGCGGAAGACATAAACACTGACGCCCCTGAAGTCGATCTCGCGCTCCATGCCCTCGCGGCGACCGTAGTCGCGAACCAGGACGGCGACCCGGTCTCCGAGGTCCACGAGTTCCTCGATCTCGGAGCGATAGCTCTCCCAGGGCTCGAGCCAATCGATCATCGCGCTCCGCAAACCGTCGAAGCCCCGGTAGGTGGCCCGCTCGACATCGCTTCGCACAAACAGGACCTCGAAGTCCGGCTCGAACAGCGGCGTGGCCGCCTGTTCCGCGGCGGCGGCGGTCTCCTCGTCTCGGAACCTGGCCACCATGTCTGCCCGCGGCTGAAGCGCCCGGACGATCTCGACCATCTCTCGCGACACGGCGCCAGTATCTCGCAGCGACCCGATCCAGAACCGCTAGTGCCGCAAGGGTGGGTGAGCACCATGGAGGCGCCCGCTCATGCTCCCGAGAAATCCATCAGGGAGGAGGACCCGGGGCCGCGGCGAGCAGCGCAAGCCCGAGGTCGCCCTCCGTGATGCAATTTCGCGGAGCGCAAGCCCACGCCTCCCTGCTCCAAGCCCACCGCACCGAAAGGTAGCCCGACTGGAGCGACACGCTCCGGCGGGGCCACCACCGCGACTCGTAGGTCAAGCCGACGTGGCGCGGCTGCGCCGATAGCGCTCGTAGATCACGCGCGAGCCGAACGCCTTCGTCTCCATGAGCTCCAACGGCAAGTCTTCGGTGACGGGCGGCAAGTACGGCGTGCCCCCGCCGATGACGACGGCGTTGCGAAACATGCGCAGCTCGTCGACGAGGCTGCGCTCGATCGCTGCCGCGGCCAGGCCTGCCCCGCCGATCGCCACGTCCTTGTCGGTCGCGCCGTGCGCCGCGGCCATCTCCTCGGCCAGTGGTGCGGTCGCCAGCCGGGCGTTGCCCTCGACGCGATCGAGGGTGCGGCTGAAGACGACCTTCGGCAGCGCACTCCAGGCGTCGGCGAACGCGGCGTGGTCGTCGCCGTCCCGCAGCGACGGGTCCGTCTCCCACACCAGCATCGTCTCGTAGAGCCTGCGGCCAAGCAGGTAGGCACCGAGCTGGAGCACCTGCTTCGTGTGGAAGCGAAACAGCTCCTCGCTCGGGACCGACCACTCGAGCCCGCCGTCACGGCCAGCGATGTAGCCGTCCACCGAAACGCTCATCGAGTAGATGACCACGGCCCCCGATCGTCGCACAGAAGCCGTCGAGCGCGCACTTCGTCGCCGGACATGGTCGAGATGCTTGCTCCAGACGAGAAGCAGAAGGCGCGACCGCACTAGATCTGCCTTCTCCTCCTCGATCGATCCGGCATCCACGCCTGGGGCCCGAGGGATCATCATCCGTTTCGCTCTTCTCGGGAGCACCTGGCAGCTCAGGAGTGGCATAGGCCCGTTACCGGCGCTTGCGCCGGCTGGGCACCACGCGGACGGTAAGCGAGCGGCTGCGCGGGTGACCGCCGGTAGGGAGGTAGGTGATCCAGACCCGCACCCGCAGGCCCCGGCCGAGTCGGCGGGCTCGACGCAGCAGGCGCTTGCCGAGTCGATTTGGTCGCAGCGTGATGCGCACGCGCCCGCGGCGGCTGACGCTGGCGTGCAAGCGCCCCCACTCGATCCGCTTGCCCCCGGGCCACAGGCGCCCGAGCGCCGCGCTGCCCGGGGCGGAGTGGGTGCCCAGGACGTCGAGCGCGCCCGGTCCGGGGACATCGATGCCCAACGTGATCTCCCCCGGTCGCCGGCTGCGCCCGCCGCGGATCGCAAAGAAGCTCGAAGGCGCCGCGGTCACAGCGACCGAGGGTGGGGAGGCCGGCGGGCGGTCAGGCGGGTAGACCGCCGGGGTGGGCGCCGCGGACGCTGGCGGCGACGGGCCCGGCGAAGAGGCGGGCGCCACGGCGGCGAGCGCGGCGGGAAGGTCGAGCATGCCGCCGCTGATGGTCTTGCCCTGCAGGGACGGCATCGGCCGGGCGGTGGTGAGCAGCGCGGAGCGCAGTTGCGCCGTGGACAGCGTCGGGTTGCGCGCCAGCAGGAGTGCCGCCGCCCCGGCCACCATCGGCGTCGCCATCGAGGTTCCGGTCTTATACCCGTAGTTGTCCGCGCCGGCCTGGACGCAGTTGACGTGTAGGTTGGAGACCTCGGCGCCGGTGTGGGGGGTCACTGCGGCCGCGGTGGTGAACCGCACACGCAGCCAGACCGACGGCTGCCCGTCGGCTTGAAGATCGGGGTTCCGGGAGAAGCCCGTCGTCGGGGTCTGGGTGACGATCGGCAGCCAGCTGACGCCGTCGGTCGAGCGCTCGAACGTCAGCGCCGCCTCGCTTCCGGCGCTGTCGAGCTGGGAGGAAACGCTCAACGTGCACCCGGACTTGCCGGCCAGGTCGATGGGCGCGGTCAGCTTGGCGTAGGAGTCGGTGTTGGGCAGGTAGGCCGAGCCGTCCTGGGAGCTCGCGAGGACCGGCTGGCCCAGGGTGGGGTCGTTATATATCCCCCAGTTGTCGTTTTCGCCGCCGGTCGTCCAGCGGCCGGCCAGCGGCTGGGTGAAGCTGTCGTCGAACTCGATCTCGGGCGTGGCGACGGTGCTGTAGACGTTTACGCCAGGGGCGGCCAGGCCGACCGTGTGGGCGCCGTAGTTGGAGAACCTCCCCAGCACGCCGGTCGAGTCGATCGCCGCGACGCACAGGATGTTCGCCTCGGGGAACGCGCACGGGTAGGCCGCCTGTGCCGGGTCGTCGTCGTTTTGGCTGTTGTTGCCCGCGGCGACCACGAACAGAGTCTGCGGGGATTCGGCGATCGCGTCTTCCAGGACCTGGGAGATAAAGACGCGCGGAGCGCTCAGGCTGGCGTTGGCCACCGGCAGCCCGCGTTGCCCGGCATAGGCGAACGCCTCGGCCACCTGAACACTGGTCCCGAACCCGGTGGCCCCGAGTGCCCTGATCGGCACCAGTCCGACGCGCCAGTTGACTCCCACGACGCCGTTCTCGCCTACGGCTCCGATCGTCCCCGCCACGTGCGTGCCGTGACCGTTCTCGTCGACCGTCGCCTCCCCGATCGGGTTGTTGGACAACGGGGAGGAGACGAAGTCACGCGCCAGGCCGCCGCGTACGTTGGCCGCCAGGTCGGGATGGTCGGCCTGGGTCCCGGTGTCGACCACCCCCACCAGTACGGAACTGCTGCCCGTGGTGACGTCCCAGGCGCTCGGGGCACCGATGTCCACGCCCGCCGTGCCCGCCGACCCTAAGACGACCTGGCCGAGATTCTGAAATCCCCACAGCTGCGAGAACCCGCTGCCGGGCGGCACCTGGTCGGCCGACATGACGTAGTTCGGCTCCGCCCACCTGACCCCGGGGGTGCCCTCGAGCCGGCTGACCGCGGAGCGCACCGACTGTCCCGGTGCGAGCCCCAGCAGCTCGGCGCCGGGCACCGGCAGCCTTTGCGACACGCGTGCGTTGAGCCCGCCGACGTCGGCCGCGCGGACACCGGACGTGGTGCGGCCGTCGAAGCGGACCACGACCTGACCGGGTACGTAGGGCGCGTCGGGCGCGACGCCGGCGCGCGCGGCCGTCGACCATCCCAGCACGATCGCCGGCGCGACGATCGCGCACAGCGCGCGGCTCGTGCGGGGGATCACCATCGGGTCGGGTCCGTGACCCTGTCGCCAATCTAGTCCCCCGCAGCGCCGCCAACCAGGGAACATGCGTCCAGCCGCCAAGGCCCGGCGCGCCGGGGCGTTTCTCGGCTAGCCGCAGTCGGGCGAGAGCTCCTCTATTGAGTCCGTAGGACTCAGGGCACTAGATCGATTGCGTCAGCCCCCCGTCGACCAGCAGCCCGACGCCCGTGATGTAGCTGGCGCGCCCCGAACACAGGAAGGCCACCGCCGCCGCGAACTCCTCCGGGGCGCCGAGCCGCCCCGCGGGCACCTGCTCGGCGGCCGCCTGCTTGGCCGACTCCTCCGAGCCAAGCAGCGAGTACAGACGCTCGGTGGCGATCCGCCCCGGCAGGACGGTGTTGAGGGTGACCCCATCGCTCGCCACCTGGCGAGCGGTCGTCTTGAACGCCGCCAGGATCGCCGCCCGGTGGGTGTTGGACAGCATCAGTGCGGCCGCCGGCTCGCGCATCGTCGAGGAGCCGACGTTGACCACCCGACCCCAGCCCCGCTCGCGCATCCCGGGCACCGCGGCCCCGATGAGCGCCATCGGGGAAAGGACCAGCTCGCGATAGGCGCCCTCCCACTGCTCGAGCCCAAAGCCCAGGGGGTCCGGGCCAGCGGGCGGTCCGCCCGTGTTGGTGACCAGGACGTCGGGCGGTCCCAGCGCGGCGCTTACCTCTTCGACCAGTCGGGCTGCGTCCTGCGGCCGGGAGCTGTCGTAGACGAAACCCGACGCCCCCACCTCTGCGGCCCGTGCTTGGATCCGCTCGCGCGAGCGCGAGCAGATCGCCACGTGGGCGCCCTCGCTGACCAGCTCGGCCGCGATCGCCGCCCCGATGCCCTGGGAGGCGCCGGTGACCAGCGCCACGCGGTCGGTCAGGCCGAGGTCCATGGCGGCTGCACACTAGCCTTCTGACCCGGGCGGTTAGCTCAGCTGGTCAGAGCGCCTGCCTTACAAGCAGGAGGTCGCCTGTTCGAGTCAGGCACCGCCCACTGATGCGAGGGCGCCTAGAGCATCCTGGGGGCCGTGAAACCACTCGTAGCGCACAACCCTTCCATCGCGCACCGTCCACAACGCCGACTCCCGGCCCTCGACTTCCACGCCGCTCAACCGCCCGCGTGCTCGGTACCGCACGACTACTCCGACGCGGTCTCCTGCCGCTTGAAAGCGCTCGGGCTCAATCCGCCACATCGCCCAGCCCTCAAAAACCTTCTCCACCGCCTGGCCGAACTCACTCAATCCACGGCGGGTACCCACCTCGACGGCACCCGCAGGATTCACGTACTCGACCTGCGGGTCCAGCAGCTCGGTCGGTCCGGGGAACTCCGCGCGGGCCCACGCCTCGTAGAGACTCCGCACGACGGCGATGTTCTGTTCCGACATCGCCCCCAAGTATCGCGGCGCCAGTCGTCTCGTTGTATTCGTAGCGGGTTACCCGTTAGGGTCTCTCCGAACGATGCGCGGGCTGCGGAACCGAGGTCGCTGGTGGCGCGTGGCGCTGGTAACGCTCACGGCGCTGATGGCCGCAGCGGGAAGCGCCAACGCCGCCCGCGTGGTCTACGTCAGCAACGGGCTCGGGGGTTCCGAGAACCTCTCGGCGCTGGCCATGGCGGCCGATGGGTCGCTCTCGCCGGTGCCCGGCTCACCCTTCTCGCTGGGGGCCAGCTGCACATCGCCAAGCTGCACCGCCGAAGGGCTGTCGATAACCCCAAACGCCCAGCACCTCTATGTGTCCACCTTCGGCACACAGGACGTGCGGGGGTTCAACATAGTGCCGGGCGGAGGGGTGGCCCCGGTCCCCGGCTCACCCTTCGCCACCGGCAGCACCCCGCTGGGCAACGCGCCCGCGCCCGACGGCTCGCACCTGTTCGTGTGGAACCACGGCAACGCTGTCGGGGTGTGGACGATCGCCAGCAACGGCTCGCTGGCCCAGATCCCGGGCTCTCCGTTCCCCGTCTCGACCGGCCACACCAACCCGTTCGCCGGCTCGGTGGCGCCGAGCGGCAACTTCCTCTACGTGCCCGATGAGAATCCCAACCCGTCCACCGTAACCGTGTACTCGGTGGCCGCGAGCGGATCGCTGAACATCGTCCAAACCATCCCCACCGGGCACAACCCGTTCGGATCGGCGATCACCCCGGACGGCAAGTTCTTCTACGTCTCGGCTCCCGAGGCCGACCCCGGCTACCCCAACGGCAGCATCATCATGTACGCGGTCAATCCCGCCACCGGGCTGCTCACCGAGATCGGGACCCGGGTCAATCCCGCGCCGGGCAACCACCCGTTGGAGATGGCGATCACGCCGGACGGAAAGTTCCTCTACGTGGCCACCCGGGTCACCAGCACGGTCAACGCCTACGCCATCAACCAGATTACCGGGACCCTGTCTCCGGTCCCCGGTCAGCCGTTCGCCACCGGAGGGACCAACGGCAAGGCGCTGGCCGTCACCCCGGACGGCAGGCGCCTGTACGTGGCCAACCAGGGCTCCAACAACGTTTCCGGGTTCGACGTCGCCGTCGACGGCTCGCTGAGCTCGATCCCCGGCTCGCCGTGGCTCACGGGCGGGACCAGCCCCGATCTGGAGTCGATCGCCATCACCCCCAACCAGGCGCCGACCGCCTCGTTCACCGTCGCCGCCGCACCCACCGGCAATCCGACCAAGGTCGATGGATCGGGCTCGACCGATACCGACGGAACCGTGCTCTCCTACCACTGGGACTTCGGCGACGGCACCGTGGAGACCACCGCGACGCCCACCAACCAGCACTCCTACGTCAACCCGGGCAACTACACCGCCACGCTTACCGTCACCGACAACGAGGGCTGCTCGACGCTGCGCATCTTCACCGGCGAGGCCACGCTGTGCAACGGCGCCGCCACCGCCACCACCACACGGCCGGTGGCCGTGACCGCCTCGGCCAAGCTCTCGAACCTGAAGGTGAGCCCGAGCACGCTGATCGCCGCCAACAGCGGGGCGAGCATCGCGACCACCGGAGCGAAGGTGACCTACAAGGACACGCTGGCCTGGACCACGACGTTCGTGGTCCAGCAGGCCAAGGGCGGGATCAAGCAGGGGGGCAAGTGCGTCAAGCCGCCCAAGCACCCGCCGCCGGGAGCCAAGAAGTGCACGCGGTTCGTCAACGTGGGCTCGTTCAAGCACAAGGACAAGGCCGGCAACAACAGCTTCCACTTCACCGGACGCGTCGCCGGACACAAGCTGGCCGACGGGAGCTACCGCTTCGAGGCCACACCCAAGCTGGGCACCTTCGTCGGCAACACCGTCCACGCCGGCTTCCACGTCATCACGCCCAGGCCCTCCACGCCCTCCCGCGGCGGTGGCGGCGGTGGCGGCACGCCGCGGGCCATCGCCCGGATCACGCGCCTGCGCATCAACCCGCGGGCATTTGCCCCCGATAAGCGGGGCGGCAGCATCACCAGGGCGCGGCGGCGTAAGACCGGCAGCCGCGTCAACTACAACGACAGCCAGGCCGCCACCACTACGTTCACCGTGGTTCGGGCCGTGCCAGGCATCAGGCGGGGACGCCGCTGCGTGCGCGCGCCGCGCAAGGGCAAGGTCCCCAAGGGCAAGCGGTGCACCCGCCTGCTCCGCGTGGGCGCGTTCACGCACCGAGACCGCAAGGGATCCAACAGCTTCCACTTCACCGGCCGGGTGCGGGGCAGGAAGCTGGCGGTGGGCCGCTACCGGCTCCAGGCCCGGCCCCGCTTCGCCGGACGCAACGGCAGCACCGCCACGACGAGCTTCCGCATCACCAAGTGACGCGGTACAGGGGGCGGTGGCTGACGGCCCCGCTGGGCGTCGTGGTCGCGCTGGCGTGTAGTTCGCCCGCGCAGGCCCGGATCTACTGGGCCAACCAGGCCTCAACCAGCATCGGCGCGGCCAACGCCGACGGCACCGGGGTCAACCAGAGCCTGATCGGCGGCGCCAGCGCCCCGGTCGGCGTTGCGGTCGACGGGGTGCACATCTACTGGGCGCACGGCGGCGGGAGCGGCCGGATCGGCCGGGCCAAGCTCGACGGCAGCGAGGTCAACCAGGCCTTTGTGACCACGGCGGCTCCTCCCCAGGGAGTGGCGGTGGACGCGCTCTCGGTGTACTGGACCCAAACCGTCTCGGGCGCCGGGCACGTGGCCTTCGCCGCCCTGGACGGCTCGGCGGTCAACCAGAGCTATCTACCCACCGGCCCGGCGCCGTGCGGCGTGGCCGTCGATCCCGACAAGGAGTACTGGGCCGACGGCGGCGACCCCGGCAGCATCGGCCGGGCCCACGGCGCCTTCACCCCCACCCAGGGGTTCGTAACCGGTGTGCGCGACCCGTGCGGGGTCGCCGACACGCCCACCTACGTCTACTGGGCCAGCCGGGCGGGCAACGCGATCGGGCGCGCGCGCGTCGATGGGACCGAGACCGTCCAGACGTTCCTCTCGCTGCCCTCGCCGTGCGGCGTGGCGGTCGACGGCGCCCACATCTACTGGAGCTCGCCGGCCAGCGGGACGATCGGGCGGGCCAACCTCGACGGCAGCGGCGCCAACCCCAACTTCATCACCGGCGCCCAGTCTCCGTGCGGGATCGCGGTCGACGCCAGCGTCGACCCGAGCCCTCCGAGCTATGCCTTTCCCACCACCCGGGTGGGGGGTGGCAGCTCACAGGCGTTCTTCATCCGCGACTCGAGCAGCTCGCCGCTGGCGGTGACCCGGGTCGCCTTCGCCGGACCCGACCGCGGCGACTTCGTGGTGATCGGCGACAGCTGCCTGGTGAGCGTTACCCCGACGGCGGGAGGGTGCATCGTCAACGTTCGCTTCACGCCGACGGGGGAGGGCCGGCGCCGGGGCAGCCTGCGCGTGATCAGCAGCGCCAGCAACTCGCCCACCGACATCCCCCTCACCGGAGTGGCCACCGACCCCCGGCCCCCGCGATTTCGCGCCGCCGCGGTGCGGCCGCCCACTCTCCGGCTCAGCTCCCGGAGCCGGCGGGCCCCGGGGGCGACGTTTGCCTACACGCTGAGCAAGCGCGCCCGGGTGACCTTCACCATCCAGCGGGCTTCCGCCGGGCGAGTGCTCGCCGGTCGCTGCCGGCCATCGCGGGCGGGCCGGGCCCGTGGTCGCCGGTGCACGCTACTGCTCCGAGTCGGACGGCTGGTGCGCTCCAGCCACGGCGGCCCCAACCGCAAGCGCTTCTCGGGCCGGATCGGGAGACGTCTGCTGGGACGGGGCCGCTACCGGGTGCGGATGTCGGCCACCGACCAGGCCGGCCGGCGGTCCCAGCCCCGGATCGTGCGCTTTCGCGTCGTCTGAGCGCCCGCCGGCGGGAGGTCCGGGCGCAGAGGGCGAGCTATCGCCGCTTGCGCTTGGGCTGCAGCGTGAACGAAGCGCGGGCCGGTCGCGAGACCTGGCCGTTGGCGAACGCTTGCGCGCCGAGACGGTAGGCCCCGGCAGCCAGCGCGCGGCGGGCCGTCAGGCGCCCGCTGAACACCACCGCGTTTGCCCCGGCGCGTCCGTTGAGGGAGAAGCCTCCGACCGACACGAACACCGTGCAGCGCTTGCGGCGGCTGCGCGCGCGGCCGGGGCGGCAGGCCCGGCCCACCTTGTGGCCCGCGGTGGCCCGGGCGAAGCTGAACCGCACCAGGGCGGCCAGATTGAGGGTGAAGCGGATCCGGGCGCCCACGGCGGCCAGTCGGGGAGCCCCCGCCCCCAGCGAGAACCGCGACGGGGTGACGCCCAGCCCGGTGAGCGTCGGTGCCGGCAGCAGGTGGGGACGCGGCGGTGGCGGCGTGCCGAGCGGCGGCCCCGCCGGTCCGGTGCCGGAGGGCGTGCTCTCGACGAGGTCGACGTTGAACTGCGCCTCACACGGTCCGCCGCCGCAGTAGCTGGGCGAGGTGTTTCCGTTGGGCGACATCGTGGCCCCGTCTGCCAGAGGAGAAGCGGTCGACATCCAGTCGACCTGGTTGGCGGTCGCTCCCGGACCGAAGAGGATGGCGTTCGACTCGTTCTGCAAGGCAATCGTGTCGCCGCTGTTGACCGGGATCGTGTCCGAGAAGGTCTGTACCCCGGTGGTGGCGTTGGGGTGCGAGGCGCTGGAGGCGACGACCGTGTAGCTCGAGCCGCTGGCGGGACGGAGAACCCGCAGGGTGAGCGTGCCGCTGGCGCTCCCGGTGCTCACCCGCCAGGTGTTGATCACGCCCGAGAATGGCGCGATGTAGGCCGGCCCCCCGGCGCTGACGTTGAAGTACAGGCAGACGGCACTGCCGCTCCCGCATCCGGGGGGCGAGCCGTTGGGTGCGTTCATGGTGGCACCCTTGAGCGGGTTCGGCCCAAGCGTTACGGTGGCGGCCTGGGCGCTGGCGCTCGCCCCCAGCAGGGCTAGCGCCGCCACGCATCCGCCTACCGTTCGCAAGCCCCTCGCGTCCATCAGGCGGGACTGTAGCCGGACTGGGCGGACCGAGCAAACGAAGCGCTCGTCTCACTGGATGCGCAGCGGCAGCCGTTTGGGCGCCGACGTGTAGCCGCTGGAGTTGGTGGCGAACAGGATCAGCTGAAAGCGACCGCGAGCCAGGCGCCCGAGGCTCACCCGCTGGCGGTTGGCGCCCCGGCGACCGAGGAAGTCGATCGACATCACCGTGCCCGCGGGAGTCCCCGTGGTATCGACGTCGGCACGCATGGTCGCGTCCTGGGTGAGGCGGTAGCTGAGCAGGATCGCCCGGGTGGGACACCGCCGGCGCTTGCGCCGGCAGGGAGGCCGCTGCATGCGCACGCCGCTGATCACCGGGGGCGCCGCGGGGGCCAAGGGGGTGCTGCCCGGCAGGGTCTGAACGGAGACGGTGCCGGTGATGGAGGGGTGGACCTTGTCGAAGTAGGTGTAGGTGCCGGGGTGGGTGAACAGGTGGGCGTAACCGTCGCCCGGCCCGTGGGTGACCTGGCTAGGGCTCTTGCCCGGGTCTGAGTCGAAGGCCTCGTTGGGATCGGTGAGGGTCACCGAGTGGTCGTAGTCGGGCCCGGTCCACGACCAGAACACGTAGTCGCCGATGTAGACCGTCACGCTGGCCGGGCTGAACGCCCCGCCGCCGATGTTGACGACCGCCGGCGGGTGCCCGGCGTGGGCGCCGGCCGGCTGGCTGCCGGCGCCCCAGGCCGCGGCGGTGACCGCCGCGGCGAGGCTCAAAGCCCGGCGCCAGCCCATCCCGGGGCGTGCGGATCCTTGCCGGCGGATGCGCTCCATGGCCTGTGCGCCACGGTAGCGCCTGTCGGGCGCCGACGCGGGTCAGTCGGTCAGCGTTTCCTGGCGTTGCTGCCCGCTCTTATCCTTGATCGAGAGAGGGAGGCTTTGGCCGTGTTCGGTAAAGCTGCCGTAGTTGAGCGTGGCCTGCTCGTCCGGGTTCAGCTGGAGGTGTTCGTGTTTGAACTCCTGCGTAGCGTTTTCGTCGATGCGCTGGATGTCGAGCGCGTACGTGCCGGCCGCCTTCGTGCCCGCCGTGTCCACGGTGAGTTCATGGTTGTTGCGATCGAGCATGACGCTGATCGTCGACCCCCCCACTATGTCACCGGCCGCGACGGCGAAGGCGTAATCCGGCCCCTGCTCCTGGAAGCCGAGTGCTATGGCCGGGGACTCGGTCTGCTGGGGATCGGTGGTGTAGCTGATCTCGCTGCCGTCGGGTGAGACCTCGAAGGTGTCCTTCTGGCCGGGGTTGACCTTGATGTCGTCCACGACGGCGTTGTAGCCGGGACCGGTCATGGTCATCGTCTCGCTGTCGCCCTTGTTCAGGGAGCTGCCGTCGATGGTGATCGTGACCTTCTTGTCCAGCGGTATCTCGTAGTTGGGCTCCTCGCCGCCGAGCCAGTTCTGATCGGCGAGGGTGTCCACCACCTGGACCCCGTCGATGTCCTCGACCAGCTTGCCATTGATAAAGCCGGTCTGGTTGCCCTGGTCGTCCTCGATCACCAGATTGGCGTGGTTATCCGGAGTCCCGGCCAGGGTGACCGTGTAGTACTTGCCCGCCTGCTCGGACCCCTGGTCCAGCTGCTCGGTGCCGCTCGATTGGTCGGAGCTCTGGCTCGATTGGTCGGTGCTCTGATCGGACGTGGCCTGCCCGCCGCCGCCCTGCATGCAGAACGGACACGGCTGGGTGCCCTGACCGGCGGAGGTGGGAAAGAGGATCATCTGCGGGCTGCTCGGGTCTCCCTCATAGAGGCCCGCCGCCTCGGCCGGGTTGGGCGAGCCGTTGTAGCTGAAGCTGTTGGCGTTTCGGTCGAAGTCCATCGCCCGCACGGTCTTGGGGTAGTTGTTGTCGTAGATCAGCACCGCGAACTTGCCGTTGCCCTTGTCCTCGATGGCGTAGGGCGTCACCGCGTGCCCGCCGCTGCCGTCCTTCTTGAAGAACCCGAGCGTGTAGGTCTCGTCACCCGACTTGAGCACCTCGGTGAGCTTGTCGAGGATCTCGTTGGGGGTTCCCTTGATCGCGGCGGACTTGACCTTGTCCAGGTACTGGTAGGCGAAGTCCTCGGCGATCCGCTGCTGCAATCCGGTGTTGCCGCCGATCGACAGGCTCACGGGGTTGCTGGCGCCGAAGTCAGGGGCCTTGAGCTGTTGCTTGTACAGCTGCAGGCTGGCCACCGAGAAGCCCATGCAGTGCCCGCCCGCCATGCTCTTGTTGACCTCGTTCATCCACGCCTGGGCCGGAGGGGAGAGCGTGCACTGGCCGTTGGCCTGGTTCGCGCACACTTGGTCGCCGAACAGGTCCTTCATCTGGGCCGGCCCCAGGTCCTGGGCGCCTACGTCGCCGCCGTAGTTCTCGAACGGAAAGCCGTTCTGGTCCGGCCGAAAGCCGCTGTCGGCGACCAGCTGCCCGCTGGGTGTATAGCCGCTGGCAGTCCCGGCCGACTGCAGCGAAGGCTGGCCGCTCGAGCCCAGCCGACCCGGTGCCCCCGCCTCGCTCTTGCCACCGCCGCCTCCGCAGCCCGCGCCCAGGGCCACGGCGAGGCCGGCCAGGACGAGCGCCATCGCCAGCCGGATGGAGGGCGGACGACGCACCGGCTGGGCCGGCGGCCCGGGGTCGGTTCCGAGGGACGAGCGACGAGGCCGCGGCACGGAGCCGACCCTAACCCTTCCCGGGGCTCCAATGCAACCGGGGCCCTGAGGGGCCAAGCCGCCGTCGGGGACGGGGATCCCGAACGCCCTGCGCTGGCCCCCTCGCGGCTAGGGTGTGGGCATGTGCATGCAGTGCATGGCGGCGGCCATGAGCGCCGGGGCCACCGCGGCGGGGACGCGCTCCTTCATCGCCGCTCGGCATTTCTCGTGGGTCACGCCGCGGCGTATGCGGGCCATCAGCGCGGGGCTGTTGGCGGGCGCCCTGATCGCCTCCTCGCTGCTGGTGAGCGGCTCGACGCCGGCTTCTTCGCAGGCGGGCGGACGAACGCCCGCTCAGCTCGCGGCGGCGAAGAAGTAGTAGTACTTGCGATCGCCGCTGCCGTGGTGTAGCCGGGTGGCCGTGCAGTACACCGGGGCGTTGGCTCCGTAGCTGCGGCAGCGATAGCCGTGGGGGGACCGGTGACGGGACAGATAGCGCGATGTCCAGCGCAGGGCGAAGGAGCAGCTCGGCCCGTGCGAGCGCACGACGTAGCCGCGGGCGCGCCCGCACGTGTACGCGGGGTAGGCGCCCGCCACCGGGGCGGCGACGAGGGCGCCCGCCGTGCCGGTCGCCAGCACAGCGGCCAGGAGCAGTCCGCGGGTGAAACGAGGCTGGCGGTGGGACAGGAGCTCGGACACGGGACCTCGGGAGAGAGCGTGGGCACGCGCATCCTCTCACCGGGTTAGAAGTGGCGTCGCTGGGCCTGAAACCCCGACGTCCCCGAGAAGTCGCGCATCCCGCCGCGCTCCCGCGTGTTTATCGGTTGGCATGGACGTCCATCCGGTCCGCCCATCCTCAAGCGGGGCACCGGTCGGGGTCGATATGAGACGTGGATGCCCGCGCACTCCAGCCTGATGTCCACCGCCGAGCCGCTGCTCGCTCGCCTCCACCGGGGGGTCTCGGCCCGCCGCGCGTGCCTGCTTGCGCTGGCGCTCCTGGGCGCCCTGGCGATCGCTCCGGCGGGGGCGCGCGCCGACCTGGTGGCATTCGGCAGTCCCCTGGCGGTCCCGGCCACGCTGGACACCTCCTCCAACCTCAACTACTCGGGTACCGACATTCCGACCATCATCGGCGGACGGGCGGTGGTGGTGCACGTCAGCCACGACGGCGCCGACACCGTCCTGTGGAACGGACAGCTGGCCTCGGGCACGGTCGCCGCACCGGCGGACGGTCAGATCAGCGAGGTCCGGCTCGAGGGCTGCGCTCAGCCGGCGGCGGACGGACCCCCTCCCGTGGTGGAGATCCACTTCCAGGACTTGGTGCCCCGGCCCGACGGAGGAGCCCAGATCCGGGTCACCTCCCAGCCGTTCAGCATCCCGGTGTGCGGCGCGGGCGGCGCCGATGCCAGCACCGTCACCGCCTTTTACCCCACCAACCTGTGCGTCGCCCATGGCGACTACGTCGGCTTCAACGACGAGGGCGGCTTTGACTCCCGCGCCTACCCCAGCGGCGTCCCCTATCAGGTCATGGGCTCAGTGGGGGGCTCGACGATGTACTCCTTCGTGCGCAACAACGGCACTAACAACGGCAGCGTCATGCGGCCCGGCGACCTGACCAACCACGACGGGTTCGTGGCCAACCCCGGCGAAGAGCTCATGATGCAGTCGGTCCTCGCCACCGGCCCGGATGCCACGCCGCTGTGTCCGGGCGGAAGTCGGGGGCTCTCGGCACCGATCATTCCGGGCCGGATCGCCGCCGTGCGCACGAGCAAGCGCTTCCACCTCAGCCCGGCCGGCGTCCTGTCCCTCCCGGTGGTCTGCTACCAGCACGCCGGCTGTTCCGGCCAAGTCCTCGTCGATCTCCCCAACGCCAAGTCGCCCAGGGCGGCCAAGCCCGTAGCCCACCTGGCCTCCGGCCGGTTCGTGCTCAAGGGCGACCACTCCAGCCGGCTCACGCTGAGGCTGGGCAAGAAGCTGGTCAAGCGCGCCCGCCGCCGGCGGGGCCTCCCGGTGCGCGTGACCGTCATCAACGAGGTGCCCGCCGGTCCGCCGGCGATCAGCAGCATCGTCCTCAGCGCCTCCAGGCGTCGCTAAGCCGAGATATCACTGGGCCGGTGGTCTTGCCCTAGCCACTCCGAGGCGGGCGCGGCGCCGGGTTAGGGTGACCGCCGTGCGCCCGACCGAGGGCAACCGTCGGTGGTGGATCCTGCTCGGATCAGGCTGTGCGCTGTTCGTGCTCATGCTGGACTCGACGATCGTCAATCTGGCGGTTCCTTCGATCCAGGGCGAGCTTGACGCGTCCAACAGCGAGCTGCGCTGGGTGATCAGCGCCTATCTGCTCACCCTCAGCGTCCTGGTGGTGACCCTCGCCCGCATGGGCGACCTGTTCGGGCGCCGGCGGGTGTTCCTGTTTGGGATCGTGGCCTTCACCGCCGGTTCGGTGGTCGCCGCCACCGCGGCCGATCCGCTGCAGCTGATCGTTGGCCGGGCCCTACAGGGCGTGGGCGCCGCCGCCATGCTCGCGCTGTCGCTGGCGATCGTCACCAATGCCTTCCCGCCGGCCGAACAAGCACGGGCGATTGGGATCTGGACCGGCATCTCCGCGCTCGCGTTGGGACTCGGCCCCCTGGCCGGTGCGGTCATCGTCTCCAACCTGAGTTGGCGTTGGGTGTTCTGGCTGCCGCTGCCATTCCTGGTGGCCGGGATTCTCATCACCGCGATCGCCACCCCCGAGTCGCGCGACGAGACGGCGGTGCACCGCATCGACTTGCCCGGTCTGCTGACGCTCAGCGCGGGTCTGATCGCGCTGATGCTCGCCCTGATCGAGGGCAAGGATTGGGGCTGGTCGTCCACCCCAACCTTGGCCGTAGGCGTGGTCGCGGTCCTCAGCCTCGGCGCGTTCGTCGCGATCGAGCACCGCGTGGATAACCCGATCGTCGACTTCCCGCTGTTTCGCAACGGGCCCTACTTCGGCGCCACCGCCGCCGCCTTCGGGCTGGTGGGTTGCTACTGGAGCGTGCTCTTCTTCCAGCCTCAGTACCTGCAGGAGATCCTCGGCAACTCGGTGATCGCCAGCGGCCTGCTGGTGCTGCCCATCACGCTGCCCACGATCGTAATCTCGCCGCTGACCGGACGGCTTATGCAGCGGGTGGGGGCCCGACCATTGATGACCGCCGGCATGGCCCTGGCGACGGCCGGGCTGGCGATCCAGACCCAGCTCGGCCCGCGCGCCGACTACTTGGCGCTGATGGTTTCCTTCACCCTGTTCGGGGTGGCGATCGGCGTCGTCTACGCGCCCATGTCCAGCGCGGCGATGGCGGCCATGCCTCGGCAGAAGGCAGGCATCGCCTCGGGCGTGTTGGCCATGAACCGCGTGCTTGCCGGGGCGCTCGGCCTGGCGGTGACCGGGGCCCTGTTTCAGCACCTGCAGCGCGATCGCGTGAGCGAACTGCTGGCCGCGCGCGTCGGTGGCCTGAGGCGGGGCGATCGCGACGAGCTCGACGGCCTGTTGGCGGGTTCGCACGAGGCCCGGCGCGCCCTGGTCCACGAGCCGTTGGCCACCGCCCACGCCGTCGAGCAAGCCGTGCGCGAGACCTTCGCCTACGCCCTGGCGAACTCGACCTGGGTGCTGGTCGGGCTGGCCGCCGTGGCGACCGCCTTCACCGCCGCCATGGTGCGCTCGGCGCCCACCCAAGCGCCCGAGCCCCACCCGCCCGAGCACCACCGACGCCTGCACCTGTGAGCCGCGCGCTACCCGTAATGACCGGTGCCAGCCTGGCCCTCTCGATCTTTGGCCTGGTGATCCTGATCGCCGGTTTCGTCGCCGTCTTCTGGCTGTGGTGGCGCTTCTTCCGCGGCTCGGACGAGCCCTGACGCGGTCTTCATTCTGCGACGGGATCGCTGGCTTCGCCCCGTAGGGTGAGCCCGAACAGGGAGCCGAACACGAGCACGCCGACCACGTTCAGCGCCAGCTTGTAGTCCGGCTGGACCGAGCCGAATATGTCCGCGCGCGAGGGGCGGGCGTGGGGGATCAGACCCGCGGCGCTGAAGATGGCGTCCACGAGCAGCGCGGCGAGCACCATGGTCACGAACATCAGCGCGGTGATGCGCAGGGCGAACTTCCAGCCGTAGTACTTGCGGTAGATGGCGATGATCGGCAGCACGATGAGGTCGGCGAAGACGAAGGCCATGACGCCGGCAAAGCTGATCCCCCCCGACCAGAGCACGGCGGCGAGCGGCACGTTGCCCACCGAGCAGACGAAGCTCAGCACCGCGACGACCGGCCCGAGGACGACATTCTCGATCGTCTTCAGGGGACCCGCGGCATCCTTGATGAACAGCCCGTTGAAGAAGCCGTTGCCCAGGAGGCCGATGAAGCCGGCGAGCAGGAAGCCGATCGTGATCTCCTTCCAGAGCATCCGCCAGTCGCTCCTGAAGTTGTGGGCGACATCAGACCACCCCGATGGGGAGGTCAGGCGCTGGCGCCACGACAGGGGCGCACCGGCCGCGCGGTGCTGATGCCCGGGGTCGGCGGCTTGGGCGTGCGCGCGAGCCTCAGCCTCCAGCCGAGGCGAAACGAAGAGACGCAGCAGGCCCCACATGAGGAGGATCATCAAGGCTCCGCCGATGTACTCGGCGAGGGTGAACTGCCACCCGATCAGCACCCAGAGCACCAGCCCGAGCTCCCACACCAGGTTGGTCGAGGCGAACTGGAAAGCCAGCGCCGAGGCGGCCGAGGCGCCCTTCTGAAAGAGCGACTTGGCGATCGCGATCGCCGCGTATGAGCAGGAGGAGGATGCAGCGCCGAGGGCGGTGGACCAGGCGATCGGCCGCGGGCCGCCGCCCGCCAGGGCAGACTCGATGCGCGCGCGCGGGACCCAGGCTTGCACGATCGCCGAGATCAAGAAGCCAAGCACCAGTGCCCACCAGACCTCCCAGGCCATCAAAAAGGCGTTGTACAGACCGTCGGAGATCGTGTTGACGACGTTCACGACCGGCGCCTAGCGCACGAGGCGACCAAGCGCGCTCATCAGCTCGGTCGTCATTTCCTGGCGCCGGACGGGGTCGTCGGTGCCCGCGGCCATGCAGTGCTGGACATGGCCCTCGGCAAGCCCGAGGGCGACCTTGTCCAGAGCGGCGGTCACGGCGGCGATCTGCTGGAGCACGTCCGGGCACCAGCGGTCCTCGGCGACCATCCCCTGGACCCCGCGGACCTGCCCTTCGATGCGGCGAAGGCGGTTGAGCAGCTGGTCTCGGTCAGCGCTATAGCCGCGGAGGTTGCGGTGGACGTCGGGCGAGGCGGACATCGGCCCCATTATACCCCCCCCTAGTATTCGGGGCTAGGTACGCCTTTCGAGCGAGGGGTCCCCCGGTCGTACGGCCGGTGACCGGGCCGGCGTAGGGCTGCCCCGCGTTTCTCGGCCCTCCGATTAGGGCATAATCGAGACGGCAGCCCACACGAACAGGGGGATGCATGGCGCCGTCAGTACTGCTCGAACCTCGGGCACGAGAGGACCACCCGGAAACCGCACCCCGGACGCCGGCTCCTCCGGTTGATCGGTTAGCGCCGAACTCAGAGCGGCCCATCTTTGCCTCGCGCACGGGCGGCCCGCGCCGCGGCGGGCGCACCGCGATACGGGTGGCCGCGGTCGCCTTGGGCGTGCCGCTGGCGTGCGTGGCGCTGGTGGGCCTGGGCTTGGGCGCGTGGCCCGATCTGGCCCTGTGGGTGGTGGGCGCCAGGCATCACCATCCTCGTCCGGTGCCCGCCCGGACAGCCGGGGCAGGTGCGGCCGCGGCGCGGCCGGGGCGCGGCAATACCGGCGAGCGAGCGCGGGTGTTGGAGAGCCACACTCACGCAGTACCGGCTCGGCCGATCCGATCGGCCCCTACCCGTCGCCCGCTGCGGGGCTTGGCCGCGGCGGGAGCATCGAGCACCCCAGTTGGGTTGCCGCAGCCGGTCGGGCCCGCGTCGGGGCGTGGACGCCATGACGCCGCCTCACCCGGGCGCCATCGGGCCGCCCCCCCCGAGCGCCATCATCCCGCTGCACCGCGGTCTCATACCCACGCGAAGCTCCACCCATCGCCGGTCATCCCGCGCGGCGGCCGGAAGTCCAGGCGCACCACCCGCCCCGCCCCCGCGCACCGGCACTCGCCCGCCTCGCACGCGCCGGCACGACGCCGCGTGGGCCAGGTAAAGGGTGGCCGCCATCCCGGGCGGGGAGGCGCCTAAGGCCGGGAGGGCCGTCGGGACCCGGCGGGCGACCCGTGCCACCTCGCTGCCGCCGGCCGGGGCGCTAACAACCAGGGCGATGTGGACGAGATGAGCGCGGATCACGTTAGGGGTGACTCCCGGGCAGAGCCCGACGGGGGCGCCGGTCTGTTCGCCCCCGACTCGCTCATGTGGCAGCTGTTCGGCGAACAGGTCCTCACCCTGTTTGCCGGGGGACGGGCGCTGCTCTTGCAGGTGGCCCATCCGCTGGTGGCCGCCGGGGTCGAGCAGCACTCCAACTATCGGCAAGACCCCTGGGGCCGGCTGGTGCGGACCCTGGACATACTGCTCTCGATCGTCTTCGGCGACCTGCCCACGGCCAGGGCCACGGCCCAGCGCCTCGAGCGCCGCCACCACCCCGTCCACGGGATCGATCCTCGCGGTCGCCCCTATCGGGCGCTGGACCCCGAGCTGATGCTGTGGGTCCACGCGACTTTGATCGACACCTCGCGGGTCACCTACGAGCGCTACGTCCGGCCTCTGAGTCCGGGCGAGCGCACCCGCTTTCACCAGGAGAGCATCGTGCTGGGCGAGGCCTTCGGCATTCCGCGCGAGCTGCACCCGCCCACCGTGCGCGCGTTTGACGCCTACATGCAGCGCGTCCTCGACGAGGAGCTCGAACGAACGGATACCTTGCTCGGCGTCGCCCGTACCGTATTCTCGCCGCCTCTTCCCGAGGTGCTCGACCGCTTGGTGCCGGCTCCGGTGTGGAAGCTCGCCCTGCTCCCGGTGGCCGAGACCTTGCGCATCGCCACCGTGGGCAACTCCCCCCGCCAGCTGCGAGAGCTGCTCGGTATGTCCCTCCGAGGCCACGAGCAGTTGGCTCTGCGCGCCCAACAGCAGCTCGCCCGCCGGGTGGTGCCGCGGATGCCGGCCGCCGTGCGCCTCAGTCCCTACGCGCGCGCGGCCCGCCGGCGCTGCACGGCCGGCGGGGACCGCCCGCGCCCCGTGCTCGCCGCCTGAGCGCGCTGCGCGGGATCCCGCCTGCTATCGATCGTCGCCCTCGGCCGGCGCTCCGCCGCCGGGTATCTCAGGCGGCGGTCAGCCCCACCGGACAGGCCACGCCGGTTCCGCCCAGGCCGCAATAGCCATTGGGGACCTTGGCCAGGTACTGCTGGTGGTAGGGCTCGGCGTAGTAGAACTCGCCGGCCGGTTCGATCGCGGTCGTGATCTGGCCGAGTCGCGCCTCGGTCAGGCGCTCCTGGTAGGCGGCGCGGGAGGCCTCGGCGGCCTGGAGCTGGGCGTCGCTCGTGACGAGGATCAACGAGCGGTACTGCGTCCCCACATCGTTTCCCTGTCGCATCCCCTGGGTCGGGTCGTGGCCTTCCCAAAACACCCGCAGGATCTCGGCGTAGCTCGTGCGCGTGGGGTCAAAGACGGCGAGCACGACCTCGGCGTGTCCGGTAGAGCCCGAGCACACCTCCTCATAGGTGGGGTTGGGCGTGTGGCCGCCGGCGTAGCCCACGGCGGTGGTCCACATTCCCGGCGCCTGCCAGAACAGCCGCTCGGCACCCCAAAAGCACCCCATCGCGAGGATCGCGCGCTCGAGTCCGCCCGGGAACGGGGGGATCAGCGGATGGCCGAGCACCTCGTGGCTGGCTGGCACCTCGATCGCCTGCTCGCGACCGGGAAGGGCCCGGTCGGCGTCGATCATGCGCGTCTTGTCCGCGAACAGCGCCGAGAGCCTCACCCCTCCATTATTACGCCGCGCTTCGGTTCCCGCTGGCGCGCGGGCGTTTGCTCTCCCCACCCCTCCTTGTCCGGAGCGAGACGCCGTGTGCCTATAGTGGAAGTTGGGCGGCGCCGATTAAGGACCTTCATGGGGACGTTGCGCCGCGCCTATCTACTTCTCCTTGCCGCCGCTGGTCTTTGCCTGCTGGCCCCGGCCGGCGCTCAAGCGACCACCCCCGGCGCCCAGCACCTGCACTACGAGTTCGGGCCGCTGCACATCCAGCCGGGCCAGAACACGATCGATTTCTCGCCCACCAACAACCGGCCCACGGTCCCCGGATACATCACGCGCTTTGCCCCCAACATCCGGCGCGCCGATGGCAGCGTGCCGCCGGTCGATGTCATCCATCTGCACCACGCCGTCTGGCTGATCAACTTCCAGCCCACCTTTGCCGCCGGGGAGGAAAAGACGACGGCAGACCTGCCCTCGGGGTTCGGTTGGCGCTACCGGCCCACCGACAAATGGCTCCTCAACTACATGATCCACAACCTCACGCCGCAGTCAGACACCGTGTGGATCACCTACGACATCGACTTCGTCCCGGCCGATTCCCCCGCCGCGGCCGGCATCACCCCGGTGCGCACCCAGTGGATGGACGTCCAGTACGGCCATGCCTACCCGGTCTTTGACGTCGCCCGCGGCTCGGGCACCCACGGCCAGTTCACCTACCCCGATCAGGCAAAGAACCCGTACGGGTCCGGTCCCCCGCTCAATCAGTGGACGGTGGACAAGGACGGCGTGCTGGTCGGCACCGCCGGGCACTTGCACCCCGGAGGCCTGCGTACCGACCTGTGGCTCACCCGAGATGGGCGCAAGGTCCATCTCTTCCAATCCGCGGCCCATTACTTCGAGCCGGCGGGCGCCGTGTCCTGGGACGTGGCGATGAGCGCCACCCGTCCGGATTGGCGCGTGGCGGTCAAGAAGGGCGACGTGCTCAGCGTAACCGCGACCTACGACTCCAAACGAGCGTCGTGGTATGAGGTGATGGGCATCATGCCCGTGGCCGTAGCCGAGGGCGTGCCCGGCGTGGACCCGTTCACCACGCCGGTCGATCGGCCGGGTGTGCTCACCCACGGCCATCTGCCCGAGAACAACAACCACGGCGGGGCCAACGCCGGTCTGCCCAACCCGGTGAAGCTCCTCAGCGGTCCGGTGCTGCGAGGCCGGGCGGCCAGCCGACGCTCGATCGACATCAAGAACTTCGTCTACGGCATGGGGGATCTGGGCCTGTCCGGGGCACGGGGACGCCCGCCGGTGATCCGCCGCGGCCAAAGCCTGCGCTTCAACAACGCCGACTGGCCTCGGACGATCTACCACACGATCACCGCCTGCCGCGCGCCGTGCAACCGCACCACCGGGATCGCCTACCCGATCGCCGACGGCAAGCGCCAGTTCGACTCGGCCGAGCTCGGCTACGGCCCGCGCGGCCTGACCGCGGCATCCAACCGCGTCAGCTGGTCCACGCCGGTGAACCTGCCGCCCGGCACCTACACGTACTTCTGCCGCATCCATCCGTTCATGCGCGGCGCGTTCCGGGTCGTTCGCTGATCGGTCGTCGGCGCGCCTCGCGCGGTGCGCCGCGCTTGCCGCGGCCGGCGCTTTGAGGGAATACTGCTGACAATGGCCGCCTCGGTGCGCAAGCGCGGCATGTACGCCACCGTGGAACGCGACGGCGAGCTCGACCAGGTCGCCGTCGAGGAACCCCTGGAGCTCATGGTGGATGGTGTCCCGTTCACCGTCACCATGCGTACGCCCGGACAAGACGAAGAGCTGGCCGCGGGACTGCTCTACACCGAGGGCCTGATCACCCGGGCGCCCGAGCTCGGGCCCCCCGAGGATCTCGCCGCCAATGCCGTCGACGTCACCGGTCCGCTCGAGGCCCAGCCCGCGGCGCGCCCGTTCTACTCCTCGTCGGCCTGCGGGGTGTGCGGCAAGGGGGCGCTCGAGCAGCTGGCGCTCGACTGCCCCGAGCTCGAGCCCGGCCCGGTGGTGGAACGGGGAGTGCTCGCCGGCCTACCGGAGCGCATGCGCCAGCCGACCTTCCAGCGGACCGGCGGGCTGCACGCCGCCGCCGTGTTCTCCCTGGGCGGCGAACTCGAGCTGCTGCGCGAGGACGTGGGTCGGCACAACGCCCTGGACAAGGTGGTCGGCCGCTGCCTGCTCGACGCCCGGCTCCCCCTCGCCGGGAGCGTCATGTGCGTGAGCGGTCGCCTCTCGTTCGAGCTCGTCTCCAAGACGGTGCGCGCCGGCGCGCGCGTGCTCGTGGGCGTGGGCGCGCCGTCGTCTCTGGCGGTGGAGTTGGCGCGCGACCGCAACCTGACCCTCGCCGGCTTTGCCCGCGCCGGGCGCGTGAACGTCTATTCCGCGCCCGAGCGGGTCGCGGGCTAGATGCCCATCCGCGCCTGCGACAAGCGCGGCGCGGCGCGGCGGTGGTCTGCGGGCGGGCGGGCGCGGCGTCGGCCCTTGTGGCGCTTGGCGCCGCGGCGGCGCGCGCGGCACGTCCGGTAGTTGCGGATGGTGGTTAGACGCAGACGCCGCCCGTGCACGCGCAACCGCACCACCAAGCGGACTCGGAAGGTGCCGAACGGCAGTCCGGTCAGAGCCACGTTGGTCCCCCTTCCACGGCGTCGGATCCGCCAGGGGCGGCCATTCACATACCCCTTGATTTGCTCGATCCGGGCGCCCCGCCGCGGGCGCAGGTGGATGCTCAGCTTCCTCCGGCTGAGGCAGCGTCGACCCGAGGGGAGCCGCAGCGAGAGGTACTTGGCCAGCAGTTTCTCCGCCGCGGCACCCGACGCCACCACGGTGGCGCCGGCCGCGCCGGCCCCGACGACGCAGGTGGGCGTGCTGGTGCCGGCCGGGCCGAGGTAGACCCGATACGGGCCGCCGTCGGGGTAGACGTAGGCCTCGCGCGCCGGGCCGCGGCTGAACACCTCGACCGCGGCCCCGTCGGCGCGGATCTCGCCCGGTGCGCCGGCGGGGACGAACACCAGCGTCGCATGGGCGCGGTCCCCACAGCTCACCGGCCCTGAGCTCGCGCGCAGGTCAAAGCCGCTGTGGTCGGGGTCGTAGCTCAGGCTCTGCAGCGTCCCCGCCGTGGCCAGTGGATAGGCGCGGTCGACGAACTTGATGCGCTTGGGCTGGGGCGCGCCTGGCCCGAAGGGCGGTCCGTAGATGCCCCAGAAGACCGTGGCGTTGACGTCGTTGGCGTTCTCCTTCCACAGCCACAGGGTCCCACCCAGGCCGTCCTTGTCCTGGAGCGCGTAGTGGTTGCGCAGGATCGTCTCGTCGTCGGCGGGGTTGTTGCCGAACTCGCCCACCCACAGCGGCAGGCCGAGCGCCTTGGCGTCGGCGATCGCGCTGTTGTAGCCGCCGTCGGAGGGGAAGAAGCGCTGGGAGGCGACCTGCTGGTCGAGCGTGAACACGCCCGTGTAGATGTGGGGCGCGTAGACCACATTGGGATAGGCGCTGTAGGCCGACCACGGGGTGACGATCGCGCTGTTGTCGGTGACGTCGCGCTCGGTGTTGGGCTCGATGAAGAACAGCTGACGGAAGGCCGGCACGTCGTGGACCACGGTGTCGACGACCTTGGCGTAGAACGGGAACAGCTCGGTGGCGTCCATCGCCGACGGCGTCGGGTTCAGGCCGGGGGAGGGCTCGTTGATCACCTCATATCCCGCGACCGTGGGGTCGCCCGCGAAGCGCTGCGCGAGGGCCAACATCGCGTGGGCGTAGTCGTCCTGGAGCCGGACGCCGTCGGTGTTCGGGGCGGCCGTATTGTTGTATAGGTTCTGAAAGTCCTCGGCCACCGCCGGGTCGAGTTCGCGCACGCCGTGCAGGGCGCAGGCGGGGCTGTAGTGCTGGCTGGCCCACCGCGGCGCTCCGTCGTAGCCCCTTATGGGTTGAAAGTCGCCCACGCACGCCTGGCTTGGAGCCTGGCCGTCGCCCGAGTAGATGTATTTGCTCCAGGCGTCCTGGTGCATGTCCAGCACCACATAGATTCCCTGCGCGCGCGCCCAGTCGACGATCTGGGCGATGCGGTCGAGGTAGGCGCCCGAGATCTGGCCGGGCTGAGGCTCGAGCAGACTCCAGGAGAGGTTCAGGCGCACGTTGTCGAAGCCCAGCGGACGCATCTGGGAAAAGTCGAAGTCGCACACCCTCACCCCCTCGACGGCTGGCTCGTCCGGCGGGCAGGCGCCCCCGGCGTAGGCGGCGGGATCGATCGGGTACGGGGTCCTCAGGCCGTCGGTGGCGTTGGGATCGGGCAGCCAGTAGTCGACGATGCCGTCGACGTTGACGCCGCGCAGCAGCACCGGCCGCCCGCCCTGATCGACGATCTGGGGCAGGTTCGACGGGCCGCTGGCGGGGCCCACGCGCAGGAAGGACAGCGGGCGAGCCGGCTCCTCGCCCCCGGCCGCGCGGGCGGGGAGCGCGGCCGTCGCGAGGGCCGCGAACGCGGCCGCCGCCAGCAGCGCGAGGCGTCTCCCGGGGCCCCTGGCCGTCACGGGGCCATGGTAGCCCGGGGCCGCTCCCCCGGCGTCGGATACGCGGTGTCCGACGCCGGGCGATTGGCGTCTTGGTTCGCCGTGGGCACCTCTGCTACAACCACGCCATGGGTCGGATGCGCGCATTGGCGCGCGCTCAGCTCCTCGCCGCGTTCGCCGTCATGGTCGGCGCCACGGCACCGGCATCGGCCGACACCGCGCCGATGGGCAGCGCGATCGCCCAGCCCCACCGGGCCGGGGCGCCGTCGCACATCGTGGTCAGCGGGAGCGGCTCGTCGGCCGGCCTGGGCGGGACGTCCCCCAAGGGGATCACGCTCGCCGTGTACCGAGGCTTTCGCCTCGATCTCCGCACCATCGCCGCGCGCTGCACGAGCACCGCCAACCCGGCGCGCTGCCCGAAGAGCAGCCAGGTGGCGTCGGGGAGCTTCCGCGGCACCGCCACCTACCCCGGCGGTGCCTTTCCCTTCAACGGCACCATCCAGGCGTTCCTGGCCCCCCCGTCGGCCGGCGCCCTCGCCGACGTGATCGTCGTCGTCAGCGTGGCCGGGATGACCTACTCGGGCCGCGGCCAGTTGGTGGCGGTCGCCGGGCCCGTCTACGGCTACGAGCTGCGCGCCGATCCGCTGCCCGCGGGGGCGGTGCCGGCCGTGCCTGCGGGCGTGACCGTCACCCTCGACGAGCTCTCGGTGAACGTGGGCGCCGCGCGCAGGCTTAGAGGGCCCCGCCGGCGGGCGGCCCAAGGCGGACGGCGACGGCGTGGTCGACGCTGCCCGGCCGGTCGGCGCGGGCGCGCCTGCCGCCGCGCGCGAGGCAGGCCTAGGCGCCCGACGCCGGGGCGATCGGTCAAGACGCTCAACCTGATCACCAACCCCTCCGTGTGCGCGGGACCGTGGCCGTTTGAGCTGCGCGTGCGCTACGCGGACCACACCGACGTTCGCGACTTCGGCATCGCCTGCTCGGGCTAGCGCGCCCCGCGCCCGCCTGGCCGGCCCGGCCGCGGCGCTGTGCCTGCTCGTCGCGGGAAGTGCCTCGGTGGTCGGTTGCGGCGGACACGGCGCCCCCCGGCCGGGCCCTACCGGCCCCGCGCCCCCCGCGGCTGGCCCACCGGCCGCCGAGCTGATGACGGTGGGCTCCCCGCGCGCGCTTCCTCCGGGCTTCTTGGGGTTCAACGGCGAGGCGATCACCGCGCCGCCTGGGCTGTGGCGTAGCCCCGCCTTCGTGGACGCCGTGGCTCGACTCCGTCCCCAGGCCCTGCGCCTGTTCGGCGGCACCACGGCCAACTTTTGGGATTGGCGGGCCGGGACCTTCGTCTCGACGGGCGCGCGTCCCGGCGCGCCGCCCGTCCCCGCGGCGCTGGCGGCGGCGCGCGCGGCGGTCTCGATCCCCCTTTCCGACTGGGCCCGCCTGGTGCGGGCGACCGGCGCAGTCCCGGTCTTCGATCTCAACCTGGTCACCTCCACCCTGCCCGAGCAGCTCGCCATGCTCCGGGCCGCCGCGGCGTTGGCGCTGCCCATTGAGCGGATCGAGCTGGGCAACGAGCTGTACCTGCCGCGCTACGCGCAGCGCTTTTCAAGCGGTCGCGACTACGGCCAGGAGGCGACGCGCTGGATCGCCGCGCTCAAGGCGAGGTTTCCCGGCGCCCAGGTTGCCGCCGTGGGCTACACGCCGGTCGACGTTCCCGGCCAGCACCCCGATGCGCGCGAGGCGGCCTGGAACGCCCAGATGCTCGGCGCACTGCGCGGCGAGGACGCGATCACCTTTCACCCCTACTTCGGCTCCGGGCTGGGCCTGGCCGAACGACCGGCTGGCCCCCGCGCCGCTGCTACCGCCCTGGCGGCGCCCACGCGGGCGACCCAAACGCTGCGCGCCGGGGGCCTGTCCGCGCTGCCCCCCGGGGTCGGCGCCTGGCTGACCGAGTGGAACCTGTTCGATCGCCGCGCCGCGGTGCACGGGACCTGGACCCAGGGACTGCAGGTGGCGAGCTTTGCCCTCGAGCTCCTGGGCGAGCCGCGCGTCACCCAGGCAGATGAGCATGCCCTGGTGGCCAGCGGCCCATTCGGGGCGCTGTTCGCCGACGCCAACGGGCTAGGCTTCGGAGCGCCCCCCACCGCGCTGGTGGCGCGGGCCGGCGGCTTCTACCTGCCCGTCCGCCGGCCCCCTCCCACCCCGCCGCTGGGACTGTCCGCCAGCGGCGTGGCGATGAGGGAGGTGCTCGCCTTCCTGCACGGGGCCACCCAGGTGCAGGGTCTGGCCGTCGCGTCGGCCGCCGGCCCGGGGACCGTGACGGGGCCCGGCCCGGATTCCGGGGGCGGGGTGTCGGGCGCGGTGGCCACCGGGGGCCGTGGGCGCGCGGTCCTAATCGTCAACCTCGGCTCGGCGCCGCTGGCGGTCCGGCTACCGGGGCCGCCTTTGACCCGAACGTCCAAGACGCCCGCGTCCGCCGCCTCCTTCATCGAGCTGAACGCCGAACCCGCGACCCCGGTGGCGGGGGAGCGGTCGCTTCGCCGCAGCGCCGGCCGGCTGGCGGCCGCCTCCCTGGTCCTGGCCCCTTACTCGCTGACGCGGGTGACCGAGTGAGTGCCGAGCGCGGCCGGCGCACCGATCGGGCGGCGACGGGGAAGCGGGCGCCGGTTTCGGTCATCGTTCCCGTCCACGGCTTCGCGCCCTACCTGGCCGAGACCCTCGACGGCATCCTCGAGCAGGAACCGGCGCCCGCCGAGCTGATCGTGGTCGACGACGCCTCGGCCGAACCGCTGGAGCTGGGCGAGGATTACCTCGAGCGCTGCCGGGTGGTGCGCCGGGAGCGGCGGGGGGGACTGGCCACCGCGCGCGCTACCGGGCTGACGCACGCCGGCGGCGAGCTGATCGCCCTGTGCGACGACGATGACACGTGGGAGCCTGGCAGCCTGGCCGCACGCCTGGCGGCGCTGGATGAGCACCCAGACGCCGACGTGTGCTTCGGGCGAGCGGTGATCGTGGGCCCCGACGACCGACCCACGGGAGAGCGCTGGCCCGAGCTCGCGCCTGGCCTGCACGCGGGCACCGCGCTGCTCACCGGCCTGTACGAGCACAATCCGATCCCCGTCTCCAGCGCGATAATCCGCGCGGACGCGCTGGCCGCGGCCGGTGGCCTGGACGGCGATCTCGCGCGCGCCGAGGACTGGGACCTGTGGTTGCGCCTGGCGGCGCGCGGAGCTGGCTTCGTGTTCGCGCCCGAGGCGGTCGTGCGCTACCGACGGCGGCCGGGCGCCCTGAGCGGGGACGTGGCCGAGCTAGCTCGGGCCCAGCTTCTGGTCCACGAGCGCCACGGCCAGCTCGTGCCCAACGAGCTTTACCGGCGGGTCAGGGCGCGCGACCTGGCGGCGCTGGCGGCTGGGTTGACGCGCGAGCGGCGCTACTCCGAGGCGCGGGTCGGCTTGATCGAGGCGGCCCGCACGGGCGGACTCTCGCCCCGTGACCGGGCGCGCATGGGGGCGCTGGCGCTGCCGGGAGCGCGCGGGCTGATGGGTCGGCGCGACCCCTACCTGGCGCGCTCACGGACCGGCGCCGGGAGCGATCCCCAATCGGCCGGCGCCGAGACCGGGGCGCCTCCCCCGGGCAGCGCCGAGGTGGTCACCTGCTCGCGACTTGACGCGGCGGCGGGCGCGGTCTGGAGCCGGGTGACGACCTTCGAGGGAATCAACGACGAGCTGCGCCCGTGGATGACGATGACCGCTCCGGCACGCGTGCGCGAGCGGGGCCTCGCCGCGGTGGTGGTGGGCCGGCGACTCTGTCGCTCGTGGGTGCTGCTGGGCGGCGTGCTGCCGTTCGACTACGACGACATCACGCTGGTCCGGCTGGAGCCGGGCGTCGGCTTCGTAGAGCGCTCGCCGATGCTCAGCCAGCGCTATTGGGAGCACGAGCGGACCCTTCGCCCCGAGGCCGGCGGGACGTTGCTGTGTGATCGGGTGCGCTTTTGTCCCCGGCCGCCGCTGTCGGCGACCCTGGTGCGGCCGCTGATCGCCGCCATCTTTCGCCATCGCCACCGCCGCCTGCGGGTCCACTTCGGCGGCCGCGAGGCCGCACCCTCGCCGGGGCTGAGGTCCTAGCGCGCTGGCCCGCGGGGGCCGCCGGGAGAACGATCAGGCGGCGGCGGCCAGGGGTCGCCCCGCCGACCTCCGGCGCTCGCGGACGATCACCGGCATGCCGCCCCGCGGACCGATGGTCGGCATCTGGCGGACCGAGAGGCGATAGCCGGGCGCCAGCTCCAACCGGAAGCGGGCGAGAATCTTGGCGGCGATCACCTTTACCTCGAGTTGGCCGAAGCGCATCCCGATGCAGATCCGCGATCCGCCGCCGAAGGGGACGTAGGCGCCCTTGGGCAGCGCCGCCTTGGCCTCTGGGGTAAAGCGCTCGGGCCGAAAGCTCTCGGGATCGGGGAACACCCCGGGCAGGTGGTGGCTGGCCCAGGAGCAGTAGTTGACCGGTACACCACCGGGGACGACCGCGCCGGCGAACTCGAAGCTCTCGATCGAGCGTCGAGGGCCGATCCATGCCGGGGGGTACATGCGCAGCGTCTCGTCCAGGGCCATGTCGAGCTCCTTGAGCTGGCCGCCCATCAGCTCATCCGCCTGGGGCGACCGCTCCCCGAGGACCGTCTCCTGCTCGGCAACCAGGCGGTCGACGACATCGGGGTGAAGCGCCAGCTCGTGAAACAAGAACGCCACCGTCGAGGTCGTCGTGTCGTGGCCGGCGAACAGCAGGGTGACCACCTCGTCGCGGATCTGCTGCTCGGACAGGTGGTCGCCGTCCTCGTCGGTAGCGTCGAGCAGCAGGCTGAGGATGTCCTCGCCCCGCTCGCCCGTCGCCCGGCGCCGGCGGATCTCCTCGAACAGCACCCCGTCGAGCTCGGCCCGCGCCGCCTGCATCTGCGCATACGGCGTGCGCGGACCGCGTAGGACCTGGAGGAAGTAGTCGCGTGAGTAGAACGACAGCGCCTGCTCGAAGAGGGCGGCAGGATTGATGCGCCCGGCCGCCCCGTCGGGATCTAGCCCGAACAGGGCGCGCATGGCGATCCGCATCGCCAGCCGACGGGTCCACGCGTACAGGTCCACGCGCGCCCCCTCCCGCCAGCCGGCGAGCGCCCGCTCGATCTCTGGCGCCATCACCTCGATGGCCCGGGCCACCCGCTCGTGGTGAAAGGCGGGGAGCATGACGCGGCGTGAGCGGCGATGAAAGTCGCCGTCGATCGTGAGCAGACCGTCACCCAGGAACGGGATCAGATCGCCCATGTGACCCTCGCGCCAAGAGAAGTTCGCGGCGTGGGAGACCGCCATGTAGTGGTTGGCATCCGGGCCGAGCATGAACACCGAGTTGGCGTGGAAGATGCGCAGGGTGAACACAGGCCCGTAGCGCTCGTAGGCCTCGAGCAGCAGGAAGAGAGGGTTGAGGGCAAAGCGCTGCGTACGTCTGAGGTTGGGCCGGGTCTCGCCGGGGGGAAAGGGCACGTCGATCGCCCGCTCGGACAGCAGGTCAGTGGCCAGCTTGCGCAGCGGATTGGTGCTCAGCGGGGGCGGGCCGGCAAACGACGACATGCTCGCTGAGAAGCGTAGCCGGCGCTGGGCCCCCGCCATTTAGCCTGCACGCGATGGTCCTCCTCGTGCGCCGCGGGCGCCGCCCGCTGAACGCCGCCTGCGCTCTCACCACGGTGGCGGCGTTGAGCGCGACCGCCGGCGCGCGGGCGGCGTCGCTTCAGACCTGGACGTTGTCCAGCCGCTAGTGGATCCGGCCCAGGCGACTGCGCGACGCTGAGAGGATCAGCCGGAGGGCCGCAGCGAGTCGAGGAACCGCTCGACCGCCGCGGCCACCTCGCGTTTGGTCTTGCCGCCGTCGTCGGCGCGGGCCACGAGCATCGCGGCTTCGTCTATCGACCCCAGCAGCAGGTGGGCCAGCGGACGCACCGGCTGGCGCTCGAGCATGTCCGCTTCCATCGCCGCCTCCAGCGTCTGCTGCACGAGGCCGAAGCCGTAGCGCAGCCCGATCTCGCGCCACTGCTCCCAGCCCAGCACCGACGGAGCATCGAGCAGCGCGATTCTCTGGACGGCCGGATCCTCGCAGGCGTCAAGGAAGGCCCGGGCGCCCGCGCGCAGCGCCTGCAGCGGGTCCGGGGCGGACATCGCGTCGGTACCGATCCGCTCGACCAGCTCGCGCTCGACGTCCTCATAGACCGCGCGGAACAGGTCTTCCTTGCTCTCGAAGTGGTGATACAGCGCGCCGCGGGTCATGCGCGCCGCGCGCACGATCTCCTCCGTGCCCACGCCGGCGAAGCCGCGCTCGGCAAACAGCTCGCGCGCCGCCTGGATCAGCGCCTGGCGGGTCTCCTCCGAGCGCTCCTCCAGGCGGGTGCGGGGCGCGGATGGATCACCGCCCCCCAACGGTCGCAGCTCGCGATCGGTCCTCCTGTCCTTCATACAAAATGTATGCTACATACTCGCTGTATGCCTCCCCGCCCCGGGGTCGTCGAGGGCTGGGCGGCCGGGGCGGGACATGGTCTGACATCGAGCTGCGGCTTCAGGGAACGAGGGCAGGCGCCCACCGGCGCCGCGCCAGCGAGACTCCGCGCCCCGAGCGCCAGCTCATCGAGTCGTACCGCCTCCCGCATCCGGCCGGGGCGCTCCTTATGGAGCAGATCGCCCGCGGTGGCTGATCGGCCGCCTTGTCATACTGTCTTGGAGTCGCTCTCGGGGGCGTAGCTCAGATGGTTAGAGCGCTGCCCTGTCACGGCAGAGGCCGCGGGTTCGAGTCCCGTCGCTCCCGCTAATGACACCTCGCCTTCTCTTCTCGCTCCCGGCGATCTGGGCGGTCGCCTGGAAGTAGCGGGAGAAGGCGGGGTGGGGCCTGACGGCGACGATGCGCCCGTCGTTTGCCAAAGCCGGTCGAAGAGCGTGGCGATGAGCTTGCGGCGCTCGGTCGGGGAGGTCTCGGTCTCCCAGAAGCTCACGAAGTTGCTGAGTAGCTGCTCGGCCTGTGAAGCGAACCCTGGAGGCTGTCTGGCGGTTAGCTTCGCTCGTAGGCGAGGCGGCCGCCGGTGTAGGTGCGTAGGACGCGCACGTCGGTCAGAGAATCAGGGGCAATCCGAAGAGGGTTGTCAGACAAGACGACGATGTCGGCGCGCTTTCCGGGTTCGAGCGTTCCCGTCTCGTGGTCGACCCCGAGCGCCAGTGCGCCGCCAACGGTGTAGGCGCGCAGGGCCTCCTCAACGCTCAGCGCTTCGTCGGGCTCGCATACCCGATCGTGGCGCGTGCGCCTGGTCACCGCCGCTTGGATCGCCGCGAGCACGTCGTAGTGCGAGACCGGATAATCGGAGCTGCCTGCCAGAGTGACGCCGCTGCTAAGCAGCGTGCGGAGAGGCTTCGCGCGGATTGGGTCGGGCGGTGGCGTCAGCGCTGCCGCGTCGCCGAGGAAGTCATAGACGAAGTACGGCTGGACGACGGCGATCGCTCCGGCGTCGCCGATGCGCCGGGCCAGCGCATCGTCGAGCAGCATGGTGTGCTCAAGGCGCGGACGACCCGGCAATCCCTCCAACGCGCGGCCGCTGTGTTCGAGGGCGGTAACTGCCTGCGCGATCGCCTCGTTGCCGATCGCATGCTGGGCGACCTGTAGTCCGCGCTCGCCCGCTCGGCTGACGGCCGCGTCGAGCGTTGGCTGATCCCAGAACAGCATCCCTGAGTGGAGGAGGCCGTCGCGGCCGCGCTTCCAACGCACTCGCGAGCCTGCTCTGAGCCCGGCCAGCCCCGCGCCGCCCACGGCCCGCCGCAGCGTCGCCATTCCCGAGCGCGCGAGCTGCGTAATCGAGAAGCACAGCGCGCAGCGCTCAGCGCCGTCCATGAACAGCTTTGCCGGCCCGACTGGGGCAGCGGCGTCCCCCGCTCCGGTCGGCTCACCATCAAAGCGCGGCTCAAGCACGCTCGCCGCGGCGACCGGCATCTGATGCACGATCACGGGCAGCCGACCGTCGGCGGCCGCCCGCTGGTACAGGCGCTCGAACGCAGGCGCCACCGCGGCGTCGCCCACCCGCACGATCCCGCTCGCAAGCAGCGCCCGACCGTGCGCCTCGCATGCGGCCATCCAAGCGTCCTCGCCGCGCACGAGCAGCGAATCGCGCGAGCGGGCCTCGGCCAGGAAGAACGCGCCCTCGGACACCTCGCCCGTCAAGCGCCCGCCGCGGCCCCGGAGCAGCCGCCCGTTCGGCGGGTCCGCGGACCCCCGATCCCAGCCCATCTCGGCGAGGCCACGCGCGTTCAGGCAGCCGTCGTGGAAGCTGAACGCGATCAGCAGCAGTGGGCGATCGGGGCAGACCTCGTCGAGTTCGTCAACCCGCGGTCCTCGCCCTTCTTGGAGCTTTGCCGGGTCATACCCCTGCAGCCGCAGCCACCCGTCCCCGCCACCCGCTCCGACCGCCCGCTCGACCAGGCCCAATACGTCGGCGATCGAGCTGCCCGACGGGAGGTGCAGGTCGGGCGTGCCGGCATCGAAGGCGGCGAGCGAGTAGTGATGGTGCGCGTCGATGAATGCCGGGAGGGCCGCGCCGCCGCCCAGCTCCACGACCTCGACGCCCTCGCCCAGCGCCGCGCACGCCTCCGCTGCCGATCCGACCGCCTCGATAACGCCGCCGCGGATCCCCACCGCCTCGACCTCGGGCCGGCGAGGATCCATCGTGATCGCCACTCCCCGTAGAACAAGACCCTCCGCCGGCACGACGCGACCATAACCACCGCCAAGCTTTTGGACGTCGCTGACGCGGTTCCGCCGACCAGGTCCACCCAGTCGCTGCGACGCTTTCACGCCTCCTCGTTGCCACCAAGGCCCTGCTGTCGCGCATTTCGAGGCTCGCCGCGGACTCTCGTCGTCTTCATCACAGCCGCGAAGCCCTCGACAAGTCAGACGTGTCGGATCGGGCCAAAGCGACGGCGTCTCAGCGGCCGCGCGAACTAAACTCGCCGCGGTGTCGTTGCACCTCTTCGCAGGTCTGCGCGTGCGGGACTTCCAAGCGGCGCGATCGTGGTACGAGCGGTTGCTCGGCGAGCCGACGTTCTTCCCGCACGCCACTGAGGCGGTCTGGACGCTTGCCGACGAGCGATCGGTCTACGTCCTGGAGCACGCCAATGGCGCGGGCTACTGCGTGGTGACGATCTTCGTCGACGATCTCGATGCGCATCTGGACGCGATCGCGGCCCGCGGGCTTGAGCCCGACGAGTGCGAGACCTATTCCAACGGCGTCCGCAAGGCGGTCTACCGCGACCCCGACGGCAACGAACTGGGATTCGGCGGAGCATCGCTCGACAGCGATTCATAGCGAGAACGGCGCGCTTGGGCGGACCGAGTCGATCGTCATCGCGACGTTGGGAGGCGGCGACAGCGCCATCAAGACCATCGGCATGGCCCCCACGGGCTGCGACGTCGGGGCGTGTCAGCCGATCCGCTCAGCCAGGGACACGATGATCCCCTCTGGACCGCGCACGTAGGCCATGCGCCAGATGTTCTCGTACTGACCGATGCCGCCGACCAGGCCGTAGCCGTCCGCAGCCAGCCGGTCGACGGTCGCCTGCAAGTCGTCGACTTCGAATGACACGTTGCGCAGCCCCAGTTCGTTGGCCATGGCGGTGGGTGAGCCTGGCTCGTGTTCCGGCCAGACGAAGCTCGACAGCTCCAGCCCAGGACCTCCCCCGGGCGGCCGCAGCATGACGATGTGACTGCGGGAGCCGGGGATGCCGATGACGGTGTCCACGAACTCGCCCTCTACGAACGTCCGGCCCTCGACCTCGAGGCCTAGCCCGACGAAAAACGCCGTCACCGTGTCAAGGTCCGCGACGGTGATGCCGACATGGTCGAAACGTCGTATATGCGACATGAGACACATCCTCCGGATCCCTTGGTGTCGTGGGCCGCGCCGGTCGAGGCCCTCGCCTGGTGAGCGAAGCCGGCCGGCGGTTCTCGACATGGAATCGCGCCCGGCATCGATGCGTCGCCCGCCGCGCTACCCGCGGCTCCTCGGCGGATCCGGGAGCCGATGCGCGCGCCGGCGCGAAAGCAGGTCACGGCTCACGGCCACCCAGCGCCCTGCTGTTCGCCAGAAGCAGGAATATGGATCATTCTGCCGTTGCTGAGGATAAGGAGCACGCAGCGATCCTCGGCGCGTCGCTGTTCCTCCTCGATCCTTCCAGCAGCGAATCGAGGGCTCATCTGGAGCGGCGGACGGTGATGCTTTTGCGCAACCAGAAGCGCGGACAGGTCGGCGCGCAGCGCGCTCCAGGCACAAGCAATGAGCTCGATCGTCAGGCCCCTACTGCGTTACCTTGCTGACACCACGTGTCGGCTGGGGTTGTCTCGGCATACTTCACGCCCGAATCTCGATGGGGTGTCTTTCGTGGGTTCCACGCCGGTCGCTCCCGCTATAGACACTTCGCCTTCTCGCCTGCCATGCGCCGATGAACAGCCTGTTGCGCCGGCGCTTCGCGCTTCTATCGCTCGGGTCTTTCCTGTTCCCCGGCATCCCGTCCGCGGGCACCGAGCAGTTCGCCGGCGTCAACGACCACATGCTGTCGCCCTCGATGTACCTGCGCCGAGAGCTCGACATGCGACACGCGGCGCGACTCGGGGCCAAGGCGATACGCGCCGATCTCCGCTGGGAGCAGCTCGAGCCCGCGGCCGAGGGCCACTACGACCGCACCTACCTCTCACGGATCGATTCGGTGGTCAGCCTCGCTCGCTCATTCGGGATCAAGCCCCTGTTCGCCGTTCTGGGGACGCCGTGTTGGGCGTCAAGCGCCCCCACCGACGTCAAACGCGGCTGCGGCACGGGCGGGAGCTGGAGCGCCTACCCGCCGACCAGCCCGAGCTATTACGCCAACACGATGGCGTTTCTCGCGCGCCGCTACGGGCGCAATGTGGCGGGCTGGCAGATCTGGAACGAGCCCAACCTCTCGTACTTCTGGAACGCGCACGATCGCGCGGCGGACTACGTCGCGCTGGTGGGATCCGCCTACGCGGCGGTCAAGCGCGTGAGCGCGGTACCGGTGATCGCCGGTGCCGTATCGCGCAGCGACACCCACTTCGTGGGACAGCTCTATGACGACGGGATCGAGGGCAAATTCGATGTGTTCTCGATCCACCCCTACAGCTTCAACGACTCGCCGCTGACGCCGGCCGATAGCTCCTACTACGGCACGGCGGAGTCGAGCTTCATCGACGGAGTCCAGGCCGTCCACAAGCTGATGGTCAAACACGGTGACGAGCGGCCGATCTGGCTGACCGAGTTTGGCTGGGACACGTCCAAGAGCGGAGTCGGCCCAGCTACGCAGGCCCAGTACGTGAGCCAGGCCTACGCGCAGATCCAGTCCTGGCCTTACGTCCAGGGCGGGTTCTACTACGAGCTCCAGGACCAAGGCACCGACCGGGCAAACAACCAGCAGAACGAGGGCCTCTATTACTACGACGGCCACCCCAAGCCGGGCGCCGCGGCGTTCCGCTCGGCGTCGGCTGGGCTGGCGATGGAACGGCAGGCGGCGAGGGTGCTACGGCGCTTTTTCGTTGCGCTCGCGCACGCGGCAGCTTCCCCGGTGCTGGCGCTCACGCGCTCGCTGTTCGCCGTGGGACGTCGCCGCCACGCAGGGCAGCACCGCGCTCCCTAGGGGCAGCACTGCGTCCTCGAGGACGCCACTATCTAGGACGATCGACGGCAGCGTGCCCGTGCGTGACCGTGACAGCCTCGCGCTGGGGCATGTCGCGATCGACGCGCCCCCCGGCGTCGCGGGCGGCGCGCGGGCCGGCAGGCTCGTGCGCCGCCTCGACGGCCGCGCGGGCGCCCTCGGGCGCCTCGACGCTTCTTGGCCGCCGTCGACGCTCGGTGCTTCTTTTTGGGCCGATTGGCGGCGGGGCGACGGGAGGCCTTGCAGGCGGTGGCCTTAGCGCCAGAGGCGCCGCTGGCTCCGGACCCGCCGCCGGAACCGGGATGAGCGCCAGACGGGGAGGACGGGGCGGGCGCGGATACCGTCGTGGCGATCCGCTGATATGCGCCGGCCGCCGGCTTCTGGCTGCCGCCGTTGTACAGCAGGCCGTAGTTCTGCTCGCTGCTGGTGGGGTCCGTGCCCTCGTCTTGAAGCTCGTAGTACAGCCCGCCCTGGACGAAGGGCCAGCTCTGCATCTGGGTATAGGCCTCGGTCACGTAGGTCGCCTGCGTGGCAGGGCTGACCCCGCTCGTCGAGGTGTTCCAGCCGAACTCGGTCAGCCATATCGGGCTGCTGTCGCCACGGTCGAGCATCACGTTGTGGACCGCCGGCACGCCGTCGACGAAGCTGGAAACCGGTCCCCCGTAGAAGGACAGGCTGCCCGGGGTGAGCGGGGAGTAGTTGAAGCTATAGGGGTGGATCGAGAGCGCGTCCAGGTTGCCCTTGATCCCGTCGGCGTAGAGCCGACCAACGAAGTCGGTATCGCTCAAGGAAACGGCACCGCCGACCACCGGCGCGCTGGTGACACGCTTGATTGCGGGATACGCCGCCTGGATCAGCTTGACGTAGTCGCCCGCGGGATCGCTCGAGTTCCAGAAATAGGAGATGTTAGGCTCGTTCCAGACCTCCCACCCGGCGACCGCGTCGCCGTAGCGTTGAGCCAGGAACTGCAGCGCCTCGGCGTAGTACTGGGGACTGGTCGGGGGGTAGGCCGACACTCCCGGTGCGCAGGTCTCCCTCATGTTCTGAGGCGCGCTCGACGCCCAGCACGGCGTGCCGAGCACGGTGAACAGCAGCTTGATCCCGTGCGACTGGGCGGTGCTGACGACCGCGTCAATCTCCGACAGATACTCCGGGTCGGCCCGGCCCTCCGCGTTGGGATAGAGCTGATCCCAGCGCAGGTCAGAACGCACCACCTTGGCGCCTAGCGCCTGCGCGGAGCTCAGCCTGGCCTCGCGCGACGGATAGCTGTAGGCCCGCAGCAGATGGTCGTTTACGCCGGCGAACTGCCCGGCCCGAGCGACGCTCGCAAAGCCAGCCGAGAGGAGCGCGATGGCGAGCACGACCAGCGCCGTGACGCGCCCCATGCGAGGGCGCCCGCGCACGACTCGATTCGGTGTCAGGGGACGGACCATGGCGGCTCCATCTTCCTCTACCTATTGGCCTTCCCGTCCGCTCGCTGGCTAACCGTGGCGCACGTCCTTCTGACGCAGGGGCGCTGGTGGGCGAGGCTCCCCCTGCCTAGCCAGCGAGCGCCTGATTGGGGATCGCGGCGGTGCGACCCACAGGACATATCGGCCAAATCGAGTCGCATCTTGACGGGCCTAGGCCGCCGGCATCCGCGGGTGCGCCCGGACGGCGGCACCCCCGCCTACTTCAGCAGGGCGGCGTCCTGCTCAAAGACCGACGCCGCCGGCTTCTGGCCGCCGTTCACATAGAGCAGCCCGTAGTTCTCCTCGGCGTTGCCCGGATCGGTGCCCTCATCCTGGAGTTCGTAGGAGAAGACTCCCTGGACGTTGACTGCCGACCCGACCGCAGACGACCAGTTCGGTACCTGCCGGTAGGCCTGGTCCACGTACGTCGCCTGCGTGCTCAGGCCGACGCCGCTTGCCGCGGTCGAGGTGTTCCATCCCACCTCGGTCAGCCACAGGGGCGAGCGATCACCGTACTGGAGCATCACGCTGCGCACCGCCGGCGGGCCGTCGCTAAAGCTCGCCTCGGTCCCGTACGGAGACAGGCAGGGATCCGACCCGAGGGCCAGCGGCGAGCACTGGAAGCTGTAGGGGTGGATCGAGAGCACGTCGAGCTTGCCCTTGATGCCGTCGGCGTACAGCCGACCGGTGAAGTCGTAGTCCGACAGCGACAGGGCGCCGGCCACAACCGGCACGGTGCTCACCGACTTGATCGCCGGATAAGCAGCCCCGACGAGCTTGACGTAGTCGGCGGCCGGGTTGGCCGAGTTCCAGAAGTAGGACAGGTTGGGCTCGTTCCAGAGCTCCCATCCGGCGACTCGGCTGCCGTAGCGCTGGGCCAGGTACCTCATCGCGTCTGCGTAGCGGCGCGGCTTGGTCGGCGGATAGGCATCCCCGGCTGAGGTATTCGCGCAACCCTGGGTGACGGCGGTGGGCGCGCTCGACGCCCAGCACGGCGTGCCGAGGACCACGAACAGCGGCTTCATCCCCCAGCCCTGGGCCCAGCTGACGACGTTGTCGATCTGCGAGACGTAGCCGGCGTCATAGTTGCCGGCCCCCTGCGGCTCGAGCTGATTCCAGCGCAGGTCGATTCGCACCACCTTGGGCTGGGTGGCGGGGACGTTCTGCAGCAGCATCGCCGCATACTGGATCCGAAGCTGCGACCACCCGTCGCCGTAGGTATCGAGCACGTGTGTGTTGACGCCGGCGAACTGCTGAGCGTTGGCCCCAGTCGCCGCGGTGGCGAACAGCGCGAGCCCGAGCACGGCGATCAGCGGAAGGCGCGTGCGCCGCAGCCGGCCCAGAGCTTTTGGCCGGGCCGGGCCGCCGCTCCGCCCGGCGCGAGCGGGCGTGAACTCTCGACGATTCATCATCACTCCTAGGACGCGGTTTGCCTTGCCCGCTCGCGAGCCGTGAAGACCGCCTCTTGGGCGATGGCGGCAGGGCGGGCAGGCGGCGATCACGCACCCCTGCCCGCTCCGGTCGTCGCCCGACGTCAAACGAGCCCTCTAGGTCGTTGTCGCCATCCGACCGATCCCGCTTGAGCGCCCCGGCCCCACCCTGTCAGGGGCCTAACGTCTCGGGACTAGGCGGCCGGCTCCGGGAGCGACCAGGGCGCGACCTCAACGCCGACCCGTCGGCGCCCGGATGCATGGGCGATCGGCGTCCGGGGTACCTAATGGGCGCAGTTAGGCGCGCCAGGCATGCGGATCTCGGTCGTCATACCCACCCTTGGCCGTCCCGCGATGCTCCTGGAAACGCTAGAGAGCGTGCTGGCCTGTGACCCCGCGCCGCATGAGATCTTGGTGGTCGACGGCGACGCCAACCGTTCGGCCCGGGAGGCGGTGAATCAGCTCCCCGGCAACGCCACGACGGCGCCGGTCCGCTGCCTGGCCAGCCCCCGGGGGGCCAGCGTCCAGCGCAATCGGGGCATCGAGGTGGCCACGGGCGACGTGGTGCTGTTCATCGACGACGACGCGATCGTCGATCCCGGGCTGATCGGAGTGCTGTGCGCCACCTACCGCGACCCGGAGATCGTCGGCGTCACCGGGCGCATCATCCAAGGCGATTACCGCGCCTTTGGGAACCAGCGCTCACGAATCCGTCAGCTGCTCATGCGCGGTGGACGGCAGGGGACGATGACCAGCTATGGCTACCCGAGGCACCTACAGGAGCTGGATCGCCGCTGGGACGTCGAGTTCATGCAGGGCTGCCTGATGAGCGCGCGGCGAGAGCTGGCCGCGCGGGTGGGGTTCGACACCGACATGGGCGGGCCGCGGCGCACCGCGCTCCTGGAGGACGAGGATTTCTCCTACCGGCTATCTCGCCACGGGCGGGTGGTCTACGTGCCCGACGCCGTGGTCAACCACCGGGCGGTCGGCTTTCGCTCGAGGCAGGGTGGGGCGCGCTCCTACAGCCGGCTCATCGTCACCGACCGGGCCTACCTCCTGCGCAAGAACTTCCGCGTCACGCCGCTGGTGGCGCTGCGGTTCGCGTTGCTGATCGGGGTGTTCTTCGCTCACCGCGTGATCAACGCCGAATGGGGCGGGATCCTGGGTCTGGCCGAGGGCGTCCGCGACGCTGTACGCGAGGCGCGGGCCCGGTCGCCGCGTCAGCGGCTTGCGGCGGCCCCGGCTGAGGGGGGAGCCGGCTCCCGCGGCCCGGCGGCGCAGGCGTGGTGAGCGACGCCTCGGCGTCGCTGCGGCCGTGGTGGGGGTGGCGGGCGCTCGGACGCCCGGGGGTGTGGCTGCAGAAGCGGTGGCTGTGGACGCTGTTCCTGGGCTTCGCGCTGATCTACCTCATGCTGATCCCGCCCGGGATCATCGTGATCGACGGGATCTCGCAGTTCAGCGTGGCCGATTCGTTGGGCCGGGGGCTGCATCTCTTTGTCCCGTGCGCGGCGTCGGGGTACGACGCGTTGCCCCACCTGCCGTCCAACGAGGCGTCGGTGATCGGGCGCGGAGGTCACTGCTACTCGCTTTGGTATCCGCTGATCTCGTTCGCCGCCGCGCCGTTCGCCGGTCTGGGCGAGGGGCTCGGGCACCTCACGGGCCAGCGGGGGCAGAACGTGGCCCAGGTGCTGGTGCTCATCGTTCCCGCCCTGGCCACCGCCGGCGCGGCGACGCTGACCGCCTCGCTGTCGGTAAAGCTCGGGGCCTCGCGCCGGGGAGCGGTCGCCGCCGCCGTGGCGTTTGGATTCGGGACCGAAGCGCTCACCTATTCGCGCTCGTTCTTCGCCGAGCCGCTGGCCGCCCTGCTGGTCGCGCTCGGAGTATGGGGCCTAACTGAATCGGGGCGCCGGCGCTACTGGGGCTATCTCGGGCTCGCGCTCGCCGTGCTCGCCAAGCCGCAGCTGATCCTGGTCGGCCCGGCGCTGGGGGCGTTACTCATCCTCCAGAGGCGCCGGGCTCAGGGGTCGGGCGCCGAGCCTTTCTTCCGGAGCCTGCGCCCGTTCTGGGGTCCCGCGCTCGCCACGGCGTGCGGCTTTGCCGCCTACCTGCTCTACAACTGGGCTCGCTTTGCCGACCCGCTGCGCTTCGGCGGCGTCCCCCGGGCCTTCGTCGCCCACAACTTCATCTCGCCGGCGGCCATCGGGCGCGCCCTGGGGATCTATTTGGTCAGCCCCGGAAAGGGGCTCATCTGGTACTCGCCGGTGGCGGCGCTGGCGATCGTCGCCCTTTGGCGGCGCCGGCGAGATCCCCTGGCGGCGCTCTGCATCCTCGCCTCGCTGGCGATCTTGATCTTCTACATCGGCCAGTACGACCCCTACGGCGGCGACGAGTGGGGCGACCGCTATCTGCTGCCCGCGCTTCCGTTGCTGTGCGCGGCGCTGGGCACCCTGCGACCTCACCTGGCCAAGTGGGCGGCGGTCCTGGTGGTGATCGGAGTGGCGTCGCAGGTTCCGACCACGGTCGGCTTCTACGACCGCACCTATGCCGAGCACCGGGATCAGGGCGTCAATCTCCCCGACCATCGCTGGTCGGTCGCTCGCAGCCCGCTCGTCACGTCGTGGCCGGCGATGGTGCACCAGATCCGGGACGCCGCAGACACCGACGTGCGGCGACTCGGGCACCTGGCCGGCGCCACCGGGCCTCGAACCAGCGTGCGCGACACACAGTTGCTGCACGTGGTGGCCCTCTGGTGGTGGCTGCTTCCGATCTTGGGAATCCCGTGGTGGGTGGGGGCGCTGTTCGCCGCCGGGGTCATCGCCGCCGGCGCGCGCCTGCTCTTTCGCAGCGCCCAACCTCGTGCCGGGCCGCCCTACGCGGGCCCCGAGCCGGCGGCGAGGACCGTCGATGGCGGCGGGCTGGCGGCGAGCGAGCTGCTGACGGCCGCCGTCGCCGGACCCAAAGAAGTTCCCTGAGCCGGCGGCATTAGCCGCCGGCCCAAACGAGGGGTCTGGTCACTCGTTTCCTGCGCTGACCGCCGCCCGCGCCCGGTCAGCGCGCGCGCCCCCCGCCGGTGCGGCCTTTTGCCATGCCGGAGGAGCCCCGGGCGGAAAAAGCCCATCCCCGTCGGCGACCGGGGCCTCGAGGACCTCGCGGTGCCACAGCTCAAGTTGGAGCAGCGCCCAGATCCGGTTGGCGTGATCGACCACCCCAGCGTGGTGCTCGCGAATAATCCGCTCGACCTCCCGACGACGAAAGTAACCGCGCGAGACGGTGCGCGGATCGAGCAGGATCTCGGCCGGCAGGTGGCGCAGCTCCTGGCGGAACCAGCGGGGGAGGGGGACCGAGAAGCCCATCTTCGGGCGGTCGAGGATCTCGGGCGGCAGCGTCCGGCGCAGCGCCGAGCGCAGGATCCACTTATGCCCGCGGCCTCTTAGCTTGAGGTTGGCCGGAAGCGAGGCGGCGAACGCCATCAGCTCGTGGTCGAGCAGCGGCGAACGGGCCTCGAGCGAGTGAGCCATCGTGGCGATGTCCATCTTGACCAGCAGGTCGCCGGGCAGGTAGGTCTGGACGTCTACGTCGAGCATCCGATCGAGCGGCTCCGGCGCGCGCGATTGACGCCACGCATCCCCGATGAACTGCTCGCCGCCGTCGCCGCTGACCCCGGCGTCGGACGGAGCCGCGGCCGCCAAGGCCGCCGCGGCTCGGAACTCGGGGGCGAGCAGCCGCGCCCGCTGCGACGGGGTGCGAAACGCCGCCATCCACATCGCATGCCGGCGCCACGGCTCCATCCCCAGCACCTGGACACCCCGGCTGATGCGACTGCGCAGGGTGTTGTCGTGGCGGCCCTCGCCGAGCCGAGCGCCCAGCCGGGGCGCGAGCCCGAGCAGCGGCGCCGGGACGATCCCCAGGCTCCGGGTGACCCTGCCGTTCTTCGCGTAGACCGGGTAGCCGGCGAAGCTCTCATCGCCACCGTCGCCGTTGAGCGCGACCGTCACGTGCCGGCGCGTCAACTCGGCGAGATAGAAGCTCGGAATCGCCGAGGGGTCGCCGAACGGCTCGCCATAGTGGCGGGCGATTTTGGGCATGATCGAGAGCGCCTGTGGCCGGACCTCGAACTCATGGTGGTCGGTGCCAAAACGCTCGGCGAGCAGGCGCGCATAGCGCGCCTCGTTGAAGGCGTCGTCGGGGAAGGCGATCGAGAATGTCTTGATCGGCTCGGGGCTCTCGTGCGCCATCGCCGCCACCACCGCGCTCGAGTCGATCCCTCCCGACAGGAACGCCCCCAGGGGAACGTCACTGATGAGGCGAATGCGGGTGGCCTCGCGGATCTGCTCCCACAGGCGCGCCTCCAGCTCGGGCACGGGCACGTGGTCTAGCTTCTCCGAGTAGTCCAGACGCCAGTAGCGGCGAACTTGTTCGCCCTCCCGGGTGACGGTGAGGCTCGAAGCGGGCGCGAGCTTGTGGATTCCTTTGATCGCGCACAGCGGATGGGGCACGTACTGCAGCGCGAGGTAGGACGCCACCGCGTGGGGGTCAAGCTCGGCGCCGCGGCGAAGCTCGGGGTCCTGCAACAGACAGCGCAGCTCCGAGGCGAACCAGAAGCGCTCGCCCCTCCGGGCCCAGAACAGCGGCTTCTTGCCCACCCGATCGCGGGCCAGGAGCAGACGCCGGCGACGCCGGTCCCAGATCGCGAACGCGAACATCCCGCGCAGGTGCTCGACCAGCGCCTCCCCGTGATCCTCGTAGAGGTGGACGAGCACCTCGGTGTCGGCCTGCGAGCGGAAGCGGTGTCCGCGGCGGATGAGCGCCTCCCGCAGCTCGCGGTAGTTGTAGATCTCGCCGTTCAAAACCACGGCGACAGTCGAGTCCTCGTTGAACATCGGCTGAGCGCCGCCGGCGATGTCGATGATCGCTAGGCGCTGCGCGGCGATGCCGGCGCCCGCCTCGACGTGGACTCCGCGCGAATCGGGGCCCCGATGTTCCATCACCGCGCACATGCGGTTCAGCACTGCCTCATCGACCGCCCCGGCGAAGTTGAGCGTTCCGGCGATCCCGCACATGGCCGGGTCAGCTCTGGGGTGGAAGATCGGAGCCGGGCCGCGCCAGCACGGCGGCGCAGGCGGCGAGGATCACCACCAGCGCGGCCAGCGTGTAATCGGTCAGGGGGTAGTCGACGAGCCCCTCGAGGAAGACCACCGCCAGCGCCGCCATGACGCCGAACGCGAGTGCCTGGTCGAGCCCGCGCCCCCGGCGGCAGGCGTGACCCACCAGGCGCACCACCCTCACGAGCAGCCACCCCGCCGCCACGAGACCGAGCAGCCCGAGCTCGACGAGCACGTTGAGAGCGATGTTGTGGGCGTGGGGCGGAAAGCGCGAGTAGGCGACGCCCTGGGCGGAGGACTCCTGGAACTGGGGGTCTGCCGACTGAGATCCGAGGGCCCGCGTGCGGAAGTTGTCGGCGCCGACGCCGAAGATGGGGTGGGCCGCGAACTGCCCCAGCGCGTCTCTCCAGATCTGCCACCGGGGATTGCCCGACGCCGCCCTCGGGATCGAGCTGATCCGCTCGCTCGCGGCCTTGACGGGGAACAGCCGCGACGTCGTCGCCGGGGCCAGGAACGCCAAGGCGACGATCGCCACCGCGCCGACCAGCGCCACCCGCCGGAAGGACCGCCAGGCGAGCATCAGCAGGAGTGCCGCCAACGCCGCCAGGATGGCGCCGCGCGAGAGCGTCAGCGCAAGTCCGACCGCGGCCAGCACCGCCGCGGCGGCTGCCGCGGGGCGGAGCACGCGGGGACCCCGGATGGCGAGCGCGATCGAGCTGGGAAGCGCCATCGCCAGCAGCAGGCCGAGCGCGTTGGGGGACAGGAACTCTGCCGTCGCCCGGCTCGGGGCGGAGCTGCCCGTCGCCGCCACCGGCGTCGCGCCGTGCGTGGCGGTGATCGCCGTCACACCGCTAACCGCGCCGGTAAGCGCCAGCGCCATGAGCAGATTCCGCACCGTCTGAGGCCGGCCGTCTTCGACGATCAGCTGGTAGAGGAAGAAGAACACGGTCCAGTCGGCGAGGACCTTCACGGCAGCGACGCTGTCCGACGCGAGCACCACGCCCGGGACGAGGGCGAGTAGCAGCAGCCCGAAAGGCTTCGTCAGCGGCGAGTCGCTGATGACGGGCAGCCTTCCGGTGGCTAGCCGCTTCAGTACCCAGGCCACCGCCGCGATGGTGAGCAGCGCCTTGGTCACGGTGAGGTCGATGGCGCTACCCACGGGCAGTGAGTAGAGCTCGAGCGGCACCGCCGCCACCGCCAGGTAGACCACGGCGATCGGGCGGATGAACGCGGTCACCGCTACCGCCAGCGCGGCGGCGAAGACCAGTGGGATCAAGGGCCCGACCCGATAGGCGCCTACGACCGCCAGCGCGCCGAGCACGCCGGCGGGCAGCGCGAGGGTTGCCGCCGGCGGCTTCTTGATGTGGCTGACCACGTCAGCGAGCGGCGTCGCGCTCGCGGCTGGGCGCGGTGGGAGCAACCCGGCCATTCCCGCTGTGCACGGCGGCGGGAGCCATCCCTCCGAAGGCGCCGTCGCCGTTGACCGGCGGACGGCGGTAGTAGTAGGAGTAGTCGTAGGCGCCGGTATGCGGCGGCACGCGATTGAGGACGAGGCCGATCAGTTTCGCACCGGTATTGGCGAGCTGGTCGCGCGCGACGAGCAACGTGCGGCGCTTGGCCTGGTCGACGTCGATGACCATCACTACGCCGTCGACCATCTCGCCCAGACTCGAGGTCTCCGGGGCGCCGAGCACCGGGGCCGTGTCGATGGCTACGTAGGAGGAGCTGGCCCGCAAGCGATCCAGGACGCGCGCGAGGCGGACCCGGGTGAAGTACGGCGCCGGGTCGGGGACCGGTGGGCCGGACGGCAGCACCGCCACGCCGCTCTCGTCGCGGGCGAGCAGCTCGAGCGGATCGAGCGAGTCGGCAAGCACGCTGGTCAAGCCGGTACCCGACGAGAGGCCGAACGCGGATGCCAGCCGCGGCTGGCGGACGTCGGCGTCGACCGCCACGATCGGTGCTCTCACCCGCGCCACCGCTCTGGCGAACGCCGCGACGACCGCCGTCTTGCCCTCGGCGGAGCGCGCGCTCGTAAAGGCGATCATGCGCAATGGCCGATCAGGGTCGGAAAGCTGGCGCAGATTCATGCGTAGGAACTCGACCGGCCCTTGGAGCATCAGGGGCCCGTCGTCCGTAGCCTGCCCGACCCGGGCGCGAGGTATCTGGGCCAGCACCGGGGCGCCGAACAAGGCCGCGAGCTCCTCGGGCTCTCGGATCCGGCTGTCCAGCGCGTTGGCGGCGAGCGTCGCGCCGATCGCGAGCAGCAGGGCGAAGACCGCTCCCAGCGCCAGGTAGAGCGCCGGTTTGGGCTTTGCCGGCGAAGCGGGGACCACGGCGGGACTCGCCACGGCCACGTTCGTACCTTGGAGCGTGTCGTTCTGGGTGATGGTGCTGACCGTGTCCCGGTCGATGCTCAGCTGGCTCTGATCGGTCAGCAGGCGCGCCTGCCGCCCGTGTTGGCGCGTGCCCTGGAGCCGCGCGATTTCCAGCGCCAGCGCGTTCATCTGCGACCTCAGCGCGGCGAGCCGGGCGCGATCCCCGCCGGCCGCCGAGCCCTGCCGGTCACCGACGAACGTCTTTGCGTAGGCGTTTGCGATCGCCGCCGCCTGGGAAGGACTGGCGTCGGTGGCGGTGATCCTGATCAGGTGCGTTCCCTCGACGACCTGAAAGCTGACCTGACCGGAGATCCTCGCCGGGGGCATGTGCAGGCTTCCGGCCACCTGTCGCTGGATTGCGGGCGTGCCGAGCAGCTCGTCGTAGGTCTGGGCGAGAACCTCATCGAGCGGGACCGAGTTGGCGCCGGTGGCCACGGGGCGGTTCTCGCCGACGAACAGCGTCGCGGTCGCCTCGTATCGCTTGGGGAGGGCGAAGGTCAGCGCGGCAGCCGCGGCGAACGCGCCGAGCAGCACCGCCAGGAACAGGCCCCGGCGCCTGACCAGAAGAAGTTCAACGAACTCTGCCACGGTCATGATCGGTCCGGCTGGCCCACGCCGAACAAAGCTCCTGCCTCGCTACCCATCCTGCCTCCTCCCACGGCGGACCTAATCTACCCCGCCGCCGACGGTTGTATGCGTGGGTATCGTGTGACGCGACGGGAGGCGCGTGGAGGGGATCGCCAAAACGGGAGCTAGCGCCGGTCTCGCGCGCGCGCCGGGCGCGTATGTGCGTGCCCGTGCGCTGCCGCTGCCCGGCGCGGCATACGCGCTCGCCGGGGCGCTGGGCGTGGCGGTGCTGCTGCGCTTCGCGACGCTTCACCTGCAGAGCTTCGACTTCGACGAGCTGCAGACCGTACGCCTGCTGCGCGGAGGTTTCGGGGACCTGCTCGCGGGCATCGCGCGCGACGAGTCCACGCCGCCGCTCTACTACATCGTCGCCTGGGGCTGGTGCAAGCTCTTCGGCACCGGCGAGGTGGGGCTGCGCTCGCTCTCGGCGGTGCTTGGCACGGTCACGATCCCCGTCGTCTACGCGATCGCGAGGGAGCTCGCGTCGCGGCGCGCGGCGATCATCGCCGCCGCGCTAACGGCCACCAGCCCGTGGCTGGTGTGGTACTCGCAGGAGGCGCGCGCCTACGCGCTCGTGCTGCTGCTGGCCGCGCTCTCGCTGTGGCTCTTCCTGGGTGCCGTGCGCGAGCCGAGCGCGCTAAGGCTCGCCTCATGGGCGATCGCATCCGCGCTCGCCCTCGCCGCCCACTACTTCGCGGTCTTTCTCGTGGTGCCGGAGGCGGCGTGGCTGCTGTTCGCGGTCAGGCCCCAGCGTCGCCTCCTGCCGGCGCTGGCCGGGGTGGCGCTGGTGGCGGGGGGACTGCTTCCACTCGCCCTGCATCAGCGGGCGCAGGGCCACGGCGATCAGATGATCCGGGTCAGCGGCTCGCTGCCCTTGCGCGTCGCCCAGCTGCCCAAGCAGTCTCTGGTCGGCTACGCGGCCCCGGCGAAGTTCTGGGTCGCGGCCCTGGCCGGGTTGCTGGCCCTCGCGGGCCTGGTCCGCCTGGCCCGTGGCGGTGCGCGCGAGCGGCGAGCGGCCGCGGCGCTGGCGGCGATCACCGGCGCCGCGGTGGCGGTGCCGTTGGCGCTCGCATTGGTGGGGCTCGACTACGTCGACGCGCGCAACCTGATCGCCACCTGCGTGCCTTTGGCGATCCTGATCGCGATCGGGTTCAGCACGCGCCGGGCGCCCGGTTGGGGCGCGGCCGGCGCGCTGGCGCTGAGCGTCCTCTTTTGTGCGATCACCGTGTCTGTGGCCGCCACCCCGGCCTACCAGCGCGAGGACTGGCGGGGAGCGGCGCGCAGCCTGGGCGCACCGGTGGTCGCGCGGGCGATTGTGCTCACCCCGCCCAGCTCGCCGGAGCCGTTTGCCGTCTACCTACCGTCGCTGCGCCCGCTGCCCGCCGGTGGGGCGGCGGTGCGCGAGGTGGACCTGGTGGCGATCGCCAACACGCTGGGCCGGGCGGGACACGGTCGTGCGCTGCCGAGCCCCGCGGGCCTCCGGTCCCCCGCCCCCGGCTTTCATCAGATTCAGGTCACCACCGCGGCCACCTACGTCACGGTCCGCTTTCGGTCCCCGCGGCCGGTCCGCGTGACGCCGCGGTCACTCGCTCGTGTGGGGCTCCAGGCGAAGGTCGGCGCGGGGGTGTTCATCCAGTGAAGGGGGGAGGGCTGCGCTCACCAGGGGCTCCGCCCCAGCAGGCCGCGACGGCGCCTCCGGCCGACGGCGCGGTCACGGCGGCGCCTGGCGCCGCCAACGGCCCCCCGAGCGCCGGCTCTGCGCGTCCGCGCTCGGGTGCCCGGCGCGTCGCGCGGGCCCTGGGGGTGCAGCTCGGCGGCGACGCGCTGAGCAAGGTCGGCTCGCTCGCCTTCTACACCGTCATGGCGCGCGAGCTCGGGACGACCGGGTTCGGCAACTTCACCTTCGCCGCCTCGGTGGTGCTGGTGATCGAGGTCGCCGGACTGGGACTCGACCAGGTCGTTACGCGCGACGTGGCGCGCGAGCGCGCGCAGGTCGAGCGCCTGTTCTGGAACGTCAACGCGATCAAGCTGGCGCTCGGCTCGGTGGGGATCGCGGTGGCGCTCGCGATCTCGCTCCTGGGCGGTTATCCCCGGCCGGTGACCGTCACCGTCGGGATCCTGGCCGTGGCCAAGTTGGCCGAGACCCTCGCCAAGACCTATCACGCGGTCTTTCGCGGCGTCGAGGAGACGGGTCCCATCGCGTTTGGCCTGATAGTCCAGCGCTTCTCGACGGCGGCGGTCGGGGTCGCGGCGCTGCTGGCCGGGGCCGGGCTGGAAGTCGCGGCCCTCACCTACCTGGGCGGCGCCCTGCTCGGTCTGGCCTACGTCAGTTGGCGGCTGTCGGCGCGCGGGATCCGGCCCAACCTGCGCGTCTCGCTGGCCCGGGCGCGCCGGCTGGCCACCGAGTCGCTTCCCATCGGGCTCAGCTGGACGTTCGGCATGCTGCTCGCCCGGCTCGACGCCGTGCTGCTGTCGTTTCTGAAGAACAACACCGCGGTCGGCCTCTATGGCGCCGCCTACCGGGTGTTCGAGGCCACGCTGCTGATCGGCTCGACGTTCGCCCTGTCGGCGCTGCCCGCCCTCTCCCGGCTGGACCGCAGCACCTTCCCCAGCCTCGGACAGGCCTACGAGCTCGGCTGCAAGGTGGTCGCGCTGATGCTGTTTCCGCTCAGCGCCGCGCTGATGCTGTTTCCCACGCCGATCACCGAGACGTTCTTCGGGCATGCCTTCGCCACGTCCGCCACGCCCATGCGCCTGCTCGGCGCCTCGACGGCGCTCGACGGCGTCTTTCTCCTGTCCGTCCAAGTGATCGCCGCGCGAGGCAAGCGGCGCGTGCTCTTGCCGATCAGCGCGGCGGCGGTCGCCGTCAACACCGTCCTGAACCTGATCCTCATCCCCGGACATTCCTTTAACGGGGCGGCGCTGGCCATGACCCTGACCGAGGCGACTCTGGCCGCTGTCACGGTGCTCTACACCCTGCGTCTGACGGGCCTCGTTCGCTGGGGTCGCATCGTGCTGGCCCCGGCCGCCGGCTGCGCCGCTATGGCCGTCCCGGCCCTAACCCTCGGCGGTGGCGCCCTCGGGCTCGCGCTCGCGGCCCTCGTCTACCCAGCCGTCACGGTGCTCGTCGAGCGGCGAGCCTATCCGCGGGACCTCCGGCTGATGATCGACTCGATTCGCTGGCGGCGCGTGCCGATCGGCAACCCGCTCGGCTGACCGCCGCCGGCCCCCGCCCGGTCGCCTGCGCAGAGCCGGCCTCGCTCCGATCGGGTCGCGTCGGGCCACTTGCCCGAGCAGCTCGCTCCACCGGTCGGCTACGGCCTCGAAGCTGTGCTCGCGCCGAATGTACTCCCGGCAGCGCGCGGAGAGCTCGACCTGGCCGGCGCGCGAGCGCCACAGCTCACGCGCCATCTCGGCGAGCCTGGACGGCGAGCCGTGGGCAAAGCACCCCACTCGCTCGCGTTCGATGGTCTGGTCGGGATCGTGGGCGAGCACGAGCGCCGGCACGCCGCGACTCCAGCCTTCGAGCAAGGTGTTCGGCATCCCCTCGAACTCGGAGGTGTTCACGATCGCCACCGCGGAGTCGACGAGCGTCATGAGCTGCGCTCGGGGACGCGCGGCGAGAAGCTCGAGATTCGGGACGTCGGCCGCCGCTTTTGAGACCTGGGTCGCGAGCTCGGGGCTGTCCTTCTCCGACGCCACTCCCACCATGCGAAACCTTGCCTCGGGCACGGCCCGGGCGAGGTCGACGAACGCCATCGGTCGCTTGTAGGACGCGAGCTTTCCCATCCACAGGAAGGCCTCGGGCTCAGCGCTGCGCTGTGCCGCACGCTCGGCGATGCTCTTGATGACCACCGGCGAACGCCCAAAACGCGCCTCGCAGAGCTCCGCTTGCTCGTAGGTCTGCACGAGGATCGCGTCCGCCAACCGCACCCCGAGCTCGAACAGGCGCACCGCCTTCCACCCCGCCACGCGGCCCCAATCGAAATCGATCGTGTTGGCGCTCGAGTACACGAACGGCCGTCGCCGCGCCTTGGCGGCCAGGGCGACGATGCCGGTGTCGGCGCTGGTTCCCCGCTGTACGAAGACATCCGCGTTCACCCCGGCGATCGTCCGCCCCACCGCCGCGACTTCGGCCATCTTTCCGAGCGTCCCGGGGCGTTCCTCCCATCGGGGTCGCGAGCGGACGACGATGTCGACGCCGTCGATGCGCTCGGGAAGGGGCGCCGCCGTCTCGTAGACGATGAGGCAGACGCGCCGATCGCGTGCGGCCAGACCGCGCGCCAGCAAGTAGATCTGGGTCTCGGCCCCGCCGGGCGGAGCATCCCCGCCGGGAGCGATCAGCGCTCCGGTCCAGGGCACGTAGAAGGCGACCTCATAGGAGGCCGGCCGCGTCATCGAGCGTCGGTCGCCAGCGCCGCGGGGCGCGCCTCGCGCTGCAGCGACGGACGTGATCGCGCCGACGGCTTTCGTAGCGTGATCTGGGCAAAGCTGGTGAGCAGCGGCACCGGATGGCGCAGCAGCGTGGCCGTGAGCCACTCGTCGAGCTGCTGCACCGGCTTGAGTCGGGTGTAGTACAGGGGCGTTCCAAAGAAGCCGTGGTAGGCCTCGACGCCGTAGCCGATCTGCTGGAAGCGCTCGAGCTGGCGCCGGGTCGGACCGCGGCACCAGCGGTAGTAGGCGGGGTACTTCTCGTTGGGCGCCCGGTGCTCGGGATCGGGCTGGAACAGCTCCACCATCGCTCGGCTGACCGACTCGGGAAGGGCTCGATTGGCGATGAAGGGGGGCGCATAGAAGGTGGTGAAGAAGTGGAAGGCGACGCCGCCGTCGACCAGCAGCTCGAGCACATTGCGGTGAAACGCCTCGGGGTCAGCGATGTGCTCGGCCAGAAACCGGCTCACCACCAAGTCAAACCGCTGGTCGACCGCCAGCTCGCTGGAGGTGATGTCGCCGACCACCTTGACGTAGCCGTCCGGGAGCTCGGCGAGCGCCTCGGGCGAGACGTCGAGCAGGGTGTAGCTGAGCCCGAGCTCCTGGACCAGGTCGAGCGGCAGCGCCGGGTGGGATCCGGCGCCGACCTCGCATACGCTGTTGATCGTCGGGCGGCTAACCAGCTCGCGAACCGTGTCGTCGAAGCGGGTCCACGCCGTTTGCCAGGATCCGAACTGGCGCTCCATCGGCCCCTCCTCTACCCGGCGCCCACCGCTTCGCGGTAGCAGCCCTTCAGTGATTCGACCGTCGATCGCAAACGGTAGCGCTCGGCGCGCCGGCGGCCCCGGTGGACGAGGGACTCGCGCAGCGTCGGGTCATCGAGGAGCTCGATGATCGCCTCGCCTAGCGCTCGGCGGTCGCCGGTGGGAACGAGCGCCGCGCAATCTCCGAGCACCTCCGGGAGGGCGCCGTCCGCGTAGCCGGCCACCGGCGTGCCGGCCGCCATCGCCTCGACACCGACCAGCCCGAAGCCCTCGCGCCAGCCACTGACCTCGTCGGGGATGCTCGAGACGACGACCAGGTCACAGCCCGCCATGACGTCCACCGCGCGGCCGGTGCCTGGCAGCAGTCTGACCGCGTCGGAGATGCCGAGCTCGTCGATGCGCTTGCGCAGGCGGGCCTCATACTCGCGCTCCCGGTCTCCCTCGGGCGGCGGCGGGAAGAGCAGAAAGCGAACGTTCGGGTGGCGCCGGAGCACCGCCGGCGCGACCTCGACCAGCTCGAGCTGGCCCTTGCGCTGGTGCAGGCGCCCGAGGTGCGCGACGACCGGTGCCTGGTCGCCGTGGTCGCCCACCAGCTCGCGCACCATCTGGCGGCCAGCGGCGCGGTCGACGGTGTAGTCGGGAATCCCGCACGGCACCACCCGGACCCGGTCCCGGAGGGAGCGGGCGAAGGTCTCGGTGACCGACGCGCTAATGCCGATCACCTGTCGACAGCGCGACGCGATCGCGCGGGCGAGCCGGCCGTCGCGGCTGTAGTCGACCTTGAACCACACCACGGGGATGTCGGTGGCGGCGGTGGCGATCACCGTCACCAGCGCCGCCTTGATGCCGTCGGCGTGCACGAGCGTCGGCCGCCGCGCGAGCAGGCGGCGGCGCAGCCTCCAGGCGGCGAGCAGCATGCCGAGCCGGCGCGACGTGGGAATCACCGTGACCTCGTATCCAAGTCCCTGGAGGCGTCCGACTAGCGGCCCGTCCGCCAGCGCGATGAGCCCGTTGACCCAGCCCGGCCCGAGCCGCTCGATAACCGAGGCGAGATGGAGTTCCGCCCCTCCGTGCAGGGCATGCGAGGAGACGAAGGTGATCGGGACGAGGTCCTCGAGCCGCGCATCAAATACTTTGTGGCGACTGTGATCCCGGTAGTGATCCTGTGCGGCGGAAAGGGGACGCGCATGCGCGCGGGCAGGGAGCGGCTCCCCAAGCCCCTCGTCGAGATCGGCGGCAGGCCGATCCTGTGGCACGTGATGTCGCTCTACGCTGCTCAAGGGTTCGTCCGCTTCATCCTCCTCCTGGGTTACGGCGCCGAGCGCGTGCGGGCGTTTGCCGCCGGCGCCGAGGGACACTGGGACATCACGTGTCTCGACACGGGACGGGATACCCCGACCGGCGGTCGCGTACACCGTGCCGCGTCGCTGCTTGGGGACGGCACCTTCATGCTCACCTACGCCGACGGTCTCGCCGACATCGGCTTTCAGGAGCTCCTGCGCCGCCACCGCGAGCATGGGGGTGCGGCGACGATCACCGTGGTGCGTCCCACCAACCCCTGGGGCGTGGCTCAGCTCGGCGAAGACGGCCGGATCGGCGGATTCGTCGAAAAGCCCCGGCTCGAGTGCTGGGTCAACGGAGGCTTCATGGTCATGGAGCCGCGCGCCCTCGAGCTGATCGGGCCCGACGACGTGCTCGAGCGCGAGCCGCTCGAGGCGCTGGCCGGCAGGGGAGAGCTCTTCTCCTACCGACACGATGGCTTCTGGGACTGCATGGACACATACAAGGACACGCTCCTGCTCAACGACCTGTGGGAGCGCGGCGAGGCACCGTGGCGGCTGGGCGCCGACCCGGCGCCGCCGGTCGAGCAGCCCGCGGCCTCGCGTCCGCGGTAAGCGGGCCGCCTCGGGCGCGGCCGGTGTGGTGTCTTGCCGGGCTTGGCGGACATCGCGGCCCCCGCCCCGTCCTAGGCGACCGCGGCGCGGCGCCGATCAGCTCGCCCCCCGGCGACGGCGGGGGGCGAGCTGAACCGGCCCGTCCGTGCTGGCGTCCGCACCATCGGCGCCAGCGCCAGACGCCGGGTCTCCGCGGCGAACGTGCGCTTGAAGGCAGCGGGGGAGAAGCGCGCGGCGTGCTCTCGGATCCGCCGCGACACGAACCGGTCGAGGTCGATGCTGCGCATCGCCTGGGCGAGGGCGTCTACGTCGCCGGGCGCGAAGAAGACGCCGCTGACGTCCTCCACCACGGTCTCTCGGGCGCCGCCTCCGTCCGCGGCGATCACCGGCCGGCCGGCGGCCTGGGCCTCGACGGCGGCGATCCCGAACTCCTCGATGTTGGGTACGACCAGCGCGCAAGCCCGTGCGTAGAGCTGGGCCAGCTCCCGATCATCGACGCGGCCAAGGAACTCGGCCGTCGAGCGGTAGGCCTCCATCAATTCGGCTCGCTGGGGGCCGTCTCCCACCACCTTGATTGGGCGCCGCGCCCGGCGGGCCGCCTCGAGCGCGAGCTCGACGCGCTTGTGGGCAACCAGCTCACAGACGACGAGGAAGTAGTCCTCCGGCGTCCCCGGGGCGAACCGCTCGACCTCGACGGGCGGATGCACGACGCTCGCGTGACGCCCGTAGAACTTCCTGATGCGTTCGCGGGTCAGCAGCGAGTTGGCCACGTACCGGGTGACCCCCTGAGCGGCGGCGCGGTCCCAATCGCGGATGCGCTCGAGTAGGCGCCCGAGCATCGGACGCACGGAGCTTGGGGCCTCGGCAAGCGCACGGGAGCGTTCGTGCCAGGCATAGCGGAACGGCGAGTGGCAGTAGCAGAGATGGGTGGCGTCGGGCCCCAGGCGCACCCCATGCGCGAACGCGCTGCTACTGGATATCACAAGGTCATACTCGTCGAGGGGAAGGCTTTGCACGGCCGCCGGAAACAGCGGCAGCAGGCGGCGGAAATTGCGCTGGCCGACGCCCAGCCGCTGCAAGTAGGAGGCGTGCACGGATCGGCCCGCGAACTCCCGCCGCGTGCCTTCGCGGTCGTAGAGGAGGGTGAATATCGGCGCCTCGGGCCAGCAGGCGGCGATCGCCGCGAAGGTACGCTCGGCGCCGCGACTGACCAGCAGGTAGTCGTGCACGAGCGCGACGCGCGCGCCGCCGCCGCCATCGATTGCCGCCGCCACGCCGTCGCCGGCGGCCGCGGAGGCGGTCGCGCCCCCCGCCGTCGGCGTGCTCACTGGCCGTTTCCGCCGAGCACGATCGGCGCCGTGCGGATCACGAGCTTTATGTCGTTCCACAGCGACCAGTCGTCGACGTACAGGTAGTCGAGGCGCACCATCTCGTCGAATGGGATGGAGTGGCGACCCAGGACCTGCCAGGGACCGGTGAGGCCGGGCGTCAACTCGAGCCGCGCCCGGTGCCAGCCGAGCACGTGCGCGTCCTCGGAGGGCACCAGCGGTCGGGGACCGACCAGGCTCATCTCGCCGCGCAGCACGTTCCACAGCTGGGGAAGCTCGTCGAGGAATCCGCGGCGCAGCAGCCGCCCAACCCGGGTGGTGCGCGGATCGTCGGCGATCTTGAACATCGGGTAGACCGCCTCGTTGCGTTGGACGAGGTCGCCCTTGGCCTGGTCGGCGCCATCGACCATGGTGCGGAACTTGTAGATCCGGAACGGACGGTTGCCTCTACCGATTCGCTCCTGGGCAAAGAACACCGGTCCCCGCGAGCCGAGCTTGATCGCCAGCGCGATGAGCGCGAACAGCGGGGCAAGCAGCAGGAGCCCGATGGCGGCGCAGATCAGGTCGAGGGCGCGCTTGAGCGCCAGCGCTGACCGGGCCCGCGGCAGTGGGCACAGCGCGAGCACGCTCATGCCCTCGATCTCATCGACCATCGCCGAGCGGCCGACGGCCTCGAACAGCCGCGGCACGATGGTGAGCTTGACGCCGAGCACCCGGCTGGCCCGGATCGTGTCCAGCAGGTCCTCGTGGCCGAGCGGGGAGAAGGCCACGATCAAGCGCTCGATCGAGAGCTCCTCGTAGAGCTCCTTGAGCCGGCTGGTGTCTCCGAGCAGCGACGGGCCGCCGCCGTCGTCGCCGTCGGGGTGCGGCGCGTCGATGCGGCCCACGACCTCCACGCCGTAGCTGGGATGCGCGCGCAGCTTGCGCGTGACGAGCTTGGCGACGGAGCCCGACCCCACGATCAGCGCCCGCTCGGGGCCATACCAACGCAGCGCCGCCCTGCGCACCCGCCAGCGCAGCACGGCCATCGAGAGCACCGCCACGGCCACGAACTCGAGCGCCTGGTGGCGGTGCACGTCGAGTCCCAGCGCCGGCGCGAGCAGGAATATGAGCACCGCCCCGATCACCACCGACTCGGCGATCGCCGGCAGCTCGTGGATCGTCGACTTGTCGATCGCGCTGGTGTCGCGGTCGTGGAGCCCCAGGAGCTTGTTGAGCAGCGTCCACAGCACCAGGGCGACGACCACCTCGTAGCCCGATCGGACCAGAGGGGTGGCGAACCCGGTGATGGCAAACGCCGCTACGAACGCGATCGCATCGCCGCTGATGAGCAGGCGGCGCCGGGTCCGATCGCGCGCCGATGCGCGCATGGCCCCCACGACCTCGCGGTACTCGAGCAGCTCCTCCCGGGGGCGCTGGGGCCTAGGGGGTGCGGGGCGCTCGAAGCGACGGGTGCGCGCAGCGAGCGAAGGCGCCGCAACCGGCTCGGCGGTCGCTAGCGACCTCCCCGTTGCGGCGGCATAGGTTTTGGCTCCCTGCCCGCTCCCGTCAGGTTCAGGTATTTCTACCCCTCCGAACGTCACCTGACCGTCGGCTTCCGACTTGACCGTCAGGCTGAGCGAGTCTCCTCCCCCTCCCGGGAAGGCTGGCATCCCGGCAATACCCCCCATGTCAGAATCCAAACGCAAGGCCGCCGGGCGTAGTCTCAACCGGTGGCCGTAGCCGCGCCCCCGGCCCTCGAGCGCGTCCTCGAGCTCCTCGACCACGCCCCGGTCGCTCCCGACGTCTCGCGCGGGTACCTGGACCTGCTCGGTCACGCCGCCCCGGAGTCGACCGGCTCGGGCCAAGCGCTGATGCGCACCGCCATCCTGCCGATCGTCTACGAGCGATGGTGGCGACCGATCGCGGGCCAGCTAGCCAAGGGGCTGACCGGGCCCACGATGTCCGAGGAGCACGGCATGGCGCGGGAGCTGCTCGATCTGCGTCCGGGCGCGCGGGTGCTCGACGTGGCCTGCGGCCCGGGGAACTTCACCCGCGACTTCGCGGCGGCTGTGGGGGCCAGCGGACTGGCGGTGGGGATCGATTCGTCGCCCACCATGCTGGCGCGCGCGATTCGAGACACCGACGCGGCCAAGGTCGCCTACGTCCGCGGGGATGCGATCGAGCTCCCGTTCCGGACCGAGTCGTTTGACGCCGTGTGCTGCTTTGCCGCCCTGCACATGTTCTCCCGGCCGCTTCGCGCCCTCGACCACATGACCCGGGTGCTTCGGCCCGGCGGGCGTCTGGCCTTGCTCACCAGCTGCCGACGCGGCTACGAGCCCGGCCGCAGCCTGGCCGCCTGGGCGATCACCGCGGCCAGCGGGATGCGGGTCTTCGAGCGCGAGGAGCTCCCCGAAGCCCTGCGTACCCGGGGTTTCGGTGCCCTCAGCCAGCAGGTGACCGGCCTGGCCCAGTTCCTCGGGGCCCGGCGCGTGACCGGCTGACATGTCGGGCGCCTGACTCTGTCCCCGGTCCGCTTCCCGGCGGTGATCGCGCGCCGTCTTGGTCGAGGGCGATTCGCTTGGCCCGTCAACGGGCAACAAATCGATATCCGCCGGTTTCTAGATGGCGTGCCCATGCCCACCACCGCCCCCACGAGGCCCACCGTATCGCTCGTCCTGCCGGCCACCCCGGCCGCCCCGGCGGCCGCCCGCCGGGCGCTCGTGGGCGGCGGGCTCGATCCCGACCTCGAGCACACCGTGTCGCTGTTGGTCTCCGAGCTGGTGACCAACGCCTTCACCCACGCCCGGCCGCTGCGCGGGATCGCCGTGCAGGCGTTCCTGAACCGTGACTACGCCCGCGTCGAAGTGCGCGACACCGGTCAGGGGTTCGAGCCCCAGGCGGCCGGATTTCGCGCCGGCTTGGGCCTTCGCCTGGTCGACAAGCTGACGCGCACCTGGGGCGTGGAGAACGGGCACTACACCTGCGTGTGGTTCGAGGTGGATCGCCGCTCGGGCCGCTTCGTCCGCGCCGAAGAGCCGGTGGCCACCACCTAGTCCGCTGTCGCCAGGGCCTCGGGTGCCATGCGCCCGAGGCCGTGCGCCCGTCTCAGCGCACCGCGAGCCTGACAGACTTCAAACCGGGGCCCGCTTCTGAGCTCCCCAGCCGGGTACTGCTTCCCCAGGTACCCGGACAACCAACTCGTGAACGACACCTCCCAGAACAGCTTTGGCGCCCGTGACACCCTGAAGGCCGCCGGACGCGAGCTGGAGATCTTCCGCCTCGACGCGCTGCAGCGGTCCTTCGACGTGGCCCGGCTCCCGTTCTCGCTCAAGGTCCTGTTGGAGAACCTCCTGCGCCGCGAGGGCGACGGCACGGTCGGCGCCGAGGACGTCGAGGCCCTGGCCCGCTGGGACGCCTCGGCCGCCCCCGGCCGGGAGATCGCCTTCACCCCCGCCCGCGTGCTCATGCAGGACTTCACCGGCGTGCCCGCCGTGGTTGACCTGGCGGCCATGCGCGACGCGATGGCCGACATGGGGGGCGACGCCAAAGCGATCAACCCGCTGGTGCCGGCGGAGCTGGTCATCGACCACTCGGTGCAGGTCGACGCGTTCGGAACCCGCGACGCCTTCCGCCGAAACGCCGAGCGCGAATTCGAGCGAAACCAAGAGCGCTACGCGTTCCTACGCTGGGGGCAGCAGGCCTTCGACGCCTTCTCCGTGGTGCCCCCTGACACCGGGATCGTCCACCAGGTCAACCTCGAGTACCTGGCCCGCGTCGTCTTCGTCAACGACAAGACCGGGCAGGCCTACCCCGACACGCTGGTGGGCACCGACAGCCACACGACGATGATCAACGGGCTAGGCGTCCTCGGGTGGGGCGTGGGCGGGATCGAGGCCGAGGCAGTGATGCTCGGTCAGCCGATGTCGATGCTGATCCCCCAGGTGGTGGGCTTCGAGCTGCGCGGCGAGCTGGCCGAGGGCGCCACCGCCACCGATCTGGTGCTTACGGTGACCGAGAGGCTGCGCCGCCACGGCGTGGTGGGCAAGTTCGTCGAGTTCCACGGCGCCGGCCTGCCCCAACTGCCGATCGCCGACCGGGCGACGATCGGCAACATGTCGCCGGAGTTCGGCTGCACCTGCTCGATCTTCCCGGTGGACGCCGAGACGCTTCGCTATCTGGAGTTCAGCGGGCGACCCGGCGAGACGATCGAGCTCGTCGAGGCCTACGCCAAGGAGCAGGGGTTATGGCATGACACGTCTAGCGAGACCCCGACCTTCTCCGAGCGGCTCGAGCTCGATCTGGGCGAGGTGGTGCCCAGCCTGGCCGGCCCCAAGCGCCCCCAGGACCGCGTCTCGCTGACCGACGCCCAGAGCTCCTTCCGCGAGGCGCTGCGCGACCACGTGCCCGACGACGGCTCCTATCGCGGGCGCGACAACGGCGTGTCGGGCACCTTCCCCGCCTCTGACCCCCCCGCCGACACCTCTCCCGGCCACGAGGCCGACGAGCAGGACGCGATGGACGGCGCCGAGCTCGACGAGGCGGTCGAGGAGGGCGTCGCGGCGGTGGCGTCCGACCTCGCCGGCGGCCCCGACGCCGGCGCCGCGGTGCGCGAGCGCGAGCGCACCGGGGTCAGGGTCGAGCTCGACGGCCAGCGGTTCGAGCTCGGGCACGGTGACGTGGTGATCGCCGCGATCACCAGCTGCACCAACACGTCGAACCCCTCGGTGATGGTCGGCGCCGGGATCCTCGCCCGCAACGCCGTGCAGCGGGGGCTGCAGAGCAAGCCGTGGGTCAAGACATCGCTGGCCCCGGGCTCGAAGGTGGTGACCGAGTACTTCGAACGTGCCGGGTTGACCGACCCGCTCGAGCAGCTCGGGTTTCACCTGGTGGGCTACGGGTGCACGACCTGCATAGGCAACTCCGGCCCACTGCCCGAGCCGATCTCCGAGGCGGTCAACGAGCACGACCTGGCCGTGGTCTCGGTGCTGTCGGGCAACCGCAACTTCGAGGGGCGCATCAACGCCGACGTAAAGATGAACTACTTGGCCTCGCCGCCCCTGTGCGTCGCCTACGCCCTGGTCGGGACGATGGACATCGACATCGTCAACGACCCGCTGGGAGAAGACCAGGACGGCGAGCCCGTCTACCTGCGCGACATCTGGCCCTCGGAGAAGGAGATCGCCGAGACGGTCCAGGAGGCGGTCCAGTCGGACATGTTCCGCAAGAGCTACCGGGAGGTATACGAGGGCGACGAGCGCTGGCACTCGCTGGAGGTCCCCACCGGCGAGCGCTTCGCCTGGCCCGAGTCGACCTACGTGCGCTGCCCCCCCTACTTCGACGGCATGCCCGAACAGCCGGAGCCACTCGAGGACATCCACGGCGCCCGGGTCCTCGCCTTGCTCGGCGACAGCGTGACCACCGATCACATCTCGCCCGCCGGCTCGATCAAGCGCGACAGTCCGGCCGGCGAGTACCTGCAGGAGCAGGGAGTGGAGGTGCGCGACTTCAACTCCTACGGGGCCCGGCGCGGCAACCACGAGGTGATGGTGCGGGGGACCTTCGCCAACATCCGCCTGCGCAACTATCTCGCCCCGGGGACCGAGGGCGGCGTGACGAGGCACCTCCCCGACGGCGAGCAGGCGACGATCTATCGAGCGGCCATGCGCTACGCCTCAGACGGGATCCCACTCGTCGTCCTGGGCGGCAAGGAGTACGGCTCGGGGTCGTCGCGCGACTGGGCGGCCAAGGGCACCCGCCTGCTCGGAGTGCGCGCGGTGATCGCCGAGAGCTTCGAGCGCATCCACCGCTCGAACCTGGTGGGGATGGGCGTGGTGCCCCTGCAGTTCCCCGACGGCGAGAGCGCCGAGTCGCTAGGGCTCACGGGAGAAGAGGAATTTCAGGTAGAGGGCCTGGCCGAACCGCTCAACGCCGGGGACGGGGTCCCGTCGGAGGTCATGGTGCGGGCGGACGAGCGCGAGTTCTCGGCCCGGGTGCGGATCGACACCCCGCGCGAGGCCGAGTACTTCCGCCACGGCGGGATCCTCCCGTTCGTCCTGCGCCAGCTGCGGGCCTCGAACTGACCCTGGGCGGCGGCGCCCGCCCCGGGGGTCGGCCGCCAGGCGACTAAGGGGCGCCCCGCGTTCTGGGCGCGTCGTCGATCGACAACAGGCCCGAGTGCTCGTGCTCGACCTGCAACGTGGTGTGCGTGATGTGAAAGCGCGCCGCGAGCAGCTGGTCAAGCTCGGCGCGGATGGCGTGACAGTCGCCGCCCGCCGCGACCACCACGTGCGCCGAGAGCGCCGGGAAGTTGGTGGTCAGCTCCCACACGTGCAGGTCATGGACCTCGACCACCCCGGGGTAGGCGGCCATCGCCTCGCCCAGCTGGCGCGGATCGACCCCCTCGGGTGAGCCCTCCATCAGCACCCGCCCCGAGCGCCGCAGCAGATTCCAGGCGCCCCACAGCATGATCGCGGCCACCACCAGCGCCGCCGCTCCATCGGCCCGGCGCCAGCCGGCGGCGAGGATCAGCAAGCCGGCCAGCGCGGTGGCGATGAACGCCGCCAGGTCGCTGATCACATGGGCCAGGGCGCCCTCCACGTTGAGGGAGCGACGTCGCGGCGCGCCCGCAGCGGGCGCGTGCCCCTCGGCGGGGGCGTTCCCCTCGGCGGGCGACGACGGGCCCTCGCCCGCCAGGACGCGCGCGGCCGCCAGGTTGATCGCGACGCCGACCAGCGCCACCACCAGCACGGTCGCGCCATCGACCCGTTGGGGCGAGACTAGGCGGTCGATGCCCTGGTAGGTGATCAGCAGCGCCAGCCCGAACAGCAGAGCGCCGTTGGCCTGGGCGGAGAGGATCTCCGCCCGCGGCAGCCCGAAGGTGAACGGGCCGCGCGCCGGGCGCCCGGCGAGCGCGGCGGCGGTCAGCGCCAGCCCGATCGCCAGCGCGTCGGTGAGCATGTGGGCGGCGTCGGACAGCAGCGCGAGCGAGGAGGCCAGGATCCCGGCGGCCACCTCGACCGCCATGAAGCCCACGATCAGCCCCAGCGCCACCGCCAGCCGGCGGCGGTCGGCGCCGGCGGGCGAGGCGGACGGCCCGGGCCAGGGGGCGGAGGGCTGGTGCGAATGGCCCGCGGACACTGTCCTGAGCCTAACCGCGCCCGCCTCGCGCACGCCATAACCTGCCCCGCCATGGCAGTCCCCCAGCTGCTCGCCGATCTGCTCGCCGCCGCGGGCCCGTCGGGGTATGAAACCGCGCCCGTCGCCGTGTGGCGCACGGCGGCCGAGGGATTTGCCGACGAGGTGGCCTCCGACCTGGTGGGCTCGGCCGCCGCCACGGTCCGGGGCACGGGCCAGGGCCCGCGGCTGGCGGTGTTCGGGCACATCGACGAGATCGGGCTGATCGTCACCCACGTCGACGACCAGGGCTTTCTCTGGTTCCGGGCGTTGGGCGGCTGGGACGCACAGATCCTGGTGGGCCAGCGCGTGCGGCTGCTGGCCCTCGGCGGCGGACTGCCCGGCGTGGTGGGGCGCAAGCCGGTCCACCTGCTGCGCGAGGAGGAGCGCAAGAAGGTGCCCGAGCTGCGCGAGCTGCACATCGACATCGGCGCCCGCGATCGGGGCCAAGCCGAGGAGCTGGTGCGGGTGGGCGATGTGGCCGTGATCGACGCCGACCCGGTCGAGCTGCCCAACCGGCGCGTCGTCTCGCGGGCCCTGGACAATCGCCTGGGCGCCTTCGTGGCCCTGGAGGCGGCGCGGCTGGTCGCCGCGGCGGGCGGCGCCCCCGGCGAGGTGGTGGCCGTCGCCAACGCCCAAGAGGAGGTCACCCTCGGCGGAGCCCAGACGAGCGCCTACGCTCTGCGCCCGGACGTGGCGATCGTGGTCGACGTCACCCACGCCACCGACGCGCCGGGCGTCGAGGTCAAGGAGTACGGGCGCCACGAGCTGGGGAGCGGCCCCACCCTGGCGCGCGGCGCCACCCTTCATCCGCGCGTGTTCGAGCTGCTGCTGGCGGCCGCCGAGGCCGACTCGATAGATCACACCATCGAGGCCACCGCCCGGGCCACGGGCACCGATGCCGACGCCGTGCAGCTCTCGCGGTCCGGGGTGCCCACGGGGCTGGTGTCGATCCCGCTGCGCTACATGCACTCCCCGGTCGAGCTGGTGGCGCTCGATGACGTCGAGGCGACGGCCAGGCTCATTGCTGCCGTCGCCCTTAAGCTTCCCCGCGATGAGACGTTTGCCCGCTGAGGATGGGCGGAGCTGGTCTGGTCCTCGCCGCCGTCGGGCGGCCCGTGGACTCGCGCCGCGGCTGGTGGTCGCGGTGAGCGGGGTTGTGCTCGCCGGGTGCGGGGGATCGAACTCGGCTTCGGGGCAGGCCAGGGCCCAGGACGCCCAGGCCAAGGAGGCCGCCCTTAACGCCGAGACCCGCCTGGAGGCTTGTTTCGTCGACGCGCAGACGTATCGGGGTTGCGAAACCCCGGCCCAGCTGGCCGCCGCGGGAGGCTCGGCACCGCCGCTCGGTTCCGGCCCCGGCCAGCTCCAGATCAAGACAGCCGCCCAGAGCTATTCCATCACCGCCCACTCGCGCTCGGGCAATCTCTTCGTCCTGGCCAAGGATCCCTCCGCGCGCATCAGGCGCACCTGCCAAGCAAAAAAGACCGCGGGCGGCTGCCTCGGCGGGGCGTGGTAGCCCCAGGGCCGCCGCACGACAACGGCGGCGTGCTGCTGCTCTTCGACATCGACGGCACGCTCATGTCGGGCGCCACGCGCGCGCATCGCCAGGCGCTGCACGCCGCCCTGGGCGACGTCTATGGCCTCGCCGACCCGGCCGGTGCCCACGTCGACCCGGCCGGGCGCACCGACATGGAGATCGCGCGGGCCATCCTGCTCGACAGCGGCGTCTCGGCCGGGCGCATCGACGACGGGGTGATGGACTTTCGCGCCGCCTGTGCGCGTGAGTACTCGCGTCTGTGTCCGCCCTCGCTGGCCGAGTTCGTGATCGCCGGCATTCCCGAGCTGCTCGAGGAGCTCGCCCGGCGTCCGGGGGTCACACTGTCGCTGGTCACCGGCAACCTCGAGCCGATCGCCCGGTTGAAGCTGGCGCGCTCGGGCCTGGGGGTGCACTTCGCGCCGGGGCAGGGGGCCTTCGGCTCCGACGCCGAGGATCGCACCGAGCTGCCGGCGCTCGCCCGCCGCCGCGCGGGCGCCGATGGCCTTCCCCATCCCCGCCAGCAGACGATCCTGATCGGCGATACGCCGCGCGACATCGCCTGCGCCCACGCCGACGGCGTGCTCTGCATCGCCGTGGGTACGGGCCCGCATGGGAGCGAGGATCTGGGCGACGCCGACGCCTTCGCCCCGGACCCGGCCCGCCTGCGCGAGCTGCTACTGGGGCGGCTGACCGGATCGCGCGCGGCCGTAGACTAGCCGGCGGCCGGGGAACGCCGGCCATCCTCCCGACCGGACATGAGGCCCGTTCTAGTCACCGGAGCAGCTGGATTCGTCGGCTCGCATCTGTGCGAGTCGCTGCTTGACGCCGGCCATGCGGTCCACGGCGTGGACTCGTTCACCCCCCACTACGCCCGCGAGCTCAAGGAGCTCAACTTGGAGGGTCCGCGGGCCCATCCCAAGTTCACCTTCCACGAGGCCGACCTGCTGGGGGCTGCGCTGCCAGAGCTAACCGACCAAGTCGGATGGGTGTTTCACCTCGCGGCGCGGCCGGGGGTACGAGACTCGTGGAGCGACTTCGAGGACTACGTGCACTCCAACGTGCACGGGACCAAGACCCTGCTCGACGCCTGCGCGGGGCGCGACCTGCGCGTGGTCTTCGCCTCCTCGTCCAGCGTCTATGGCGACGCCGAGCACCTGCCGGTGACCGAGGAGACGCGCCTTCGGCCGATCTCACCCTACGGGGCCACCAAGGTAATGACCGAGGTGCTGGCCGGAGCCTACGCCCAGGCGCACGGACTGGCGGTGGTCGGCCTGCGCTACTTCACGGTCTACGGTCCCCGCCAGCGGCCAGACATGGGACTGGCCCGCTTCATCGAGGCGGCCGCCCAGGGGCGTGAGATCCCGGTCTACGGCGACGGCAGCCAGCTGCGTGACTTCACCTACGTCGAGGATGTCGTCACCGCCACGATCGCCGCCGCCGAGCGGGGCCGCCCGGGCGGCGTCTACAACGTCGCCTCGAGCGATCCCCAGACCCTGCTGAGCGTGCTGGACGAGCTGCGCAGCGCCAGCGGCGGTGAGCTCAGTCTGCGCTTCGAGGAAGCCAAACTCGGGGATGTGCGCGACACGTGGGCCGATACCACACGGGCGCGCGAGGAGCTCGGCTTCGAGCCCGCGACGAAGCTGTCGGCCGGCCTGGCGCGGCAGATCGACGAAGCGACCCGGCGGCGCCGGGCGCTCGCGGCTCTGGCCGGCTAGCCCCGCGAGGGCCCGCGCCGGCGCCCGACCCCGGCGGCGGCGAGCGCCTGGGCGGGATCGTTAAACCAGCGAAAGCGAACCGCCCGGTCGCCGCGGATCGTCCAGATGTAGCCGTGGTGCCACTCGATCGGCACCCCGCTCCCCCGCCCAGTCGCGTGAACGGTGGCGATGACCACCACCTCCTCGCCGGCGTCGATGAGCTCCAGGGGCTCGATGCGGACGTCGTCGTAGGCGTCGCGGATGCGGCCGAAGCTCGCCGCGCCTCGAATCGTGCCGGGCTCTACTGCATCGGGCGGATTGACGTACTCGATGTCCGGATCGAGATGACCGCGGGCGGACCTGCCCTCGCGCCAGGCGTCGTAGATCGAGCGCACGAGCTCGACGTTCTCGCTCGACATCGCCAGACAGTATGTGCCCGGACGGGCGCCCCGGCGTCGCGGCTAGGCCTTCGCCCCTCCCCATTTGCGTGTAGTCGAGTGTTCGACTAAGGCGATGGGGGCGGCGAGCCGATGCTGGCAGAGCAGTGATCGCCGCCGTGTTCGTCTTTGCGCTGGGCGCCGAGGTGGGCCCTGCCGGCCCCCGCCCGTGAGCTACTGGCGCCGCCTGCTTCGCCGTCGCGGACACCGCGCCCGGAGCCGGGCGCGGGCCTTTGGTCGCGCCCGCTGGATCGCGCGGCCTGTGCCGGCTACTGCCGGACCAGCCGTTTATAGGTGATGCGGTGGGGGCGGTCGGCCTCCTCCCCCAGCCGCGCTCGCCGGTTCTCTTCGTAGGCCTCGAAGTTGCCCTCGAACCACACCACGCGGCTGTCGCCCTCGAAGGCCAGCACCTGGGTGGCCACCCGGTCCAAGAACCAGCGATCGTGCGAGATGATCACCGCGCAGCCGGCGAAGGACAGCAGCGCCTCCTCCAGCGCCCGCAGCGTGTCGACGTCGAGGTCGTTGGTGGGCTCGTCGAGCAGCAACAGGTTGCCGCCGGTGCGCAGCAGCTTGGCCAGGTGCAGCCGGTTGCGCTCTCCCCCCGACAGCTTGGCCACCTTCTTTTGCTGGTCGGTGCCGCGGAAGTTGAACGAGGCCGTGTACTGGCGCGAGTTGACCCAGCGCTCGCCCACCTGCAGCTGATCGCGACCGTCGGAGATCTCCTCCCACACCGTCTTTGATCCGTCCAGCGCGTCGCGCGACTGGTCCACGTAGGCCAGCTCGACCGTGTCGCCGATGCGCAGCGTGCCGGCGTCGGGCTGCTCGTCTCCGGTGATCATCCGAAACAGCGTCGTCTTGCCCGCCCCGTTGGGCCCGATGACCCCGACGATCCCGCCCCGCGGCAGCGAGAAGCTCAGGTCCTCGATCAGCAGCCGGTCGCCGAAGCCCTTGCGCAGCCCGTCGGCCTCCACCACCACGTCGCCCAGTCGGGGCCCGGCCGGTATGTGGATCTGGACCTGGTCGAGCTTCACCGCCGACTCCTGGGCGAGCAGCGCCTCGTAGTTGTTCAGCCGGGCTCGGGCCTTGGTGCGCCGACCCTTGGGGTTCTGGCGCACCCATTCGAGCTCGGCGGCGATCGTGCGCCGGCGGGCGACCTCCTGGCGCTCCTCGCCTCCCAGCCGCGCCTGCTTTTGCTCCAGCCAACCGGAGTAGTTGCCCCGATAGGGAATCCCCCGGCCGCGGTCGAGCTCGAGGATCCAGCCGGCGACGTTGTCCAGGAAGTAGCGGTCGTGGGTGACCGCCACCACCGTCCCGCGATACTCGGCCAGGTGGCGCTCGAGCCAGGCCACCGTCTCGGCGTCGAGGTGGTTGGTGGGCTCGTCGAGCAGCAGCAGGTCGGGCTGGGAGAGCAGCAGCCGGCACAGCGCCACCCGGCGCCGCTCGCCGCCCGAGAGCGTGGCCACCTCGGCGTCGCCGGGGGGCAGGCGCAGGGCGTCCATCGCCTGATCGACGGTGGTATCGAGGTTCCAGGCGTCGGTGGCGTCGATCTGCTCCTGGACGCGAGCGAACTCGTCGGCGTTCTGATCGGAATAGTCCGCCGACAGCTCGTTGAAGCGATCGAGCAGGGCGCGCTGGGCGGCCGCGCCCTCCTCGACGTTGGCGCGCACGTCCTTGGACTCCGCCAACGAGGGCTCCTGCTCGAGCAGGCCCACCGCGGCGCCGGAGGCGAGCTGGGCATCGCCGCGAAACTCGGTTTCCTGGCCGGCCATGATGTGCAGCAGCGTGGACTTGCCGGCGCCGTTGTAGCCCAGCACCCCGATCTTGGCGCCCGGTAGAAACGACAGGGAGACGTCCTTGAGCACCTCCCGGTCGGGGGGAAAGACCTTGGTCAGGCGGTACATCTGGAAGATGAATTGGGTCGACACGCGCCGCAGGATAGGGGCCGGCCGCTCGGCGGCCGCGGCCACCGCTTCGGTCGCGCCCGGCAGCGGCGCCCGGCGCGCCCGGCGTCTTTTGATCGCGGCGCGCGGGTACCCGCCTGACAGATGACCTCGCTGGCCACGATTCCCCTAGTGGGCATCTTCTCGGTGGCCGTGATCGCCACGTGGGTGGCGGGCACCTCGCTGGCCCGTAACACCGACGTGCTCGACCGCCGCTTCGGCCTCGGGGAGGCGCTGGGCGGGATGGTGCTGCTGGCGATCGCGGGCAGCCTGCCCGAGCTGGCGATCACCGTCTCGGCGGCGGCCAAGGGAAACCTCGACCTGGCCGCCGGGAACCTGATCGGCGGCATCGCCGTCCAGACGATGGTGCTGGTGATCTGCGACGCGGTGGTCGAGGGCGAGCGGCCGCTCACCTACCTGGTGGGCTCGCTGGTGCCCGTCCTGGAGGGGGCGCTGGTGATCCTGGTCGCGGTCGGCGTCCTGCTGGGCGCCCTGCTGCCGCGCTCGATCGCCCTGGGGCCGGTCAGCCCGGCCTCGCTGGCCATCGTGGTCCTGTGGCTAGGTGGAATCCTCGTGCTCAACCGGGTGCGCAAGGCGCCGCAGTGGTCGGTGTCGATGCCCGGAAGCCGTCCCGGCCGCCCGCATCACCGGGCCGCGCACCAGCACCCCAGGGCGCCGTCTCGGAGACCCGCCCGGCGCGCCCTCGTTCTGTTCGCACTCGCCTCCCTGGTCACCCTGGGCGCCGGCGTGGTGCTGGAGATCGCCGGCAGCGAGCTGGCCTCCCGGGCGGGCGTCAACGGCGTGATCTTCGGGGCCACGGTGCTGGCGGTCGCCACCGCGCTGCCCGAGATCAGCTCGGGCGTGAGCGCGGTGCGGATCGGCGACCACCAGCTGGCGATGGGAGACATCTTCGGCGGAAACGCCTTTCAGCTGTGCATCTTCTTGCTCGCCGACCTGATCGCGGGACGGGCCGTCCTGCCCGCGGCCGGCGATCTAAATAGCTGGCTGGCCGCGCTGGGCATTGCGCTGACCGCGGTCTTCGCGGCCGGGGTGATCGCGCGCCCGTCCCGGCGGATCCTGCGCCTGGGGGCCGACTCGTGGGTGGCGCTCGTCGTGTTCGGCCTGGGGATCGCCGGCCTGCTCGCGCTGCCGCAGTGACGCTCGCCGCGGGCTCGGCGCGACGGCCGGACCCCGCCTAGACCTCGGGCGGTCCTTCACGATCCCAGTAGTCGACCGCGTCCTCGCGACGAAAGACCGCACGCAGGCCTCCACCCCGCGGAAGGCGCTCCCCGACGCCAAGCGTGTTGGAGTCCGGGCGGACGACGATGTCCGGGCGTCCGTGGCTGCTCAGAGCTAGGAACGTCACCGGCTCGCCGGTGCGGTTGAGGATCTGGTGGGCCCCCTCCTCGCCGAGCGGGAAGCGCATCACCTCTCCCTCCTCGAGCTCTCGCGTCCCGGCGGGCGTGCGCAGGGTCGGCCGGCCGCGCAGGACGATCACCAGCTCCTCGTCGGCGAAGTGGTAGTGGTAGGGGTAGGCCGCCTGCCCCGCCGGCAGCTCCCACAGGCTGCAGCCGATCAGCTCGCTGCCCAGCTCGTAGCCCAGGCGCGCCCGCCGGGCGCCAAACCCCTCCGGGCGCTCGCCCTCCTCGAACACCGGACGGTAGATGTTGGCCACCGGCGCACTGTAACTTCATGCCCTCCATGTGGCGCCCGCGAGAACTGCTCACCGGCGCGGTCATGGCCGCCGGGCTGCTGGCCATGGTGGTCTCCGCGGACGCGACCACACCCATCCGGGCGCAGGCGCCCGGGCCCTCGGGCGCGCCGCCCTATCCCGCGCCGGCGCCGGGCGGCGGAGGATCGGCCGCCCCGAGCTCGCCCGGCGTGGCCCCGGCGCCGGACGGGCGCTTGCACGCCCGCATCGACGTGTCGGTGGCCACGCTGTGGATGCACCCGCGTGCCACCCGGGGGCTCGACCAGCCTTCGCTGCAGCAGCCGGTGGCGATCCGCACCTGGTTGGGCCACCTGGGCAGCGCCGAGCGGCGCTGGCTGGTCGGGCGCCTGGTCACCCAGGCGCTCTACGGCCAGGACGTCGTGGTCCGCCGCCGGCAGGGGGGCTGGGACCAGGTGTCGCTGACCAGCCAGGCCCGAGGCGGGGGCCTCAGCTACCCGGGCTGGCTGCCCGAGCGCCAGCTCACCTTCCGTCCACCGCCGGCGACCACCGCGCCGGCGACGGTCGCCGTGGTGCGCACCTCCACCGCGTGGTTGCGTACGCCGGGGGCCGGCGACGCGCCCGGCGCCCGCTTCTTGCAGATCAGCTTCGACACCCAGCTGCCCGTGGTCGGGCGACGCGCCGGGTTCGTGTCGGTGAGCACGCCCGACGGCGAGACCAAGGAGATCGCGGCCCAGGCCGTCTGGCTTCGCCCGGTCGGTGTGCTGGTGCCCACGCCCAGCGGGGAGGAGATCGTGAGCACCGCCCGCCAGTTCCTGGGCCTCCGCTACCTGTGGGCGGGCACGTCGGGGTTCGGCTTTGACTGCTCGGGCCTGACCTCGGTCGTCTATGCCGCTTACGGCATCATCATTCCGCGCACCGCCGACCTGCAGGCGGGCGTCGGCTGGCCGGTGCCCCGAGCGCGTCTGGCGCCCGGGGACCTGGTGTTCTTTTCGCCGAGCGGCAGCGGCATCGACCACGTGGCGATCTACGCCGGGCGCGGTCGCATCCTGGAGTCGCCCAACTCGAGCTTCTCGGTCCGCGTGATCCCGCTGAGCGTGCGCTCCGGCGAGTACGTCACCGCCCGACGGATGCTCGGGCCCACGCCCCGCTGAGCGGGCCGACCAGGCGCTCGGAGAGGGGGGCGCGCCGGGGCCCGGCGGCGCCCGTGCGCGCCTATTCGGGCGCGGCCATCGGCGCTAACGTACGTCGGTCATGGCCCTGGTACTCGACCTCGAGCAGAGCATCCTGCTGTTGGAGCTCGAGCCGCCGTTCGGCAAGCGCGACGTTCAGATGGCGCGCCGGCGGATGGCCAAGCGCTGGCACCCGGACATCGCCCCGCCGGGCAAGCAGTTCGAGCACGAGCGCCACCTGAAGGCGATCAACGAGGCGGCCGACCAGCTCGAGCAGCTGGCCGAGACCTCGCGCGGACGCCGGGTGTCGGCCTCGGCCGTGAGGGTGAGTGCCGCCGCGGCCCGTCGGGCCCGAGCCGAGGCCGGCCGCCGGGCCTACGAGGCCGAGCAGCGCGAGCGCGCCAGCGAGGCCGAGCGCGCCCGCCACGACCCGTTCGCCAGCCGCGTGCCCGACCACTCGGTGGTCCACCGCTACGCCCGCTGCGCTTCCTACCCCGAGTGGGGGGTGGGCAACGTCACCGGCATCTACTTCACCGGCGCGGGCGACGACGTCCAGCAGTGGGCCCGGGTGCGCTTCTCGCACGGCATCCGCACGATCCCCGCCGGCAGCCTGCAGTTCGTCGACTTCTCAAAGCCCGATCCCGGCGCCGAGCGCGTGCAGCGCTTCATGACCGCCGCCCAGCACGCCATGGCCGAGGGCGACTACGCCCTGGCCGCCCAGCGGCTGGTCTATGCGCGCGACGCCGAGCCCACCAATGTGGCCGTGCTGCGGCTGATGACCCTCGCCTTCTGGCAGGCGGGCAACCTGGGGGCGGCAGGGCGGTCGGTGCGCGACTGGGCCCGCCTCGACGGCGCGCGGCCGGCGGCGCACCGCTTCGCCTCGCGCATTTATGAGGACATGGGGGCGCTCGAGCTGGCGGCCGAGGCGGCCGCCCGGGCCGCCCAGCGGGGACCCAGGGACGCCGGCGCGTGGGAGCGTCTGGGGCGCCTGCGCCTGCGCACGATGGATCGGGGGGCGGCGATCGACGCCCTGGAGCGGGCGCGTCGGATCGCCCCCAGCGTCGACGGCCTGCTCGATCTGGCGCTGGCCCGCCAGCTGGCCGGCGACCTGGGCGGCGAGCTCTCGGCGTGCGAGCAGGCCACGCTGCTCGATCCCGCCTCGGCGCCGGCGTGGGGGCGCTACGCCCACGCCCTGGCGCGCTCGGACCACGTCACCGACTGCCTGTATGCGTGCGAGCGCGCGCTGGACCTGGCGCCGGATCCCGAGGTCGCCGCGCTCTACGAGCGCACCCAGCGCCTGGTGCCCCGGGTGCTGCCGGCCGCCTGAGCCCAAGCGCGGGGCCGACCCCGACCGGGACGCTCAGCTGAGGATCCCCACCGCCCGGGAGATGATCAGGCCCAGGGTGACCAGCGAGATCAGCGACTGCGCCGCCATCAGGGTCTTTGCCACCTGGGTGATGGGCATCGTGTCGGTGGGGCTGAACGCGGTGGCGGTGGTGAACGAGAGCGCCAGGTAGTCCAGGAAGGCCGGCCTCCAGCCTTCCGGGGTGTAGTCCTTGCCCCCGTCCATCTGGGTAAAGACGAAGTCGGGCCGGCCCTCGGGGGTGGTCGGATCGGGGTGGCGCAGGCGGTTGGCGGGGCCTCCGCGATCGAGCTCCCAGTACCACAGGGCGAAGATCAGCACGTTGGTCAGCCAGATCGCGATCCCTGCGAGGATCAGCGGCCGTCCGTTGGAGATGTGCTTGTGCAGGAGGAAGTGGGCGAGCAGGTACAGCGACGCGGCGTTGGCGATGTTGACCAGGGCGATCAGCCCGAGCGCCACCCGACGGCGGATCGGGTTGGCGGTGGCCCGCCCCCGGGGGGTGCTGATGGCGAGGCCGACGAGCAGCGCGCCCTCCAGCGCCGGCAGCAGCCAGGTGGGCCCGACGGTGAGCTTGTCGGGCAGGCGGATCTGGAGGAGGATGGCCGCCGCCACCGTCAGCTGGGCGGGCCAGTAGGTGATCTCGCCCGCCTTCTCGGCCAGCGTCACCGAGCCGTGGGCCAGGGCCGCCGAGCCGGCGGCGACGCCGGCCACCGAGTCGTGCGCCAGGGTGCTCACGCCCTCGCGCGCGGCGCGCAGCGGCCCCGCGCTCCGGGTGTCGCCCTCGGGCGGCTCGGCGACCTCGTCCGCTCCGGCGCCCTCGGGGGCGGTGTCGCGAGGCACCTCCTCGCCGATGGCGGCGGGCTCGCGGTCGGCCGGGTCCGGCTCGGGTGGGCGGCTAGGTCCGTCGCTCACAGCGTCAGGTTATCCGGGCCCCGGGACCCGGGCCGGCCGCTACCATCGAGTTGTGATCTACACGCGCGCAGAGGGCGCATAGCCACAGATGGGCAGTTTCGTCTCACCCACCCACCTGCTGTTCATCGCCGCGATCGCCCTGATCTTCCTGGGCCCCAAGAAGCTGCCCGACCTGGCGCGATCGCTGGGTCACGGCATGCGCGAGTTCCGCGAGTCGCTCAGCGGAGAGTCCACCGGCGAGGGCAGCTCGCCCGAGAACACCGTGGCCACGCTGCCGTCGACGGCCGAAGCGCCCGCGCCGGTGCCGGAGCCCTTCACGCCGCCCGTAGAGCCCGAGCCCCTGCACGCGGTGTCCGAGCCGCCGCCCCCCACCTTCCCCTCTCAAGCGCCCTCGCAGGCGACTCCCCTACGTCCCGCGAGCGCCCCAGAGCCCCCGCCCCCCAGCGCCGCCTGAGCGGCCGGGGGCCGGGTCCCCACCGGGCGGGGTGAGCGGCGGTCGCGCCCGTCCGGGGCCGGCTCTACCGTCCCGCGCGTGCGCCTGATCGTCGCCCGCTGCGCAATCGATTATCGCGGTCGCCTGTCGACCTTCCTCCCCGAGGCGGTGCGCCTGCTGATGATCAAGTCCGACGGCTCGGTGATGGTCCACTCCGACCGCGGCGGCTACCGCCCCGAGAACTGGATGGTCCCGCCCACGGTGATCGAAGAGACCGACGAGGGTATCGTGGTGCGCAAGCACCGCGGCGAGGAGCGCCTGGAGATCCTCATCTCCGAGCGGCTCTCGGACGTAAGCCACGAGATGGGGGAGGCGGCGCCCCTGGTCAAGGATGGCGTCGAGCGCGAGCTCCAAGAGCTGCTGGCCGCCGCCCCCGCCACCTGCGGAGACGGGTTTCGCCTGGTGCGCCGCGAGTGGCCCACCGACATCGGCCCGGTCGACCTCATGTGCCGCGACCGCGAGGACGACTGGATCGCGGTGGAGATCAAGCGCACGGGCACGATCGAGGCGGTCGAGCAGCTCACCCGCTACCTGGAGCGCATCCGCCGAGACCCGGCGATGGGGAGCTGCCGCGGCGTGCTGGCGGCCCAGGAGATAAGGCCTCAGGCCCGGGTCCTGGCCCAGGGGCGGGGGATCGACTGCGTCGAGGTCGACCTCGACGTCCTGCGCGGCGAGCGCGAGCCCGAGCTGACCCTGTTCGCCGCCTGAGCGCGCGCCCGGCGGGCGCGAGCGGCGGGCACCAGCGGCGCGCGGGAGGGCGGCGCGGATAGGCTGCCGGCCATGAACTCCCAGCCCGCAGTCCTCACCGAACGCCGCGACGGCGTCCTGCTGATCACGCTCAACCGCCCCGACCAGCGCAACGCGGTCAACCTGGCTTTGGCCGAGGGCATCGCCGCCGGCCTGGACGAGCTCGACGGGGAGGACTCGCTCAGCGTCGGCGTCCTCACCGGCGCTGGCAACGGCTTCTGCGCCGGTATGGACCTCAAGGCGTTCGTGGCCGGCGAGCGGCCGTGGGTGGGCGATCGCGGGTTCGCCGGCATCGTCCAGCGCGGCCCGGAGAAGCCGTTGATCGCGGCGATCGAGGGCTTCGCGGTGGCCGGCGGCCTGGAGGTGGCGCTGGGGTGCGACCTGATCGTGGCCGCACGCGGCGCCAAGCTCGGCATCCCCGAGGCCAAGCGCTCGCTGGTGGCGGCGGGGGGAGCCCTGCTGCGACTGCCGCGCCGCGTCCCCTACCACCTGGCCATGGAGCTGGCCCTGACCGGCGATCCGATCACCGCCGAGCGGGCGGCCGAGCTCGGCCTGGTCAACCGGCTCGCCGACCCCGGCGGGGCGGTCGGGACGGCCCTCGAGCTGGCCGGTCAGATCACCGCCAACGGTCCGCTGGCCCTGCGGGCCTCCAAGCAGATCCTCCAGCGCCAGTGGGACTGGAGCGAGGAGGAGTTCTGGGCCAAGCAGGGGGAGATCGCCGGCCCGGTGATGTCCTCCGAGGACGCCCGCGAGGGCTCGGTGGCCTTCGCCGAGAAGCGCCCGCCGGTGTGGAAGGGGCGCTAGGCCTCACACCTGGCGCCGGCCACCCGGCGGCGACAGCCGCCCTATCCCTCCCCCCACAGCGTCGCGGTCAGCGAGCGCGCCCCGCCCGAGTCGCGGTGCTCGCACAGGTAGATGCCCTGCCAGGTGCCCAGCGCCAGGGACCCCTCGCGCACCGGCAGCGTGACGTCGGGGCCGAGCAGCGACGCCTTGACGTGGGCGGGCATGTCGTCGGGCCCCTCCACGGTGTGGGTCCAGTACGGCGCCCGCTCGGGCACCGCGGCATCGAGATGCGACTCGAAGTCGCGGCGCACGTCGGGGCTGGCATTCTCGTTGATGGTCAGCGACGCCGAGGTGTGCCGGATGAACAGGTGCAGCAGCCCGATCTGCACCTGCGCCAGCTCGGGCAGGGCGTCGGTCACCTCGCCGGTGATCAGGTGAAACCCGCGGGGGTGAGGAGCCACGCGGATCTCGCGCTGGAACCACATCGCCGCCGCAGAGTAAGGCTCGCGCGCAGGATGAGCGCCCCGGTCACGCTAGGGGCCGAGGTCCCTGTCGCCCGATCCCCTGGCGGACCGGCGGGAGGGGTAGCGTTTGGCCCCGCGACGCAAACGGCGAGGAGCGCCCGTGCCGAGTCGGTTCATGGCCTTGCAGTACAAGGCGTTCGATCGGATGCGCCACCGGCGGGCGTTGGAGGTGGCGCGCGAGCGGGGGACGGCGTCGGACTTCGGGGCGTTTGGTGGTGCTCGGCAGTGTCTGGTGGTGACGTTCAAGCGCTCGGGGGAGCCGGTGCCCACGCCGGTGAACTTCGGGCTCTCCGAGGAGGGCAAGCTGTACTTTCGCTGCGAGCCGGATGTGGCCAAGGTCAGACGGCTGCGACGCGATCCCCACGTGCGCGTGTGCCCCTGCAATCTGCGCGGCAAGCCCACCGGTCCCATAAGCGAGGCGACCGCGCGCGTGCTCCCCGAGGCGGAGACCGAACGCGCGCACGCGATCGTGGCCGCCAACTGGGATCCCGCGTCCAAGCTCCTCGAGCGCGCGATCGACCGGTTTGGCCCCCCGCTCGCCTACGTGGAGGTCACCCCGGCCGGGTGAGGCAGCCGGCGGCCCTAGCCGCGCGAGGCCGGCGGGGTGGCGTTGATCCCCAGCAGCCGGCAGACGAACTGGATTGTCGTCCTGGCCTCGGGAGGGATGGCGCTGGATCCCCAGGCCGAGGAGCGGATCGACATGTGTGGGGTTCGCACCGCCGAGGCTCGGAGCTGGGAAGGCGACGGCCGGGCGAGCACCTGGACGGCGGCCATCATCCCGTGGTCCTCGTGGAAGGTGACGTGACAGTGGATGACGAACTTGCCGGTGAAGTCGACCGGGCGCATGCGCACCACGGTGGAGGACTTGGGGGCCAGGTTGACGTTGTCCCGGTAGTCCACCGATTTCAGGCGCCGGCCGTTGTGGATGATGAGCTGGAACGGGTTGATGTGAATGTGGAAGGTGTGCCACTCGGTCGTCGTGTTGACCAGCGTCCACTGCTCGACCGATCCCAGCTTCATCGTCACGGCCACGCGGTGGGGGTCAAACGCCTGGTGGTTGAGCAGGAACTCGGGCGGCCCCCCCGCTCGCGGCACCGAGGAGAACTCGATGCGCCGGTGGCGGTCCGCGCGCCGGCGACGCAGGTCGACGGGGTGACTCAACGCCCCGGTGGGCATGCGGTCGTGCACCCGGCGACCGCCTGAACGGAGGGTGAGGACGGTCTGGGCGGGCAGCTGGCCGCCCGGCCTCTGGGTAAACGGGAGCGCCTGCATCGCATAGCTCCCGCTGCGCCCGCCCCGGACCAGGATCTCACGCCGCGACGAGGGCGGGATCGTCAGGTCTTGCGTGCGACGCATCGCGGGCAGGGTGTTGCCGTCCTGGGCGAGCAGCTCGAGGCGGTGGGCCTGCAGGCGAAGCACCACGATGCGGTCGGCGTTGGCGTTAAAGATGCGCCAGCGCTGGATCTCCCCGGGACGGATCTTTGCCGTGGGGTTGAGCGCCCCGTTGACCAACAGGCGGGCGTCGCGGTCCTTGCTCGTCGCCGCCGGCACCGTCTGCCCGTTGGAGCCCAGCTGGGTGTTGGTCAGCACCACGAGGCGCTGGGGGATGCGGGGGAGCCGGTCGTCCAGGCCTCCTTGGACGACGATCGCCCCGGCCATGCCCGCGAATATCTGGGGTTCCACCAGGGTGTGAAGGTGGGGGTGATACCAGTAGGCGCCGGGTGGGAGGTCGAGGGGCAGGCGGTAGCGGTAGGTGAACTTCCGACCGGGACGGATGTGCAAGAAGACGTTGTCACCCGCCCCGCGTGGGGTGACATGGAACCCGTGCAGGTGCAGATTGGTGCCCTGGGGGAGATGGTTGATCAGGTGGACGGCGAGCCGATCCCCAGGGCAGACCACGAGCGTGGGGCTGGGGTAGACGCCCTCGTAGTTCATCGTGCGGTAGCGACGGCCGGCGATCGTCACCCGGCTCACCGACGCGCGCAGGGTCGTGTCCAGGCGTCCTCGGTGACTGAAGCGCATTGGCGGCTCGGGAAAGCCGTCTCGGATCACCGGCGGGAAGTGGCGGGCGCAGCGAGGGCGCAGGGCGGCGGCCGCCCCTCCGGGCGCCGCGGCGAGCAGGGTGCCGGCGATGGCGGCCAGGCCGCCGACGCTCAGCCCGATCCCCACGAGCAGGCGGCGCGACGTCCTTCGGATGATGCTCCACCCGGTCAGTGGCCGCGACGATACAGCCGCCGCGCCCGCCCGAGTATCGGACATCCGACTACCCCATAGTGGGCCGGGTTCTCGACCGTGCCGGGCTAGCCGCACCCGGTCGCCGGGCGACCTTGGTCACGCCAGGTCTGGGTTGGATCGCGGTGTAGCGATCGCCGCCGCTCGACGAACAGGTCCAGCGCGTAGCGCCCGGCGGGGTGCTCGCGCGCGCGTTTGACCAGGGCGGCGGTGTGGGGAGCCAGCGCGTCGGGCTGGGGGAGCGGGACGCCGTAGACCGGGGGGACGATCACGGCAGTAGAGAGGGCCGCGAAGGTGAGGTCGGCGGCGCCGAAGCGCTCGCCACCCAGGTGGGGGCGCCCGTCGGCGAGCAGCGCGGCGACGAAGTCGAGTTCGCGCCAGACCACCGCCTGATCCTCGGCCTCGATCCCGGGGCGGATGCCGAGCTCGCGGCGGCCAAGGCGCATCAGCAGCGGCCAGCCCCAGCGCATGGTGCGGTCCTCCCAGCGGGGGACGCCCTGGTTGTTGAAGCGCAGCATCAGGCCGCGTTGGGGGAGCATGTGGACGTACATGAGCCGTCGTCCGGAGGGGCCGAGCCGCTCGTCGAATCGCCGGCAGAGGGCCAGGACCTCGCTTCGTTCCCGCGGCTGGGTGGGAAACAGGCGCTGCTCGGCCGGGACGTGCTCGTCGATCCAGGCGAGGATCTGCTCTGACTCGCCCAGCGTCCCCTCGGGCGTGACCAGCACGGGTACGGTCGCGCCGCCGCCGGCACGGCGCGCCGCGACGCGGTGAATGCCCTGGACGTGGCGCTCCTCGCGGTAGGGCATCTCCGCCCGCTCGAGCGCCCACCGCGCCTTCTCGCAGTAATGGCTGATCGGGATCGTGATCAGTCGCAGCACCGGCGCCAATGGTGCCGGCTCAGAGCCCTGAATGCTGCGCCCCGGCGCGGGTTCGACCGCGGGCCCAGCCGACAGGTGCGCCCTCGACAATTGATACTATTTCCGCTGCTTGTCTCGCAGGGTCCAGGGAGGAATGCGGGTTCTAAGGCAGGAGAGGATCTGGGTAGCCCGGCTGACCGTCGCGGCGGTCGCCGCCCTCGGGCTGCTGTGCGTCGCGCCGGTCGCCCGCGCCCAAGAGACGGCGGACCGCAACGGCGTGATCTTCGTGCACGGTTACGTCGGCTCGGGGGCTCAGTTCGAGTCGCAGAAGATGCGTTTCACGAGCAACGGCTACCCGGACAGCTACGTGCGCGTGATCGAGTACGACTCGACACCAGCCACCCCGGTTCCCGGCGGCTCGGGACTCAACCCGGTGGGAATCCAAACCATCGAGCAGCAGCTGTTCCCCCGCCTGGACCAGCTCGTGGCCCAGCTCAAGGCCGAGACCGGCAGGCCCCAGGTCGACCTGCTCGCCCACTCGCTGGGCACCACCCTGATGCAGGACTACCTAAACAGCGACCCGGCCCGGGCGGCCAACGTGGCGCACTACGTCAACATCGACGGGCGTACGGCCAGCTCCCCGCCCGGAGGCGTGCGGACGCTGGCGCTGTGGGCGACCAAGGGGCCGCTGTCGCCCCCCGGCCGCTCCATCACGGGCGCCACCAACGTGTCGATCCCCGACTCGACGCACGTCCAGTCCGCGACCTCTGCGGTCTCGTTCGGCGAGATGTACAAGTTCTTCAACGGCGCGTCCCCGACCACCACCAACATCGTTCCCGAGAGCGGGAAGATCACCCTGTCGGGAAAGGCCTACAACTTCCCCAACAACACCGGGCTGTCCGGCGCGACCGTGCAGGCGTGGCCGATCGACGACGCCACGGGCCAGAGGACAAGCGCCGCGCCGATCGCCAGCTACTCGATAGACAGCACCGGCGATTGGGGCCCGGTCGCCGTCCAGCCCGGGCGGCGCTACGAGTTCGCCCTCCTGCGATCCGGCGCCCCGGTGCATCACTTCTACTACGAGCCGTTCCTGCGCAGCGACCATCTCCTCCGGCTGCTCGAGTCCGATGCCCTTCGTTCCGCCGGGGGCCCGCCGAGTGGCAACAGCGTGGCCATGGTGGCGATCAGGTACAAGGAGCTGTGGGGCGATCAGGGGGCCGAGAGCGACGTCCTGAGCTTGAACGGCATCAACGTCTGCAATGCCAACACCTGCCCCCTCAGCCACCTGGTCAACGCGATGTTCGCCTATGACCGCAACATGGACGGCAAGACCGACACCAGCCAGCCGGATCCCACCTACTTCCAGCTGCCGTTCGTGTCCGGGGTCGACGTATACATGCCCGCACAGAGTCCGCCGGCCGGGAAGGTGACGGTGACGCTCAAGTCGCGCGGCGCGGGCCCCGTGCGGACGATCACCTTTCCCAACTTCCCGGCGACCACCGACGTGGCGACCGTGCAGCTCAACGACTTCGAGCAGTCGACGAGCTCGACCCCCGGGGCGGCGGGCGCCGGCGTTGGGGCTGGCGCCGGGGCCGGGGCCGGCGCCAAGCGCGGTGCGTGCGTCAGGCGGCGACGTTTTTCGGTCCGCATTCGCCAGCCGCGCCACGGCCGGATCGTGCGGGTCTACGCCTACATCGGTGGCCGCCGGGTCAAGCGCGTGCGCGGCCATCGGGTCAGGAGCCTGGTGCTCGTCCGGCCCGCCGGCAAGGACAACTTCCAGGTGCGTCTGATCGCCTGGAACGCGCACGGCCGGCGCACCGTGCGCGTGCTCCGCTTCCGCCGCTGTGGCATGGTCCGCCCGAAGCCACGGCCTCGTCATCGAGTGGGTCCGCGCCGGCACCCCCGGCGCTAGTCCTTCTCGGGAGCGAGCGCGGTCGGCGCCTTAGAACAGGTGTCCGGCCCCCAGCTGGGTGTCGATCTTCCATTGCCCACCCTCCTTGCGGAGCGCCAGCTGCTCGGTCACGCCCGCAAAGCTCACGGTCGCCGCTGCCGTCGGTCCGCTGGTGGTCACTGCGTCGATCTTGTACCCCCTGACGCGCGGATCGGGCTTGCGCTTGTAGAAGATCGAGCTCGGGTCACAGAAGGTGTGCGAGCGACGCAGGACCTGCGCCGTGAGGCTCGCGCACACCGACTTCTCGTCGCCCGCGGCATAGACGTCGATGAACCTCTGCACGGCGGCCTTGGCCGCGCTGGTTTCGGTGGCCGAGCCGGGCTGGGCGCCGGTGGGCGCCAGGTCGCCGGCGTCCTTGACGATCGCCTGTAGCTCGGGTTCGGTGCCCGAGATCGTGAACACGAGGTTGCCTCGCACGATGGGCGCCGCCTCGTCGCTGTTCTTGGCGATCAGGACGCGCCGCACCGCAGGATTGGAGGTCTGATACACGGACGCATAGAGCTGCTGGCCACCGGGGCTGTAGTCGATCGACATGCCCGCGTCGGCCTTGTGCTGGGAATCGAGGTAGAGCACGCCCTCGCCGGGCGTGTAGACGGTGATCCGATAGCCGGCCCGCTCTAGGTTGGATCGCACCTGGTCAAGCGTCAACGCAGTGGCCGAGGTGCCGCTGGCCGCGGAGCCGGTGTGCCCCGGTCGGACACTGCCCGAACCCTTCGGCGCGCCGGCGCCCCCCGACCCGCCGCAGCCGGCCAGGGCCAGCGCCGCCGCGCACGCGCACGACAGCAGTGCCTTGGGCGGGGTTTGAGCAGCGGGGGCTATGGCTTGCTGGGCAGCGTCCGCGCGTAGCCGATTCCCCGAGCGACCCACCGCTCGAGCTGGCGCTTGGTCCGCAGCCCCTGGGCGTCGACCAGTAGCCATCCTTGCATCGCGCGCCCGCGCATCTGAAAAGGATGCGCGTGAGGCTGGCCAAGCAATGCGTCGGTTTCGTCGGGATCAACGCGCAAAAGCAGCCCGCCCTGGCCGCTTGCGCTCACCGACATGTTGCCGTCGATCAGGAAGGCCAGGCCGCCGAACATGCGCTTCTCGGTGATGCCTGGCTCCGTCATGACGAGTTCACGGATTCGGTTGGCGAGGTCTTCGTCATACGCCACGGGCGCATTATCTCTGTGCCGCCAGGGCAGCGTCGGGCGGGCTGTCGATGCCGGCTCGGGCGGGTGCCGGGTTAGAAGTCGCGTCGGCCCAGGAGCCGTTGGGGAGCCTCCGGGCGAGTCAGCTGGTAGAGCGCGAGCCGCTGGGGTCCGGGGTTGAGCACCTCGACGCCCGGGCCGTGGGGGATGCCGAAGCGGGGGCCGAGCTCCACGCCCCCCTCCCGCAGCTCGGCGATCGAGCTCTCGAGGTCGGCCACGCGGTGGACGAGCACGGGCTGGTCGCCCTCTAGGTGTCCGGCCAGAAGCAGGGCTGGGGGGTCGGGGGTGAGCTGGACCATGGCCACCCTGGTCCCGAACGCCTCGATGGCGAACCCCAGCGTGGCCCCCAGCCGGTCGGTGAAGTGTTCGACGTCGGCGGCCACGTCCCGGCTGGGGAGATAGACGAACTCCAGGCGCTCGAACACGGCGCGCAGGCTATCCCGCGCCCCAGAGGGCCTCAGCCGACCTCGACCGCCGGCTCGGGCGAGAGGGTGGAGCGGTTGCGTCCGTCGGCCTTGGCCTGATACAGCGCGCCATCGGCACGGTCGAGCAGGCGCTCGGGCGACTCGCGCCCATCCCACACCGCGATCCCGGCCGAGCTCGTCTGCCCCCCGGGCGTGGCCGCACGTAGGCGCTCGACCAGCGCCAGCGCCTCGCTGGGCCCGCAGCCGTAGAGCAGCAGGGCAAACTCCTCCCCGCCGTAGCGGGCGAGAAGGTCCCCGGCGCGCAGGCTGCCCCGCCACGCCTGCGCGGCCGCACACAGCATCTCGTCGCCCGATCGGTGACCGCGCTCGTCGTTGTAGCGCTTGAAGTGGTCGAGGTCCAGGACGGCGACGGCCACGTCGTCGCGCTGGCGCCGGGCGCGCGCGATCTCACGCGCGAAGTGCTCCTCCCAGGCTCGCCGGTTGGGCAGCCCGGTGAGCTCGTCGGTCAGCGCGGCGACCTGGACCTGGGCGAGCAGGCGCTCGCGGCGGCCGGCCGCGGTGTCCGCCTCGCGCAGCGCCGCGCGCAGTCGCCGCGTCAGCGTGGCGGTGACCGCGGCGGCCACGGCCAGCGTGGTCAGGGTCACCATCCAGCGCGTGAGCCCGGCTTGGCCGGTGCCGCTCTCGCCTAGCGCCACCGCGTAGGCGGCTCCGACCGCGCCCAACTGCACCACCGTCTGCACGGTGGACAGGAAGTAAGCGGCGTACAGAGCGATCCACACGTAGAACATTGCGTCATCGGTGGGGCTCGACCCCCAGAAGTGGATGCCCAGGCTCACCACCGCGGTGGCGACGAGCAGCAGCGGCGGGGCGAGGACGGCCGGCAGCCGGCGCTCGCCGAGGCGCACGAACCCGCCGAGCAGGCACGCGGTGCCGGCTACCGCCCAGCTCCCGTCGCGATCGACGCTGGCCGGCAGCGGCAGCACCAGCAGCGCGAAGGCGGCAAATACTCCTCCGGCCAGGAACAGGACGGCCAGCCAGCGAAAGCGTTCGGTGGCGTCGGCACGAGTTTCGGCGATCATCGGCTCCTGACCCTCTGCGCCCCGCCAGGCGATTGGGCAGATCCTCGCCGACGCGTATGACTCCCCGGGTCCGCGTTCCTAGCGCGCACTCCGCGCGGACTCGCGACGGCCGGGCGCGATTATGGCATGGGAAAGGGCCACCACGGAGGCCCCCGCCAAGCGGGGTTGGCCTCCAGCGCCGCCGGCTCTCGCCGCCCATCGGGGGCCGGGCCGCGCGCCCTCATCCCGTTCCCTTACGGGCGCGGGGCAAACCTAGCCGTTAGCGCTCCCCCGGCGTCTGCTTGGGAAACTGCGAGACCGAGACCGAGGGGTCGAGCGCGGTGCGCACGATCCGGCTCTGCTCCTCGGCATGGGCGACCGGATAGCCCTCGCCCGGGCTGGCGCGCTCGGGCCGGCCGATGTAGCCGAAGCGGATGCCGTCGGGGAGGATCTGCATCAGGCGGGGGCTCATGTGGGCGCGCGCGCCCATGTTGCGCGGCTCCTCCTGGACCCAAACCACCTCCTGCAGGTGGGGATAGCGGTTGATCAGCGCCAGCAGCTGGGCCTCGGGGAACGGATAGAGCAGCTCCACGCGACCCACCGCCACGCGCTCGTTGCCGGCGCGATCCGGATGACCGACGAGGTCGTAGTAGATCTTGCCGGTGCAGAGCACCAGCCGCTGGACGCTCTCCTCGGATACCCGTGGCTCGGCCAGGACGGGATAGAACTGCGACTCGGCCAGGTGCTCGATGCGGTTGGTGGCCTGGGGCAGGCGCAGCAGCGACTTGGGCGACATGATGATCAGCGGGCGCTGTTTGGCGATCCGCGCCTGACGGCGCATGAGGTGGAAGTACTGGGCGGGCGTGGTCAGGTTGGCCACGCGGATGTTGCCCTCCGCGGCCAGCTGCAGGAAGCGCTCGAGCCGCGCCGAGGAATGCTCGGGGCCCGAGCCCTCGTAGCCGTGGGGGAGCAGGAGGGTCAGCCGCGAGGTCTGGCCCCACTTGGCCAGGCCGGAGACGATGAACTGGTCGATCATCACCTGCGCCGCGTTTACGAAGTCGCCGTACTGGGCCTCCCAGATGACCAGCGTCTCCGGCGCCTCGGCGCTGTAGCCGTACTCGAAGCCCAGGCACGCCATCTCCGATAGGGGCGAGTTGTGCAGCTCGAACGGGGCCAGCGCCCCGGGGAGGTTCTGGATCGGCGACACCTGGTGTCCGGTTCGCGGGTCGTGCATGACCATGTGGCGCTGGCTGAACGTGCCGCGCTCGGTGTCCTGGCCGGTGAGGCGGATCGGTGTCCCCTCGGTCAGCAGCGAGGCGAAGGCCAGCGCCTCGGCGTGGGCCCAGTCGATTCCCCCGTTGGCCCCCAACGCATCGCGGCGGCGCTGGAGCTGGCGCTCGAGCTTGGGATGGATGGCGAAGCCCTCGGGCGCGCGCAGGAGCTCTTCGTTGAGCACGCGCAGGCGCTCGGCCGACACCGAAGTCTTGACCTCGGGGCTGGGCGAACGGTCGAGCTGGTACTCGCCCGTGCCCTGTTCGACCTCCCCCGCCTCGGCCGCGTCGGCGATCCGGGCCTTGAGCCGCTGGTGCAGGTTGGTGAGGTTGTCCCACACCTCCTGCTGCTGGCGTTCGGCCTCCTCGCGGGTGATCACGCCCGCCTCGACCAGGTGCTCGGCGAACAGCTCCGCGGTGCGCTTCTTGGCCTTGATCTTGGCGTACATCTCGGGCTGGGTGTAGGCCGGCTCGTCGGCCTCGTTGTGGCCGAAGCGGCGGTAGCCGATGAGGTCGATGAGCACGTCGTGGCCGAACTCCTCACGGAAGGCGAACGCCAGCCGGGTGGCCGACATGCACGCCTCAACGTCGTCGTTGTTGACGTGGATGATCGGCACGTCAAAGCCCTTGGCCAGGTCCGAGGCCCAGCGGGTCGAGCGGGCGTCGTCGGGGTCGGTGGTGAACCCGATCTGGTTGTTCATGATCAGGTGCACCGAGCCGCCCACCTTGTAGCCGTCCAGGGTCTGAAGGTTGAACGTCTCGGGCACCACCCCCTGGGAGGGGAAGGCGGCGTCGCCGTGGATGACGATCGGCACCGCCAGGGCGGTGTCCTGGTGGGCGTGGGGGCCATCGCGGGTGGTCTGGGCGGCGCGCGTGGCCCCCATCGCCACCGGGGAGACGTACTCCAGGTGGCTGGGGTTGGACTCCAGGTTGACGCGAATCGATGACCCGTCCGGCAGCTGGTAGGAGCCCTGGGCGCCGTGGTGGTACTTGACGTCGCCGGTGCCGCCCTGGGGGATGGTGGTCACCGCCTCGAGCGTCGAGGCCCCCTCGAACTCGGCGAAGATCGTGTCGTAGGCCCGCCCGAGGTTGTGGGCCAGCACGTTGAGCCGGCCGCGGTGGGCCATGCCGATCACCACCTCCTGGGCGCCGTGGGCGGCCGCTAGCTGGATCGTCTCGTCGAGCATCGGGACGGTCATGTCCAGGCCCTCGACCGAGAACTGCTTTTGGCCCAGGTAGGCCTTGTGCAGGAAGCGCTCGAGAGCGTCGACCTCGATCAGGCGCTTGAGCAGGGCCCGGCGCTCCTCGGCGGGCATCGGCTGGCGGAAGGTCCCGCTCTCGATCCGCTCGCGCAGCCACATGCGCTGGCGGTGCGATGCGATGTGCTCGATCTCGTAGGCGATCGTCCCGCAGTAGGTCTCGCGCAGAGGGGGCAGGGCCTCGGCCAGGGTCTCGCCGGGCACGTACATGCGCAGGATCCGCGCCGGGATCTGGGCCATCACCTCCGGGGTGAGTCCGAGGGGCTCGGGATCCAGGGCGGGATCCCCTTCGGGCTCGCCGCCCAGCGGATCCAGGCGGGCCGCCAGGTGGCCATGGGTGCGGTGGGCCTTGACCAGCGAGGTGGCGGCCTGCACCGCCTGCAGCAGTTCCTCGCCCGGGGCGGCGATCACCGGAGCGGCCTCGCCGGTCGGCGCCAGCCGGGGCTGCGGCGGCGGCGGCGGCGGACCCAGCTCGACGCCCAGAGAGCCAAAGGCGTCCTCGTAGAAGCCCTCCTCGCCGTGCAGGGAGGCCTCGATGAGGGCCAGGAAGCGGCCCGATTCCGCCCCCTGGATGACGCGATGGTCGTAGGTGGAGGTCATGGTCATGACCTTCTCGGCGCCGACCAGCTCGCCGACGCCGCCCAGGCCGACGGGATAGGCGATGGCCCCCGCCGCCACGATCGTTCCCTGCCCCACCATCAGCCGCGGGACCGAGGCGACGGTGCCGATCCCGCCGGGGTTGGTGAGCGTGATGTTGGCCCCGGTGAGGTCGTCGGCGGTCAGCGTGTTGGTCCTGGCCTTCTCGACCAGGGCGTCGTAGGCGGCGACGAAGTGGGGGAAGGAAAGACGCGCGGCGTCCTGGATCACCGGCACCATCAGCGTGCGGGTGCCGTCCTTCTTCTCCACGTCGACCGCCAGGCCGAAGTTGACCGCCCCGTCGTCGACGCGGTGGGGCTTGCCGTCGATCTCGGCGAAGTGGTGGGTCATGACCGGCATCTCGCTCGCCGCGCGCGCGATCGCGTAGGCGATCAGGTGGGTGAACGAGACCCGTCGACCGGCTTGCTTGAGCTCGCGGCGGCGAGCCTCGAGCACGCTCACCGTGACGGTGCGAAAGCTCGTCGCGGTGGGGATCGAGCGGCTCTCCTCCATGTAGCGGGCGAGCGTCGCCGCGCTTCCCCGCAGCGCCGTGGCGTGCGCCTCGGCCGGCGTGGCGGGGACGGCCGTCGCCCCCGGGGCGTCGCCGTTGCCGGCCACGGCAAGGACGTCGGCCTTGGTGATGCGCCCGGCGGGGCCCGATCCCCGCACCCGGGCCAGGTCGACCCCCAGGGCGGAGGCGGCGCGGCGGGCCACCGGAGAGGCCTTGGCGCCGTCGGGCGCGGCGGCCGCTCCGTTTTCGCCCGTGGGCTTGACCGCCGAGGCGGCGGACGGCGGCTCGGACGCGGGCGGGTCCGTCGGGGTTGCCGCGGGGGGCGGGGCGGTGGATGCGGCCGCCGACGCCGCCTGCGGACCGGTGCTCATGCGGGCCAGGACCTGGCCCACGCTCACCGTCTCACCCGCCTGGGCCAGGATCTCGGTCACGGTTCCGCTGGCCGGTGCCGGGACCTCGGCGTCCACCTTGTCGGTGGAGATCTCGACGATCGTCTCATCGGCGGTGATCGATTCGCCCACCTGCCGGTGCCACTCGAGGATCACCCCCTCAGAGACCGACTCGCCCATCTCGGGCATGACCACCTCGACCGCCGCGCCGGCGGCGGTGGCGCTGGGGCCATCGGGGGATTCCTCGGTGGCCCCGTTGCCCTGGGCAGCGGGGCTGGCGCCCGCGCCCGGCCGCCCCGCCTGGGCGCCGTTGGGCGCGATCTCGGCGAGCAGCTCGCCGACGGTGACGGTGTCGCCCTCGGAGGCGTGCAGCTTGACCACCGTCCCGCTGGCGGGGGCCGGGACCTCGGCGTCGACCTTGTCGGTGGAGATCTCGACGATCGTCTCGTCGGCGGTGACCGGATCGCCCTCGCGCTTGTGCCACTCGAGCACCGTGCCCTCGGTCACCGACTCGCCCATCTCGGGCATGACGACCTGGACTGTGGCGTCCACTGCCATGAGCCTGCACTGTATCGCGCGGGTCCGGGGGTTTTGACGCCGTGACAGCGCGCTGGCGAAGGCTCGCGCAGGCGCTCTCTCAGGCCCGGCGACGGCGGGTCTCCCAGACGAAGTCCAGGCTGCCCACGAAGGGGCCCAGGCCGCCGAACACGGCCACCGCGACCGCGGTTCTCCAGGCGATCACGCGGGTGCGCACCGCGACAAGGCAGGCCGCCGACATGCCGATCCACATCAGCCCGTGGCCGAGCCCGAGCACGAAGGTGGCGGGCTCGGGCTTGCCCCCGAGGAAGGCCGCCCACAGCAGCGCGAGATAGATCGCCGAGTGACAGAACGAGGCCCACTTCAGACGCTGGAAGGTGAGCCCCCTGGGGGGGCGGGGGGCCACTACGACAGCAGCCGGGCCATGCGCCGCAGCGCATCGTCGGCGTCGGCCGGCCAGTCGTCGACCTCGGCGGGCCACCAGGCGTACTCGTCGTGCTCGTGGTCGGGTACCACCTCGGCCCCCTCGGCCAGCCAGGCCATGCCCACGAACATGATCAGGTGGTGCGGCAGCCGCACGAGCGCCTCGGCCCGGACGTGCTCGGGCGCCACCGACCACTCCTCCCGGGCCTCGCGCAGGAGCGTGTCGGCCGGGTTCTCCCCGACGTCGACCGCTCCGCCGGCCCCCAGCGCCCAGCGCCCCGCCCACGAGGACAGCCACCGCGCCCGGCGCCCGGCCAGCCAGCGCCCGTCGGCCGAGCGGATCACGCAAAGGGCGGCCACGCTGCTGGACGCGTCGCCGGCCACCAGGCGCAGCGCCCAGCGCACCGGTTGGAGCTCGAGGATCAGGCGTCCGTCGCGCTCGCGGTGGTCGACTAGGCGCGCGCTCAGGCCGTCGTGACTGGGCGAACCGCGGTCGCGCAGGGCGGCGATCGCGCCATCGGCGGCGGCCACCCGCTCCGCCGGAGGCTCGAATGGCTCGTCTCGCCACTGGGCCTCCACCTGGTCCAGATTCCAGGGACCCCGGGCCAGCAGCTCGGCCGGGCGGGTGTTCATAGGGGCAAGGCTAGACCCAGGCGCCCGGCCCCCCGCCGCTCGCGGGCGCCGGCCGCCCGGCGGCCGAACGTAGACTGCGCCGCCCGTGGGCCAGCGGCGACGCAAGCACTGGGGATGGGGCTTTGAGGACGAGCAGCCCTCCGAGGCCGAGCTGCGCGCCGCCGCCGGGCCGATCGCGGCCCAGCTCGGGTTCGGCTCGCCCGCTGGGCTAGAGCTTCCCGTTCCCCTGGAGCGGGTCCAGCTCCCCGAGCCGCGCCTGCTCCCGCCCGCCTCGCTGCAGAAGATCTGCGCCACCGACGTCTACCAGCGCGCCGCCCACGCCTACGGTCGCTCCTACTCGGACCTGTTGCGCGCCTACCGCGGGCGCTTCGATCACCCGCCCGACGCGGTGGCCCATCCCCGCGACGAGGCCGAGCTCGAGGCGGTGCTCGAGTGGTGCGCGACCGCGGGCGCGGCGGTCGTCCCCTACGGCGGGGGCACGAGCGTGGTGGGCGGCGTCGAGCCACGGGCGACCGAGCGCTACGCCGGGGCGGTCACCGTCGACGTAAGCGCCCTGGACCGCGTCCTCGACGTCGACCCGGTCGCGCGCTCGGCGCGCATCCAGGCCGGGGCCACCGGCCCCGGCCTGGAGGGCCAGCTGGCCGAGCACGGGCTGACCCTGCGCCACTTTCCCCAGTCGTTCGAGTTCTCCACCTTGGGCGGCTGGATCGCCACCAGGGCCGGAGGCCACTTCGCCACGCTGTGGACCCACATCGACGACTTCGTCGAGTCGGTGCGGGCGCTGACGCCGTCGGGCGCGTGGGAGTCGCGCCGGTTGCCCGGGTCGGGCGCCGGGGTCAGCCCCGACCGCATGCTGATCGGCTCCGAGGGCGTGCTCGGGGTGATCACCGAGGCCTGGGTGCGAGTCCAGCCCCGTCCGGTGCACCGCAGCTCGGCGGCCGTGCGCTTCGCCGGCTTTGCCGCCGGGGCCGAGGCGGTGCGCGCCCTCTCGCAGTCGGGCCTTCACCCCGCCAACTGCCGCCTCATCGAGGCCGCCGAGGCGGCGGTCACCGGGGCGGGCGACGGCACCGCCGACCTGCTGGTCCTGGGGTTTGAGTCCTACGACCATCCCGTCGCCGCCCCGATGGCGCGCGCTCTGGAGATCTGCGCCGAGCACGGGGGCCAGGTTCCTGAAAAAGCTCGGGCAGACAACGCTGGGCGGGGGACCGGCGCCGCGGACGGGGGCCGGGACGGGGTCGGCAGCTGGCGCCAGGCGTTTTTGCGGGCCCCCTACCTGCGCGACACCTTCGTGGCCATGGGCGTGCTCTCGGAGACGTTTGAGACCGCCATCACCTGGGATCGCTTCCCCGGCTTCTATGAGACCGTCGCCGGAGCGGCGCGTCAGGCGGTCCAGGAGACCTGCGGGGCGGGCCGGGTCACCTGCCGGTTCACCCACGTCTACCCCGACGGGCCGGCTCCCTACTTCACGATCCTGGCCCCGGTGCGCCGCGGCGAGGAGCTCGAGCAGTGGGCGCAGATCAAGGCCCGGGCCTCGGACGCGGTGATCGCCGGCGGGGGGACGATCACCCACCATCACGCGGTGGGCCGCGACCACCGGCCCTGGTATGACCGCCAGCGACCCGACCCCTTCGCGCTCGCCCTGGGCGGGGCCAAGGCGGCCGTCGATCCGGCCGGGCTGCTCAACCCCGGGGTGCTGATCGACCCCGCGCCGCGGGTGCGGTAGCGGTGCGGATCGCGATCCTCGGCCCCGGCGCCGTGGGGGGCTTTCTGGCCGGCGCGCTGGAGCGCTCGGGCCAGCGGGCGACGCTGGTGGCGCGCGAGCCCGCCGCCGAGCTGATCGCCCGCCACGGTCTCGACGTGGACAGCGTGCGGCTCGGGCGCTTCTCCGTCCGCCCGCGCGCGGTCTTCCGCCTGCAGGAGGAGCCCGACGCGCTGATCGTGGCCACCAAGGCGCCGGCGCTGCCCGCGGCGCTTCAGCGCATCGACGGCCGTCCGGGGATCGTGGTGCCGCTGCTCAACGGGCTCGAGCACATGCCGGTGCTGCGCGAACGCTTCGGCGAGCGCGTGGTGGCGGGCTCGATCCGGATCGAGGCCGACCGGCCCCAGCCGACCAGCGTCCGCCACACCAGCGGCTTTCTGCGCGTCGACCTGGGCCCCGGCGCCGGCATGGAGCAGGAGGGCCTGCTCGTCGCGCTGGCCGCGGCGCTCGAGCGCGCCGAGGTCCCGGCCCGGCGGCTGGAGTCCGAGGCGCAGGTGCTGTGGTCAAAGCTCGTGCGCCTCAACGCGCTGGCGTGCACTACCAGCGCCTATGACCTGCCCCTGGGCGACATCCGCGCCGATCCCCAGCGCCGGGCCGAGCTGGTCGCCGCCGTGGGCGAGGCCGTCGCGGTGGCCCGGGCCGAGGGGGCCGAGCTCGAGACCCCGGACACGCTGGCCGAGCTCGAGGCCGCCCACGCCGAGCTTCGCAGCTCGATGCAGCGCGACATCGCCGCCGGGCGCCCGCCCGAGCTCGACGCGATCGCCGGCGCAGTCCTGCGCGCCGGCGCCCGCCACGGACTGCGGTGCCCGACGATCGAGGAGCTGGCGGCCCGCGTGGCCGCCCGGGCCGGGCTGCCCGCGCCGGGGGCGCCGGCGCCGGCCTCCTGACCGTCTCCCACCGGCGGTCCGCCGGCGGGGGCGAGCTCAGGGCGAGGGGAGCGGCGCGCGCAGCGCCTCGGCCAGCGCCGCGCCGGCCTCGGAAACCGCCTCGCCGGCCGCGTCCACCTGGGCCAGCCAGCGAAAGAAACCGTGTGACATGCCCTCATAGCGCGATACGTCGGCCGGCACTCCCGCCCGGCGCAGGCGCTCGGCGTAGCGCTCGCCCTCGTCGCGTAGCGGATCGAACTCGGCGGTGATCACCAGCGTGGGGGGCAGTCCCGCCAGGTCGGGCGCGCGCAGGGGGGAGGCGTCGGGCGAGCCCCCGTCGGCGCCGGCGAGGTAGGCCTCCCAGCAGCCCGCCATCTCCGCCCGGGTCAGCCCGTAGCCCTCGGCGAACTCGTCGTAGGAGGGCGTATCCATCGCCCGGTCCAGCGCCGGGTAGACGAGCAGCTCAAAGCGCACCGGCGGCCCGCCCGCTTCTGCCGCACGCCGGGCCATGACCGTGGCCAGGTTGGCCCCGGCGCTGTCGCCGGCCACCGCCAGCCGGTCGGGGTCGATCCCCAGCTCGCCCGCCCGGGCGTGGGTCCACCCCAGCGCCGTCTGGGCGTCGTGGATGGCGGCGGGGAACGGGTGCTCGGGGGCGCGCCGGTAGTCGACGTTGACCACCACCGCGCCCGCGGCGTTGGCCAGCGAGCGACACACCGTCTCGTGGGTGGCGGGCGAACCGAGGATCCAGCCGCCGCCGTGCAGGTAGATAACCGCGCCGACGGGTTCGCCCGGCGGGGCGCAGACGCGAACCGGTACGCCCCCCTCGGGGGCGTCGATGGTGTACTCGCGCGACCACGCCACCGGCGGGGGCGCCCCGCTCAGCTCCGGCGTGGCCTGCTCGTATTCGCGGCGCAGGCGCTCGAGCAGGGCCGCGCCGGCGGCGGCCGGCTCGGCACCGGCAGCGGGCGGCGGGGCCACCGTCGCCGCCCTCGCCTCGAGCACCGCCTGCACCTGGGGGTGAAGGCCCATCGGTGCTCGAGTCTAAGCCGGCCGGCGCCCGCACGCCCCGCGGCCGCCCGGCGTCTGTCCCCCGCTCTCAGGCGTGGCACCATTGGGTCGATGGCATCGCTGGAAGCCCAGATGCTCGAGGCGATTCGGCGCGGGCTCGATCACCACAACGCGACCTGTCCGATGCCCGCCCGCGCGATCTTGCTCAACCCGGGAAACCACGAGCTGTTCGGCTGGGAGGAGCTCTGGGGCCTGCCAGTGCTGCCCGACGACCGCGTCGCCCCCAAGCGCTTTCGCATCGACTGTGGCGGCTCGGCGTTCGGAATCGAGGAGGAGATCGCCGAGGCGATCGGCACCGAGGTGCCGGCCGAGCCCCTGGTCGCCCCCAGCGCGCCCCGCCGCGACGAGCCCGCCTAACCGAATACCAACATCCGTTCCCTCGACTCCGGGTACCCAGGTACTGATCCGGTTCCGGAGGGAAGGAGCGGTATGCGATCTCGACGGCTCGCCGCGGTGTGCGCGGCGCTCTCGCTGCTCGGAGGCGGCACCGTGGCGGTAGCTCCGGCGGGGGCTGTCCACAAGGCCAAGTGTCCGCATGGCACCCACAGGCACCGCCACAAGTGCGTGCCCAACAAGCCCAAGCCCAAGCCCTGCAAGGGCCTGCACGGCAAGGCCAAGAAGGCCTGCGAGAGGCAGCACCGCAAGTAGACGCCGGTAGCAGAGCGCAAGACCGGTGCCTGCGCGGCATCTACTTAATAGACAGTCCCAAGGAGGAGGAGCACGATGAGAAAGACAGTTTTGCTGGCGGCGCTGGCGGCGCTGGGGGCGCTGATGCTGGTCGTGCCGGCGCAGGCGCGCAAGCACCACAGGCCGCCGAAGCCGCACAAGCCGGCGGTCCACAAGCCGGCCAAGCGGCACAAGCCGGCGGTCCACAAGCCGGCCAAGCCGCACAAGCCGGCTGAGCCGCATCGTTGTGTGCCCCACGCGGTGGGCTACAACGCTCGGGGGACGCTGGTGAGCAGCGCGCTCACGCCGAGCGGCAAGGGTCGCTACAGCGGCACCCTGGTGGTCAACGTCACCAAGGCAAATCACCGCGCGCCCACCGGCACTCAGACGTTCACGCTGACCAACGCCAAGGTCAAGTTCCACGGCGTGACGCCTCCGGGCACCGCCGGAGACCGGGTCGGGCTGCACGGCAAGATCACCCGGCTCGCGAAGAAGTGCGGCAGCTTCACGCCGACGATCACCATCAAGAAGGTCGACATCAACCGGCCCAAGAGGTCCTAATACGACGCTGCGGCGGGAGGAGCGCAGATGAGCCGGCCCAGGTGGGGTTGCACCCACGGGGCCGGCTCGGATGCGGGGCTAACGTCCGCGCAACGCCCGCAACTGGTTGCGGCGATCGCCCACACCTCTGCCGTCAGCACTTCCTTCGAACTCGCGCATGACCAGCGCCGCGCGCTGGTTGTAGGGGAGCCGGGCAGGTAGCAGCCGAGCAGGCGGCCCTACCCGGCTTCGATCAGCTCGATTCGATAGCCGTCGGGGTCGCGCACGAAGCAGATGCGCGATCCCCCCTCGTGCACGCGGTAGGGCGGCTTCTCGGGCTCGATGCCCTGGTCGGCCAGCCGCGCCAGCAGCCCCTCGAAGTCCTCGACCCGGATGGCGATGTGGTTGTAGCCGGTGCCCAGGTCGTAGGAGCCCACGCCGTGGTTGTAGGTCAGCTCGAGCTTGGGCATGTCGCCGTCGCCGGGCAGGTTCATGAACATGTTGATCGCCTCGTCGCGGATCGGGATGCGGCCGACCTCGTCGAAGCCCAGGGCCTTGTAGAAGTCGACCGAGCGGTCGATGTCGCCGATGCGGTAGCAGGTGTGTACGAGCTCCATGACCGCAGTATCTCCGATCAGCGCTGCACTACGACCGGGTAATCGAGGTTCCGCTGCCCCAGCGGCGTGCTGACCACGGCGCGAAAGGTGAGCGGCAGGCCGACCGACCGGCTCGGCCAGTCGAGCCGGTCGTGGAAGCTGCCCGTGAACCGGTGGTGGCCGCGGCGGGCCACGATCGCGCCGCCGAACAGGAACTGGTAGGTGACCTTCCCGCGCAGGGGGCGCCCACCACGCGTTCTCGCGTAGATGGTGATCGGCCACTTGACGCCGACCTTGGGGTGGGGCCCGGCGGGGGTGGCCAGCGTGGCGATGAAGCGACCGCTCCGGGGCGCCGCGGGCCCGGCGGGGCTCGTCGACCCCGACCGGGCCGGCGGCGAGGGGGCGCTCGCCCCCGAGCGCTGCGAGCTTCCCCCGCAGCCGCCGGCGGCGGCCAGCGCCGTGGTCGCCAGCGCGCTCGCCAGGGCCCCGGAGGCCGGTGCTCGCCTGGTGCTCAGTGGTCCCATCGCTTGCGCCTTCCTACCCGCTTCTGAGACCATCGCGGCGACGATCGGCGGCGAGAGGAGAAGGCCAAGATGACAGCTGCGAGCCCGGAGACCTACGACTACGTGATCGTCGGCGCGGGGTCGGCGGGCTGCGTGCTCGCCGCGCGCCTGAGCGAGGACCCCGCGGTCAAGGTCCTCCTCGTCGAGGCGGGTGGACCGGACGCCAAGGACAACATCCACATCCCCGCCGCGTTCGGCGCGCTGCTCAAGACCGACGTGGACTGGGACTACGCCACGGCGCCCGAGGAGGGCTGCAACGGGCGCATGATGTACCTCCCCCGCGGCAAGGTGCTCGGGGGTTCCTCCTCGATCAACGCGATGGTCTACATCCGCGGCAACCGCGCCGACTACGACGGCTGGCGGGCACGGGGCAACGCCGGCTGGGGCTATGACGACCTGCTGCCCTACTTCAAGGGCAGCGAGGACAACGAGCGCGGCGAGTCCGAGTACCACGGCGCGGGCGGTCCCCTGTCGGTGTGCGACTCGCGCTCGCACAACCCGATGGCGCTGGCCTGGGTGCAGGCCGCGCGCGAGGCGGGCATGGAGGCCAACGAGGACTTCAACGGCGCCGCCCAGGACGGCGTGGGCATGTACCAGGTCACCCTGCGCGACGGCCGCCGGTGCTCGGCGGCGGTGGCCTATCTGCACCCCGTGCTCGAGCGTTCGAACCTGACGCTGGAGACCGCGCTGCACGTGCACCGCGTGACCTTCGCGGGCACGCGGGCCACCGGGATCGCCGGGGCGCGCTACGGCGAGCCGATCGAGCTGCGCGCCGAGCGCGAGGTGATCCTCAGCGCCGGCGCCTACAACTCACCCCAGCTGCTGATGCTCTCGGGCGTCGGGCCGGCGGAGCACCTGGCCCTCAAGCTCATCGATGTGGTCGTCGACCTGCCGGGCGTGGGGCAAAACCTCCAGGACCACATCAACAGCGGCGCGATCTACACCACCGAGGAGCCGGTGTCCCTGCTCCTGGGCGCCGAGCCCGAGCAGCAGCTGCTGTTCGAGCGCGAGGGCCGGGGCCCCCTGTCCTCCAACGTGGCCGAGTCCGGCGGCTTCTGGCGCTCGCAGAGCGACCTCGAGGCCCCCGACGTGCAGTACCACTTCGCCCCCGTCATGTTCGTGGACGAGGGCCTGGGCGACCCGGTCGCCCACGGCGTCTCCTTCGGCGGCTGTTTGCTTACGCCGCGCAGCCGGGGCACGGTCACCCTGCGGTCAAACGACCCCACCGCCAAGCCCTGGATCCACCACAACTTCTACGCCCAGCCCGAGGATCTCGAGGTGATGCTCTCCTCGGTGCGCATGACCCTGGAGATCGCGCGCCAGTCGGCGCTGGCGCCCTACTGCGCCCAGCCCTACGTGGCGCCGGCGTCCGAGGACGACGCCGACCTGCGCGCCCACATCGCGCGCAACTCCCAGACCCTCTATCACCCGGTGGGAACGTGCGCGATGGGCAGCGGTCCGGAGGCGGTGGTGGACGGGGAGCTGCGCGTACAGGGAACCGAGGCCCTGCGGGTGGTCGACGCCTCGGTGATGCCGGTGATCCCGCGCGGGAACACCAACGCGCCGACGATCGCCGTCGCCGAGCGCGCCGCCGATCTGATCCGCGGCGGCGTGGGCGAGGCGGCCGGGCAGGCCGTGGCGGCGGCGTAGCGCCGCCGGCGCCGTGATCGTCGAGCGCTCGCTGCACCCCCAGTTCGTCTCCAACACCTATCTGGTGGCCGACTCGCCGGGGGGCGAGGCATTCGTCGTCGACGCCGGCGGGCCGCTCGAGCCGCTGTTCGAGGCGGCCGAGCGCCAGCGGCTGACCCCGTCGCACATCCTGCTCACCCACCACCACTACGACCACGTGTGCGAGCTCGAGGGCCTGCTCGCGCGCTGGCCCGATGCCCGGGTCCTGGCCCACCCCCTGGAGCGCGAGCACGTCGAGCGCGCCAGCGCCGACCTGGCCCCCGGCGCCCAGCTGCAAGTCGGCGGCGTGCGCATCGAAGCCCTGCACACCCCGGGGCACACCGCGGGCATGGTCTCGCTCCACGCCGCCGATCAGGTGTTCACCGGCGACACCCTGTTTCGCGAGTCGGTGGGCGGGGTGCGCGCCCCCGGCCACACCACCTACGCCGACCTCAAGCGCTCGATCATGGACACGCTGCTCACCCTTCCGCCCCAGACCACGATCCGCCCCGGCCACACCGACCCCAGCACGGTCGAGCACGAGTGGGAGCACAACCCGTTCGTGCGCATCTGGCGGGGCCTGGATCCCGAGGGCGAGCGCCCGTGCACGGCGTTGGGCCAACCGGCCACCCTGGTCCTGCTGGCCACCGACTACGACGGCGGGCGCAAGGCCTGGGTGCGCTGGCCCGACGGCGCCGACGACATCGTGCCCGGGTCCCAGGTCCGGGTCGGCGACTGAACCCCCACCTGGTCGAGCCATCCCAGACCGGCCGCCCACTCCGGCCGACCCCTAGGATCCGGACCAGCGAAGGTCATGGCGCGCGACTCGATCCCCACCTCACGCGTTCGCCGTTCGGCCAAGGTGGGCCGGTTGGCGGCGGGTCAGGCCGCCCGCCAGTTCGGCACCCGGGCGGCCAACGTGATGCGCGACGAGGGGTCTTCGGAGATGGCGCTGTCCAAGCGCCAGGTGGAGGCCGCCGAGCAGATCGTCGAGGCGCTGGGAACGATGAAGGGCGCGGCGATGAAGCTGGGGCAGGTCATGTCCTTCCTCGACGTGGGTCTGGTCCCGCCCGAGTATCGCGAGGAGTTCCAGCGCAAGCTCGGCCGGCTGCGCGACGCCGCCCCCAAGGTGTCGTTCAAGGACATGCGCAAGGTCATCGAGAGCGACCTCGAGGAGCCGCTGTCCGAGTCGTTCGCCGACTTTGAGGAGGAGCCGATCGCCGCCGCCTCGATCGGACAGGTCTACCGCGCCACCCTGCCCGACGGCCGCGACGTGGCGGTCAAGGTTCAGTACCCCGGGGTCGCCTCCGCCGTGCGCGCCGACATGCAGAACCTGGGCATGATCCTGCGCCTGCTCAAGCGCCTGGCTCCGGGCATCGACGCCAAGGCGATCGCCGACGAGGTGCGAAAGCGCATCTACGAGGAGCTCGACTACGAGCTCGAGGCGGGCAACCAGCGCGCGCTGGTGCGCATCTTCCGGGAGCACCCGTTCATCTACATCCCCGACGTGGTGACCCGGCTCTCGCGCGAGCATGTGATGGTGTCGGAGTTCGTGGAGGGCAGCGGCTTCGAGGAGCACAAGCTACTCGGAGGCCAGGAGCGCAACCGGATCGGCGAGATCTTCTTTCGCTTCTACATGGAGTGCCTGTACCGCCACCGCCAGTTCTCCGGCGACCCCCATCCCGGCAACTACATGCTCATGGAAGACGGGCGCATCGCGTTCCTGGACTTCGGGCTGTTCAAGCGCATGGACGCCGAGGCGGTCGATCTCGAGCTGGCCTGCCAGCGCGCCGTGGTCGAGGACGACCGCGAGCAGCTTCACCGCCTGCTGGGCGAGGCCGGCTTCCTGCCCCGCCCCGAGCGGGTGGACCCCGAACCGCTGATGGAGTACGTGCGCGACGCGATCTGGTGGTACACGACCGACGAGGAGATCGAGCTCACCCCCGAAGTGGCCACCCGGGTGATGATCGAGTCCTCGGACCCGCGCTCTTCACACTTTCGCAAGATGCGCCACCAGGACATGCGCCCCGAGCATCTCTTCGGCCGCCGCATGGAGCTGCTCACGCTCGCCGTGCTCGGCCAGCTGCACGCCAGCCACAACTGGCACCGAATCGCGCGCGAGTGGATGTACGGCGAGGACCCGGTCACCGAGCTGGGCAAGCAGGAGGCCGCCTTCTACGACCACGCCGCCGCCTGAGCGCGACGGGCGCGCGTCGCGGGCGACGCGCCGCCTCCCCGCCGCCGTGGTCGCGGTGCCGGTCGGCTGGCGCCTGGCCGCCCTGGCGCTGGCGGTGGCGGCGGTATTCGCCGCCCTGGCCCTGTCCGGGTCGCTGAGCCAGGGAAGGGTCCGCCACTGGGGGCAGGGATTCGGGCCCTTGGGCCCGTTGATGTTCGTGGCCATCTTTGCCGCGCTGACCGCGGCGATGTTTCCCTGGTGGGTAACGGCGGGCGCCAGCGGGCTGCTGTTCGGGGTGGCGCTGGGCACGCCGGTGTCGATCGGCGGGGCGCTGCTGGGCGCGGTCCTCGGCTTCACCCTGGCCCGGGGGGTGGCGGGCGACGCGGTGACCGAGCTCGGCGGATCCCGCCTGGAGGCCGTCTCGGCCTGGATCGGCCGCCGCGACTTCCTCTCCGTGCTCTTTGCCCGCCTGATGCCGGCCGCCCCCTACTCGCTGGTCAGCTACGCCGCCGGGCTGGCCGAGGTGCGCCTGTGGGCGTTCTCCCTAGCCACGCTGCTGGGGATGGCGCCGCGGGCGTTCGCCTACACCGCGCTGGGCGGCAACCTGTCCAACCTCGACTCACCCGAGGCGCTCATCGCCGTAGGGGTGATCGTCGCCGAGGGCGCCCTGGGCCTGTGGCTGGCGTGGCGCTCGGCGCGCCGAGGAGGCCCCTGACCCCTGAGCACTATTCCTCCAGCGCCAGCAGATCGCCGATATCGAGCAGGTCGCGGTCGCGGCCGGTGCCCGCCTTGAGCCGGATCAGGTCGTTGCGCGAGGCGACCGTGATCCGGACGCCGTCGAGGTCGACCTCCAGGGCGCGCGCGCGCAGCTCGGGAAACAGCCTGCGGTACTGCTCGGCGCAGAGGACGTCGAGCTGCCCGGCGGCCGTGTCGAAGCGCATGTTGGCGTCGCGCGCCAGCAGCTCGGCGGTGACCGGAGTCTCGGTCTCCCCGCGGGGTGTCCCTTCGAGGGCCTGGATCGCCCCGACGAGGCGTTCGAGGTTGTCGGCGTCCGTGGCTGGGATCAGGTCGACGTCGAGCGTGGCGCGGACGACGCCGTGCGCGGTCAACGCGATCGCCCCGACAGCGACGTAGTCGACTCCCTGGGCATCCAGCGCCTCGAAGATCCGGGGGGCCGAAAACTCGCTCAACTTCGGCGGGCGGCACCAAGCCGAGAGGCAAACCGCGACAGCTCGAAGCCGGCGCGCAGACGTTGAGGAGGCGTCAGCGTCTTGGCGTCCCCCCGGGTCATCGGATCCTGCTCGGTTCGGCTCCGTACCGCCGCGGCGCGGCCGAGGGCGGCGGGGTCACGGTGCTCCACGTCGAAGGGCCTCATGACCATCAAGGTTAGGGCGCCGCCGTCGGAAACCCGCGATTCCGGATGCGGATCAGAGTTGCTGGATCTGCAGCAGGCTGGTGGTCTTGGGGCGGCCGCTGGGCAGGCCCGCGGTGATCCCCACGCGCTGGCCGGGCTTACACCAGCCCAGCTCGACCACCCGCCGGGCGCAGTCGGCGATCAGCTCCTCGGTGGTGCGGGCGCGGCGGATCGAGGCCGCCTGCACCCCCCACATCAGACAGCAGCGGCGCACCGTCTCGCGCCCGGGCGAGAGGGCGTAGAGCGGCACCTTGGGGCGATGGGCGGAGACCAGGCGCACCGAGCGCCCGGACAGGGTGGGGATGACCAGGGCCGCCAGCCCGAGCTCGCGGGCGGCCACGCACGCGTTGTGGGCCAGCGTGTAGGCGGGGTCGCGGTCGTCGCGGCGCACGCGGCGCTCGTTCCACTCCTCATAGGGCAGCGCCGACTCGGTGGCGGTGGCGATCGCGGCCATCATCTGCACCGCGCCCACCGGGTGCTGGCCGACCGCCGTCTCCTGGGAGAGCATCACCGCGTCGGTGCCGTCCAGGATCGCGTTGGCCACGTCGGTGACCTCGGCGCGGGTGGGCCGCGAGGAGCTGACCATCGAGTCGAGCATCTGGGTGGCGGTGATCGATGGACGCGCCAGCTCGCCGGCGAGCGCGAGCAGCCGCTTCTGAGCGAGCGGGACCTCCTCGATCGGCAGCTCGATGCCCAGGTCCCCGCGCGCCACCATCACACAGTCGGCGGCCCGCAAGATCTCCTCGGCCCGGTTCATCGCCTCGGGCTTCTCGATCTTGGCGATCACCGGCAGGCGCGTGCGCTCGCGCACCTGGGCGACGTCCTCCGGCCGGCGCACAAACGACAGGGCCACCATGTCCACCCCGATCTCCTCGCCGTGGCGGAGGTTCTCGATGTCCTCCTCGGGCAGCGAGGGCAGCGTGTCGGCGGGTCCGGGGATGTT